>Ga0335075_10011402_pt1 | contig 13438 bp, 18 predicted proteins | sample Lox_Sample_24_FD_206723 | JGI IMG/M metagenome (GOLD analysis project Ga0335075, IMG submission 206723) | Soil microbial communities from Loxahatchee National Wildlife Refuge, Florida, United States - Lox_Sample_2.4 | ecosystem: Environmental > Terrestrial > Soil > Wetlands | place: USA...
CTCGATGGTCGCGCTCCTCGACGCGCTCGAACGCCAGGGAATCGTCGCGCGCAGGCCCTCGGAACAAGACCGGCGACGCAACATCATCGCGCTCACCGACCACGGCTGGAAGGTATTCCGGCAGGCAGAGAGCCGGTACTCCGAGACAGAGCGGGACTTCACTGCGACGCTGGGCGACACCGGAGCGGCCGGGCTCCGGCAGGCGCTGCGGGCCGTGCTCAGCGAGAACGGCCCTGCCTGAGCAGGTACCCGGTCGAGTCCCGCCACCACCTTCGACGACCCCCGGCAGCGGCAGCGTTTGCCGCTGGTCAGCCGGGAGGGTCTGCGGGGCTGGCGAGGAGCTGGCAGTTCTCGAAGTCCATGCAGCCGCAGTCGAGGCAGGCGGCGATGACGGCGCGCAGTTCGGTCAGGCCGCTGATGATGGCATCGATCTGGGGGAGCTTGCGGGCGGCCAGATCGCGCCACTGACGGGTGGCTGACGGGCGGCCTTCGCTGGTGGCGAGCAGGCCGCGGATGTCGGCGATGCCGAGCCCAGCGCGCTGGGCCATCTTGATCAGCGCGACGCGCCGGATCGTCGAGGGCGGGTAGCGGCGGGTCCCGTCGCTGGCCCGGGGCGGGGGCGGGATGAGCCCGGCCTGCTCGTAGTAGCGCAGCGCAGACGGGCGCAGGCGGACCTGCGCCGCTAGTTCCCCGATCCGCAGGCCGGCCTTGGTCACGGCGGCTCCCTTGACTTCAAGCGCGCTTGAAGGCCCAGTATCGCATTCCGTGGGACGAGGAGTTGTGGCCGCGGGTGGCGCGGTCAGGCGGCGCTGGCAGGCGTCGGCCTTTGCCCCGGCCTTCGCCAGCCCGATGCTGCGGCGACTGCTGCCGGCGTTCGCGGTGTCAGCAGTCGGGGACGGGATGAGCGCGGTCGGGGTGGCGTGGCTGGCGATCCGGATTGCGCCGCCGGGTGACAGCGGCCTGCTGGTTGGGGTGGCGGTCGCCGCCTATACGCTGCCGGGCGCGGCGGGGGCGGTGCTGCTGGCCAGGCCGCTGCGCGCGCTGGGCGGCAGGCACCTGGTCGCGGCCGACGCCGCGCTGCGCGCGGTGGCCCTTGGCCTGATCCCGCTGCTTTATGCCCTCGGGGCCTTGCACGTCGGCTCGTACGTGGGGCTGCTGGCGGCGTCGTCGCTGCTGCATGCCTGGGGCCTGTCGGGCCAGTACACGCTGATCGCCGAGCACCTGCCAGCGCAGTCGCGCACCGCGGGGAACGCGCTGCTGTCCGGCTTCGGGATGGCCGCCTACGTCATCGGCCCGCTGCTGGCCGGGCTGGCGGTGACGGCCGGGCCGGCGCTGCCGGTCACCGCCGACGCCGCCTCCTTCGCCGTCCTCGCCGCGGCAGCGGTCACGGCGAGGACGGCCGCGCCCGCGGCTGGGCCCGCGGACGTCGGCGAGCCGGGCCGGGTGCGGGGGCTGACGGTCATCGCCCGGCGCCCGGCGCTGGCCGGGCTGCTCGCGCTGACCCTGGCCTACTTCTTCCTCTACGGGCCGGTCGAGGTGGCGCTGCCGCTCTACGTGACCGGCCCATTGGGCGGCAGCGCCGGGCTGCTGGGCCTGTTCTGGACCGTGTTCGGGGTGGGGGCGACCGTCGGCAGCATCACCGCCGGGCTCGCCCGCCGCCTGCCGCTGTGGCCGGCCCTGGTCGCGGCGGTGATCGGGTGGGGCGTCGCGCTGGTGCCGCTCGGCCTGCTACGGCTGCCGGCACCCGCCCTGGCCTGCTTCGCAGTCGGCGGCTTGCTTTACGCGCCTTACCCGGCCTTGTCGGCCACCTTGTTCCAGCGGGAAAGTCCCCCGCAGATGCTGTCCCAGGTCCTGGCGGCCCGCGGCGCGCTGACGGTGCTCGCGGCCCCGCTGGGTACCGCGCTCGGCGGGCCCCTCACCGCGTGGCTCGGCCCGCAGGAAACCCTGCTGGCCTCAGCGGCAGCCACGATCGCCACCGGCGTGGCCGCCGCCGCGGTCATCCCAGCCCGCCGCCGGCGGGCATGACGCCCGCGACCCGCAACGGACGCTACGGCTGCTCCGGGCCGCATGAACGACCCGGCTATGCGAGGCCTGTCTCGTGGCACATGACGAGGCGGCGGCCGAGGGCGTGGATTCCGGCGACGGCCGAGGGCGTGGATTCCGGCGCCGATCTCGGTCTGCCACTAGGCCCGGAGCTCTGGCCCCGCACCCTCGTGCCGCACTGACCCGGGTGGCCTGGCCCGTGGCCGCAGTGCGAGCGGACTGGGGCATCAGGCCGCCTGTCGTCTCGGTACTGTGGGTTCGTATGGCTGACACCGACCTCGAGATCACCGCGGACCTGGTCCGCGACCTGCTGCAGGAGCAGCATCCAGACCTTGCCGGGCTGGCCATCCGTGAGGTGGCGGGTGGCTGGGGCAACCAGATGTGGCGTCTGGGTGACGAGCTGGCCGTGCGGATGCAGCGCATGGACCCCACTCCGGAGTGCCAGCTCAAGGAGCGGCGGTGGCTACCCGTGCTGGCCCCTGTCCTGCCGCTCCCGGTGCCGGTCCCGGTGCGGTCCGGCGAGCCGTCCGGGCGCTTCCCCGGGCACTGGACCGTGATGACATGGGTTCCGGGCGAGCCGCTTGACCATGGCTCGATCAGCCGCGGCGCCCACGCGGCCGGCACCCTGGCCGGCTTCCTCCGGGCGCTCCATGTGGAGGCGCCCGCCGACGCACCGGTCGCCACGGACCGCGGCGCCCATCCCCGGGACTGGACGGATGGCTTCGAGCGGCACTTGCGGGCCGTCGCACCCAACGACATTGCCCCCGGCATCCGGGCGGTCTGGGACGACGCCGTCGCGGCGCAGCCGTGGGCGGGACCGCCGGTGTGGGTGCATGGCGACCTTCATCCAGCGAACGTCGTCGTCTCGGGCGGGACGCTTTCTGGGATCGTCGACTTCGGCGACATGTTCGCCGGCGATCCGGCGTGGGACCTCGCCGCCGCCTGGGTACTGCTGCCGGCGGGCACGGCCGCACGGTTCTTTGACCTGTACGCGCAGGCGGACGAGGCGGCGATCCGGCGCGCCCGCGGGCTGGCGGCGGCGAAGAGCCTCTTCCTTATGCACATGGGGCAAAACGGGGACCGAGGCCTTCCCGGCGGCAAGCCTCACTGGGGACCTGCGGGCCGGGCGGCACTTGATCGCGTTCTGAAGGGCGCTTGACGCGCGCTTCGCGGAACCTGTCGCCGATCTTCACGGGCCCCCGTGCTTCCGGCCGTCCAGGCCAATGCCGTCGCCCGGCGTGAAGGCAGCCATCAAGTGACCCTCCAGTGCCTCCGCCGAGCTTGCGGAAAACCCGCACGCGCATGCGTGCCCAGACAATTCCTCGTGCGGCTTGCCGTCAATGCCGACCGAGCCATCAGGCGTGAACACCACGGCGAGATGGTCGGCGATCGTTTCGTCGCTCAGCTCAGTGAACCCGCACGGGCACCGGGCAGCTGGCATGCTCATCACCTTCCGCCATTAGCGCGAGGAGAGTCCTGTCGGGATTCCTGTCGGCGCGGCAGGGAGGTAAGAAGCAGCGCCCGCGGCACCGGCTGTGCCAGCTCTACGGAACGGCTGTCGGGGATGCCGAGAATGGCCCACGTCACCTTGCCGCCGTGCTTTTCACAATAGTAGAAAACCACAACTCGCGCTGAGGCCGGCAACGATCGCCAGGCCCCGCCCGCTCTCCTCGTCCGGCGCGGCGGCACGTGGCAACGGAGCACCAAGGACAGCGTCCCATACCTGTATGACCAGCACGGACGGGCCGCCGTGCAACCGTAGTCCGACCGGCGGGCGCCGCACCCATCCCGGCTTGCCTGTCTCGGCGACCGAGTTGGAGATCAGCTCACTGGCTACCAGCATGGCATCGTCGGCGTGGTCTTCGAGTGACCATTCACCGAGGAGTCTTACCAGCCACCTCCGGGCTATCCCCGGAGCGGTATCGCACGCGTCCATCTCCAGGTAATCCCGATGCGGCAGGCTTCTCAGCCATCCGAAATCCGGCGACGCCGGTTGAGTATGCATGACGGGTGATGCTGGCGGCCACGTACTGTTGAAGGTATTCACCGGTTCCTCTCTCGGGACAGCATTAAGGCATGGTGGAATCACGCCGGCGGCGCCATCACCCCGGAGAGAAGGACCTTCCGCGACACGCGGAGCGTGATTTTCCGTGACAACCACAATGCCCGCGAAAACCGCGTTACGCTACCCGTATTGCACGCCGCCGGAAGCCTTCGGTTATCGCCGGGGACGCGCCGGAATGCGGCAGCAAGTGTCGGGACCTGTCGGGGTCCATGCCAAGCGCGGGAGGCCAGCCATGTCAGATACCAGCGAGGAATCCCAGGACACCCCGGCCGTCCGCCTCGGCCGGCAACTCAGGCGCGTCAGGCTCGCCGCTGGATACGCCACCCACCTGGCTCTGGCCAGGCGCATCGGCTTCGGCGAGGACGTGGTCCAGAAGGCCGAGACCGGCAAGCGGGTCCCCAGCCGGGAAGTCTTCCCCGCCATCCTGGACGCTTGCACCACGACCCTCGACGGCACGCATCAGGTCATCACCGACGGCGAGCGCGAGACCCTCACCGAACTGTGGGAGATCGCCCGCAAGGGCAGCGGCCCCATCCCCGAGTTCATCGAGACCTACCTGCGGCAGGAAGACCTCGCCGAGTTCCTCCGCTTGTGGTCCATCATTCTGATACCGGGCCTGCTCCAGATCCGGGATTACGCCCTGGCCATGTACGACCTGCCCGGCATCGACCAGGACGAGGCCGCCGCGACGGTCGACTTCTACATGAACCGCCAGTCCATCATCCAGGGCCCGAGCGCCCCGCAGGTCCTCGTCGTCCTCGACGAGTCCGTCCTGTACCGTCTCATCGGCACCCCCGAGATTCTGGTCCGGCAACTCGACCACCTGATGGAGATGATGGAGTGGCCGAACGTGACGATCCAGGTCGCCCGGGGCACGGGGGCCTACTGGGGACTCGTTGGCTCTTTCGACATCGCAAGCCGGGATGGCGCACCCGATACTCTCAAGATGCTGACCGTGGAGGACCAGATCCACGAGGATCGCAACCTGACCAGGAAATCGCTCATAATATTCGAGAAGCTCCGCGGCTATGCCCTCAACATCGGGGACTCGCGCGCGGCATTGATGGAGGCACGAGAGCATTGGAACAGCCAGCAGCAAGCGTGAGCTGGCGTAAGTCCAGCTACAGCAACAACGGCGGAGGCACCTGCGTGGAAGCCGCTCATGCAGCCGGCGCGGTGCTCGTCCGCGACACCAAGGACAACGGCACCGGCCCCGTCCTGCGGGTGACCCCCGCCGACTGGCACCGCCTCACGACGGCCATCCGCGCCGACAGCGCGCTGAGCTAGTCGCGCCGGGCTAGCCAGCACCTGTGAGGAGGCGAGCCTGATGCCTGAGCTCCCCGACGACGACAAGACGGCGAGCGACCCGCCTGGTCCGGGCAATGATGAGCAGCTGCCGCAGGTCTTGGAGCTCCTCGACGCCGCGAGTGGCACATGGACGGTGCCGGTGCTGCGTCATCTCGGCATGGGCGTGTCGCGGCCGGCGGACCTGGTGACGTCGATCAACGCCGAAGGACCGGCGTCCCTGAGCCGGAAGGTGCTGGTCGAGACGCTGCAGCGCCTGAGGGCGTCGCGGCTGGTCAGCCGCCAGGAGGTAGCGGCCTGGCCGCGAGAGGTCCATTACTGGCTGACCCCCCGGGGACATGAGGTGCTCAGCCAGTTGTCCAGGCTCGGCCCGTCAGGTGAACGCGGCAAGGACCCGGAATCGCCGCCTCCCGCCGTCGACGCTTCCCGGCCGAGCCCGGCACGGGTGTGGAACTACACGATCGGCGGGAAGGACAACTTCTCGGTCGACCGGGAGGCCGCGACCGCCGTGCACGCGGCGATGCCCTCGCTGCCGGTGACCGCGAGGCTGGCCCGCCGGTACCAGGCCGACGCGGTGCGCCGCCTCAGCAAGATGGGGGTCCGCCAGTACCTGGACATCGGGACAGGCCTGCCCGTCGCCGGGGCCGTGCACGAGATCGCCCAGCGGGCCGCGCCCGAGGCACGGGTTCTGTACGTGGACAACGACCCGCTCGTGCTAGCGCACGCGCGTGCCCTGCTGAGCAGTAGCCGGGAAGGCTCATGCGACTACCTGCAGGCTGACATCCGCGAGACCGGCCGGATCATCGCCCGCGCCGCCGAGACCCTTGACCTCGGCCAGCCGGTCGCGATCATCCTCATGATGGTCTTGCACTTCGTGCCGGACGAGGACGACCCCGGGGCGATCGTCCGCCACCTGGTAGAAGGCATCCGCGGTCCGCGGTACCTGGTCATCGGGCACGCCGCCCGCGACACCGACGACACCGCGGCACAGGCGGCCAGCGATGAGTACAACCGCCGCTCGCCAGTAGCCGTGAGGCTCCGCTCGGGCAAGGAAGTGACCGCGCTCTTCGAGGCAGCCGGCACCACGCTGACCGACCCGGTGGCATCACTCGGCGAGTGGTGGTCCCGGTCATCGGGCGAGGCTCTTCCCTACCAGGTCAACGGGCACATCGGCCTGGGCTGGCGGCCAGGCGGCTAGTGTCCGGGGCTCCTAGAGGACAGCTCGCCTGGAACGTGTCGGCGGTCGCGGTCCGGTCCTGCGGGATTTCCACGGCGTCGGCAAGAGTCGCCGGTTCCGTTCCGTAGCCTATTTTCGGGGTGCTGCGCTGGCGAGCGCCGGAGTGCGGGTCTCACTTGGCCGGCGGACACGGCGCCTGGTCGGGGTCCGCTCCCCGCGGTCGCGAGGTGCTCCGCCGCGGCGCGTCCATCCGCGCCACTACACGTCGGCGGACCGCAGTCAACCGCATCGCCTGGCTCCCTCGACCTCAGAAGAGGAGCCGTGCCCTCCCCGGTCAGCGCTAAAGCCAGCCCGCCTGCCGCCACCCTGCCGGTCCGCTGCCCGCCGCTGCCCGCCGCTGCCCGCCGCTGCCGCCGCCCTGCGCGGGCCCATACTACTCTGTCGTACCGTATAGTGGTACTCGTTAGTACGGAGTACCGAGTGGACCGAAGGGGGCCCGCGTGGACGACCTGACCGAGATGCTGAAGGGCACTCTTGAGGGCTGCGTGCTTGAAGTCATCAGCGGCGAGGAGACCTACGGGTACGCCATCACGCGCCGGCTGAACGAGCTCGGCTTCACCGACGTCGTGGAGGGCACGGTGTACACCATCTTGCTGCGACTGGAGAAGAACGGGCTCGTCCAGGTGACGAAACGGCCATCCGGGATAGGTCCGCCGCGGAAGTTCTATGCGCTCAACGACGCGGGACGCCAGCAGCTCGCGACGTTCTGGGCGAAATGGGAGTACCTCTCATCGCGAATCGACAAGCTCAAGGAGGGCGGGAGATGAACTTCTGGGAGACCATTACCGGCAGCGACCTCACCAGGGAATGGAAGGAATTCGAGACCCGGGCTGAGGCACTGCCGGCCGACTACCGGGCGGCGTGGGAACAGGTCAAGGCTCACCTCTCCCCTTACTCGGGCTTCACCGGCCGCAACCTGACCCCGATCTTCGACGGTGTCCTGGGGCTTCTCGAAGAGGCGGCGGCGGATGGGCAGAGCATTCACGAGGTGCTGGGCGACGACATCGAGGGCTTCTGCTCGGCCCTGGCCGGCGGCGAAGGGGCCCGAAGCTATCGCGACCGGTGGCGGGCGCAGTTGAACAGGAACGTCGCGAGGAAATTGGGCCAGCTAGGAGGCTGACGTGGGCATCCAGGACATCATCGAGGGCAAGAAGCAGTGGCGGGCGCACATGGCCCGGGTCAGGGCGCTCCCGCCGGACTACCAGATCGCCTACAAGGAGATTCAGCGGTATCTCTTCAAGGTTGGGCCGGTGGACCTGACCGACGGGCACCTGCTCTCAGGGATCGTCGATTTCTTCGAGGAAGGCGTCGCGGACGGCAAGGGAGTCCTTGACCTCATCGGCCGCGACGTCGCCGCCTTCTGCGACGACCTGATCAAGGACTCGCCCACCTACGCGGACATCTACCAGGAATCCGTTCGAAGGGAACAGCGGGCAGCCAGGAAGTAAGCAGGCCCCCTCGCCCTTTGGTCACCCGCTGGCATCGGCCCCGGCCGATGCCAGCGGAGGTGGCCGTGCCGGACAGGAGGGTGACCGTGCGGCCGATCACCGCTAAGGTAAGCAGGGTGGGCAGTCCGCCGGCAATTGACGCCTCTCGACCCAACGTCGCCCGGGTCTATGACTATCTACTCGGGGGCAAGGACAACTTCGAGTCTGACCGGGCGCTCGGCGATCAGATCATCGCGGCGCTCCCCGCCGCGCAGGACGGCGTCCGCGCGCAACGTGAGGTGCTGGCCCGCGTCGTGCGGTTCCTGGTCGGCGATGAGCACGTCACCCAGCTTCTCGACATCGGCTCCGGCCTGCCGACCGCGGAGAACGTGCACCAGGTGGCGCAGGCGGTTGACCCGCGCTGCGACGTCGTCTACGTCGACAATGACCCGGTGGTGGTAAGCCACGCGCGTGCCTTGCTCGACGACAGTGAGCACACCTTCGCCGCCGCCGGTGACCTGCGTGACCCGGCCGGGATCATCGCCGCGGCCGGCAAGCACCTCGACTGGACGCGCCCGGTTGGCCTGCTGCTGTGCGGCATCGTGCACTTCCTGCCGGACGAGGAGGCGCCGCACCGCCTGGTAACGGGCCTGATCGACGCGCTCCCTGCAGGCAGCTACGTGTTCATCCACCACCTGCTGCACACCGAGGACGTCACGCTGGAAGCCGCGATGAAGCGAGGCCTTGGCCAGGTCCAGTTCCGCACACGCGAACAGATACTCGCGCTTTTCGCGGGCCTGGACCTTGTCGACCCCGGCCTCGTCCTGGTCCCCGACTGGCGCCCCGGCCCGAGCACCCCCCGTGTCCGCGACCATCCCGTCCTCGCCCTAGCCGTCGCCGGCGTAGCCAGGAAGCCCTAGAACAAGCAGAGCGCTCGTCGCGGGGCCGGAGTCCGGCTGGCCCTGGCGTCAAGCTGGTTCGAGCACCGCTGAGCCGATGGCCTGAGGCCATCCTGGAGGTCGCATGCGCATCAGCCTTGGCGATGTGTCCCTGTGGTTCGATGTCTCCGGCCCGTCGGTCGTGCCGCAGGGGGACACGACGGCGGAGCGCCCGGTCCTGGTGGCCGTCCACGGCGGTCCCGGCCTGGACCACATGACGGTGAAGCCCGCGCTGGAGCCGCTGGCCGCCGATTTCCAGGTCCTGTACTTCGACCTGCGCGGCCACGGCCGCAGCGACCGCAGCAGCGCCGAGTCCTGGAACATGCCGACCTGGGCTGATGACCTGCGGCGGCTGTGCGACGCGCTCGGGCTGCGCAAGCCGGTCATCCTCGGCAGCAGCTTCGGCGGGGACGTCGCGCTCACCTACGCGGCGCTGTTTCCCGATCACCCCGGCGGCGTCATCCTGGCCAACACGACTGGTGGCCACTGGGGCGGGCCGCGGGTCATCGAGGCGTTCGGCCGCGTCGGCGGCCCCGAAGCGGCCGCGATCATTGAGCGTGTCTACGCCGGGGACGCCGGGGATCTCCAGGCGGACTTCAACCGCGTCTGCTACCCGCTCTACAGCGCCACGCCGGGCTGGGCCGAGGAGTCCCGCCGGTTCCTGGCCCGAATGATCCGGAACCCGGACGTGGCCGCGCACTACAGCAGCCACGAGGTCTCAAGCTTCGATCCCTGGAGCCTGCTCGGCGCCGTCCGGTGCCCCGTCCTGGTCCTCGCGGGCGAGGACGACCCGGTCTGCCCGCTGCCCGTGGTCGAGGAACTAGCTCGCCAGCTGCCGGACGGCACCAGCCGCCTCGTGCGGCTTCCCGGGGCGCGGCACACCACCTTCCGCGACCGCCCGGACCTCGCCTTCCCCGCCGTCAGGGCCTTTGCCGCCCAGATCAGGGAAAGCCATCCCGCCAGCTGAGACGCCTCGCCGGCCAGGAAGGCCGGACCCCACGGCCCGCGAGGTCCCGCAGGCGGGGCGGGCCCGGCCACAACTGCCGCCGGGCCCGCCTTCTCCGCTCGCGAGAAGGCGGGTGATCACCCCGGCGCTGGCGCGGGCGTCGTCATGCGTCCCGGTGGTTCAGCAGCGTCCAGGCGATGGCGTACACGATGGCGGTGAACAGGCACACGACGGTTACCGAGCCCTGCGTCGGCGCGTCGAGGCCCAGGATCATCCGCATGGTAGTGGTCTTCCCTGCGCCGTTCGGGCCGAGGAACCCGGTGACCACGCCGGGCCGGACGGAGAAAGACAGGTCGTTGACGGCCAGGGCGGAGCCGTAGCGCTTGACCAGGCCGCAGGCTTCGATCATCGCTCTACGGCAAACGGGATGGCGAGGTCGACGGCGGCGTCGCCCGGCCCGGCCGCGAGATAGGTGGTGCGCAGGCCGAGGTCCTCGGGCGTGCGGGCTAGACGGTCACCCTCATGCGCCTGCTCCTGCTCCTGCCCCCAGGCATCCAGCGACTCGCAAGCGAGGTTCCACTGCACCGCCCCGTACCCGGCCGGCAGCGCGACGAACATCTCCAGGTGGGCCGGCTCGGTTCGCAGCGTCAGCTCGGGATAGTGCTTCGCGAGGGCATGTGCCTCCACGTGCGGAACCGGCTTGCACCATTCGATCAGGCCATCGCCGTCGGCGCTCGGGTGGCTCCAGTAGATGCAGAATGCCGCGCCTTCTCGTCCTTCGATCTTGGGCAGCGGGCGCTCGCGCAAGATCGCGATGAACTCCTTGCCGAACGCAAATTGCCCCTGCATATCGACACTTCGCTTCAGGCTGAGCAGGCTCCGCTCGGGCATCTCCCTGGTGGCGACTTCGTACATGACGGACCTCTTTCCGCGCAGTCGGCTGACGAGGTAGTCGGCGAGAACGCGCCGCGCGTCGTGGGCCGCTTCGACGTCGCGCCAGTGCTCAGCGATGCGCGTCGCCGCATCGGCCGGATCGCAGGCGAGCAGCTCCTTGACCGCCTTAAGCGGCAACTGCAGCTCGCGCAGCATCACCACCAGGCGTGCCGTCTCCAGCTGGGCCGCGTCGTAGTAGCGATAGCCGCTTGCCTGGTCAACGAGCGCGGGCACCAGCACCCCGCGCTCGTCGTACAGGCGGAGCGCCTTCAGTGAAAGGCGAGACCGTCGTGCGAACTCGCCGATGCTGATTTCTGTCACGCTGGCTCCCTCGTCGCCGGGCCGATCCGGCCCGGCAGGATGAGTGTGCGGGCTCCCCCAAGGTGAGAGTCAAGATTGACGGCCGCCGGCTGTCTCACGGTAGCGGGCGCGTGTCACTCCTGACTGGTAGGCCTTGGCGTCGATCAGCTCCAAGCCGGTCTTGCCAGTGAATACGCGCCTGCCCACGACCGAGCCCGACGGGGTGCACGGTGAGGACGTACTCGTCGACCAGCCCGAGGCGGACGAAGGCCTGGGCAGTGCGGATGCCGCCGGGGACACCGAGGCCTTTCCCGGCTTGGCCTTCTCCTTGCGCACCGCGTCGGCCAGCTGCTCATCGTCGCGGGCAATGAGCAGCTCCGCGTTCGGCCACGGGACGGGCTCCTCGCGGCGGGAGATGAGGATGGGCCGCAGGTTGTTGAGCGCTTCCGCGAGGGCGGGCTGGTCAGCTGGGGCTTGCGGGTCGCTGGCCACGTTCATCCAGTAGGGCAGCATCCCCGACGCTGTCGGGTAGCCGATGAAGCCCCGGTCGATGTGGTCGAAGAAGGCCACGTTGTCGCGGCTGAACTCGGGATCTGCCGCCCGGGTCATCCAGTCCAGCTCGCCGTCGGGTCCGGAGAAGAACCCGTCAAGGCTCATGGTCATGGTGAGGACGAGCTTGGCCATGGCTTTCTCCTGTCGTGGTCGTCCTGGCAGGGGCCTCGCCGGTCCGATGCCATTCATAACCATCTTGTTTAGAAATCATCTGGTTATCGAATGCCCTGGCCTGGCCTTGTTGTCAACCCGACACCAGACAGCGTGCACGGCATCTGTCCTGGCAGCGTGGCTGCGAGCGCGCGGCGGGCACAGCGGAGCGGCTCTTTCGCGCCCACGGAACGGCATGGCCTACGATTTGGCCGTGGGTTGCTCGCTGATTGTCCGCCCGGCCAGGGTTGCGGACATCGGGCAGATGGCGCTCGTCCATGTCCGGTGCTGGCAGGAGACATATCGCGGACTCATGCCGGACGCCGTGCTCGACGACCCTGGCTTGCTAGCAGCCCGGGAGCGGATGTGGGCTCATGCCCTGACAGACGAGCGCTACCGCCGCAGCCGCGTGGCCGTCGCCGAACGGGGCGACAAGCTGGTCGGGATCGCCATGTCAGGACCGCCCGGGAATGGCACGGGCGCGTGGGCGAGAGTGCTGAACGTGCTCTACGTCCACGCGGCCGACCACGGCACGGGCGCCGGGCAGGCGTTGCTAGATGCCGTCATCGACCCCGCAGAGTCTGCGGCACTATGGGTCGCCGAGCCCAACCCTCGCGCGCAGGCGTTCTACCGCAAGCACGGCTTCGCTGCTGACGGAACTGTCCAGTTCGAGCATTGGGTGCGCGAGATCCGCATGGTCCGAGGCTCACGGCGCAGCCGCACCGGCAGGTAACCCTCCACTCGAATAGGACAGCCCTGATCTCAGCCGGCCTGGCCTCGCCTCAGCAACTGGATGAGCGGTCCCGGAACTCTGGTTTCATCGACTGGTGCCGCAGGCGACAGCCAACTCTGCGGGTGACAGATCAAGGCCTCGCGGTCGGTCCGACTCAACTCAAGGGGGGCGTCCCCGGCCCGCGCCACCACCGCCTCCAGTGACCCGCTGCGCCAGCCGAACGCCAGGTGCTGGACGCCAGGACGTGCGGGCAATGAGGACTCAAGGCCAGGCCAGGAGACGAGATCATCAGCCCCGGCCCGTAGAGGAACCTACTCAGGTGGCGTGGCACGAAAGCCGTGATCGATTGGCGGTGTCCTCGCGTATGGCTAGCTGCCGGGCTAAGGCAGGGTCATCCGCTGCGTGACAAGCGTGACCGCGCCGAGCACCTGCGCCTGCTCGCCGAGAGTCCCGGCGACAACCCGGACCGGGTGCTCGCGTAGCGGTGTCATGGCCGTGGCCAGCGCGTTGCGCGCGGCGTCCAGCAGGGCGGCGCCCGCTTGCGAGGTCTCCCCGCCAATGACGACGAGGGCGGGATCAAGCACGGTGCAGATGCCGGCGAGGGCAGCACCGGCCACGACCGCCAGCAATGGATTCTACGAATTCGATAACGTGCCGCCCCGCCTCGCAGCCCTTCCGTAGCTAGCCTCGATCTTTCGTGTGGCTGACGTGCTGGCTTGAGTTGTCGTCTGGTGGGTGATTTTCGGTGCTGGGCGTGCCTGGCGGCCCGGCTGTCGCGCCGGGTGGGCGGGGTTCCACGGCCCCGGGTG
>Ga0335075_10011403_pt1 | contig 13438 bp, 10 predicted proteins | sample Lox_Sample_24_FD_206723 | JGI IMG/M metagenome (GOLD analysis project Ga0335075, IMG submission 206723) | Soil microbial communities from Loxahatchee National Wildlife Refuge, Florida, United States - Lox_Sample_2.4 | ecosystem: Environmental > Terrestrial > Soil > Wetlands | place: USA...
CTTCCGGCGCGCGCAGCTCTCGCGGCGTCTGCTCGGGGGCACAGCCGGCGCCAGCGACCGCGTCGCCGGCGAGCTGCTCGCGCAGGCCGACGCCGCCTGAGCCCTCGCCGCGGCGGCTGCTTGCGCGTCCAGCGCTTCCAGCACGGGACGGCCGTAGGCCGCGTACACCGCCTGCACCATCCCCGCTTCCACGCCGCAGTTGACGCAGAAGCCGTGCTGGGACCAGCCGATCGCGCGCGCCAGCACCTCGTCCGCGTAGCCCACGCCGGTGGCGTCGTGGCCGTAGTAGTCGTAGGCCGCCCACCAGGCGGAGTCTTCGAGCGCGTAGCCCGCGCCGTCCGCCGACAGCAGGTGCGCCGCCGCCATGATCGCGTCGAAGTCGTCGTAGATCGAGGGATGGGTGGCGGTCATGTGGTCGTAGCGCGCCGGGCGCGTGCCGTACAGGTATGAGTCGGCCACCAGGTCCCAGGTCGACGGCACGCCAGCTCCCCCGTTGCGCACGTTGAACTGCATGGGGCCGCCGCAGCAGTGTGCGAAGTTCAGCCCCACGTACGTGCCCGGCGCCGTCGAGAAGGCGCTCTCCTGCCGGTGGATCGAGGCGATCAGCAGCCAGTTCACGCCGAAGGTGCGCTGGGCGGTGGCGTAGATCGGGTAGAAGCCTTCCATCCAGCGCCTCGAGATGTGCGCTTCGGTCGCGCCCAGCAGGCCGCCGGCGTCGGCCCGCTGCTGGCCGGCGCTGGGGTGCGCAACGATCGCGTCGTGCGCGCGCCCGCGCGCGCGCGCCGCCACGCTCGACACCGACCCCGGCGTGGCCGGCGCCGGCGTGGCCACCGACACCAGCACCGGCGGCGGCGCCACCGCCGCGTGCGTGCGCCCCACCACGCCGGTCAGCACCAGCGCCAACGCGGCCAGCCCCGCCGCCAGCACCGCGCCGGCGAGCGCCCAGGCCCGGTGTTCCGATCGCGGCTGCGGCGCGGAGGCGTAGCGTGCCGTGGACACAGCGGCTCATGCTAGCCACGGCGAGCGCGGATCATGCCGGCGTGAGGCGGCCGCGCACGGGCAGCCGCCCCCCGGCCGTGCCCGGCCGCCCGCGCCTGCTCACACCCCCAGCGCGCGCCGCGCCACGCGGTCGAACAGGTGCTCGGGCAGCAGCCGCTTGGCGATCAGCATCGCCCAGGCGTCGACGCCGACCACGTAGCGCGCGCGCATGCGCCGCGCGGCCAGCGCGCCGGCGATCGTGTCGGCCACGCGCTCGGCCGGCACGCCGCGGCCCGCCGTCTTCTCCAGCGTCTCCCGCATCGCCGCCAGCGCCGGGCCGTACACCCCCTCGAGCTGCGGCGGCAGCGCCATCCCGTCGGCGTCCGCGCGCGCCTTCTCCCAGATCGGGGTCGCCACCGAGCCCGGCTCGACCAGCGCCACCTGCACGCCCGAGCTGCGCAGCTCCACGCGCAGCGCGTCGGCGAGCGCCTCGATCGCGTGCTTGGAGGCGGCGTACGGCGCCGTGAACGCCATCGCAACGCGCCCGCCGATGGAGGACACGAACACCACGCGCCCATGCGCGGCGCGCAGCGCCGGCAGCATCGCCTGCGTCACCGCCACCTGCGCCAGCACGTTCACGTCGAACTGCCTGCGCAGGTCCTCCGCCGAGACCAGCTCGAGCGGGCCGCCCACGCCGATGCCCGCGTTGTTCACCAGCGCGTCGAGGCCGCCGTGCGCCGAGCCGCCGACGCACGCAGCCTGCTGGGCGACGCGCTCGCGCGCGGCCTCGACCTGCGCCGCGTCGGTCACGTCCAAGTCGAGCGGCACGAGCCGCCCGCCCGAACCCGCGCCCGCGCGATTGCCCGTGCCCACCTGCGCCTCCGCTTGCAGGCGCTCGCCGGCGGCCTCCTCGCGCACGCCCGCCAGCACCGTCCAGCCGCCGGCCGCGAGACGCAGCGCAGTGGCGCGCCCGATGCCGGTCGATGCGCCGGTGACGAGTGCGAGCGGCACGCGCGCGACCTTACAGGAGCGCGAGCGCCTGGTGTGGATGGCGCAGTTAGCGAACATTTAACATTCACGGGAATGGTTCCTGGTGTGAGGAGGCGCTCCCGAGCCCGCTTGCGCTGCGGGGGCCCCGTCCGGCGCAGGATGGTCGCCGCCTGGCTGGGCTCGGCGGCAGCGCTCGCGCTGCTCGCCGGCTGCGGCGGCGACGAGCTCCAGAACGCGCCCGCCGAGCGCGTGGTCGCGGACGCCGCGCCGCAGGCCGTGCAGGTCTCCAGCGGCTGCTCGGCGGCGGTGCTGGGGACGCTCTCGAGCGTGCTCGCACGGGTCTACAGGGAGGGCGTGCGCAGCGAACGCACGGCCAGCGCCGAATACATGATCACGCACTCCGCGCCCCTGCGCGAAGCGCTCGAACGTCGCGACCGCACGGCCGCGCGCGCCGCCCTGCGCACGCTGCTGGCCAGCGGCCACATGAGCGACGTCGGCATCGAGCTGGACGGCAGGTCGTTCGTGCAGGCCGGCGGCCCCGCGCTCGCGCCGCTGCGCGGAACCTTGCAGGACGCGCGCGGAGCGCCGCTCGCCACCTACACCGCCAGCGTGTGGGCCGACGAAGGCTTCCTCAGCGAGGGCGGCGGCATCACCCAGGGCGTGGTCGTGCTGCGCTCCGGCGATCACAGCCTCGGCGGCTCGATCTCGCTGCCGGCGGGGCTGGCGGCCGAAGGCGCGCTCACGCGCGCCGGCGTCGCCTACCGCTACACCTCGTTCGCCGCCAGCGCCTACCCCTCGGGGCAGGTGCGCGTGTACATGCTGATCCCCACCGCCACGATCGCCCCGCTGTGCGCCCGCAGCGCCGTCGACACCACCGTCAACGCGCTGCGTGGCGTGGCCAGGCTCATCTACGCCGCCGAGGTCGGCCGGGCGGCGCGCAAGCAGATCGCGCGCATGCAGCGCAACGCGCCGCTGCTGGAAGCGGTGGCGCGGCGCGAACCCGAAGCCACGCGCCTGGCGATCGACACGCTGCTGCACGAGCACGTGGTGCGCATGCGCGTGACCGTGGAAGGGCAGCTGCTGTGCGACGTGGGCGGCCCCTACGTGCTGGGCCCCGTCAGCGCGCCGCTGCGCCTGCACGGCCGCAAGATCGGCGAGCTCACGCTCTCGGTGCAGGACGACGAAGGCTACCTGCGCCTGACCCGGCGGCTGGCCGGCCTGGCCGTGCTCATGTACATGCCCGCGGGCGAGGGAGCGCAACCGGCGCGCGAAGCGGGACCGACCGAACTCGTCAAGGACAGCCTCGGCGGCGCCCCGCTGGCGCTCTCGCAGGTGCCCGAAAGCGGGCCCTACCGCCACGGCGGGCGCAGCTACCGCGTGTTCACGCTGCACCGCGAGGCCTTCCCCTCCGGGCCGCTCACGATCCGCGTGCTGGTGCCGCTCCCCTACGAACGGGTCACCTCCTGAGGCGAGCGCGTCCGCGCGCCGCGGCCCGGCTCCGGCGCGCCGCGCGCGGCGGGCGCTCTAGGCGGGCGCCAGCGATTCGCGCTTGGCGCGCAGCGACTGCAGCAGCTCCTCGAAGGAGGCCGAGAATTTCTCCACGCCCTCGCGCTCGAGCGTGTCGGTGACGTCCCCGTAGTCCACGCCCACGGCGGCCAGCTCGTCCATCACCGCGTGGGCCTCGTCGAGGTCCTGGCGCAGGCGCGCCTGCGGCTGGCCGTGGTCCTGGTAGGCCTTGATCGTCTCCTCCGGCATCGTGTCGACCGTGTCGGGGCCGATCAGCCCGTCCACGTACAGCGTGTCGGGGTAGTCCGGGTTCTTGGTCGAGGTCGACGCCCACAGCACCCGCTGCGGGGTCGCGCCCTTGCCCGCCAGGAACTCCCAGCGGGGACCGCTGAAGACCTCCAAATAGTGGGCGTAGGCGAGCTTCGCGTTGGCGATCGCGAGCTTGCCGCGCAGCGCAGAGGCGTGCTCGCCGCCGGCCTCCTCCAGGCGCCGGTCGGCCTCGGTGTCGATGCGCGAGACGAAGAAGCTCGCCACCGAGGCCACCACGCTGGGGTCGCCGCCCTCGGCCACCAGCCGCTCGAGGCCGCGCACGTATGACTCCGCCACCTCCGCGTAGCGGCGCAGCGAGAAGATCAGCGTGACGTTGATCGAGCGGCCCTTCGCGAGCACGTCCTCGATCGCCGCGAGACCCGGCTTGGTGGCGGGGATCTTCACCATCAGGTTGGGGCGGTCGACGCGCTCGTGCAGGCGCATCGCCTCGCGGAAGGTCCGCAGCGTGTCGTAGGCGAGGCGCGGGTCGACCTCGAGCGAGACGTAGCCGTCGCGGGCGCGCGCCCCACCGCGTGCTCCGTCCCACACGGGGCGGAACAGGTCGCAGGCGTCCTTGATGTCCTGGATCGCGAGCTCCCAGAACACGTCGGCCACGTCGGCGGAGCCGTGGCTCCCGTCCCCCAGCTCGTGCAGCTGCTCGTCGTAGGCGCTGCCTTCGCTCATCGCCTTCTCGAAGATCGTCGGGTTGGAGGTCGCGCCGACGACCGCGAAGTCGTCGATCAGCTCCTGCAGGTGCCCGCCGCGGATCGACTCGCGCGAGAGGAAGTCCACCCACACGCTCTGCCCCAGCGCCGACAGGCGCTGCAGCGGCGGAAGTGCGTCTGCTGGCATCGGTTCCTCCTGTCAGTCGCTGGATTCGAGCAGCGCGCGTGCGCGCGCCTGGATGTTCTCGGCAGAGAAGCCGAGCTTCTCGAGCACCGTGGTTCCCGGTGCAGAGGCGCCGAAGCGGTCGAGGCCGAGCACGTCGCCGTCCAGGCCCACCCACTTCCACCAGCTGATCGTCGCGCCGGGCTCCACCGCCATGCGCTTGCGCACCGACGGCGGCAGCACCTCGTCGCGGTACTCCTGCGCCTGCGCTTCGAACAGCTCGAAGCACGGCATCGACACCACCCGCACGCGCGCGCCGCCGCCGGCCAGCTCGCGCGCCGCGTCCAGCGTCGGCGGCACCTCGGCGCCGGTCGCGATCAAGATCATCTGCGGCTGCTCGCCCGGCGCGGACTCCCACAGCACGTAGGCGCCGCGCTCGAGGCCGTCCGCGCTCGCCGTCTGCTCGCGGTCCAGCACCGGCACGTTCTGGCGCGAGAGCAGCAGCGCCACCGGGCCGTCCTCGCGCTCCAGCGCCACGCGCCAGGCGACCGCGGTCTCGTTGGCGTCGCCCGGCCTGATCACCCACAGGTGTGGGATCGCGCGCAGCGAGGCGTAGTGCTCGATCGGCTGGTGGGTGGGACCGTCCTCGCCCAGGCCCACCGAGTCGTGCGTCCACACCCACACCACCGGCAGGGCCATCAGCGCCGACAGGCGCACCGCGCCGCGCATGTAGTCGGAGAACATCAGGAAGGTGGAGCCGTAGGGCTTGACGAGGCCGCCGTGCGCCGCCGCGCCGTTGACGATCGCCCCCATCGCGTGCTCGCGGATGCCGAACGGCACGTTGCGCCCCGCGTGCACGGCCGAGAACTCGCCGCCGCCGTCGAACAGCGTCTTGGTGGACTCCACCAGGTCGGCCGCGCCGCCGATCATGGCGGGCGCGTACTCGCCGAAGGCCGCCATCGCCTTCTGCCCGGCCGCGCGGGTGGCGATCTTCTCGCCTGCCGCGAACGTCGGCAGCGCCTCGCGCCAGCCGTCGCGCAGGCGCCCCGCCCACGCGCGCTCCCATTCCTCGGCCAGCTCCGGCAGCGCCTCGCGCCAGCGCTCGAAGCGAGCGCGCCACTGCTGCTGGGCGCGCGCGCCGCGCTCGCCCAGGGACATGTGCTGGTAGACGCGCTCGTCCACCCAGAAGTGGCGGTCGGGATCGAAGCCCATCACCTCCTTGGTGGCGCGCACCTCGTCCTCCCCGAGCGCGGAGCCGTGCGCCTTGGCGGTGTCCACCGCGTGCGGCGCGGGGTAGGCGATGTGCGAGCGGATCGAGATGAAGGAGGGGCGCTCGTCTTCCTCGCGGGCCGCCGCCAGCGCCGCCTCGAGCGCGTCGATGTCCTCGGAGTCCTCCACCCGCTGCACGTGCCAGCCGTCGGCGGCGAAGCGCGCCGCGTGGTTCTCGCCGTCGAAGGAGATCGAGGTGGTGCCGTCGATCGTGATGTGGTTGTCGTCGTAGCAGGCGATCAGCTTGCCGAGCTTGAAGTGCCCGGCGATCGACGCCGCCTCCTGGCTGACCCCCTCCATCATGTCGCCGTCGGAGCAGATCGTGTACACGTGGTGGTCGATCACGGGGTTGCCCGGCCGGTTGTAGCGATCGGACAGGAAGCGCTCGGCGACCGCCATGCCGACGGCGTTGGCGAAGCCCTGGCCGAGCGGGCCGGTGGTGACCTCGACCCCGGCGGTGTGGCCCCGCTCGGGATGCCCGGGCGTGCGCGAGCCCCACTGGCGGAAGCGCTGCAGCTCCTCCAGCGGCAGCTCGAACCCGCACAGGTGCAGCAGCGAGTACTGCAGCACGCAGGCGTGTCCCGCGCTCAGCACGAAGCGGTCGCGGTCCGGCCACTCGGTGTCGGCGGGGTTGACCCGCAGGAATCGCTGGAAGATCGTGTAGGCCAGCGGCGCGAGCGCCATCGCCGTGCCCGGGTGACCGGCGTTGGCCTTCTGCACCATGTCCATCGACAGCGCGCGCACGGTGTCGATCGAGAGCGCCCGCAGCTGCTCGTCGACGGGGCCTGACGCGCCCGCGCCGCCGTCCCGCCCCTGCGGAGACGGTGCGGCTGCGGCTGCGCTCCCGGTCGTCTGCGGCGATGCTGCCATCTAGCTCCGATCCTAGCCCGTGCCCCCGATCCTACCCGCTGGCGGATGTTGCCAACGGGTAAAGTCCGGGTATCGTGTCCGAGCAGTTCTGCGACGTGGGCAGGGGCATCACCCTCTGCTACGAGACCTTCGGGGAGCCGTCGGATCCGACGGCGCTTTTGATCATGGGGCTGGGCACGCAGATGATCGCCTGGCACGACCGCTTCTGCGCGGAGCTCGCCGAGCGGGGGCTGCACGTGGTGCGCTTCGACAACCGCGACGTGGGGCGCTCCACGCACCTGCGGGGCCGCCCGCCCACGGTCGCGCAGCTGCTCGCGCGCTCGCGCCGCGCCGCCACCTACACGCTCGCGGACATGGCCGACGACGCCTACGGCCTGCTGCGCGCGCTCGAGCTCGAGCCTGCGCACGTGATCGGCGCCTCGATGGGCGGGATGATCGCCCAGACGCTGGCCGCGCGCTACCCGCAGGCGGTGCGCTCGCTGACCTCGATCATGTCCAGCACCGGCAGCATGCGCAGCGGCCAGCCCTCGCTGCGCGTGTACTCGATCTTCCTGCGCCGCGCCCCGCACGGGCGCGAGGCGTTCGTGGAGCACATGATGGGGGTGTTTCGCACGATCGGCTCGCGCGGCCTGCCGCGGAACGTCGAGGACATGCGCGAGATCGCAGGGCGCAGCTACGACCGCGACCACGACCCGGCGGGGCCGGGCCGCCAGCTCGCGGCGATCATCGCGGCGGGCAACCGCACGCCGGAGGTACGCACGATCCGCGCGCCCACGCTCGTGATCCACGGCAGCGCCGACCCGCTGGTGGCCCCCTCGGGCGGGCGCGCCACCGCGCGCGCGATCCGTGGCGCCGAGCTGATGACGATCGACGGCATGGGCCACGACCTGCCGCGCGTGGCCTGGCCGCGGCTGATCGACGCGATCGCCGCGCACGCCGCGCGCGCCGACGAGCGCGACGCGGTCGACGCCGACGGACGCCTGCCCCTGCCGGCCAGCTCTCCCTAGCCGCCGGCGCCCGGGACAGGCTCCGCCCGCCCTCCCCTCAGCCTCCCTGCGGACGGCGGCTGCAGTCCCGCAGCGCCAGCATCGAGTGCTGGCGCGAGCCCGTGCACCAGCAGTGCTGCGACTGCACCCGGACGAGCCAGTGCAGGTCGTGTCGACAGTGCGAACGCCGGTACGGCCAGCGTCCGTGCAGCGCCCGGAGCATCCTTTGCTCGTGGCACGCGAAAACCCTCATCTCCATATCGACCCCCATACCGGTCGCGCCTCGTGCTTGACCTGCAACATCGTCCAATCCCTTCCATTCACGGCCCAAAACCGCCGTGCCGACATATAAATCAGGTTTTACGCAGGATGTCAACTTGAGGTTCGAGATTGACAATTGGACCGATGGCCGATCGGCCGATCGTCTCGGGCCGGGACGCACGGCGTGGGCGCGCGGGGTGCACGGCGCGGCACGCGGCGGGCGGCACGCGGCGGGCGGCATGGGGCGGGCGGCATGGGGCGCGCGGCGGGCGGCGGGCGGCGGGGATGGGACTGCCGGGGGCGCGCGGCTGAGTGGGAGGCGAGGACGGCGCGCGCCGGGGAACAGGGCCCGCGAGGCGGGCGGAGAGCGAAGAGTGCGCCCGGCGGGAATCGAACCCGCGGCCTGCGGCTTGAAAGACCGCTGCTCTTTGGCTCCCCGAAGAGAACCGTTGACCACTGAGCTACGGGCGCGCTGTGTGTCGGCGGGACTTCGCGTCCCGCCGAGCAGCCTATTCTAAGCACGCGCGCGCCTCCATGCCGGGGACGGGCGCGAGCGAGGGGGCGCGCGTCTCCCACCGGGCGCGCGGAGGCGTAGGGTGCGCAGGCGCGATGGCGAGCTACGTTGCGGCGATCGACCAGGGCACCACGAGCACGCGCGCGATGCTGTTCGACCGCGACGGGCGCGTGGCGGCGATGGACCGGCGCGAGCACGAGCAGATCCACCCCCGCGCGGGCTGGGTGGAGCACGACGCGGGCGAGATCTGGACGCACACGCAGGAGGTGGTGGCGGGCGCGCTGGCGCGGGCCGGGGCGAGCGCGCGGGAGGTGGTCGCGGTGGGTCTGACCAACCAGCGCGAGACCACCGTGCTGTGGGACCGCGCCAGCGGCGAGCCGCTGCACAACGCGATCGTGTGGCAGGACACGCGCACGAGCGCGCTGGTGCGCGAGCTGGCGCAGGCGGCGGGCGCGCCGGGGGAAGGACGGGGCGTGGACCGCCTGCGCGCGCACGTGGGCCTGCCGCTGTCGACCTACTTCTCGGGGCCGAAGCTGGCGTGGCTGCTGGAGCACGTGCCGGGCGCGCGCGAGCGCGCGAGCGCGGGCGAGCTGGCCTTCGGCACGATCGACTCGTGGCTGCTGTGGAAGCTCACCGGCGGGCCCGCCGGGGGCGTGCACGCGACCGACGCGACCAACGCCAGCCGCACGCTGCTGATGGACCTGCGCACGCTCGACTGGCACGAGCCGAGCCTCGAGCTGATGGGCATCCCGCGTGCGCTGCTGGGGCAGATACGCTCCTCCGCCGAGAGCTACGGCGAGGCGCGCGAGACGGCGCTGCGCGGGCGTCCGGTGGCTGGCATCGCGGGCGACCAGCAGGCGGCGCTGTTTGGGCAGACCTGCTTCGAGCGCGGCGAGGCCAAGAACACCTACGGCACCGGCGCGTTCCTGCTGGTGAACACGGGCGAGCAGGTGGTGGGCTCGCCCTCGCTGCTCACGAGCGTGGCGGCGAGGATCGGCGCGCAGCCGCCGCGCTACGTGCTGGAGGGCTCGATCGCGGCGACCGGCGCGGCGGTGCAGTGGCTGCGCGACCAGCTGGGCGTGATCGAGCGCGCGGAGCAGGTCGAGGAGCTGGCGGCGAGCGTGGCGGACAACGGCGGCGTGTACTTCGTGCCGGCCTTCTCCGGCCTGTTCGCGCCGCGCTGGCGCGAGGACGCGCGCGGCACGATCGTGGGGCTCACCGCCTATGCGCGCGCCGGGCACCTCGCGCGCGCCACGCTCGAGGCGAGCGCGTGGCAAACACGCGAGGTGCTGGACGCGATGCGCGAGCAGGCGGGGCTCGAGTTGGCGGAGCTGCGCGTGGACGGCGGCATGACCGCCAACGAGCTGCTGATGCAGTTCCAGGCGGACGTGCTGGGCATGCCGGTGGTGCGCCCCGCGGTGACCGAGACGACCGCGCTCGGCGCCGCCTTCGCGGCTGGGTTGGCGGTGGGCTTCTGGGCGGACGAGGCGGAGCTGCGCGAGCGCTGGGCGGAGGACCGGCGCTGGCGGCCGGCGCTGGACGAGCAGGAGCGCGAGCGCCGCTACGGGCAGTGGCGCAAGGCGGTCGAGCGCTCGCTCGGCTGGATCGAGCCGAGCTGAGGCGCGACTCGCTCGGCGTCGCGGGCGCGGCGGCATGGCAGCCGCGCCGCGCCGCGCCGGCTACGGCGTGAGCACCACCTTCAGCGCTTCGCGGCGGTCGAACACCGCGTAGGCCTCGGGCGCCTGCTCGAGGGTCATGTGGTGGGTGACGAGCGCGCTGGGGTCGAGCACGCCGGCGTGGAGCAGTGCCAGCACGCGGTCGACGTGCGCGATCACGTTGGCCTGGCCGCCGCGCAGGGTGAGCGTCTTCAGCCACAACAGGCCCATGTGCACCTCGGCGCGCTCGGCGTACACGCCGATGCACTGGATCGAGCCGCAGGCGCGCGTGAGGCGGATCGCGCTGTCGAGCGCCTTGGGGTCGCCGACGGCGTCGATGCACACGTCCACGCCGCGCCCTTCGGTGGCCTCGCGCACGGCCGCTTTGACGTCCTGCTCGGCCAGGTGCAGGGGCGTGGCGCCGAGCGACTGCGCCACCGCCAGGCGCTCGGGCACGCTGTCGACCGCGAACACCCTGGCGGCGCCCACCGCGCGCGCGGCCTGCACGGCGCACAGCCCCACCGGGCCGAGGCCGAGCACCGCGGCCACGTCGCCGGGGCGCAGGCCGCTCTCCACCACCGCGTGAAAGCCGGTGCCCATCACGTCGCCGGCGAACAGCGCGGTCTCGTCGCTCATGCCCTCCGGCACGCGCCGCAGCACCAGGTTGGCGTGCGGCACCAGCGCCTGCTCGGCCTGCGTGCCCTGCAACGAGCCGAGCGTGGCGCCGTGGCCGAACGTGCGCGAGTGCTCGCAGCGGTGGTAGAGGCGCCGCCGGCAGAACCAACAGGTGCCGCAGGCGGTCATGAAGCAGCCGAGCACGCGGTCGCCGACCCCCACGCGCGTGACCGCGTCGCCGACCGCCAGCACGGTGCCAACGTACTCGTGGCCGATCGTGAAGCCGGGCTCGATCTGCACGCGCCCGTGGAAGATGTGCAGGTCCGAGCCGCACACGCCGCTGGCGTCGACGCGCACGATCGCGTCTTCGGGATCGATCAGCTCGGGCTCGGGGCGCTCCTCGACGCTGACCACGCCGGGCGACTGGAAGGTGACGGCTCGCATATGAGACGCACCCTATCGATCGTCGCTGCGCGCGGGCGCCGGCGCGGGTGTCGCAGCGCCACGCGGGCTCAGGCGCCGCCGTCGAGCTCGCGCAGCGCGCCGCTCTCGGGGTCGAACACGAAGCCGCGGATGCGCTGGCGCGAGACCAGCTCGGGCGCGCAGCGCAGCCGCGCGAGGCCCACGCGCAGCGCCTGCTGCACGTCGGCGAACGCGCCCAGCCGCCACTGCGGCGCGGCGCCGTCGGCGGCGAGCGCGCGTGCGAACTCGTCCTCGGAGGCGCCCAGCAGGCCGCAGCCGTGGTGCATCACCACCACGATCTCCTCGGTGCCGAGCAGGCGCTGGGAGATGCTGAGCGAGCGGATCGCGTCGTCGGTGACCAGCCCCCCGGCGTTGCGCACGATGTGCGCGTCGCCGCGGCGCAGGCCGAGCATGGCATACAGGTCGATGCGCGTGTCCATGCACGAGAGCACCGCGACCCTGCGTCCCGGGCGCGGGCTGAGCCCGGGCGCGGCGAGCTCGGCGGCGTGCTCGGCGGCGAAGGCGAGCATCTGCTCGGCGTGCGTGGCGGCGTGCTGGGGCGGCGGCTCGGTCATCGCTGGCGCACGGCCGCGCCCTCAGGCGGCCTGGCGCGCTCGGCGCGCTCGCACGGGGTCTTCGAGCAGCGGCTCCAGCGCGCGGTAGACCTCCGCGTGCACGGACATGCCGCAGTGGCTCGAGGCGACCTCGAGCGCGCGTGCGTGCGGGTCGACGCACACGCGCCAGTCGACGACGCCGTCGCTGCGCGAGTACACCGACACCGCGTGGACGTGCTCGGGCAGCGGCGCGGCGAGCTGCCGGTTGAACTCGCTGCAGCACTCGCCGTCGCGGCAGTCGCTGGAGAACACGCCGGGGACGCCGAGATCGCCGAGCCGGGCCAGCCAGCGCACGCTGCGCAGCACCCTGTGGGACACCGCCAGGTTGTCGCGCACGGGCGAGCCGAGCATCGCCAGCGCGCACACCAGCTCGGGCCGGCGCACCGTGAGCGCGCGCGCGAAGGCGCCGCCGCGGCTCTGTCCGACGAGCGCCACCGGACGCTCGCACTCGGCGGCGAAGCGCTCCAGCTGGCGCTCCAGCCGCGACACCGCGCGTCCCGCGCAGTCGACGTTGGCGAGGATCCCGCTCATCGCCACGCGGTGCCCGCGACGGCGCAACCAGGCGCGCATCACCAGCAGTGAGGCGTCGCCGGCCATGAAGCCGGGCACCAGCAGCACCGGCCTGGGCTCGCCCAGCGGGCGGGTCGCGCGCACGCGCGCGTCCACCAGCAGCCGCGCCAGCTCGGCGCCGTAGCGCAGCTCTCCCCAGGCGGGCGCCACCGGCGCTCCCGCCGTGCTCTGCTGAGAGTCCATGACCCCTACAGCGTACGCGCTCAGCGCGCAGCGTCGAGGTAGTGGGGGTCGTGCGAGCACAACAGCCGCACCTCGTCGCGGTGCTCTGCGGCCAGCTCGCGCAGGCGCTCGACGTTGCCGCGGCGGGCGGCCTTGTCGACCTCGTCGAAGGCGGCGAACAGCGCGAGGCCCGGCGGGCAGTGCGGCGGCGAGGCGACCTCGCCGCGGTGGAAGTAGGAGTCGCCGCAGTGCAGCAGCCAGCCGTGGCCGTCGCGGATCGCCACGCCGGCGTGCCCGTGCGTGTGGCCGATCAGCGGGATCAGCAGGATCTCGGCGTCGCTGTGCGGCAGCACGCGCACGCCCTCGAAGCCGAACCAGCGCTCGCCGCCGCCCTCGTGCGTGACCCATTTGGGCCCGTGCGCCCAGTGCGCGGCGACGTAGCGCGGGCGATCGCGCCAGGAGGGTCGCATGGCCGCCTCGAGCTCGCGCGAGAGCAGGTGCACCTCGGCGTCGGGGAAGTCCGGCAGCCCTCCGGAGTGATCGAGGTCGAGATGAGTAGTGATTATGTGGCGTACGTCGTGCGGGTCGAAGCCCAGCCCGCCCACCTGGGCGACGGCGGTCTCCCGCTCGCTGAGGCGGGGGGCGACGAGCGCGTTGAACGGCCGCCCGAGCTGGCCCGGCGTGCGCACGTCGTCGCTGCCGAAGCCGGTGTCGACGAGCACCAGCCCCTCGGCGCCCTCGACCAGCAGGCAGTGGCACACCAGCCGCGTGCGCGCCAGCAGGCCGCCGTGACCGGCGATCAGGCGCGCGCCGCGCGGGCACAGCGTGCCGCAGCCGAGGTGGTGGATC
>Ga0335075_10011404_pt1 | contig 13437 bp, 10 predicted proteins | sample Lox_Sample_24_FD_206723 | JGI IMG/M metagenome (GOLD analysis project Ga0335075, IMG submission 206723) | Soil microbial communities from Loxahatchee National Wildlife Refuge, Florida, United States - Lox_Sample_2.4 | ecosystem: Environmental > Terrestrial > Soil > Wetlands | place: USA...
GACTCACGGGCGTGGATCTCAACCGCGCCGGCACACCGCTCCTCGAGATCGTCTCCGAGCCCGACCTGCGCTCGGCGAAGGAAGCGGTCGCCTACATGAAGAAGGTGCACACGCTGGTGCGTTACCTCGAGATCTGCGACGGCAACATGCAGGAGGGATCGTTCCGCTGCGATGCCAACGTGTCGGTGCGGCCGAAGGGCTCGGATAAGCTCGGCACCCGCGCGGAGATCAAGAACGTCAACTCCTTCCGCTTCGTCGAGAAGGCGATCCAGCACGAGGTGGCGCGTCAGATCGAGCTCATCGAGTCCGGAGGCAAGGTGGTGCAGGAGACGCGCCTTTACGACCCGGACAAGGGCGAAACGCGCTCCATGCGCACCAAGGAGGAAGCGAACGACTATCGCTACTTCCCCGACCCCGACCTGCTGCCGCTCGTGCTCGATGAGGCCCTCATCGAGGAGGTGCGCGCGAGCCTGCCGGAGCTTCCCGATGAGAAGGCGGCGCGATTCTCGTCCGAGTACGGACTCTCGGCTTACGACGCCGGCGTGCTGACCTCGAGTCGCGAGCTCGCCGATTACTACGAGGAGGTCGTGCGCGCCGTGCCGCGCGAGCCCAAGCTCGCCGCCAACTGGGTGATGGGCGAGCTCGCCGCGGCGCTCAACAAGGACAATCTCGAGATCGGCTCGGGGAAGATGTCGGCCGCGCGGCTCGCGGGCCTGCTCGCCCGCATTGCCGATCAGACGATCTCCGGGAAGATCGCCAAGGAGGTGTTCGAGGCGATGTGGGCGGGTGGCGAGAGCGCCGATGCGATCATCGGCTCAAAGGGCCTCAGGCAGATCACCGACACCGGCGCCATCGAGCGGGCGATCGAGGAGGTGATGGCGAAGAATCCGGGCCAGCTCGCCGAGTACCGCGCGGGCAAGGACAAGCTCTTCGGATTCTTCGTCGGCCAGGTGATGAAGGCGACCCAGGGCAAGGCGAACCCCGCACAACTGAACGAGCTGCTCAAAAAGAAGCTCCCGGGATAGGCCGCCGGGGATCGGGGCGCAGGGAGGTTGAGTAATCGCGGCTCGTGCCCCATTCTCCAGGGCATGCAGTCCTCACACCGCTCTCGCGACGAGGTTCGTCGCTTCATGGTCGAGAACCGCCCGGTGCGTGGGCATTGGGTGCGCCTGGAGGGCGCGTGGCGCGAGCTGCGCGCTCACCGCGACTACCCGCAGCCGGTTCAGGAGCTCCTCGGCCAGGCGGTTGCCGCCTCGGTGCTCCTGGCTGCCACGCTGAAGTTCCGGGGTCAGCTGACGCTGCAGCTTCAGGGTAATGGTGCCGTGAGCCTGCTGGTCGCTCAGTGCACCCATGATTTTCGCCTGCGCGCCGTCGCGCGCTATGACCAGGAGGCCGCCGAGGCGCTGCTCGGCGCACGTCCCACCGCGCGCCCCCCGCTGAAATCCGCGTCCGAGATCTTCCGCCGGCTGGTGGGCAGCGAGGGGCGGTTCGCGGTAACCCTGGAAGCGGACGAGCGCAACATGCGCTACCAGGGCATCGTGCCTTTGAGCGGTGATTCGCTGGCGGGCTCGCTCGAAGCTTACTTCGCCCGTTCGGAGCAGCTCCCCACCCGAGTATTGCTCGCGGCTGACGAGACTCTCGGGGCGGGCGTGCTGGTGCAGAAGCTGCCCGACGGTGCGGCGGATGACTCGCGGTCAGGCGAGGTGTGGGAACAGGCGGAGCGCGGCATCGAGCGATTGCGCCCCGAGGATCTGCTGCAGTGTCCCGTCGAGGAGCTACTCGGTCGGGGGTTTGCCGATCACGACATGAGGCTCTTTCGCGGCGCCCCTGTGCAGTTCGAGTGTCGCTGCAGTCATGGAAGGGTGACGAGCCTCTTGCGCGCCCTGGGGGCGGATGAGGTCCGTGACGTGCTCCGCGAGCAGGGGGCGGTCACCGTCACCTGCGAGTTCTGCCATCGGCCGTACCGTTTCGAGGAAGGGGACATCGAGGCGTTGTTCGCGGACGAGATCCCACCCGGCAGCAATTCATCGACCATTCACTGATACTGGCTCGTTAATGAAACAATAAGCCTACCTTGTCTCTGGGCGCCTGGCTCTGTATCCTATTATTAAAGAATTCAGCAACTATTTATATTATGCCAGTGACCGGGTCGCGACACGAGGAATTGCTGAGCTGGCTGAGGGCGACGGCTGAGCCGACTCGATTGCGGCTCCTGATGCTTTGCTCGCGGCGCGAGCTCAGCGTCTGCGACCTGGCGCAGGTCGTGGGCCAGAGCGAGCCGCGGGTATCGCGGCACCTCAAGATCCTCGGTGAAGCCGGACTGGTCGAGCGCGTGCGTCACGGGCAGTGGGTGCACTACGGCCTCAATCGCACCGGTCCGGCCGGCGCATTCGTCCAGGGACTCCTCGGTCAGCTCGATCGTCTGGACCCGCTGCTGTGCCGCGACCGGGAGAGGGCGCTGCGAGTGGATGGCTTGCGCGCGGGAGCACCGGCGGCCTCCCGCCTGGGTCGGGAGCTGCGCAGCTTCGTTGAGTCGGTCGCACCGGTTGCCGAGGGTGCGGTTCTGCTCGTCGGCGCGGATCACCCCGAGCTCATCGAGACCGCGGCCGCCATGGGCGGGGAGTGCACCGTCCTCGCGCACTCGCGCCGGTCCTCGCAAGCTGTCCGCGCGGTAGCCGAGCGCGAGGGTCTTCGCTGTCGTGCGCTGCTCGCCTCCGGCGCCGATGCGCTCGGCCCTCGAGACCTCGCGCGCCTCGGCCGGCAGTTCGCCGTCGTGCTGCTCGATCGCCTGGGCAGGCCCGATGAGGCTCCGGGGGCGCTGCTCGCGCTCGCGCGCCGCGCGCTCTCGAGCGGCGGACGCCTGCTTGTCTTTGAGCGCTACGAGGCGCTCGAGAGCGCCCATCAGCGGGTGGTGGAGCATCCGCTCGCCCGGCTGCGGCGGCTTCTCGGTGAAGCGGGCCTCACCTGCGAGCGGATGAGTCCCATCGAGGCCGACGGGCAACACGTGTTGGCGGCCGTCGCCGTGCCGTCGGCCGAGCGGCCGCGCGGGACGGCAAGCGCGGCGTAACGCCGGAGTACTCACCATGGTGCGCGAGCTGAACGTGTCCTTCGAGTTCTTCCCGCCGGCGGATGCGGCAATGGAAGCGACGCTGTGGCACTCGGTGCAACGGCTCGCGCCGCTTGCGCCGCGGTTCGTTTCCGTCACTTACGGCGCCGACGGCTCGACCCGCGCCCGCACCCATCAGCTCGTGACCCGCATCCAACAGCAGACCGAGCTCACGGGCGCGCCGCACCTCACCTGTGTGGGCGCGACTCGCGCCGAGATCCTCGACATCGCCCGCCAGTATCGGGATCAGGGGATCCGTCACATCGTGGCGCTGCGCGGCGATCCTCCCCAGGGCGCCGCCCGCTACGAGCCGCACCCGCACGGCTTCGCCTACGCCGCGGACCTGGTCGCGGGGCTGAAGAGCGTCGCCGATTTCGATATTTCGGTCGCCGCCTACCCGGAAGTGCATCCCGAGGCCCCGTCGGCGCAGTTCGATCTCGACAACCTGAAGCGCAAGTTGGACGCGGGAGCCTCGCGCGCGATCACGCAGTTTTTCTACGACATCGAGATCTTTCTGCGCTTTCGCGACGGCTGCGCGCGCGCCGGGATCCGTGCGCCCATCGTGCCCGGGATCCTGCCGATCACGCGCTTCCCGCAGGTGCTGCGCTTCGCCGCCCGCTGCGGCGCGAGCATTCCGCCTTGGCTCGCGGAGCGTTTTCAAGGCCTGGATGAGGATGCGGAAACGCGCCGGCTGCTCGCGGCCAGTGTCGCCATCGAGCAGGTGCAGACGCTGGCGCGGCACGGCGTGCGCGACTTTCACTTTTATACCCTCAACCGCGCGGAGCTCACCTACGCGATCTGCCACGCTCTCGGCATACGACCGGAGAAGCGGCCGCCCGCCGTCTCCCTGGCCACGGGGGCCTCGGCATGAGTGTGTGCGGCCATACGGCACCACGGGCCGACCGACCGGGCCCGAGCGGCAAGGATGCTCCGGCGCCGCGGCTCGCCGCCGCGCCCTTCGCCGTCGCGCCGATCGATGAGACCGGGCGGCAGGAGCGCATCGAGCGCCTGAAGCGTCTGCTCGATGAGCGCATCGTGCTCCTCGATGGCGCGATGGGCACCATGGTGCAGCAGCATCGGCTCGATGAGCGCGGCTATCGCGGCGAGCGCTTCCTCCATCACGGTCGCGACCTCAAGGGCAACAACGACATCCTGACTCTCACGCGGCCGGAAGTCATCGCCGGGATCCATCGAGCGTATCTCGAAGCGGGATCCGACATCATCGAGACCAACACCTTCAACTCCAACGCCGTGTCGCAGGCCGATTACGGCGCCGAGGCGTTGGTGCCCGAGCTCAACTACCGCGCCGCGCGTCTGGCGCGCGCCACCGCCGATGACTATGCGAGGTCCGCCGGCCGCCCGGCGTTCGTGGCGGGCGCGCTGGGGCCGACCAGCCGCATGTGCTCGCTCTCCCCGGACGTGAACGATCCCGGCTACCGCAGCACCTCGTTCGATGAGCTCGCGGCCACCTACCTGGACGCTTCCCGCGCGCTGCTGCTGGGCGGCGTCGATCTCCTTCTCATCGAAACGGTGATCGATACCCTCAATGCCAAGGCGGCGATCTACGCCGCGCTGGCGCTCTTCGAGGAGACCGGCATCGAAGTGCCGATCATGATCTCCGGCACCATCACCGATGCCTCCGGGCGGATCCTCTCCGGCCAGACCGCGGAAGCGTTCTGGAACTCGATCCGCCACGCGCGGCCGCTCGCGGTGGGCCTCAACTGCGCGCTCGGGGGACGGCAGCTGCGCCCGTACGTGCAGGAGCTCGCGCGCGTCGCCGATACGCGGGTGTGCGCCTACCCGAATGCCGGTCTGCCGAATGCCTTCGGAGAATACGACGAGGCGCCGGAGGAGACCGCGGAGATCCTGCGCGAATACGCCGCTTCGGGCCTGGCCAACATCCTGGGCGGCTGTTGCGGCACCACTCCCGAGCACATTCGCCTGCTGCATCAGGGGATCGGCCGCTGCGCCCCGCGCGCCGTTCCGGCCGTGCCGATCAAGACGCGGCTCGCCGGGCTCGAGCCCGTGAGCATCGACGAGGAATCGCTCTTCGTCAACGTCGGGGAGCGTACCAACGTCACGGGCTCGGCGCGCTTTCGCAAGCTCATCGAGGCGGGCGATTATGCGGCGGCGCTCGAGGTGGCGCGCCAGCAGGTCGCCAGCGGCGCGCAGCTCATCGACATCAACATGGACGAGGGAATGCTCGACTCCGAGGCGGCGATGGTACGCTTCCTGCACCTGATCGCCGCCGAGCCCGACATCGCGCGCGTGCCGGTGATGTTGGATTCGTCCAAGTGGAGTGTGCTCGAGGCGGGCCTCAAGTGCCTGCAGGGCAAGGGCATCGTCAACTCCATCAGCCTGAAGGAAGGCGAGGAGATCTTTCTCGAGCACGCGCGCAAGGTGCGCCGTTACGGCGCCGCCGCGGTGGTAATGGCCTTCGACGAGCGCGGTCAGGCCGACACCGTCGAGCGCCGCGTGGCGATCTGCGAGCGCGCCTATCGCCTGCTGACACGCACGGGCTTTCCGCCCGAGGACATCATCTTCGATCCCAACATCTTCGCCGTGGCGACCGGCATCGAGGAGCACAACGGCTACGCGCTCGCCTTCATCGAGGCAACGCGGCGCATCAAGAGCCTGCTGCCGCACGCGCTGGTGAGCGGCGGCTTGAGCAACGTCTCGTTCTCCTTTCGCGGCAACGACGCCGTGCGCGAAGCGATGCACTCGGTGTTCCTCTATCATGCCATCGCGGCCGGCATGGACATGGGGATTGTCAACGCCGGCCAGCTCGCGATCTACGAGGCGATCGCGCCGGAGCTGCGCGCGGCGGTCGAGGACGTCATTCTCAACCGACGGGCCGATGCGACCGAGCGGCTGCTCGAGATCGCCGGACGCTACCGGGGCGATGCGGGCGCGAAGCGCAAGGAGGATCTCGAGTGGCGCTCGCTTCCGGTTGCCAAGCGCCTGGAGCACGCGCTGGTCAAGGGCATCGATGACTTCGTCATCGCGGACACCGAGGAGGCGCGCCTCGCGTTCGCGCAGCCGCTGCAGGTGATCGAGGGCCCGTTGATGGACGGCATGAACGTCGTCGGCGACCTGTTCGGCGCGGGCAAGATGTTCCTGCCGCAGGTGGTCAAGAGCGCGCGCGTCATGAAGCGGGCCGTGGCGCACCTCATACCCTACATCGAGCAGAGCAAGGGCGCCTCGGGCGGACAACGCACCAACGGCCGCATCGTGATGGCGACGGTCAAGGGCGATGTGCACGATATCGGCAAGAACATCGTCGGGGTCGTGCTGCAATGCAACAACTTCGAGGTCATCGACCTCGGCGTGATGGTGCCGTGCGAGAAGATTCTCGATACCGCGCGGCGCGAGAATGCGGACTTCATCGGCCTCTCCGGGCTGATCACGCCCTCGCTCGATGAGATGGTGAACGTCGCGCGCGAGATGCAGCGGCAGGGCTTCGAGCTGCCGCTGCTCATCGGCGGTGCCACCACCTCGCCGGCGCACACCTCGGTGAAGATCGCGCCGCAGTACCGTTGCGCGGTGGTGTACGTGAAGGATGCCTCGCGCTCGGTGGGCATCTGCCAGACGCTCGCCAATCCGGCGCTGCGCGCGCCGTTCGTCGCGAAAGTCAGCGAGGAGCACGAGCGCCGGCGCGAGCAGCATGCGGGCCGGAAGGTGAAGGCGCCGGAGCTCAGCATCGCGCAGGCGCGAGCCGACCGCCGGCGCATCGAATGGGCGGACTACACGCCCGCGGCGCCGCGCGTTCCGGGCGTGCGCACCTTCGAGAGGTATCCGCTCGGGGAGCTCCTCGGCTACATCGACTGGATGCCGTTCTTCAACGCCTGGGAGCTGACCGGGAAGTTTCCCGAGATACTCACCGATCCGAAGGTCGGCGAGGCGGCGAGCAATCTCTACGCCGATGCCCGCCGCATGCTCAAGCAGCTCATCGCCGAGAGCTGGCTCGAGGCGCGGGCGGTGGTGGGCCTCTTCCCGGCAAACGCGGTCGGGGATGATGTCGAGGTCTACGCCGACGAGGAGCGCGTACCGGCGCTGGTGACGCTCTCCTTCCTGCGCCAGCAGAAGGGCAAGCCCCCCGGCCAGCCGCATGAGTGCCTCGCGGATTACATCGCTCCGAAGTCGAGCGGCGTGCGCGACTACATCGGCGCATTCGCGGTGACCACGGGGATCGGCATCGAGGAACACATCGCGGGCTTCCACCGCGCGCACGATGATTACTCGAGCATCATGCTCAAGGCATTGGCGGACCGCCTCGCCGAGGCGGCGGCCGAGCACTTCCATGAGCGGGTGCGGCGCGAGCTCTGGGGCTACGCGGCCGCGGAGTCGCTCACCAACGATCAGCTCATCCACGAGCAGTACCGCGGCATCCGCCCGGCGCCCGGCTACCCCGCCTGTCCCGATCACACCGAGAAGGCGAAACTCTGGCAGCTGCTCGATGTCGAGCGCCGCACCGGCATTCGTCTCACCGATTCCTACGCCATGTACCCGACGGCGGCGGTGAGCGGCTGGTATCTATCGCACCCGGAGGCGCATTACTTCGCGGTGGGCAAGATCGCGCGCGACCAGGTGGAGGATTACGCGCGGCGCAAGGGCATGACGCTCGAGCAGGCGGAGAAATGGCTCTCGCCCAGCCTCGGCTACGATCCTTAGATGGCCACCGCGCACGCGCGGCCGGCGACCAATGCCTACTCGGGTCGGCTCGCCATCCGGCGCACCTCGAGATCGCCAAACAGCGTGAGGGTGAGCGCGGAGGAGAGCGTCAGCCCGATCGCAGCGACTGCGAGCACCGCGGCAGCGGTCATCGCGCGGGCAATGGCGTCATCGGTGCCGTTGTCGGAGAGCGCCATCGCGGCCATCTCCCCCACGAGCAGGCACAGCGTCCAGATGGCCGCGATGCCGATGACGTAGATCAGAGCGACTCGCCACCAGTTGCCGCGCACCAGCTTGAAGCTGTAGGCGAGGCTCGCGAGCACGCCTTTGCGCGCCAGCACCAGCGCCGGCAGCGAGAACGACAGCGCGATTCCGACGTAAATCGCCGGCGCCAACATCACGGCAATGCCCGCGTTCCGGTACGGCGGCGCGAGCGCAAGCGCCGGCAGCATGAACACGGCCACAGCGGCGCCGGCGAGCAGGACGAGCGCGGCGATGGCGGGCGCCCGTTTCAAGGCGTCGAGCAGATCGGCGGAGCCGGTCACCGGCCGTCCGGCCGCGATCGAGGACTGGCGCAGCAGCATCGCCGTCCACAGGATGAAGGCGATCAGGGTGCCCGCGCCGTATAGTGCAACCCCCACGGGATCATTGCTGTCGAGGACCGGCGTCCGGCCCTGTGAGAGATAATAGAAGGTGGAGAGCTGCCCGGCGATGATGGCCAGGGTGGCGTAGGGCAGACACTTCAGCAGCGACAGACGGAAGATCTGCAGCACGGCATCGAGCAGCTCGCCGAGGGATCGGGGCTTGAGCGGTGGGTACAGGGTATTCGGCATGAGGGCATCTTAGCGTCGCGATGACCACGACGGCTATCCAATGCGAAACCGCGACGGCGGCCGAGCTGCTCGTGTGCGCAGTGCAGCGGCTGAAGAGGACGCAGCCTTCAGGCTCGCCGGCCACCCCCGAGCTCGATGCCGAGCTGCTGCTCGCTCAGGCGCTTGGGGTCAGCCGTGCGCGGCTGCGCTCGCATCCCGAGGAGATTCCACCGCGGCAGGCCGCGCGGCGTTTCCTCGAGCTCATCGAGCGCCGCGGCCGGGGCGAGCCCATTGCCTACCTCATCGGTCGCAAGGAGTTCTGGACACTCGAGCTCGACGTGGGCCCGGCGGTGCTGGTTCCGCGTCCGGAAACGGAGCTCCTGGTCGAGCGGGCGCTCGCGCTTTATCCCCGGCCGCATGCGCGGGTGGCCGATCTCGGCACCGGCTCGGGCGCCGTGGCGCTCGCCCTTGCGAGCGCGCGGCCCGGATGGCAGGTCACGGCCACCGATATTTCAGCCGCGGCGCTCACGGTCGCGCGAGCCAACGCCGCGAGGCTCGGGCTGACCCGTGTGGAGCTCCTTCAGGGCGACTGGCTGGGCGGTCTCGCCGACCGCTCGTTCAATCTGCTCCTGAGCAATCCACCCTACATCGCGCCCGACGATCCGGCACTCGCGCAACCGGAGCTCATGCATGAGCCGCGGCTCGCGCTGGTTGCGGCCCAGGATGGATTCGCGGCGTTGCGCGCGATCATCGGCGCCGCTCCCGCGCACCTCGAGCCCGGCGGCTGGCTCCTGCTCGAGCACGGCGCGACCCAATCGGCGGCGCTTGCCGGCGAGCTTGTGGCGCGCGGCTTCGCTCAAGTACGCTCCCATCGCGATCTCGCGGGCCGCGAGCGCGTAACGGAGGGCCAATGGCCGACACATCCCTGATTCGATTCGAGACCTCGCATGGCGCTTTCACGGTGGAGCTGTTCGCGAAGGAGGCACCGCTCAGCGTGGAGAACTTTCTGCGCTACGTCGATGAGCGGCATTTCGACGGCACGCTCTTTCACCGCATCGTGCCGGGCTTCGTCATCCAGGGGGGCGGTCTCGATGCGCAGTTTCGCAACAAGCGTACGCACGCGCCGATCCGCAACGAGGCGAAGAACGGGCTCAAGAACACCCGCGGCACGCTCTCGATGGCGCGCACCGGCGAGGTCGACAGCGCCACCTCGCAGTTCTTCGTCAATCTCACCGACAACGGGTTTCTCGACCATAGCGCGCGGGATTTCGGCTACGCTGTTTTCGGGCGCGTGACGTCGGGGATGGACGTCATCGATACCATCGCGGGCGTCAAGACCGGTCGCCGACAGGGTTACCAGGATGCGCCGCTCGAGGATGTGCTGATCGTGTCCGCGCGCCGCGCCGAGCCACCGAGCCAATAACCCTCAGGGCGCGCAGGCAGGCGCTGAGATCCGCTGTCGCGCATGCGAGGGCTCCAGGAAACGCTGCGGCGCTGGATCCTGCTTGCGATCCTCGCCTGGCTGGTCCTCACGGTCGTGCCGGTGCTGTTGTTGCGATGGATCCCGCCTCCGAGCAGCGCATTCATGCTCGAGGCGCGCATCGAGGCGCTGCGCGCGGGTGACAAGGCGTACCGTACCGACTATCACTGGGTGAGTCTCGAGCACATCTCGCCACAGGCGGCGCTCGCGGTGATCGCATCGGAGGATCAGACCTTTCCCTTCAACTACGGGTTCGACTTCCATTCCATCCGCAACGCGGTGCGCGCGGCGGAGCGCGGCCGGCGGCTGCGCGGGGCGAGCACGATTTCCCAGCAGGTGGCGCGGAACCTGTTTCTGTGGCCGGGCCGCAGCTTCGTGCGCAAGGGGATCGAAGCTTACTTCACGGTGTTGCTCGAGACCTTCTGGCCGAAGGAGCGGATTCTCGAGGTCTATCTCAACGTCGCGCAGTTCGGCCGCGGCATCTATGGCGTCGAGGCGGCCGCCCGCCGTTTCTATCGCGAGCCCGCCATCCGCCTCACGGCGAGCCAGGCGGCGCTGCTTGCGGCCGTGCTGCCGGACCCGGTGCACTGGCACGTCGAGCGGCCCTCGGGTTTCGTACTGTGGAAGCAGCGCTGGATCCTCGGCCAGATGCGCAATCTCGGCGGCGCGGCCTATCTGCAGGATGTCAAGCAGCGGCGGTAGATCGATCGAGCCGCGCTGTGCGAGGCATATAATTCGCGGGTACGGGCATTGCGAAACCCATTCCATGGCCGAGCGTGAATTGACCGCCGCGGACTGGCGGGGATACTCCGAGGCCCAGTTCCCGCAGGGAAGCTGGAGCCTCGACGACAACGTGCTGCGGGCGCTCGCCGCCGGGCCGCCCGTGGATCTCATCACGCGCGAGCGCTTCCGCGATTTCACTCTCGCCTTCGAATGGCGGTTGCCGCGAGCGGGCGATTCCGGGGTGCTCTATCGGGTCGCCGAGCAGCTCGAGCATTGCTGGCAGTCCGGCCCGGAGATGCAGCTGCTCGATGATGAGCATCACCCGGATGGTGCCAACGCGCTCACCTCCTGTGGCGCCCTCTACGGCCTGATCGCGCCGTGGCGCGATCAGCGCGAGGTCGCCAACACCTATCGCAGCGCCCGCTTGATCGTGCGGGGCAGCCGCGTTCAGCACTGGATCGACGACACCCAGGTGCTCGGTTATGACCTCGAGAGCGAGGAGCTGAAGGCGCGCATCGCCCGCAGCAAATTCCGCGAGTGGCCGCAGTTCGCGCGCCTGGAGGTAGGGCACATCGCCCTGCAGCATCACGGCACCGAGGCGTGGTTCCGCCGGATGCGCATAGACACGCAATGAGAAGAGCGCATTCCAGCGGGTTGCGCCGCGCTCTTATTCCAATTCGGCGAGAAGCTCGGCCTGGTGCTCCTGCTGCAGCGCATCGAGCAACTCGTCGAGATCTCCGTTCATGATCTGCGCCAGCTTGTAGAGCGTGAGATTGATGCGGTGGTCGGTGACCCGGCCCTGCGGAAAGTTGTAGGTGCGGATCCGCTCCGATCGATCGCCGCTGCCCACCTGCAGTCGCCGCGAGTGCGCCTGAGCGCTGCGTTGCTTTTCCTCCTCGGCGGCGAGCAGGCGTGCCTTGAGCAGCTGCATCGCCCGGGAGCGGTTCTTGTGCTGTGAGCGCTCGTCCTGACACTCAACCACGATGCCGCTCGGCACGTGGGTGATGCGCACGGCGGAGTCGGTCTTGTTGACGTGCTGTCCGCCCGCTCCCGAGGAGCGGTATGTGTCGATGCGCAGGTCCGCGGGATTGATCGCAACCTCGACCTCATCGAGCTCGGGCAGGATGGCCACCGTGCAGGCGGAAGTGTGAATGCGGCCCTGCGCCTCGGTCGCCGGCACGCGCTGCACGCGGTGAGTGCCGGATTCGAACTTCAGGCGGGAGAAGGCCCCGGGACCGGCGATGCGGCTGATGATCTCCTTGTAGCCGCCGTGCTCGCCCGGGCTCTCGCTCAGCACCTCGACCGTGAATCCCTTGGACTCGGCATAGCGTGCATACATGCGAAAGAGATCACCGGCGAAAATGGCGGCCTCATCGCCACCGGTCCCGGCGCGCACCTCCAGGAAGAGGCTCTTGTCATCGCGCGGGTCTTTGGGGAGGAGGAGCCCGCGCAGCTCCGACTCGCTGACGGCGAGGCTCGCCTGCAGACGCTCGACCTCCTCGGTGCCGAGGGAGCGCATGGCCGGATCGGCATCGGCCAGCAGCTCGCGCGCAGCCTCAAGGTCCCGTTCAAGCTCGCGGTAGCGGCCCAGCTGCGCGGCGAGCGGCTCGAGGCGCGCGTACTCGACCGAAAGGTCCCGGAACTGCGGGGAGCCTCCGGCGATATTGGCGGTAGCGAGCAGCCGACCGACCTCCTCGAAGCGATCGGCAAGCTTCTCGAGCCGCTGGCGGATGGATTCCTTCATGATGAGGGTCGGGTGGGCACGGCGCAGCCGGCAAAAGTCAAAAGGCGCGGCATTCTCCGGGATTGGCGCCGGCCCTGACAAGGAGCCTCATGCGCGCCGGACGGGGAGGCTCTATAGTGACGAGCGTGCGTAACCTGCGGGCCTGCCTCTCGACCGTCTCTCTGGCGCTCATCGCCGGATGCGCCGCCGTGCCGCCCGCCAAGCCGCCGCCGCCCACGCCCGATGCGGCGGCTCTCACGATCGTGGCGGAGATCGCGCTGCAGCGGGGAGATTGCAAGATCGCCTCCGAGACTTACGCTCAGGCCGCGCAGCTGGCCTCGGCGCCGGTGGCGCAGCGGGCCAGTGAGGTCGCGCTCGCCTGCGAGGACCTGCCTGCCGCCTGGTCCTCGGCGCAACGCTGGCGCGAGCTCGCCCCGCAAAGCCGGGAAGCCGACGCCCTGTATGCGGCCGTGGCGCTGAAGCTCTATCGCATTGCCGATGCGCGGACGGCGGTGCGGGCGTTTCTCAGCGCGCCCGCCCGTGCCTCCGGCAGCGCGCGCGCATCGGCGCAGCAGCGGCGGGACCGCGGAGTCGCCGATCTCACCACGCTGCTGCTCGAGGAGTCCGATGCTCCGGAGGTGTACGCGGCGCTCAACGGAGTGATCGATACCGCGAATGCCTCGCCCGCGAGACTGACGCTGCTCGGTGACCTGGCGCTACAGGCCTATGACGCGCGCAGCGCCGAGCGCTACGCGCTGCGGGCGGTGCGGGAGAATCCGAAAGATCTGGAGGCGAGTCGAGTGCTCGCGCGCGCCTACGTCGTGTTGGGTGAGCCGGCTAAAGCCATCGCGGTGGCCCGGCGCTCGCTGCGCGACTACCCTCAGCGCGGCATGTTCGAGCTGGTCGATGTCTACGAGGCGCT
>Ga0335075_10011405_pt1 | contig 13437 bp, 11 predicted proteins | sample Lox_Sample_24_FD_206723 | JGI IMG/M metagenome (GOLD analysis project Ga0335075, IMG submission 206723) | Soil microbial communities from Loxahatchee National Wildlife Refuge, Florida, United States - Lox_Sample_2.4 | ecosystem: Environmental > Terrestrial > Soil > Wetlands | place: USA...
CCTGACTCGGAACATCGTACGGACACTCAGATTGGTAGAAATACACACTCCCGCCATTTCCATTCCATAACGTTTGAAACTGCTCAAAGTGCTCGACGAATAATCCGTGCAGTGACGTTGTCGGCATTGACGATGAGGCCGTTGTTGCATGGGTTGATTGTCCATCCAGTTGGATCGACACCATGGTCTGCACGCCATATCCACGCGTTGTCGATGATGACAACTGGTTGTTTCCGCAGTTGGCGCAGCTCCACCAACGCGACACGAGATATCGAAGAGAGCGGTGGGGCTCGCGCTGTGGTCGACGGTGCTGACACCGACATCGCCGATTTGCAAGAGATTGGGCGAGTTGGAGGCACCAGCGTCAAAGAGGATACCGGCGATAGTAATACCATCGACGTCTGCGACTATAATAGCCGGAGTGCCTTGAGTTGGCGCCAATGTCGCCAATCCGATTCCCAAGACGAGGGTATTATTGCGCACGACGACCGGCTCAGCAAGATTGTAAACGCCAGGGGTAAGGAGTAAATGTCTTCCGCGCTGCAATGCGAGATTGAGGGTTTGATCAGTATCGTTGGCAGCTTGAGCGACATAGAATTGACTGATCGGAATGGTTGTAGGAGCAGTTCCGAGAGTAGTAGTCGTATTCCAACTTGGTCCCTGGCTGTTCTGTTTAAGAGCAGGTACAACGACGGTGTAATTGTTGGAACTGTCGATGGTGAGATATGGCTTTTCGCGAACAACGGGGGTGTTTGCAACAACTGTGAAGGGCGGACTGGGCCATGTACCGGTGGGGGGATTGGTGTCTCCAACGAAAACCATATTCCACACGGCTCCGTACCAGTTGCTCCATTGGGTATTGCGAGTAAGGTACTGTTGTTGACTCCCCGAAATAACGTCGTTATCCGCAATGAAGCCCCCACTAGACCAGTTGACTCCCGACGCTGTGAAATCGAAAAGTTGGAGATATCCTTGGTAATGGCATCGACGAAGCCATGTCGCTTGCGACGTCGCAAACATTGCAGAGTTGGACCAGACAGTAGGGAGTATCGAAACATTTTCAATTCCGCGCCAGAAATTTTGGGTCGCATTTCCAGTGTTCCATGTCGCAGTGACATTAACGCCGCCGGTAATGGTCACATCGTCAGGGATAGTGCCGAGACCGTGGACAGTGGTGTAAAATCCAACTTGAACATTTGCGCTGTAGGCGCCGGGTTTGAAGAAGAGTGCGTAACGTTGTTGGCCGAATTGGTTAGACTGTTGGGTTGCGAAGATAGAATCGACTTGAGTTTGGATAGAGCTGGCGTCCATGGTGGGATCGAAGATCAAGACGTTGGGACCAAAGTTGAGGGTACTGGAATCGGATGGGAGTGCCGTCCCTGGGTCGGCGATCTCAGCGGGGATGGAAACGGTGGTGACTGTTGTAGACATTGTTTGAATTTGGCTTTGATGGAGAAGATGATGGCGCTGAGGTCTGAAGTCACAGGTTTCTTTTGCCGTGCTCCACTGTCCTTTTTGTAATGAGGTCATGCCACGGTCCGACATCGGCAACATTTGTCATCACGCAGCTGTTGCCAATCGGGACGGATTACGGAAGAATGTTGAACCTTAAATCTGGACACGATTCGTAATAGGCTGCACTGCCTGGCTTGGCCGTATTACATACATATTTCCGTGGGGGGGCAGAACAGTAAATAATTTACCAATCTCAGCAGCGACAGCGTGGGGGGCTGCTCATGTACGCCGTCAATCCAGCCATATTATTCCGTGTCGCCCTAAAGCTTTAAGCGAAGCTTCGCAGATTACAACACGTACTGATTCTCTGGATTTAACTTGACTCTCAACCCACTGCAAAACATGAGTGGAGCTCTGAATCTCTTGATGGCCTGCAAAGCAGGTGCCGTCGCTGCAATTGTACATCATTTTACATGCCAGTACCCACGTCAAGCAACTTTATATTTCACGCTCTGCTTTTGGGGAGGCGCCAACTGCCTCATGCTTGGACTCATTTGTCTCTCCAGTTCGGTTACAACATTTTTCGATGGGATAACGAATGTTGTCGTGTTCAACTCTGTCTATGTATGATCAAGTTGCCGTTTATGGAACTAATCAAAAGATCTCTGGCTTTGTGGCCTTGAAACTAATCTACAATATCTGTTTCCGTCATCGGGGAATTCCGACGGAACTTGAATTCTGTGCGACTGATTGGGGTATCTGGACGTATTCTCGGTCGATGACAACCCATCTCAAGATTGCCGAATTGCACAAAAAATATGGTTCGATCAATCGAATTAGCGATAAGCTGACATTTAGGCGACGTTGTACGCATCCAGCCAAACCATATCAGCTTTCGTTCACTCCAGGCAATGCGGGATATTCATTCATCTCAATCAAAGGCATTTAAAGGAGGATTATATAGCTATGTAAATCGCCTTCCTAAAGCGCCTGCCAGCATCGCAACCAGTTCGTAACTGGCCTTATTTTGCTATCTAACAAGATTAGAGACAAGATTCATCATGCCAATTTACGGAAGTTGGTCGCCCCTCTGCTCAATTCCTCGGCAGTACTAGAATTCGAGCCAACTGTCAAGCAATATGGTACACAACTTCTTGAGGCAATTCAACAAGTTGCTGAGGAAAACAATAATGTAATGGATATGAGCGACTGGTTCGGGAGATTTGCGTTTGATGTACTTCTCTTTTTTGCTGTCTTGACAAAAGGTCGGTGGGGCAATTACTTTTAACCAAAACTTTGGGGCTCTCGAAGGCGGGGAACCCCATTTTGTTCTGAAAATTGTCCAGAGAAGCTTGCTTTACATCAAAAGTTTCGTGTATGTTCCATGGCTTGCGCAGTTTCTTCATCATCTGCCATCCACCAATCGGATGGTGGCGGAGGGGCGTTATGCCTCTTTGGAGGTCTCTCCTTCTTGTAGTCGAGCTGAAACCTAGTTTGCGAGAACCGCAATTAACCGCCTAAGAAAAGATGGCGGTGAATACGGAATAAAAACGTTGATTGCATCAATCATGGAAGCCACTGATCCTCAAACCGGGGAAAAGTACACGGAAAAAGATGTGTTGGCCAATGCAAACTCATTCATGTCTGTAATGTAATATGTCCAAAGGTGCTGATATTAGTGTCGCTTCATCTGATACGACTGCGGAGACGTTGACCTTCCTCCTTTACCATCTTGTCTCGGATACCGCATTGTGGAACAGGCTTTCGCAAGACATACGTTCCAAATTTGCCTCGATTGACGAAATTACCAATTTACAGCTATCCAGCATCCAGTTCCTCGATGCTATCATTTACGAAAGTAGGGCTCCCCAAATTTCGAAAGCTGATAAAAGCTCTTCGGCTTCGACCAGCTGTACCGTCAAATTTACAACGAGAGGTTCCTGAAGGCGGCATGATAATCGAAGACCGTTTGTACCCAGAAGGGGTAAATTCCCAACTTATTGAGATTTTTATTGTAGACGACGGTCAGTACTCCACAGTACACCATCCTTCATCACGAAGGATATTTTTCTAATCCGGAGAAGTTCATTCCTACCCGTTGGATTGAAGCGGAAATGGGCAAAGAAACTTGTAATAAAGCAGCATGGGTTCCGTTTTCTATGGGTCCTAGAAATTGTGTTGGGAAAGCGTATTGCTCGATGACTTATCTCGTTCTGACAGTAGCCTTGCCCTTGCGGAGCTTCGATTGGTTATAGCGATGTTTGTTTGGTCGTTCGATGCGACTCTAGCGGAAGAAGGGCAGTGTGAACCATACTATAAGGACTCGTTTGCTGTGGCCCGTGGGCCTCTTCCTATTTCTATCCGGCGTGTGAAAAGGTGACGAAACGGTGTCTGAGACTCTGAGGCGTTGAAATCGTTATTATTATTATGATGTAGGAACGGGTGATATCTTACCAAGCGATTGCGGTTGTTTAGTTGTTCTTTTATCTGTTCTATCTTTTTTACACAGTTTATTATCGTAGCCGTCCCGTATTTATTGGAAACCGACTCCAACGGATTATGGAAGAACATTGAACCTTAAATCCAATTTCAGACGCCTGGCAGAAGCCCAAACTCTGGCACGCAATCCAAAATTTCGAACGTTAAAAACACAGAGAATCCAAGCTGAGGACTCACACACCGGAAAATTAGCTTATCCGAATTCAAGTCCCTATGGCTGTGTACTTCCGCGTGATCATGGAGCAGACAAAGTCTCACACAATATATTCTATTTTGGGCAATCAGCAAGTCACAACGATTGGACACGAGTCACAACGATTGGACACGATCAAATTGTCCTAATTGTGAAGATTGTAAAGATAGCGCAAGAGTCGTGCCATACACAGCCTCGTTCCTCGAAATAACTTTGGAGAACTCCATATAGAATTGCATGCAGGGAAGCGAAAGTGATTGACGAAGCGCAACTAAAGTTCCAAATTTCCCTTTCTATGATTGCTTGTTCCGCGCTGATATCAGATCATCATTTCTCTTTTCTCTTTTTCCTCACAAAGATCAATAATTGGAGAGTCATTCAATCCGCCTGAATCAGACCTACTAGTAGCGATAACAACGAACAGCGCAGAAGTACTATGGTATGGTGTCCCGAGTGACGTTGCTGATTTTTCAAAGGCTCCTCCGGAGGAAAAAGAGCATGAGGTCGAGAAGCCCCCCAGTCACCCTAGCCAACGTCGAGTACGTACTTTGAACATCGATCCTCTTACGGCTGAAAACCATGGTTTCGGAAATACATAAATATTTTGGAGCCTTACACTCAGAACGACGCGCTAGTACATCTTTTTTGTTGTTCCAAAATTATGAGCGTTCGGATATTCGGTAAAATAAAATGGCCGAGCCCGGTCGAAATTCCCCACTTGAGCCGACTGCCAGTTTTTTGGTCATATTTCGAAATAGGCTTTTCCATTTTGTATTTGAACGTCCGTTCTAGTGCCCGGCCCGTGTCCGTGCCCGCCCCATTTTAAATCGTGAAGCGTGTACACTAGACGCCATTCACCGCTTTTCCTCTGCTTCTGTAGGCGACATCATGAATCGTTCCGACGATGATGAGGTAAACATTCCGGTCTCGGAAAACCTCAACTCGTACGCTGAATCGAACAAGACAGAAATCCCCGACTTCATTTCGCCTAACCTGACACCTGTCATGACGTTAAATCAAAGATTACGCGCCGGCTGGAAGTCTTATACCATTATGCTTTTGCTCCTGTTGCTCGGTCTCCTGGCTGCTCTTGGGCAGCACGGATTCTATACTTATCTCAATGGCCGCGAGGTCGATCAAACGACCATATCACAAACGTGGGTGATCCGAGTCGGAACCGCCTTTGCGTTCCTATGTAAGACCGCTCTCGTTGCGGCTATCGGAATTTCATTCAGTCACGGGTTTTGGTATAGTGTTCGTCGCAAATCGATCCCAATAAGCGCTATTGATGCAATTTATGGCGTGCTTCAAAATCCTTTGCAATTTTTCGCCAAAGATTTTCTGGTTACAACAAAAGTACTTGGCCTATTAGCGGCAGTTTGTTGGGTACTGCCGTTCGCAGCTATCGTCTCTCCAGGAGCATTGACAGGTATTTATACGTTCCTATCATAAAGCTAACCAAAGTGACTACACCTTTAACCTCGTCGTCTACGCAAGCCGAAGCCCCTTTCTTGTCCTCGCTAGACACGGACGTGGGATTCTTCAGAGTCGGTGCTTCGGCGACTTACGCAGGCGCTACAAATCAACTAATCCGCATAGCGGGGCGTGTACTTATCACAGGCGAAATCATTGCCTGGCCTTCAACATGCGGATCTAATTGCACTTACAACACCTCCTTTGTTGGTCCTTCCTGGCAGTGCCTCGAAGTTGATCCGCAAATACAATCAGTGCCCAACTTTACGTTGCCCGCCGGTTCGCCCCTATACTACGCCGCAGACATTCCCACCAACGATTCCACCGCTGGCCTGTGGATTATTTCCGGGGAGCCGACCCCCATTACACTAAATCATTCTATGATCCATTGTAGCCTATACGAGGCCACCTATTACAACCAAGTAGAGTTTTTGAACAACTTGCTGAATGTCACCACAAATCTTACAGTACACGGCCTACTTCCCGCAGTTTCAGATCAAGAAACGAACGACTTGTATTTTGGAGCTAATGGATCAGATCCGGAGTTGTGGAGTCAGGTGAATATGTATACGATTCATAATGCCGTGGTATCGCTGCTTGAGGGAGCGGCTCAGACAGGGGGAGCATATGGCAATATCGCGTTTACGGATACCGAGATCGGCTTAGCCAACTTTGTTGATATCACTCCATTCAATATCAGTTTCCCTGCCAACTTTCCCGAGATTCTGGAGAACCTGCTCATCAATACTACTCTCAGTTTGACCTACTTCCTACAAAGACCGCCCTTGCCACAACTGCCTGGCTTCCAACCAGTCTCGCCTGCATACTACTCTATTGTTTCGGCCGAGACCAGCACATACCCAGCGCGTTATAACTACTCGTCCAGGGTTTTATGGGAAGCCTACTCAGTTGCAATCGCTTGTAGCTTCATTTCCGTACTTTTCGGGTGCTACATGCTTCTCAATAATGGAGTCGATTCATCCATGTCGTTCTCACAGGTCCTTGTAACAACTCGGAACAGTACACTAGACCATCTGACTACCGGAATGGAAAGAGGCGGCGGGTATATCTCCCAAGAGCTGAAAGGCACAAGAATCAGATATGGGATTCTCCGTGGCGGCGGAGGCCATGTAGCATTCGGGTTGGATGAAGAAATTCGTTCTATGAAAGAATAGTCAGTTAACTGGCAGAGAAGTATGTACTCTCAATCCGTTCTTTTTTCATGGATTTGAAATAGCTTAATCCGATATCTTAATTCCATAATTACAGAAGACAAGAATGGTGGAGAGAAACAGTAACAACTCCAGACCAAACTTTTGAAGTTGAGTGCTTCTCATTTCGATTGCGCGATTCCGGAGTTTCGCGAATTCTCTGCATAGAGTAACTACCTAGCACGGTGACGGCGAGGCTATATAGAATACAATTCATCAGAAAAGTCCGGCAAGGATGCAAAGTCGGCTGGGCCTGAATTTTCGCGTGGTTCCAACCCAATTCTACCGCGGGGAAAATAAACTTTCGGCTGGGACCAAGTTTCGTGGAGGTGCAAACCCAATTCTCCCCGACTTGCATGGCACGTGGATCGAAAAGCCGATACCGGCTCTATACACACTTTAAAATAAGAATGCACCGACATATGCCGTCCGTATCCATTCGATCATGTCTACCAAAGCTGACCGACTTGCACTTGTACCCAAAGTCGTCGCCGCTATCAACAGTGGCAAAGAGTCAGATATCGAAGCTGTTTTCGCTCATGACTTCAAGTGGATTGTCCCTGGAACGGGCGGAAGGGAAGCCCAGACCATTGCGCCTGTACCTCCCGGAATAGCTGGTAAAAGATCTCCTCATCCTTCTCTAATAACAGGTGCAAAGCTTGCCATCGCATCACTTCACCGAGCCTTCTCCGATTTCAAACTTTATGTTTTGAAATCAATTGCCGACGACGATGGCGGCGAAAATATTGTAGCTACCAGGTTAGAATTCACAGGTCTGTTTCCACCAACTGCTGCTCTTTGACTGCAAAGGTGTTCACACTGGCGAGTGGTTGGGAGTCCCACCCACCGGAAAGTCTGTCGTCGGTCGCTGGGCTAGTTTTAACAGGGTCGAGGGCGATAAGGTCGTATCAGGTGAAAGCTTCATTGATGTTGCTGGCCTTCTCATTCAACTTGGAGCCTTGCCGCCTCCAAAAGGATTTTGAAGCAGACAACGTTTCTCTCTTAGCTGCAGGAGGAAATGAATTATGAATTGCAACTGTTAATCTGTTTTTCCCTCGCCAATGAATCATAATTCCCAACTTCCACAAGGTGCGATGGAGGATGATTGCATTGGAATACATTACAGTAAATACAGGGACCTAAATTTGTTGAGAGTATGCCAGACTATTCTAGAAGACCACCGGCGGATATGTAAATAGACTTGCAAACATTTCATCTAATCACGCCATTTTCTCTGGCTCATCCATCAAAATCTAACAAACCTGATCTATCTCTGAAATCAGCTTTACCGCTTTAAATTGGGACTGTCTTTCCGCGCGGGTGCAGACCCAATTCCGCCACACTGGCCTTACTTTTCGCCATTGAGCCTGAACCATGAAAACACGACAGTCCGTAGCCGGCTTCGAAATCGCTGTAATCCCTAACCACGTGCAGCAAGGATGCAGCATTATTCGAAGAGGAATGAAACTGCTCCGAAGTCACGGACAAGGTTGAGGGAAATGAGGAATGTGGTTGCACGAAATACAATTCAATTTGCAACTGGAAATACGGTTTGGTTATGGGACTGAATTTCTGTGGGGCTGCAAACCCAATTCGGTGGAACTACAGTTTTGGTCATGCGACCTTATTTCCGTCCGCCTTCGGCTCAATTCTGTGGAAATACAGTTTTGGTCATGCAGTCGTATTTCCATGCTGGTTCGGGCTCAATTCCTCACCATTAAAAATGAAAAATTGCATATGACTAGAAACATTAATATGAGTGAGCGAATGGAGCTGGCTCCTTCTCAGAACGTTCTGACCAGCAATAGAAGTCGAAGCCATTTTGGACTGGGAAAAGCGGAAAGTGGTAGCACGAAGCTGGAAAATCTGTCTTCTGAACCTACTTAACATGCAAAAGCGGCACGAATCATCACCTCGCCAATAGTGGCCAATCAATCGGTGTTTCGCATGGTACGGTTGATTCCATTACGAACTAAGGACGGTCCGTCGGGTTTTCTAGGCCAATTCAATTAGGTTGCGGCTCAATCCCCACACGGCAAATTTTCTCAGGATCTTCTTAATGGGTCCGTCATCGTTCGGTCACTGCACCTACCCTGCCTTTTGTTCGTGTATCGCTCATTTGCATCTCTCGCCATCTCTGCACGATGAGTCAATCTAGGAACAACTTCTCTTCGCCCATCCCGGTGTTGTACTCCGGGGCGTCGGTCTCCGCGTCGACGCCGAGCTCTAAGCCTACCCTATCTACGGTAGTACAACAATCATTGAGGCACTCATGGAGTAATTCCAAGGCGGAAGCTACAAACTTGGTTCTACAGAGCGGACCGATCGTCGACGAAATGTTTCCAGAACTTTTGTCCTACACAAAGCCAACGGCGATGGAACTGATTGATGGTCTCCATGGAGTACTCGAACATGGTATTCAGTCCTGGGAAGAAAAAGTCATGGAATCCATGATGGCCTCCTTAGAACGTAGGACTGCTAGCCTTCGAGCAGAGTTTGAACGGATACTCGAAGAAAATACTAGAGCACTCGTCGCGGAGAACGAGCGCCAGGCGCAAGAAATTAAAATACTCTTGGCGGGGGCACAAGCCAAGGACGAATTGATTGCCAGGCTGAACAACAAGTCAGCCGGCATGATCGTGAAAGCAAATCCAAACCAAATGTATCCCTCTGTAATTCGACAGATCGGACATGAGAGCGGCCTTCCACCATTCTATTGCGCCACGTTTGGAATAAACGATGTCGGACATTGTCACAATGCCACAATACGCGTGTCGAACCAAACAAAATCAGCGGCGGAATTTGAATGGTATTCGATTTCAAAAAATCTAACAGACGAAATGGAGGCCCTCCCCTGGGAACAAGTCCTCTCGGAAGGCATGCTTGTACGACATGCTCAAGGTCATACGGCATTATTACCCATTGCTCAAGCAGCTGTCGTGTATCTAAATAATCTGGCGGAGCTCCTCGAATGCGTGGTTTGGGCTATTGATTGTTCAATGAAAGCGGCGGAGATCGGCGAACCAGAAGCTCTCTATGATCTATTCTGGCAACCAGAAAAGTCTTGGATTGATGCATGTCTCACATTTGCCTATGCCCCGAAGAGCCAATGGTTGGTAGGAATTAAAGGGAGCCCGCTGGCACGAGATATGGTGATTATCTTGAATTGGCTGGATGGAGTTTTCTCTTCGCCGGATTCCCTGACTCTGATTCAACCATCATTACGGAGCGTGAAGAGTGTATTGCTTGGGTCACAGAAGGTTTATGTTTCAAGTGGAATGAAAGCAAACCAAGATTTCCAAGGCTGTGGGTGCTGGCGGGGTAAAATTCACAGCGGAATTGTGCTCGAATGCAAGAAGATGGAAGGCGTCACACCCGCGAACTCGTTCCCCGATTGCTTGGTTTTAACTGCGGATGCATTGTGGACATTGTTTGACAACAACCTTCGCCCATTGGCCAACTGTAAGTGCACACTTGAAAGCGCTGAAAACGAATTTCTGAGTCTCTCACAGAAATTGGATAACTGGTTCATTTGGCACCTCGAAACAAACCGAAGCAAAGTGTGCGATGGAAAAAGCTGCAAAATTGACCTCACATCGACAAAATTGCACCGACAAAGTGTGTGCATTCTAGGTTGGCCAGCATATATTCGGAAGTCTCCGGATTATCGTATTGCAAAAGCAATTCCGCTGAGTGAGAGTTTCACAAAGAGCGTCGCGGCTTCAGTCACTCTTGAAAGCTTTCAATGTCAGTTTACGTTCGGATGGCAAATCGGTGGGGCTACTCTACAAGGAGGGGTTAGTGGAACATGCAAGTCGAATCGCTTCAACATATCAAGTTCGTCACCTTCGTCTGACGACACGTTTTTGATGCAATACGTAGCTGAAGCTCCAATTCTGATCTTCTGCGAGGAGAGAAAGATCCATCTTGCCATTAGTGGAGCAGACCTAATTGAAGAGCTCTGCATACAGTCTCTGAAGGACTGCAACTGCGATGATCAGGAAATTTACAATAGTGAAGTGGGTGGGAAGCTACGTCCTCGTTTTGTGCGGATAACAGCGGACAAACGCCTTGAAACGTGGCGACTGTCGCGTTTCCGTAGTCCTTCCGGTTTAATAATCGCGGGGGATAAATTGGTTCTCGATGCTTGCCAAAGAATTTCCAGGCTTATTGAAGCGACGAAGTCGTGCAGTACACCTGTCTACTGGCCGTTCGGAAACTTCTTAACAAGAAGCAAATGTATCGGTCTCAAGGCGCCAATCAATGTGAAAGAAATGGGATGGTATAAGCTCGCAAGGGCTTACCCGCTCTCGATAGTTGCCGTGGGAAGTGTGTGGGATATGCTTCTATACAGAACACCGGGCGTTGTTCAGTGGCATACGGCAAAGCCTAGTGGCCAATGGTTTAGGTTCAAAGTCAAGTCGTCGCGTCCAAACATACGCAAGCTGCCCACTCCAGTCGGTGGTTTGGTTGCAACTAACAAGTTGATCTTCTCCTTGCTCGCCAAAGCGGCAGCCGTGTATCCGGCGACATTGGAAGACTCAGAGACACAACTTGCAGGCAATCCATCGCAACCCTCGTTCAGAATAATTTGTCGGAGGAATGACGGAGGAAATAAGGCGGTGAAATGCTTGCATTGCGAGACACAGTCGATGTTACCGTGGCCTCAATACATCGATTGCCTTCATTACTTTCAATAGGTATTACTTAGTGGGAAAGGCGATTAGTAACCAGATGATGATAACATTACATTGAACACAAATAGGTTTATGAAGCACTCCTTATTGTACGATTATAAAATAATATCATGGCCTATCCAAAGCTCCCAAAAAATCGTCAGGCACACTACGTAGGACAGGGTACATCCCGCACATTTCCAGCATTAAGCCATATATAAAAGCACCAACCATCGTATGATAATTCCTTGGATTGAGTCTAATAGTACACGGTGGAATGTATCTAATACCTTTGTGCTCGAATTTTTTCCAAAAGTGGTGGTTGTAGAATACTGGTCAGAAGCCCAAAAATCATCGCTTTTTTGAATTTATATGGCTTAATGATGGGAATGTGCGGGATGTACCCTGTCCTATGTAGCCACAATAGACTTCACCATCGCCCTGTTCCGCCAGTTCTGGCCCAATCCCCATGAAACTCAGGTCTAGGATCGTGCAAATAAAATACTGTGATGGCATTTATTCGTTTGTAGCATTGACCAACCCCTTTGTGTCCCATACCAGCGCTGAAGATCAAGAATCGCCTACTATATATTATGCCTGTTATTACACCCGGCGTTAATTGTTAATGCAGCCTGTGCTAACTGTGGGCGCTCCGGCTTATAATCGTGCTCCACACAAAAGTCAGTGTGTTAATTCACCCCCGCACCATCGGTGATGATAATGCGTATTACAATTGTGGTGCAGCCTACAGGCTGCGGGATGAGCAGCTCAGCGCCAGCGTCCTGCCTGTTGCTTCATGCATGGTTTTAAAGTTCACCAATTTTTTGGCCATGAAGTAGTGTGGTTGGGAGTAATAAGACCGGTTTGGTGGTTCAGGTTTGGTTTGTTTTGATGATGATCAAACGGTGCGAAACAGTTTGTCCCGTTTTATTAGAATCGCACACACAAAATCGGGGCAAACCTTTTTCGCTCCCCTTGATCTGATCTGATCAGAACAGATCAATTTCCGCCGGTTGGTGAATTTTGAAGTGAATTGGCCGCACCGAAGTCACCTAACCCAAAATCTCCAGCAAATTTCGAATTTTCTGCCAACGCGAATCGGCAACCGCGAAAATGCTTCCCCAACACGAACTTGAAGAGCTCTGGTTTGGACAAATGGTGACGCGTACATATTGGTACTCGTTCCAATTCACCTTAGGTACGGTAGACTAAGACTCCTCTATTGCCCGTTTGGCTGCTGACTCTGGTCAGATGATGAAGATGGCGTCACCCCTGAAAATCAACAAGATGCAGACAAGGTACGATACTGCAGACAGCGATACTCGATATTCATTGAACCTCATTTAAAATCGGAAAAGGGATATTTTCGTCTCCGTATCGCCATTCATCAATTTCCCATCTCGCTCCGCATGGGTGAGGGTCTCGAATGTAATTTGAAAGTTTTTGAATTGGGTTATGTGTTGAAAACGGATGACAAAGAGATACTAGTCGGGTTTGAGGGATTTGACGAGGAAGAAGCATCAGACTTGACTATATTGTAAGTCGAGATTCTTTATCCTATTGATTAACTTCAGCGAAACACGTCGAATTCCTCTCGAATCCCTTGGTCCATCACCTCTGCGACAGTCATGTACATTTACGATTGATATCAGGGTCTGTGTTGTTCACGTCAAGTCCCTAACTGGTAGGAGGAAGCAAACCATAGTTTCGACTCTATCTATCCCAATAGACTTCTTCAGGTCATTGCAGAAGGACTCACAGAACCTAATGACGGTGACGTCGAATTCATCACCAAAACAGACCACGGCGAAGAACAGAAATTGTACGCGTCCAGTAGAATCCTCTCCTCCACCAGCGATTATTACAAAACGAGTATTGCCCTCTATTTCTGTTTCTGACCACAGTGTTTGCATCTAGCTTCTCGGAAGGT
>Ga0335075_10011406_pt1 | contig 13437 bp, 13 predicted proteins | sample Lox_Sample_24_FD_206723 | JGI IMG/M metagenome (GOLD analysis project Ga0335075, IMG submission 206723) | Soil microbial communities from Loxahatchee National Wildlife Refuge, Florida, United States - Lox_Sample_2.4 | ecosystem: Environmental > Terrestrial > Soil > Wetlands | place: USA...
GTCTCGCGCTGCCAGCAGCTCGCTGATCAGGTCATCAGCGGGCGCGACCCGCCGGGACTCCAGCAGCGCCGTCACGTAGTCCCGGACCTCGATCACCGCCCGCTCGATGTCGTCGCGGCTGGTGCCCAGGGCCCGGATGTCGAACTGCCGCTGCACCCAGCTGGACCATTCCTGCAGCCGCGCCGCGTCCTGGCGGGGTGCGCCAAGCACGGTCGCGATGGTCAGCGACGGGTATGGCCTGGCCACCGCGGCCGCGAAGTCGCATCCATGATTCGCCTTCGCGGCCGCGGCCCACAGCTGCTCGAGGAAGTCCCGCATCACCGGGCGCCAGCGGTCCGCCTTCCGCGGCGTGAAGGCCGGGCCGACCAGTGCCCGCAGCCGCCGGTGCCGTTCGCCGGTGAGGTTCAGGATGTTGGCGTCGATGTGGTCGGCGAGAGGCCCGCCGCTGACCCCGAAGAACTCCGCGATCTGCCGACCGGGAAACGCCGTCCCCCGGGACCGCAGGAAGAACTCACCGGCCTCGTGGTCGAGCACGATATAGGCGAGCGGCGACTTGGCCAGCCAGCCCTGCTTGGCGGTTTCGGCCAGCTGCTGGTGGTATCGGTCGGCCGAGAAGTCCGGCGCGGTGTAGTCGAACGCCGGCAGGTCAAGATCGGACACAAGGTTCATATCAGGTATGACGGTACACCTACGCACAGAGTAGTCAAGTGATTACGTTACGCATTTCAGATTGCGTTCGGGCCTCACGGTCTGTGTCCGCAGTCTAGATTTGCTTGATAAGCAGCCCGTTATGCGAGGTATCACGTGCCGAGGGGGAAGCCATGAGCCGCAGGCTTCTGCAGCTGGTTGTCCCGGTGACGCCGGAACGCAGAATGTTCCGGATTCACGATCCGGCCGTCGACCCCGACGCGCCGGGTGGCCCGCTGCCGCCGGTCGGCGCGCTCATCAGCACCAACCGTGAGCAACTGTGGGTGGGCAGCCTGCAGGAGGATATCAACGTGCGGCTGGTCCTCGAGGAGTGGGACGGCGCTCCCCCGCCGTGCGGCGACGCCTGGGACGAGGAAGCCAAGGGCAGCATCTACCTGCGCGGGCAGTTGAGCATCAGCATGGGCCAGGCGGGCACCGCCGTCCACGGGCTCCGCCTGGGCGGTGGCGTCGGCGACTACTCGGTGCACGTTTACGCGAGCAATCGGGACGTCGTGACCCGCCGCTACACGGCCCTGTTCGACCGGCAGTTCAATCCGCTCAGCGACGAATTCCAGCAGGAGAAGAAGACCCTCGAGGGGCTCGAGCGGTACCTGGTCCAGCTGTGGCGGGAATCGTTAGCCGCATCCGACTGAGCCGCATCCGACTGAGCCGCATCCGACTGAGCCGTATCCGACTGAGCCGTACCGGCGGCGGACCCCCGCCCGGGGCTACGGGCTGGCGGGATTGGTTTCTGGCAGCATCGCCACGCTGGTCGTCGGCTTGGCCTTGCCCTGCTGCGGCTTGATCGTCCCCGCGCCGGACGTCGGCGAGGCGGAGCGGTCTGTGGCCCCCTGGCCGGAGCTCGCCCCAGCGCTGGTGCCCGCCGTCGCGCTGGTGCTTGCGTTCGCCGTAGCCTGCCGGGCGCTCTGCGCCTGGCCGCTGGCCTCGTCCGAGATCGCGGTGTTGCCCGGCGCGCTCGCGGTCGGCTGCTGCGGGCGGTCCAGGTGCGCCCGGAAGGGGATCATCGCGTAGACCATGAGCGAGACCATGGCCACCAGCAGGACCGTGAACAGAGAGCCGATGATGCGCGCGCGGGGAGAGCGCAGCACGGTGGCCGGACCCGGCCGCCGGAACGTCGTCAGGCATGAGGCGAGGCTGGGATCGTCGGCCGCTAGCCGCCGCTCGATTTCCGCGAGTATGCGCTGCTCGTCCATCGACAGTGCCACAGGCCACCCCCTCCGCCCTCGGGCTCGGGTGAATACCCTCTCACTATCTCTCAGGAGAGGGCCTTTATCCAATTGTTCTGGCTTCGTACTTTGGCTGTTTTTCAGATCGTGGGATCTGGGACCAGCCGGGCGCATCCGGTGTGCGGACCCGTCCGCTCAGCGGCATCTTACCCAGGATCAGTCTACATATTCGTGGCGAGCGACGGCGTGTCGAGCTTGTGATGATCGAAAAATCGTTCTACGGTGATCCGTATGCGATGGGACAACCTACGCCTGGACGACAACCTGGCTGCCGAGCAGGAAGCCGGCGACGTCGGCACCCTGTTCCCGGCCGGGCGCCGGGACGTGGCGCTGCCACTCATCGAGCGCGGCGCGGTGGCCCGCACCTTCGACACGCCAGGCTTCCGGGGCATGACCTTCTACGAGGTACAGGCCAAGTCCGTGGTCAACCGCGTCCCTGAAGCCTCCCGCATGCCCTTCCGCTGGACGATCAACCCTTACCGCGGATGCCAGCATGCGTGTCGCTACTGCCTCTCGGGTCAGACGCCGATCTTGATGGCGGATGGCCGGACGAAGCCGCTGGCCGAGGTGCAGGTGGGAGACGAGGTCTACGGCACGGTGAAGAGTGGGTTTTACCGCCGGTACGCGGTGACCACGGTGCAGGCGCATTGGTCCACGGTTAAACCCGCCTACCGGGTCGCCCTGGAGGACGGCACGCAACTCGTCTGTAGCGGTGACCACCGGTTCCTGACCGAGCGCGGCTGGAAGCACGTTATCGGCACCGAATGGGGCGGCCCGCTACAGCGCCCGTTCCTGACCGTCAACAACAGGCTCGTGGGAGTGGGCGGGTTCGCGGAGTCGCCCAAGGACACCGTCGCGTACCGTCAGGGCTACTTGTGCGGAATGATCCGCGGAGACGGAGCGATTGGGCACTACTCGTACTCTCGGGTCGGCCGAACCCGTGATGACATCCACCTGTTCCGGCTCGCGCTTGCCGACCAGGAGGGACTTGCCAGGACTGCGAGCTACCTCGCCGACGTGGGAATCGGCTGCCGGGCGTTCATCTTCGCCGAGGAGTCGCAAACGCGCCGCATGATGACTGCGATCCGTACGAACCGCCGCGGTGAGGTCGAAATGATCGAGCGGCTGATCGGATGGCCGCAGGATCCGACCCCTGACTGGCGCAAGGGATTCCTGGCGGGCATCTTCGACGCCGAGGGCAGCTACAGCGGAAGCCTGCGGATCCCGAATACCGATGCCGAGATCGTCGGCTGGACAGCCTCCTCTCTGGAGTCACTCGGCTTCGACTGCGTCGTGGAGCCGAGGAACCGGCCCAATGGACTCGTCTACGTCCGGCTGCGCGGAGGACTGCGGGAGGTGCTGCGCCTTTTTCACACCGTCGACCCGGCGATCACGCGGAAGCGGTCGATCGAGGGCGTGCCGCTCAAGAGCGGTGCCAAGCTGCGCGTGGCGGCGATCGAGTCGCTCGGGCTCGACCTTCCCATGTACGACATCACCACCGGCACCGGGGACTTCATCGCCAACGGCGTTGTGAGCCACAACTGCTTCGCCCGGAACTCGCATACCTACCTAGATCTTGACGCCGGCGCGGACTTCGACACCAAGGTGGTGGTGAAGGTCAACGCGCCGGAACTGGTGCGCAAGAAGCTGGCCTCGCCGACCTGGCAGGGCGAGCACATCGCCATGGGCACGAACGTGGACTGCTACCAGCGGGCCGAGGGGCGCTACCGGCTCATGCCGGGGATCATCGGAGCGCTCAGGGACGCGGCGAACCCTTTCTCGATCCTGACCAAGGGCACCCTGATCCTGCGTGATATCGACCTGCTGGCCGAGGCGGAAGAGATAACCGACGTGGGGCTGAATGTCTCGGTCGGCTTCGTCGACAAGGAGCTATGGCGATCTGTCGAGCCCGGAACTCCGGCCCCGGCACGCCGGCTCGAGGCCTGCGCCGCCCTGAACGACCGGGGGCTGGGCTGCGGTGTGCTCATGGGACCGGTGGTGCCGTTCCTTTCCGACTCCCCCGCCCAGCTCGACGCGGCCGTCAGCCAGATCGCGGCAGCCGGGGCCACGCGGGTGACGCCCATCGTCCTGCACCTGCGCCCGGGCACCCGGGAGTGGTTCTTCCGCTGGCTGGGCGCCCATCATCCCGGCCTGGTCGGCCGCTACCTCGACCTGTACGGCCGGAGCGCCTACGCGCCGAAGGCCTATCAGGCCAAGATCTCCGGCCAGGTCCGCGAACTCGCGGACAAGTACGGCGTCGGCGCGCCAAGCCGGCCTTTGCCTGGATCAGGCCCGGGCAGGCGACCCGTGCCCGGGCGCCCTTCGCCTCCCGCGATCCCCGGGCCCGGAAGCCGGCCTCAGGCGGCGGGACCGGCGCCGGAGGCAGATCCGCTGACGACATCCTCCGCACAATCAGAGCAGCTCACCTTGCTGTAAGGCCGAGATGGCCGTCGGAGCCACAATCGTGTCCACAAAGACCACGGACAACGCGCAAAACGTAACAAAACGGAAGGCGCGTCGGGATCCTGCCCGTCCGTCGCATTCCGGACATGACCGTAAAAAACCAGTTGGGCACCGGGACCGATCCCTTTAGGGTGGCGAGGCCGGGTCCTTTGACCTCGTCCTCTGGGCTGATCGCCCTCAGCGAAACGAGGCAGTTCCCGATATAGCTTGACACCACAACTCAACGCGATACATCGTATTTCCTAAGGAAAATTTCAGAGTCTTCGGGAGGACGACGTGGCACGCGGGACCACGGGGGCGCCCCGTAACACGCCAGATCCTGGTGTCCCCGCCGACGGCGGGGACACCAGTGCGACTGCGGCGCAAAACACTAAGAAAAAGGCTTACGGTCCAGGCTCGGGGCAAGCCAGGCCGGGAAGCGAGGACCCGGGAACGCAGGGCAGACCGGGAAGGCCTAGGGGCCTGAGCCGTCTCATCACCATCATCTGCGGCCGGCGATCCAAGTTCGCGGTCCTCGTGTTCTGGCTCCTGGTCGTCGCGGCCCTGGGTTCGCTGGCCGGAAAGCTGCAGGGTGCGGAGAAGAACGACGCCTCGGCATACCTGCCCGGATCGGCCGAGTCGACCCAGGAACTGAACGAGCAGGCCATCTTCCAGTCCAAGAACTACAACCCCACCCTCGTCGTCTACGTGCGCGATAGTGGGATCACCGCGTCCGACATGGCCAAGGCGGACGCCGACGCGCGGTACTTCGCCTCGCTGCCCGCCGTGGACGGGCGGGTCACCCGGCCGATAGTCTCCGCCGACCACAAGGCGATCGAGACCGTCATCGGTTCCGATCTGGGCTACAACAGCAACCTGAGTGGCTTCATCTCCAGCGTCACCGACACCGCGATGAAGAACACGGGCGGGCTCAGCGTCTACATCGGCGGCCCCGCCGCCAGCGCGAACGACGAACTCAAGATCTTCAAGGGCATCGACTCCACGCTGCTGTACTCGGCCTTGGGCGTGGTCATCGTGCTCCTGCTGTTGACCTACCGAAGTCCGGTGCTCTGGCTGCTGCCGATCATCTCGGCGGGCATAGCGCTGACCGTCGCCGAGGCGGTCATCTACCTGCTCACCCAGCACGCGAACCTCACCGTCAACGGGCAGAGTGAGGGCATCCTGGTCGTGCTGGTCATCGGCGCGAGCACCGACTACGCGCTGCTCCTGGTGGCCAGGTACCGCGAGGAACTGCGCAGGCACTCCGACCGGCACCAAGCCATGGCGGTCGCCCTGCGCCGGGCCGGACCTGCCATCATCGCCAGCGGGCTGACCGTGGTCACCGGCATGCTGTGCCTGCTCGCCGCCGAGTCGAACGACATCTCCGGCCTGGGCCCGGTAGCCGCCATCGGCATCGGGGTGGGCCTGATCGCGATGATCACGCTGCTGCCCGCGCTGCTTGTCGTGTTCGGGCGGTGGATCTTCTGGCCGGTCAGGCCGGTCTACGGATCGGCCGAGCCGACCAGGAGCGGGCTGTGGGCGCGCGTCGGGCGGGCCATCAGCCGACGCCCTCGCTCGGTATGGCTGGTGACAGCCATCTTGCTCGCCGCGGGTTCGGCGGGCCTGATCGGCTTCAAGTTCGGCACGCTGACCGTGGCTCAGTCCTTCCGCGGCACCCCGCCCTCGGTCACCGCCCAGAACGTGCTGGCCAGGTACTTCCCGGCCGGTTCCGGGGAGCCGGTCCAGGTGGTCTCCACCGCCGCCAGCGGCCACGCGGTCGCCGCGGCGCTGGCGGGTACGCCCGGCATCGCGTCGGTCACGTCGCCGGTGACGAAGGACGGCCTGGCCTTCGTGCAGGCGACGATGACCCCGGGGCCGGACAGTCCCACCGCCTACACGCTCGTGGACAAGATAAGGACCACGGTCCACGCCATCCCGGGCGCGGACGCGAAGGTGGGCGGAGGCACGGCGATCAACCTGGACGTGGAGAACGCCGCGGCCCACGACCGGGACCTGCTCATCCCGCTGATCCTCGGCGTGGTGCTGATCATCCTGGGCTTGCTGTTGCGGGCGATCGTGGCGCCGCTGGTGCTCATCGCCACCGTGGTGCTGTCCTTCGGTGCGGCGCTGGGCATATCCTCGCTGTTCTTCGAGCACGTGTTCGGATTCGCCGGGGCCGATACGTCGGTGCCGCTGTTCGTCTTCGTGTTCCTGGTGGCACTAGGCATCGACTACAACATCTTCCTGATGACCCGTGTGCGGGAGGAGTCGATCCGGTCAGGGACCAAGCGCGGAGCGCTGACCGGCTTGGCCGCCACCGGTGGTGTCATCACCTCGGCGGGCCTGGTGCTGGCAGGCACGTTCGCGGTGCTGGGCACGCTGCCGCTGGTGGAGTTCACCGAGATCGGATTCGCGGTCGCGTTCGGCGTGTTGCTCGACACCATCGTGGTCAGGTCCGTGCTAGTGACCGCGTTGAACCTGGACATCGGACGCCACATGTGGTGGCCGAGCCGGCTGGCCCGCCCGGAGACAAGGCCGGTGACGGCCGGCACGAGCACTGCGGGCCACCCGCCCGCCGGCTCGGTGGCGGACGGCACCTAAAATGTGTCTTCGTGGCGGGTGACCTGGTAGCGCGGATGGCAGCGTGGCCGTGATGAGCGGCCAGGACACCGGGCGGTTCTTCGTCCGCTCGGTCGCCATTGCCGATCCAGGGGATCTCCTCGGACACCTGCCCCAGCCGGACGCGGTTGCCTGGGTCCACCATGGCGCCGGGCTGGTCGGCTGGGGCGAGGCGGTCCGGGCTACGCTGCCCGCCGGGGAAGACAGGTTCGCCGCCGGGGAGAAGTGGCTTCCCTCGCTCTTCGAGGCCGCCGACGTCGACGACCAGGTACGGGTGCGCGGGTCCGGACCCGTCGCGTTCGGAACCTTCACCTTCGACGCGTCGTCCGAAGGATCGGTCCTGATAGTCCCGCGCGTGCTGCTTGGCCGCGACGGTCATGGCCGGGCCTGGCTCACCACCGTCGGTGGGGAACGCGAACCGGACCTGCGTGCCCTCGGGTGGCCCGTCTCACCGGAATCAGTGCTTGCGCGTCCGCCGGCCAACGTGCGCTGGCACGACGGCAGCCTGCCCGGTCCGCAATGGGAACGGGCCGTCGCCGAGGCGGTGACGGCCATCAAGGCGGGCAGCCTGCGCAAGGTGGTGCTGGCCCAAGATCTGTTCGCGACCGCCTCGGACCCCATCGACGTGCGTGCCCTGCTGCGCTGGCTGGCCAGCCGCTATCCCGACTGCTTCACCTTCGCCTGCGACGGCATGGTCGGCGCCACCCCGGAATTGCTGATCAGGCAGACCGGCCGGCAGGTCAGCGCGCTGGTACTGGCCGGCACGACGCCGCGCGGCGGAGACCCGGCCGAGGACGAGGCGCTCGGCACCGCTCTGCTCGCGTCGGCCAAGGATACCGAGGAGCACGCCTACGCGGTCGCCTCGATGCGGGAAGCGCTCGAGCCGCTCTGCGACGAGCTCGACAGCCAGCCGCGGCCTGCCCTGATCAAGCTGCCGAACCTCCAGCACCTCGGCACCTGGGTCCGCGGCACGCTCGCGGCCGAGGGCACGCCCAAGTCCGCGCTCGGGCTGGCGGCGACGGTTCACCCCACCGCCGCGGTCTGCGGTACCCCCACCGGCACCGCGCTGGAGCTGATCCGCGAGCTCGAGCACATGGACCGGGAACGGTACGCCGGACCCGTCGGCTGGGTCGACGCCGAGGGCAACGGCGAGTGGGGCATCGCGTTGCGCTGTGCCCAGCTGTCAGGCCGCACCGCCCGCCTGTTCGCCGGCTGCGGCATCGTGGCGGGCTCGGATCCCGCCGCCGAACTCGCCGAGGCCCAGGTCAAGTTCCGCCCCATGCGCGGCGCCGTAGAAGGCTAAAGGTCCGCACGTCCTCCTCGGCGCCGCGTCGCGCGCTCCGGGTTTGGGGTACGTGTGCACAAGCCCCGAACGCTCGCTCATCGATCGGGGGTGCGTGTGCCCCAGGCTCCGCTTTGCGGGCCCGTGTGCCCCAAGCCCCGAACGCCGACGCCCGCTCTGTGGGGTGCGTGCGCCCGGTCACGGACACGCTGCGCTAGCTCAGCGTCATATGCCATACGCGCATGGTAGACCCGGCGGCCGGCGATAAGAGATCTCTTAATCCGGTCTCGCCTGCGCGCAGACCAGGACCTACCCTCGGTAGGAGACAGGCAGGCGTGCGTGGCCAGCACGACAGGAGGCTCCGGTAGATGAGCGGCAACACCGACGAGGTGCTCGACGTACTCCGCGAGGTGTGGGGCGCCCAAGGGCAGACCGCGGAGGACATCGAGGAGGCCTGTGGCGGCCCGGCCAAGTCCTGTAAGCGGATGACCGACGTGGGCTTCGACGGCTTGGCCGAGGACACCGACGGGGATCTGCGCCTGGCCTGGCGGACCCAGCTGGCCCGGGAGGGGAAGCTGAACCGGGGCGCCGGCAGCGTCCGGGACCTGGTCCTGGGGAGCAACTCCAGGCCAGACGGGGCTCACGGGTCCCGCGGGTCCGAGTCGCACTAGCCGCCGGGCGCGGACGGCGTGGAGAACGGCGGAATGGAGGGCCCGCAGTCTGTCGGCGAGCTAACCGAGACCCTGCGCCAGGGCGGTTACCTGGCTGACCGCGGGCTGGCCACGGCGCTGTTCGTGGCGTTGTCGCTGAACCGGCCCATCTTGCTTGAAGGCGAGGTGGGGGTGGGGAAGACCGAGGTCGCGAAGGTCTTGGCGTCGGTCTTCGGCCGGAAGCTGATCCGGCTGCAGTGCTACGAGGGCATCGACACGAACCAGGCACTGTACGAGTGGGACTACGCCCGCCAGATGCTGCACATCCGGGCGCTGTCGGAGCACCAGGTGGCCGACGCCGAGGCGGTCGACCAGCTGTTCGGCCCGAAGTTCCTGCTGGAGCGACCGCTGCTGGAGGCGGTCCGGGCCGGGGACCGGTCCGTGCTGCTGATCGACGAGATCGACCGGGCCGACGATGAGTTCGAGGCCTTCCTGCTCGAAGTGCTATCAGACTTCCAGATCAGCATCCCGGAGATCGGCACGGTCCAGGCGGAAAGCCCGCCGCTGGTGGTGCTGACCTCCAACCGCACACGTGAACTGCACGACGCCCTGAAGCGGCGCTGCCTGTACCACTGGATCGGCTACCCGGCCGCCGAACGCGAGGTCGAGATCGTCCTGGTCCGCGAGCCCGGCATTCCGGCCGCCCTGGCCCGCAAGGTGGTCGCCGCTGTCCAGCGGCTTCGCGAGCTCGACCTGGCCAAGCCACCGGGGGTCGCGGAGACGATCGACTGGGCCCGCACCCTGGACTTCCTCGGCGAGTCTGACCTGACCAACGCGAAGGACACCCTCGGCGCCGTGGTCAAGGACCGGGACGATCTCGAGGTGGTCCTGGACAACATGCAGGAGATCACCTCCGGTGCCCGCGGCGCCTGAGCTGGAGCGGGTGCCGTTCACCGGCCTGCTGGTAAGGTTCGCGGGCGAACTGCGCGCGGCCGGGCTCGCCGTGGGCTCGGGCGACGTGCTGATCTACTGTTCGGCGCTGAGCAGACTGAACCCGGCCGACCTGGTGGATCTGTACTGGGCAGGACGCGCCACGCTGGTCAACAAGCATGACGACATCGCCGTATACGATGCGGTCTTCCGCCGGTTCTTCCTCGCCGACAGCGGCCCGGACGACGACCCGATGACCCTCGTGCTGCGCGCCTCCGCGCAGTCGCAGGGCGCCCTCGTCATGCCCTCCAATGAACAGGGCGAGTCCGAACAGGAGGATGATGCCGTCCTGGGCTGGATGGCGTCGGACGTGGAGGCGCTCAAGCACAAGTCGTTCGCCGCCTGCACGCCGGACGAACTCGCGGCGCTGCGCCGGATCATGGCCAGGATCGGGCTGACCCCACCGCGTCGCCGGACCAGGCGCAGCGCGCCCGCCCGGGCTGGTTCCAGGCCCGATCCCCGCCGGACCGTGCGGGAGTCCATGCGCATGCACGGCGAGCCGACCCGGCTGTACTGGCGCCGACGGAAGCTCCGGCTGCGGCCGCTGATCCTCATCCTGGACATATCAGGTTCGATGGCCGACTACTCGCGCAGCCTGCTGCAGTTCGCCCATTCGGCGGCCAGGTCGGCCGGGCGGGTCGAGGTGTTCTGTTTCGGCACCCGGCTGACCCGGGTGACCGGGGCGCTGGAGTGCCGGAACCCGGACGAGGCGCTGGAGCGGGCCGCGCGACAGGCGTTCGACTGGGACGGCGGGACCCGGATCGGCGACAGCCTGGACGCATTCGTCAGGGGCTGGGCACGCCGCGGGCTGTGCCGGGGCGGCATCGTGGTGGTCTGCTCCGACGGTCTGGACCGCGGGGATCCAGCCGTGCTCGCCGCGGGGCTGGAGCGGCTGTCCCGGTTGAGCCATCGGCTGGTCTGGCTGAACCCGCACAAGGGCGACGACCCCGGCTTCCGGCCCAGCACGCTCGGCATGATGATCGCCGCCCCGCACATCGACCTGCTGCTGTCCGGTCACGATCTGGCCAGCCTGGAGAAACTCGCTAGTCTGCTGCCAACGCTCGGTTGACGGAAGGCCGGTGGGAGCGCGCGATGAGATGGAGCGTGGGGATCGAGGCCGAAGCGGGCCAGGTTCTGACCCGCGAGCAGGTGGTCGAACTGGCCGACGCGGTCGCCGCGAGCGGCGGCATCGCGACCGGGATCGGCACCAGCCGGTACGGCGCACGCCTGATCGTGCAGGCCACCAGCCGCGAGGACGCGATCGAGAAGGCGACGGGGGAATTCACCCGGGCCGCGGCGCAGGCCGGCCTGCCGCCAGGACCGGTGGTAAGGACCGAGGCGGTCGGCGAAGACGAGGACGAGGACGCGGAACCATGATCCGGCTCGGCTCGCTGGCCGGCTACCCGTTCGAGGGACCTCGCCTGCTGGCCGGCTGGACCCCGCCGACTGCGGCGGCGGTGTACGCGATCGCGTACAAGCCAGATCCGGAGGCCAAACCGGACCGGTATGCCGTCATCTACGTGGACCACTCCGACGACCTGGCCGCCGAGCGGTTCCCGTTCCAGCACCCGCGCGCGTCATGCTGGGTCCGGCGGGCCGGATCCAGGTGGAAGGTCTACATCTGCACCTACGAGGTGCCGGGAGGCGGCCGCCCGCACCGGGAGCAGATCGCCAGGGAATTGACCGCGATCTACCGCCCGCGCTGCAATGACCAGCAATACCAGCAGGCATGGAACGACGAGTGGATCGGCAGTTCCACGTCATCCTCCCCCAGCCTGGCCAAGGACCCGGCGCGTCCTGGTCGGGAGGCCGGGCCAGGCCGCTGAAACCAACCGACGCATAAGGTGCCGGTGATGGTGGACCGGACCGATCCGTCGAAGTTCGAGGTCCTGTGGTACGAGGTCGAATCAGGATGGTCGGAGCAGGACGAACCGCCCCAGCAGGCCGGTTTGAATGCCTACCAGTCGAACGCCACCGTGAGCTTCACCTCCACCCTGGCCAGCCCGGCGGTTACGCGGGCCAGGGATTGCCCCCACCGCCGGACAGTCAGGCGTTTCCGCAGGTCGACCCGCGCGACTTCGGCCGCCGGGCTACCCACCGCAGGAATAGCCCGGCCGGCCGGCCCTACTGGCCCGACCCGAAACCGACCGCGTCGAGCAGGCGCGAGCGGCGCGTCCCGGACGCAGGCCGGGCTGGTTCGGGCACCGGCGGCGGCTCGGGCCTGGGAGTCACCCCGGTCACGATGTCCTCGGCCATCCCGTACAGCAGCGGCAGCGCGCCGGCCACCACGCCGCCCGTCTCGTTAATGTGCTCCACCCCGGGCCTGATGAGCTTGGCGTGGCCCACGATGGTCTGCACGGTCTCCCCGCACTCCTCCAGGTTCACGGCAATCCGCGTCAGCAGCGTGCCCACCCAGAACAGGTAGAACGCGAGCCCGGCGATCAGCAGGACGATGTCGATGACCGTCCAGACGACCAGCCCCGTCATGACTTGACCTTTCCGAGTACGCGGCCGAGGAACAGGTGGTGTTGCAGGCCTTCGGCGAGGACCGCCTCCACGCCGTCGGCGACCTGCGGGATCAGCACGGTGTCCGCGGTGTTGGACGCGGCCGCCTTGAGCGTGTCCCCCACGGTGACAACCCGGTGGTCGATGACCTTCACCAGGTAGATGAGCAGGCTCAGCAGGGCGGCAACCGCGACCACCACGACCAGGCCGAGGATGTTCGCGATCGTCCAGAGGTTGTGCTCGGTCGAGGACATGGCCAGCGTGTGCATCGCTATCCTCCCAGCCTGGCGCGGCCGCGCTGCAGGCCGCCGATGATGATCGTGGCGTGCTCGATGGTGGTGCGCAGCGCGCCGAGGGGTGCGGTGTTACGCACCGCGTCGGCCAGCGCGTCGTTGATCTTGGGCGCCTCGTTGCCGATCGACCGGGCCAGCATCAAGATCGGCACGACGAGCGCCACCACCACGACCACGACGATGATGCCGATCGTGTAGCCCACGACCCATCCGGTAGTGCTGGTGCCAGCAGCCAGGACATGTGATTGCATGGACGGCTCCTCCTAGACCGTTTCGCAGAAGTCGCGGACCGGCTTGAGGCTCGCGTTGACCGAGGTCAGCCGCTCCGGCACGGTGCTGGTGAGCTGCGCGACGGCCTGAACTCCCCCGGTGGTGGTCACGAGCGTGGCGCGTATCGCCCGCAGGTGGAAGATGACCCTCAGCAGGCCCACCGCGGTGATCGCGATGATCAGCGCGGCGACGATGATTGTGAACCAGGCGGCAGCTGGCATGGCGGCTCTCCTTTCCTCATTCAGCCGAGCAGCTTGGCGACGGAACCCGCGTACCTGACCGCGCCGACCGAGACTTCCTTGACGGTCTCGTCGGTGACGGCCAACGCGGCGGGCAGGCCGTCGAGCTCGCCGATGAGGGCTACCCCGCCGGCCAGGATGTTGTCGGCCGCCGCCCGGATCCGCTCCAGGGCGGCGAGGACGCGGTTGAGCAGGAAGATCACCACGGGCAGG
>Ga0335075_10011407_pt1 | contig 13436 bp, 11 predicted proteins | sample Lox_Sample_24_FD_206723 | JGI IMG/M metagenome (GOLD analysis project Ga0335075, IMG submission 206723) | Soil microbial communities from Loxahatchee National Wildlife Refuge, Florida, United States - Lox_Sample_2.4 | ecosystem: Environmental > Terrestrial > Soil > Wetlands | place: USA...
AACCGCCGAAGGCGAATGAGCGGTTGCGCCGCACGATGCAGGCCGTTCCGCCGTGGGAATAGCGAATGCCGCTCACGCGGCCGGAGCCGCTTGCCGAGATTCACGAACTCAACGATTTCTTCTCCGGCGTCACTTCACTCGATGATTGGCTCAAACGTCGCGCGCGGGCAAACCAGGTCAGCGGTGCCTCACGCACCTATGTCGTTGCCGACGGCCGCAAGGTTGTCGGCTATTACGCGGTGGCCTCCGGCGCGATCGCCACGGCGGACAGCGTTGGCCGCTTCCGGCGCAACATGCCCGATCCGATCCCGGTTGTGGTGCTCGGCCGGCTGGCCGTTGATCGCTCGCAGCAGGGCAGGGGACTTGGCCGTGCACTTTTTCGCGACTGCGCGATGCGGGTTGCGCAGGCGGCCGACATGATCGGCATCCGGGGGATCGTGGTTCACGCCATTTCGGATCAGGCCAGGGCGTTCTATCAGGCCCTCGGCTTCGATCCGTCGCCGGCCGAACCGATGACGTTGATGGTAACTCTCGCCGACGTGCGAGAGCTATTGGATAAGTGAGGTCGGCCGAGTGTGAAGAAGCTTTCACAAAACCAGATTACCGGACAGCGCGGCGAATTCTTGGTCGGCGATCGCACGCTCGCCATGGGCTTCAGTTTCGACGGGAGGAATCGACTTGAGACCGGCATCGACGGGTTCTTAGAGCTGCGAGATCCGCAAACAGGACAGACGCTAGCGCTCTGGATAGGCGCGCAGGTCAAGACCACCGAGAGTGATGCTTACATTCGCGAGGACGATATCGGATTCGAATATCTTTTGAAGCCGGACGATCTCGCTTACTGGCGCGGATCTAACATACCGGTCATCATAGTTCTCGTCCGTTTGTCCGACAGCTCGATGTATTGGAAATCCGTCGATGCGGGTGTTGCCGATGAACCGCGGCGCCTGCAGTTCAACAAAATTCACGATCGTTTCGATAAAACCGCGGCCGATCGCGTAGCTGCACTGTGCATCGACCGCGATCGGCTTGGCAGCCATGTGCCGCCTATGCAGTCGGGGGAATCCACTCACCTGACTATGGTGCGGGTGGTGTATCCGGCCGAGGTTTTCGTTGGATCATCGTTGTTCGCATCCGGACGCGATGCAACCCGCGAACTTGTTGGTGTCGATCCGCATGCGCCTTTCGATTGGGTGATCCGTGATCGTCGCTTTCTCTCATTCCGCGATCCGCGCGGAACCTCGCTCACGGAGATCGTCGATGAGGGTTCTCTAGAGGCCGTCGAAACTCAACTCGTCGGCCTGACTGACGACATCGATGACGAGTATATGTTTATCGAGCTCTTAGGTCGGACGTTGAGTGCGCAGCTCGACAAAGCGCTGCACTACGACCGGGAAAGCCGGGCACTTTATTTTCGTCCGCAGGGGCAAAATCACGGACGAAAGTACCGCTATCGTTCGCTCGTGAATGAGACCTCCGCCGAAGTTGTGTCGGTGTGGCGGGGCAAGGATGGGCGTGTGGGAAGTGTTCGCCATCATGCCTTTGTCCCGCGGTTCCAACGCATCGGCGACGAGTGGTATCTATCGATTACGCCGACATTCGTGTTTACCCGCGACGGATTCCGTCCTCATCACAACGCAGGAGCTCTCGTCGCCGGTAAGAAAAAGCGGGAGAAGAATGGGGCGGTGCGCGGCCAATTCATTATGTGGCGCCATCTGCTGATCCAGTCGGGTGAGCCAACAGTTGATTTGCTAAGTAAGGACGCGGAGAGAATGCCGCTGCTTCGGTTCGAAGCCTTAGACCCGATCATCATGCCGCTAGCGGTTCCGGAAGAGGCTTGGCGAGTCTCTGATCCAAATGCGTCGAGCATGGTTGATCAAGAGTGGCTCATTTGATGTTCAACGCGAAGATATTGCCCGAGCCGCTGCTCGAGTTCGGTGATGGCGGCAATCACATCGATCCACGTGTTGGTCTCATTGAGTTTGGACCCGTGCAACCGATGGCAGGCGACCGCATTCGCCTCGGTGTCATTGGCAGCGCGGAAACCGCTGATGGCTTTTTCCGGTTCATGGAGCGGTGCACGACGGGGATCGAGGGCAAAAAGAGTCCGCTCACAAATCTCTACCCGCATTTCCCCGGCGTTGGGAATCAGAATCCCTTTCGTTGCACGTTCGAAGCGGACCTCGCCGCACGGCGCGTTATCCCGATGCGCGACTTCAACCAGATCCTCGCAATTGGCAAACAGTCGGAAGCGGTCAAAGCGGCGGTAGAACTTTTTGCCGACCAAGCACGAGTTATGTTGGAAGGATCATCGCGACCCGACGTGATCGTCGCAGCCCTCCCGATTGATCTCATTTGTAAAGTCGTCAACGCTCGCTCAGTTGTCGAAGATGAAGACGAAGCCGACGATGACGTGAATTTCCGCGATCTACTGAAAGCGCGCCTGCTGCCCCTAAGTGTGCCGTCGCAAATAGTCTGGCCTACTGTGTGGGACGATCAGGCGAAAATCCCGCGCAAGCTGAAAGAGACACTTCGCCAAGTCCAAGACCCTGCGACCCGCGCTTGGAATCTGCTGAATGCGCTTTTCTATAAGGCTGGGAAGGTACCATGGCGCCTTCCTCGGCATGAGGGTGATTTTAAAGCCAGCTATCTCGGAATCGGCTTCTACCGTGACCTATCGGGGCAACGTCTGCTGACCAGCACAGCGCAAATGTTCGACGAGCGAGGTCGAGGTCTCATCCTACGGGGTGCGCGCGCTCTGACCGACAAGGGAGACCTCCATCCGTATCTCGAACGCAACGACGCCTACGATCTAATAACACGATCAGTGCGGGCTTATCGTGGTCATCATGGACATGCGCCGGCTCGGCTCGTGATACTTAAAACGTCCCGGTTCGAGCGCGGCGAGGTTGATGGCATCGCGCAAGCGGCCGATGAAATGCAAATCGACCGTCGCGATCTTGTCTGGATTTCAGAGAATCCTCATGTCACGCTGGTTCGTGAGGGCGACTATCCGCCGTTGCGCGGCAGCTACCTTCAGCTCGGCAACGACGCCTTACTGTTTACGCGGGGCAGCGTTCCTTACTACCGCACCTATCCGGGGCTCCGCGTGCCGCGGCCTCTGCTGTTACGCCCACACGCCTGCGATAGCACGCTGCCGGAGCTTGCGGCCGATGTGCTGGCTCTCACAAAGATGAACTGGAATGCGACGCAGTTTGATCAGGCCTCGCCAATCCCGATCCGCGCCGCCCGACAGGTCGGCCGCGTCTTGAAACACGTTAGCTTTGGACAAGCGGAGCAGTCGGACTATCGATTCTACAGCTGATCGGAGCGCGCGGCTTCATGGGAGTCGAAGCTTCGTGCGGCTGCTCTAAAGCATTTCCCGCAGCCGCTGATTTATATACCCGTGCTTTTCTTCTCCAATTCCCAACAGAACGAGCATGATTTTGTCGAGTATGACTTGGCATTTTTGAGCATTATCCGCGAGCCGCGAGCGCTGCACGCGGGCGATGTCGCCCCGATTGCGTTCCTCCGCTTCGATAGCTCGCACCATGCGCTCCACGATTAGCTCTGTTGTAGGCGTGCAGCCCTGGGCTTTGGCAAGAGAGACAGCCTTTTGCTCGATGTCCAAAAATCTGCCGTCATCCAACATCCTTTCAATTTCCGCAGTGACGCGCGAATCGGGATTGCCAGATTGCTTGCCGAAGGCAGGGCAGGGGATATTTTTAAGCTGATAGTGGCTAACGGCGGCGTTCGTGCTCCCGAGGCGAAAGTACCAGTCCGCGAAGCTGCTGTTGAGCACGAACAGAACCAGCTCTAACGAAATTTTGGAGTGTCGGGCTGTGGTGTAATTGATCTTATGATTGCAAAAGTGGCCCTTCGGAATACGGCAGGAGATGATGCGGCGAAAGTTGTTTTGAGGGCTGCTTTCCTGGAGCCCGACCCTTTCGTATTTGTAGTGGTGGGCTTTGGTCTCGGCGCCCTTGCCTTTTATAAACTCTGGCACATTCAGGTAAATTGCTTCTCCCTGCGAGGCCTTACGCAGCTGGTACATTGTGATATTCGCGCCGCGGGTGACAAGCTTTCCATGGCGCGCGTCGGTGAGTAATCCCTTCCCGTCGACTACTGTCTGGTTGACCTCGCCCTGGAAGAATTCGATGTAGTCTCCAAGCCGCGCAACCGGCTGCTCTGCAACCGACAGAACGACATCCCAATCCGCCTGGCTGCAGCTGACAATTGTCAGGTTCTCCGGATCGTATAGCTTGATGCTGTTGCTGTTCAGCGTCAGAGAGGGCGAGCCAGCCTCGATGAATTGCGCAGGGTGGACCTGAGAACGGAACTTGCGTTCTAATTTTTGCTCGGAGCTGAGTTTTTGATAGACGAACAGAGCAGTCGACAGCTTCGCGTCGCGAAACACTCGACGGGCCGGGTTGTCCTTCTGCGGAAAAGAATGGGTTTCACAAAATCTGCCTTGAGCGAGAAGCTCGCGGCGTATGGCACTTGCCTGTTCGTCACCCAGCAGCGGCATGGGGACGATGAAGCTTAAGTATCCGCCGTCAGTCAGTAGCTCTAGCGATCGGAGCACGAACAACTTATAGAGGTTATTCTTGCCGACCTTGGACGCCTTCAAAGTCGGGTCGAGGTCAATAAACCGCTTTAGATGATCGATATTGCGGCCAATCTCCCGCTCAGACAAAACGTCGTACGGCGGATTGCCAAACACCACATCAAAGCCAGTGCGGCCGTCACTCCGCGGCGCGAGAAAAACGTGCGGGTAGGCAAGTTCCCAGTGAAACAGCGACGCCTGCTTCGCCTCGACTGTCTGCAACGCTGTCTCAGCACCGCCAGCCGCAATCGCCTCATCGAACTTACGCGGCGCCTTGAGCAGTTTCAGCATCTCCGCATATTGCTCGGGACGAAGCACTCCCGCTTGCATCGCTTCGGACGACCACAAATTGCCGACGATGTTGAACCGCTTCAGTGCGGGCAGGAATCTGCCCGTGTAGATTTTCTCCTTCTGCTTCACCTGTGCCGCAGTCTCGGAGGGAATGGCGGCAATGTCCTTTAGGAGATCAAGAAGCGTCGGAAGTGCTGACGAAACTTCCTGTCGGAACTGCCCTTCGAGAAGCCCCGTGTCCCCAGGCAGGCTGTCGAGGCGGGAAATCCGAGCGCCGATAAGACTGTCGCCAGATAAAAAATGATGGTCGAGGAAGGTCAGTGGCGCGTCGGCGGCCACGGTTTCAAGCCAAATAGCGAGCTTGGCCAGCTCGACAGCCATCGGATTGAGGTCAACTCCATGCAGGCAGCTCTCAGCAACGCGACGCTTCCAATAAGTGATTGTGGATTCATCGCCCCTCAGGTCGTCAGCACCGTCATCGCTGGTGAAGGGGTTCGTCGCGATTTCTTCGGCGACGTACTGACAAGCGCGAATTAGGAAGTGACCAGAACCCATGGCGGGGTCCAAAATCTTCAGCTGAAGGGCACGCTCGTCGAACGACCGCTGTAGCGCTTGTAACTTCTCTTGCAAGCCGGCCTTCTGATCGGCAGGAGCATCGGCGAGGGCCTGCTGTGCGAGAGCGATCTCGGTCTGAATCTGCTCGTAAATCTCGGTGCAGCGCGCACCGACTGTTTTTTGGACGATGTAATCGACGATGTGATCCGGCGTGTAATAGCTCCCCGAGCGTCGGCGCTCACCTTTGTCGGTGGCCAAATAGATTCCTTTGGCGGGGTAGGTGGTCGATGTCGCTGCGTAGCCCTCCGGAATAGGCTCGGTGATTGGGACGATCAGCTCTTCCCGTGATCCGGTGCCGGTGGCTCGAATGAGCCGCATCGGTGCATCCGCGTAGCGCGGTCGCAACTCAAGCAACCCCTCATACACGCTTCCCAGCTGCTGAATCGCGAGGTCCCTGTAATCCACGCGGAAAAGACCTAGATTTTCCTGCCCCGTCTGCGACGTGCGGCCCAGCTGATCGACAACGCGCGCAAGATACCAATCGGGCAGAACTTTGTCGGAGAGGAAGGACTCCGCTTCCTGATCGAAGAGGCCGCCATTGTAGGCCTGCACGCCGTAGCTACCGTGGCCACGGTCTATGAGATCGAAAAGATCTTGTAGGTCGCCCCAGAGATCGGTCTTGCTCGTTGAAAAATCCATGGCCTTGAACCCGCGCTCCACTTCGTCGAGCCGGGTGGCAATGTCATCGCGATGACGCGCAAGCGAACGGTTATTTGTGTAAGTCTGGTTGATCCGGTACGGCAACAGGCCGCGATCCTCAGCGTACATGATGAACAGGAGTCGATAAAGAAAAGTCAGGCTGTGTTGCTGGCAGGCGGCAAGATCCCTGACAGCATCTAGATGGTTGGGCGCATGCTTGATGAACCCTTCGACACAAAGGCGTAGCGCCTCGAAAACTCGGTCCTTTAACTCCTCGCCGACACCAAGCGAATACTCGGAGCTGCCGGTGACCGCGCGATCCAGCAGCGGCTTGCGGCCATGGAGCACGGCAAAGCCGGCAGGGCTGAACAGCAGATAGAAGCGCAAGAAATCGTCCAGCCCTCTTCCGCTCGGCCCGAGCTGGAGCTCGCCTGCCGGCATCACCGCATTAAGAAGGGCAGGAAGGTCCACCTCAATATATGTTTGGAAGCGCGGTTTCGTCGGTCCCAGCGTCCGCGGAACAAGCCGCCAAAGGCGACCGTTCGTAAGAATTCCGTAGTCGCACAGACTATGATTCAGATACCACTCAATCTGCTCGGGTGGATATTCTCTGTTGGCGCCCTTCCCCGACGGACGATCGAGGCTGACGTGCCATGCCTTTGCGTCAGCGACCGCGGCTGCATGTGCCCAAAAGCTTGGATTCGTGCGGCCGGCGTTGAGGGCGCCATGTAAAGATTCGTCCGTCAGGAAGAGGGCGTAGTCTGGCTCACGACGGTTGAGATAGGTCTGATATTTCGAATGCCACCCGAGGCGTGCGAACACCGGTTGGATGAATTTCTCCTCCAGCCCCGCTTCGTTGCCATAGAGATCGACGCGTGTAGCCTCGACCTGCCAAAGCGCTAGAAGTTGCTTTAGGCATTCGAGGGCTCCCTGGCGCTGCTCTTGCCACTCCGGTTCGAGCCGCATCCGGTATTCTAGCCAATGATTCGAAAGGAACTCTCGATTGCGTACCGGCGAGAATGGCAGCGACGCCTGGCGGTCATCCGGAATTGTAGCTCTTCTATACGGTGGCATTGAATGCACCGGTCTCATCATTCGTGAGCATCGGCCTCTGCGGCATTTAATAAGCCACCTTAAACGTCGGGCTGTCCTCGGGGCGGGTGCGCCGGTGATCGTAGATCCGCGTGGTGGCGATGTTGGCATGCCCGAGCCATTCTTGCACCTTGGCGATGTCGGCCTGGTGATCGAGCGCGTTGGTGGCAGCCGTCGCCCGCAGGGCATGGGCGCCGATCCGAAATCCGAGCTCGGCCGAGTAGGCGCGCACCAGCTTATAGATGCCGTCCGGCGTGATCGCCTTGTCGCGCTCGCCGGTCGTGCGATTGCGGACAGGCCGGAACAACGCGCCATTGAGGTCTTCACCGTGGCCCGCGGCGTCGAGATATTCATGAACAAGCGCATGCGTGCCGGGATGAAGCGGCAGGTAACGCCTCTTGCCACCTTTGCCGGACACGCTGAGATTCGGAACGCCTTTGCGCGTGTGCCGGAAATCCCTGACCTTGAGCTTGCACAGCTCCTCGCGGCGCAACGCATGGAAGAGCAGCGTCGAGAGAAGGGCGCGGTCGCGTTTGTTGCGCGTGCTGTCGTCCGCATCCGACAAGCGACCCTGACGAATAAGCTTTGAGCGGTTTCCGTCGGGCGCATCGAGCAGCTTGCGAGCCTGATGGTCGCCGAGGGCAGGGGTTTTGCCTTCGCCGCTTTCGGATTTCGGCCGCGCGACGCCTTTCACCGGGTTATGCGTGACACCGTTGCGGTCGCAGAGATATTCAAACAGCGCGGCGAGCGCCGACAGCCGGTGCCGGATCGATGCATCGCTCCATGCCTCACCCCGCCGTGTTACTCTGGTTCTCAAATCATCGCGCCAGGCGATGACATGCGCGCGCGTCACGGTCCGAAATTCCTCCGGCCGCTCGATGCCCGCGAAGCGCATAAAATCCTTCACGCCGTTTTCGTAGGCGCGGCGCGTGTGTGCGTTCGTCAGGTTGGCGAACCATTCGACTTCCGGCGGCACGTCGGCAAGCTTTTGAAACTCGGCAGCCGTTAGCATCCGAGAAGCACGGGCGGGGGGGATGGTGGGGAGGTGATCGGTCATTGCTTTTTTTCCGTAATGGGTCCGCCACTGGTTGCGCTAAGAACCGCTAGATGTATCGGCGGGAATCTGCTCGCCGTTGCGGCGTGCAATGGTTTCGAGCCGCTTCTGAAGCGTATGCAATGCGGCGATTTCTTCGTGACGGGCCGCCAAATCTTCGGCGATGAACGTGCGAAAGTCCGGCGGGTTGGGGACACGCATTTCGGCAAAGCACTCCCACACCGAGCGCGCGGCCTTGGCAAAAAGATCTTGCGGCCATTGCGCCATGGTGGCGGCATCGAGGTCGAGGGCAAGGGATGATGGCATGGGAAGATTCCGGCGATCGGCAAAGAGGGTAAGAAAATCCCGGATTGCCACAGGATCGGCGCCGAGCTCCATGTCGGCTTTCGCGGCAGCTAAAACCGTGTCGAGCTGCTGGGCGAATTGAGGGCTCGCCGGCAGCAACGCGCCGGCATCTCTGTAGGCACGTTCGGCCGCGCTCATTACATTGTTGACCATCGCCACATCGAGGCGAGCAAGCGCGATCGGACTCAAGGCGAGCGGTCGCCGCCGCGAGTTCGACAGCATGGGCGAGGTGGACGTCCCCGCCGACCGCTATTGGGGCGCGCAGACTCAGCGCTCGCTCATCCACTTCTCGATCGGCGGGGACCGCATGCCCAAGGCCGTCTATCACGCGTATGGCGTCGTCAAGAAGGCGGCCGCCCTCGTCAATGCTGAAGCCGGCCGGCTGGCGCAGTGGAAAGCCGACGTCATCGTCCGGGCGGCCGACGAGGCGATCGCCGGCAAGCTCGACGATCATTTTCCACTTTACGTCTGGCAGACGGGTTCGGGAACACAGTCGAACATGAACATGAACGAGGTGCTGTCCAACCGAGCGATCCAGCTCCTCGGGGGCGAACTCGGCAGCCAAGAACCGATTGGCCCCAACGACGACGTCAACATGGGGCAGTCCTCCAACGACAGCTTCCCGACGGCGATGCACATTGCCGCGGTCTCACTGATCGACGGCCGGCTCGCTCCCGAGCTCAGCCAGCTCGCCGACACGATCGAAAGAAAGGCGGCGGGCTGGATGGACGTGGTCAAGGTTGGCCGCACCCACCTCGAGGACGCTACTCCCCTCTCAGTGGGTCAGGAATGGTCAGGCTGGGCGGCGCAGCTGCGTGCATGCGTGTCCGAGATCGAGCGCTCGCGCGAGGGTCTGTACGAGCTGGCGATCGGAGGCACCGCGGTCGGGACGGGGTTGAACGCTCCGAAAGGCTTCTCCAAGAGGGTCGCCGCCAAGGTTGCTGAGCTCACCGGCAAACCCTTCGTCACGGCGCCCAACAAGTTCATGGCGCAGGGGTCGCTCGACGCGATGGTGCGCGCCTCGGCCGCCCTGAGGGGCGCCGCAGTGGCTTTGATGAAGATCGCAAACGACATGCGTTGGCTCGCCTCCGGGCCTCGTTGCGGTCTGGGCGAGCTGAAGCTGCCGGCCAATGAGCCGGGCTCGTCGATCATGCCCGGCAAGGTCAATCCGACCCAATGCGAGGCGATGGTGATGATCGCCATCCAGGTGCTCGGCGAGGACACGGCAGTCGCCTTCGCCGGCAGCCAGGGCAACTTCGAGCTCAACGCTATGCGGCCGATCATCATCAACAACTTCTTGCACTCCGCGACGATCCTCGCGGACGGTTGTGAGAAGTTTCGCACCTTCGCGGTGGAAGGCGTCGAGCTCGATCGTGACCGTATCGCCGCCTACGTCGAGAACACGCTGATGCTGGTGACCGCGCTCTCGCCCGTTATCGGCTATCAAAACGCCGCCCACATTGCCGAGGACGCCGAGACCACCCGATCGACTTTGAAGGAGGCGGCGCTCCGCTCGGGAAAGGTCAGCGCGGCGCAATACGACAAGATCATTGTGCCGGCTCGCATGATCGGCGACGGGCTGGCGGGCGCCTAGGCGCTATCTCAGCGGAACGGCAGCCGCTCTTTGAGCTGGGCGTGCACATCGACCTCGACTTCGAGCTTGACGAGGTGGTAGACTGGCTCGTGACGGTCTTTTTTGGAACTCCTGGTGTCGATCAGGCGACTGCGGTCAGAGAAGACCGACCAATTGCTGTCGATAGTCGCTACCGAGAAGCGGCGTCTGAATGGTTCATACACGGTTTCTGGCTTGACGACGGCCTATACAAGCGAGCCGTTAGATCGTTATTCTGGACTGGTGCGACGACCTAACGCCACCCGCGGTTGGCTTGAACGTCGTGAGCGTCGAACGACGCGAGCAGGCTTGGAGCGCAACTGTCAATGATCACGGAAGCGGGACCCTAGATTTTCACCGAAAGGGGACCCCTTTTCTGAGCATGCACGGCCGGCAGCGATTGCCCCGGCGGAGTTGGTTGGGGTTGCGCAGCCGGGGCGATCGCGGGTCGGCGAGACGCGGATTTTTGGCGCCGGTCAGGCGCGGTTTTTGAAGCGCCAGCTTTCGTTGCCAGTCTCGACTGTGAATCGGCGCCGCGAGTTGACCCCACCCCAGTCCATCATCTCAATGGTTTATAGCGCCGACCGGCGTTGAGACCCCACGCCGAATGACACTCGACATCAAGACGCGTGAAGGGCGCAACCGTTTCGCGGCTCTACTAGGTGACGCGGACCTGTTCCTTCACGGCCTACGGCCGGACGCTCTTGACGCGCTTGATTTGGGAGCCGAGCCGCGAGAACGCATTCGGCCAGGGCTCATCGACGTCGCGCTCGACGCCTATGGCTGGACCGGCCCCTGGGCCGGAGGGGTTTTGACAGCCTCGTGCAGATGAGCGCCGGAATTGCTGAGGCTGGCATGCGACATTTTGGCGTCGAACGGCCGAAGCCGCTTCCCGTCCAGGCAATCGATCACGCGACCGGCTACGTCCTCGCGATGGCCGCGATCAAGGGGCTCTTGCTGCGGCTCCGCGATGGCGCGGGCTTCCGCGCGCAGACTTCGCTCGCGCGAATGGCTGGACTCCTAGCGTCACAACCGGCGGCGTCCGCGGCGGCGATCGGGTTCACCCCGCTATCGGACGAGGACTGGGTCGATACCATCGAAGAGACCGGTTGGGGACCCGCGCGACGCCTCAGGCCACCACTCGCAATTGATGGTACACCGATGAGATGGCGCCTGCCGGCTTCGCGACTCGGATCTGCCGAACCCGAATGGGCGGAGAGGTAGGGTTCGTTTTGGCGACTGTCGTGCTCGGTCGAAGCGCTTCCAGGCCCAGACCCGCGCTAAACCTGAGCGACCAGGAGCGCCGGTCCGCAGCGAATCATGATATTCTCTGATCCTTCCGTAAAACGAGAATTCCAGAGGGGGCCGAGACGCGATGTCCGCAATCGATAAACGGGCGCGCCTGTTGGGGGATCAGATGGATCGACCATCAGCGGCCTTGGGAGGCGCCAAGTCGACCTCGGACGCCTTCCGGATGTCGACAGCTGGCCGCCTGCGGTCTCTTTTGATGGATGGTTCCGAACCGGTCCTGTTGCTCGGCGCGGGCGCGTCGATCACATCGGGCGTTCCGGCCGCGGCCCAAAACTTTCGGGCGGGTCGCCCGGTGGGCTTGGTGCAAGGAGAATGGTCGACATCCGGGCGACGTCTCGATTAGGCGGTCCGATTATTGGCCATGGCTTACCGCGCAACGTTGGTACAAACCGGACGTGGGCACCGGCGATCTTTATCCAGACGCTATCGAGAATCTGCTCGATGTGAAGAGTGATTGTCGAGAGTTTTTCGAGCAGCTCATTAACCCTCCGGGTATTCCGCCTTCGCGTGGATACGTGCCGCTCACTCAAATCCTTCGTCAAGGCTGGATCTCGACGGTTCTCACCACAAACTTCGATCAGTGCCTGGAGAGAGCTGCGATTGCCAGGCGCGATGAAGTCCAGGCGATCCGGCTGCTGCTCTGCGCCCAGGCAAACGCGTTGGGCGCGGACTCTATCCGATAGCGGCACGTCCGTTCGATTTGAACTGCTCCGCGATGATGCGGAGTCTTTCTTGGAGCCGAGGTGCGACGAAATCCAAGAAGGCGCGTAGCTTCAGCGGCTGTTGCGGGTGTGCGCCATGCACGAGCTGCACAGGCAATGGCGACGGCGTCCAGTCAGACATTATCGGCGCCAGCGTTCCATCACAGACGCTTGCCGCCGCTTGATACGACATCACCCGCGCGACTCCGAGCCCGGCGACAGCCCCAGCAATCACGCCTTCCGCTGTATTGACCGAAAAGCGGGGGGTAACCGAGAGCTGGTCGGTTGCCCCTTCGCTCGCGAAACTCCAATCGCGATAGCGTTGCAGCCCTTCGAGCGCGATGAAGTCATGACCTTGGAGGTCGGCGGGCGCACGCGGCTCGCCGCGCCGGCGGAGATAGTCCGGGCTGGCGCACACCACCCACCTGACCTCGCCGACTCGCCGCGCAACTAGAGCGCTGTCCGGCAGGCGTCCGATCCTCACGGCGACGTCTATGTGGTTCTCGACCAGATCGAGGACCCCGTCGGACAGGACGAGCCGGACCGTGACCTCCGGATAGGCTGCAAGGAATTCGTGAACGACCGGCGCCACGTTCTGCGCGCCGAACGCGATCGGAGCTGTTACCAACAGTTCGCCACGCGGCGCGCGATACTCTCCTGACGCCGCCCGCTCTGCCTCCGCTAACTCCTCCAGAATGCGACGCGCTGATGTGACGAAAGCCGTGCCGGCTTCGGTCAGCAATAGCTTGCGGCTGGTGCGCACCACCAATTGCGATCCCAAGAGCGCTTCAAGGTCGGACACCCGACGGCTCACCGTCGGCAGGGGCACGGACAATGTTCGCGAGGCGGCAGACAGACTACCGCCGTCAACCGCGGCGACCAGGGTGCGCATCGCCTCAAACCGATCCATCGGCCTCTCGTATTACGGAAGTCTGGCTTCCAACACTAACGACTACTGCCGTTTTACGGAAGGTAATAACTCCGTTTTCACCAGCCGATCGCGGCTCAACCGATCAGGAGCAAAGGCCCATGTCACGAATTCCGGTCCCGGCCATCGAGCACGTGCCTGCCGAGTCGCAGGCGCTGCTCGCGGGTGTGAAGAACCGGCTCGGCATGGTCCCGAACATGTACCGCATCATCGCGCAGAGCCCAGCGGCTCTGGAGGCCTTC
>Ga0335075_10011408_pt1 | contig 13436 bp, 4 predicted proteins | sample Lox_Sample_24_FD_206723 | JGI IMG/M metagenome (GOLD analysis project Ga0335075, IMG submission 206723) | Soil microbial communities from Loxahatchee National Wildlife Refuge, Florida, United States - Lox_Sample_2.4 | ecosystem: Environmental > Terrestrial > Soil > Wetlands | place: USA: Florida...
GGACCGGGTGGAGGTGGTGCAGCCGGTGTTGTGGGCGGTGATGGTGTCGCTGGCGGCGGTGTGGGCGGCGGCGGGGGTGGTGCCGGATGCGGTGGTGGGGCATTCGCAGGGGGAGATCGCGGCGGCGGTGGTGGCGGGGATCTTGTCGGTGGAGGACGGGGCGGCGGTGGTGGCGTTGCGCAGCCGGGCGCTGGGGGTGCTGGCCGGGCGGGGTGCGATGGTGTCGGTGGCTGAGCCGGCGGGGCGGGTGCGGGAGCGGATCGCGGGGTGGGGGGACCGGCTGGGGGTGGCGGCGGTGAACGGGCCTGCGGCCACGGTGGTGTCGGGGGAGCGGGAGGCGGTGGGCGAGCTGGCGGCGGAGTGTGCGGCGGCGGGGGTGCGGGCCCGGGTGCTGGCGATGGATGTCGCCTCGCACAGCGTCCAGGTCGAGCAGTTGCGCGGGCAGGTGCTGGCTGCGCTGGACGGGATCGGCCCGGGCCGGGGGCGGATCGCGATGGTCTCGGCGATGACCGGGCAGGTGCTGGATGGGCCCGAGGCCGGGGCCGGGTACTGGTATGAGAGCTTGCGGGCGCCGGTGGAGTTCGAGACGGCGGTGCGGGTGCTGGCCGGGTCGGGGCACCAGGTGTTCATCGAGGTGTCCCCGCATCCGCAGCTGACCGCGGAGATGGCCCAGACCCTGGAGGATGTGGCGGCTGCCGCGGGTGCCGGGGGTGTGCCGGTGGTGGCCGGGACGTTGCGCCGTGGCGATGGCGGGGCGTCTCGGCTGCTGCGCTCGCTGGCCACCGTGTGGGCTCGCGGGGTTGCGGTGGATTGGGCGGGGGTGCTGGGCGGGGGGCGGCGGGTGGGGTTGCCGACGTATGCGTTCCAGCATGAGCGGTACTGGCCGCAGGTCCCGCGCGTGCCGGTGGCGGGCGGGGACGGGGCGGGGACCGCGGCCGAGGCGCGGTTCTGGGCGGCGGTCGAGGGTGGGGATGTCGAGGGCTTGTCGCGGGTCCTGGAGGTCGGTGACCGGGACCGGCTTGTCCAGCTGGTGCCGGCGCTGGCCGCGTGGCGGCGGCGCGAACGAGACCGGTCGGTGACCGCGGGCTGGCGGTACCGGGTGGCGTGGGTGCCAGTAGCTGATCCGGGACCGGGAGTGCTGTCGGGGACGTGGCTGGCGGCGGTTCCCGCCGAGATGGCGGGCGGGGACCTGGCCCGGTGGCTTTTGCGGGTTATGGCCGCCAGCGGCGCCCGGCTAACTGTCGTCGAGGCTGCCGCTGGTGCGGACCGGGAGGTGCTGGCGGGCCAGGTCACTGCCGCCTTGGCCGGGGCAGGAGACGGGCAGGCTGAGGATGGTACCGGGGCCGGGCCGGGAGTCTGCGGGGTGGTGTCGCTGCTGGCTCTGGATGAGGGACCGGCCGAAGGTTTCCCGGTGGTCGCGGGTGGGCTGGCGGGGACGCTGGCGCTGGTGCAGGCGCTGGGTGATGCCGGGATCGGGGCGCGGTTGTGGGTGCTGACCCGCGGGGCGGTGGCGGCGGGTCCGGGCGAGGGGCTGGCCAGCCCGGTGCAGGCGATGGCCTGGGGGCTGGGCCGGGTCGCCGGGCTGGAGCACCCGGACCGGTGGGGCGGGCTGGTCGACCTGCCGCCGGTGCTGGATGAGCGGGCCGGCCAGCGGTTGCGCGCGGTGCTGGCCGGGTGCGGGGAGGACCAGGTCGCGGTTCGCGGCAGCGGAATCTTGGCCCGGCGGCTGGTACGGACCGAGGGGCGCAGCGGAAGACGCCGGTGGGTGCCGCGGGGGACGGTGCTGGTGACCGGAGGGACGGGGGCGATCGGTCCGGTGATGGCGCGGTGGCTGGCTGATCGGAGTACGCCGCGGGTGGTGATGGTGAGCCGTTCCGGGCCGGGCGCGGCACGGGTAGCGGGGCTGGCAGCCGAGCTGGCGCTGGCGGGCACAGAGGTCGCCGTGCTGGCGTCCGATGTTGCTGACCGTCGAGCGATGGGGGCGTTGCTGCGCTGGGTGGAGAAGGCGGGTCCGCCGCTCGTCGCGGTGCTGCACGCTGCGCTAGTGCTAAAGCTGGAGCCGCTGGCGGATATTGACATTGCTGGGCTGGCGGCCGGGTTGGCCGCGAAGGTAGCGGGGGCGGCCGTCCTTGATGAGCTGACTGCGAATATGCACCTGGATGCGTTTGTGCTGTTTTCCTCGATCGCGGGGGTGTGGGGCGCCGGCAATCACGGGGTGTACTGCGCAGGCAATACGTACCTGGATGCGCTGGCGGTGAACCGGCGGGGCCGGGGACTGCCGGCCACCTCGGTGGCGTGGGGGTTGTGGGATGCCCAGGACCGGGGCCCGGGCGTTGACAAGGAGCTGGTTGCCAGGACCATGGCAGTGCTGGGCCGGCAGGGGCTGAGGCTGATGGACCCCGGCCAGGCGCTGACGGCCCTGGAACAGGTACTTGCCGATGCAGAGACATTCCTGGGGGTCGCCGACGTGGACTGGGCGCGGTTCGCGCCGGTGTTCCGGGCGGTTCGGTCCTGGCCGCTGCTGGATGAGATCGCGGAGGTCCGGGCGCTGGCGGCGGCAGCGGGACAGGCGGTCGCTGATCCGGGGCTGAGCGGGCGGCTGGCTCGGGAGACGCCGGCTGGGCGGGAGCGGATGGTGCTGGACCTGGTGCGCGCGCACGCGGCTGCGGTTTTGGGGCACACCTCGGCCGATGCGGTGGGCGCTGGCCGTGCCTTCAGGGACCTGGGGTTTGATTCGCTGACTGCGGTGGAGCTGCGGGACAGGCTCAACGCGGCGACGGGACTGCGCCTGCCGTCCACGGTGGTGTTCGACTACCCGAACGCCATGGCGCTGGCCCGGCACACGGTCAGGCAGTTGCTGGGGATCGCCGAGGCGGTGCCGCCGCCGTCATCACCGTCGGTGGTGGCGGGCGAGCCGGTCGCGCTGGTGGGGATGGGGTGCCGGTTGCCCGGCGGCGTGCAAGGACCTGAGGATCTGTGGGACCTGGTCGCGGCGGGGACGGATGCAATCTCCGGGTTCCCGGCGGACCGGGGCTGGCAGGGGCTGCTCGACGGCGGTAGTGGCGGGGCCTCGTTCGCGCCGGCGGGCGGGTTCTTGGCGGGGGTGGCTGATTTTGACGCGGGGTTTTTCGGGATCGGCCCGCGAGAGGCGCTGGCGATGGACCCGCAGCAGCGGCTGCTGCTTGAGGTGTGCTGGGAGGCGTTGGAGCAGGCGGGGATCGACCCGGCAGTGCTACGCGGAAGCGCGACCGGGGTGTTCGCGGGGGCGTCATGGTCGGGATATGGCGGCGTGGCCGAAGGCTCTGAGGGTTACGTGGCGACCGGGACTGTGTCCAGTGTGATCTCCGCGCGGGTGTCGTATGTGCTGGGGCTGGAGGGTCCGGCGGTGACCGTGGACACCGCATGCAGTTCGTCGCTGGTAGCGCTGCACCTGGCGGGCCAGTCGCTGCGCGCGGGGGAGTGCGATCTGGCGCTGGCCGGCGGGGTGACGATCATGGCGACCCCGGCCGGGCTCGCGGGACTCAGCCAGTGGCAGGCACTTGCTGCGGACGGCCGGTGCAAGTCGTTCTCGGCCGCCGCTGATGGCATGGGCATGGCCGAGGGCGCGGGGGTGCTGGTGCTGGAGCGGCTGGCTGACGCACGCCGTCACGGGCACCGGGTGCTGGCGGTGGTCCGCGGGACCGCGGTGAATCAGGCCGGGGCGTCCAACGGCCTGACCGCGCCGAACGGGCCATCGCAGCAGCGGGTGATCCGGGCGGCGCTCGCCAGCGCGGGGCTGTCGGCTGCCGATGTGGATGCGGTGGAGGGGCACGGGACCGGAACCCCGCTGGGGGACCCGATCGAGGCGCAGGCGCTGATCGCCGCCTACGGGCAGGACCGGCCGCAAGACCGGCCGCTGTGGCTGGGGTCGGTCAAGTCCAACATCGGCCATACCCAGAAGGCGTCCGGAGTGGCCGGGGTGATCAAGATGGTGCTGGCGCTGCGGCATGAGATGCTGCCGGTCACGCTGCACGCCGCCGATCCGTCCCCGGAGGTGGACTGGTCAGCGGGCCAGGTGCGGCTGCTGACCGAGCCGGTACCGTGGCCCGCAGGGGGTCGGCCGCGGCGGGCAGCGGTGTCCTCGTTCGGGATCAGCGGCAGCAACGCCCACCTCATCCTTGAAGAAGCACCCGCCGCCGATGACATCGCGGCCAGTGCCTCGGCCGGCGGGTCCGCGGCGGGCGGCGGGTCCGCGGCGGGCGGCGGGCGGCGGGTGCTGGTGCCGGGAGGCCTGGCCTGGCTGGTGTCGGCCCGGACCGGCCGGGCCCTGGCTGGGCAGGCGGGGCGGCTGGCGCAGTGCCTGGCCGCGCGCCCGGACCTTGACCCGGTTGATGTGGGCTGGTCGCTGGCCACGTCCCGGTCGGTATTCGAGCATCGTGCGGTCATTACCGGGACCAGCCGGGAGGAACTGGCCGCGGGCTTGGCCGCGGTGGCGGCTGGGGAGCCGGCGGCCGGAGTGGTGAGCGGGTCGGCGGTCTCGGCGCGGGATGCGGGCCGGGTAGTGTTCGTGTTCCCGGGTCAGGGCGGGGAGTGGGCCGGGATGGGCCGTGAGCTGGCGGCCAGCAGCCCGGTGTTCGCGGCGCGGTTGGCCGAATGCTCGGCGGCGCTGGCCCCGTACACCGGCTGGGACCTGGCCGGGGTGCTGGCCGGGGCCGAGGGGGCGCCGGGGCTGGACCGGGTGGATGTGGTGCAGCCGGCGTTGTGGGCGGTGATGGTCTCTCTGGCGGCGGTGTGGCAGGCAGCCGGGGTCAACCCGGACGCAGTCGTCGGGCACAGCCAGGGCGAGATCGCTGCGGCCGCGGTGGCCGGGATCCTCACCCTCGATGATGCGGCCAAGGTGGTGGCGCTACCCAGCGAGGCGCTGATGGCGCTGGCCGGGCGCGGAAGCATGCTGTCGGTCACCGCCCCAGCCGCGCGGGTCCGGGACCAGATCGCCGCATGGGCTGGGCAGCTGGCGGTGGCCGCGGTGAACGGCCCGGCCGCCACCGTGGTTTCCGGCGAGCCCGCGGCGCTGGCCGAACTGGCGGCCCAGTGCGAGCAGGCCGGGATCCGGACCCGGCCGGTGGCGGTGGACTACGCCTCGCACTGCGCGCAGGTCGAGCAGATCCACGACCAGGTCTTGGCCGTGCTGGACCAGGTCAGGCCCGGCCCGGCGCAGATCTCGATGATCTCCGCGCTGACCGGCGAGTTGGTCGAGGGCCCGGAACTAAATGCCGGATACTGGTATGACAGCCTGCGCTCCCCGGTGGAATTCGCCCGGGCGGTCCGGACACTGGCCGCCGGGCACCGGGTGTTCGTGGAGGTATCACCGCACCCGGTGCTGACCGCAGCGATCACCCAGACACTGGAAGAGACCGCGCAGCCAGCCAAGACGACCAGCTCGCCGCTGGTAACCGGCACACTGCGCCGCGATGACGGCGGCCCGGCCCGGCTCCTGGCCTCCCTGGCTCAGGTGCACGTGCATGGCACCGCCGTGAACTGGGCTGCGGTGCTGGGCCGCGGCCGGCGGGTGGACCTGCCCACCTACGCGTTCCAGCACCAGCGGTACTGGCCGCCGCCAGCGGGTCCGGCCGCGGCGGGCGGGAAGACAGCGCGGGGGTGGTGGCGGACGCGTCGTTTCGGGCAGCGGTGGAGGACGGTGATGCGCACGGGCTGGCGGCCGCGCTGGCTCTTGAGGACGGGCAGCGGCTGAAGGAGGTGGTATCGGCGCTGGCGGCGTGGCGGCGCCGGGAGCCGCCGCCGCTACGAGGAAAACTGGGCCGGAAATAAATTTGCCTATTGTGTCGTTCGCGCTTACAGTTAAAAGCAACGCAAGGAAAGGAATCGTCCGGTGAAACACAGGAACGTCACGAGCGAGTGGATCGAACGGCAATCACTGCCGTCGTTCATGCTGCCATGCGCGTACCTGCTGCGCGCCGGCGAGCCTCGCGGGGTGGTTTCTGGATAGGCCCTACCAGGGCAAACGCCAGGAACCGCCCGCCGGGGAAAAGCCCCCCGCGGGCGGTTTTTAGTTAGTCAGCAATATATTCGCCACGAGTTCTATTTGGGCTGTACATTTCAGCCCGCATAGGGATGACCCAGCGGCTTGGGATCCGGTCTCCAAAACCGGCGGAATGACAGTTCGACTCTGTCCGTCCCTGCGAGCACCACCTCCGGGTGAACGTGCCCGCGCATTGACAACTTCACAGCGTGAGCATCATGCACAGCAGGCCGGGACACGGACGCAGCCACATGCGCTCGAGACGGCCTGCCAACCTGGGGGTGCCTCGTCGAGATCCGGGGCACCCCCAGATAACGGGGCTGTAGCTCAGACGGGAGAGCGCTGCGCTCGCATCGCAGAGGCCGCGGGTTCAAACCCCGCCAGTTCCACCTGCGCCAACGCATGGTGTCACGAGGGCGAGTCGAAGCTGTGCCGGTTATCTGGCTCCTTGTGGTTCGACTCCACGACCGCCCCGGCTGCGTCGGGGCGGACCGGCTGGCGTCCACACATTCGCCCTCGTGCCATCTTGGCCGGCCGGATCGGCTCCGGCCTTCTCCACCGGGTTCGAGGAAGACGGTAATCCACTCCGTTCGGGGCGGAGCGATACGGGGTTCGACTCCCCGGGACCCGACTTGCGGTTCCTTGGTGAAATCGGAATCACACGCGGTTGAAGCCCGCGAGGTCCCTGGTCGGTTCAGGGGGGAACCACCGCGCCGTACTGGTCTAACGGCTAAGACGGGTGCCTTCCACGCACCTTATCGGGGTTCGACTCCCCGGTACGGCTCTTGAACGCCGCTAGAGTTCAACTCTCGCCACGTCTACTCCATACCCTCTAGCTCAAAGGGCAGCAGCGCTTGGCTCTGAACCAAGAGGTTCCTGGTTCGAATCCAGGGAGGGTAGCTTTGCCGCCGCGCACGGCTGCGGCTCCGCCTTCGTACGGCGGATGGCCCGGGTCGGCACCGGGTGGCGGCTCTCTTGCGCTCGTGCCGCAAACAGGTAGACGGGCATGGTTGAGGGCCATGTGATTGCGGGTTCGAATCCCGCCGAGCGTACTTGCCCCCGGCTCCGACGAGCGGGCGGCCCTTTGTTCGAGTCCAGCTCCCGGACCGATGCCCTTCGGATCGGCGTCCGCTCGCCCTTGGTATGGGCGTGCCGCCCGGGTCGGCACCGGGGGAGGGCTCCATGCGGTTGTAGCTCAGCAGGCAAGAGCGCCACCTCGCCACGGTGGAGGTCGCCGGTTCGAAGCCGGTCAGCCGCTCGCATGCCGAACTAGCCCAACCTAGGTAGAGGCGCCTGGCCCAGAACCAGGAGGTTCGCGGTTCGAATCCGCGGTTCGGTACGAACGAACGAACGAACGGAAGGTGAACCGGACAGGAGCGCCGGGCTCCGTTGCTAACGGATGCGGGGGTGACACCCTGGCGTTCAAGTCGCCCGCCTTCCTCGCTTGGAGGATGAACCGGCCAGGGGGCCGGCTCCGCTTGGAAAGCGGATGGGCGCCGCAAGGTGCTGGGAGTCGGGATCTCCATCCTCCGCAACCTCCCGCTCGCTCGCATCGGGGGAGGTCCGTGGAAGATGAAACCGCCATGGAGGCAGTCCCCGATTCGAAGTCGGGTGAGCGGGCGACCGCAGGGGGTCGGGTCCTCCGTCTTCCGCACCTGGATGGTGAAGCTGCCGGGTGGCAGCCTCCGGCTTGAACCCGGAAGGGCGCGGACGCGCTGGGGGCCGGGACCTCCGCCATCTGCTGGCCACGACCCAGCCGGTCGAAGGGGCCGCTCTGATAAAGCGGTAGCGCTCGGTTCGACTCCGAGGTGGCCAACCAGCAATCGCGCTGGCCGGCAGCTCCACGGCCGGCGAAAGGAACGGAGGAACTCGAATCCCCTCACGGGACACGCAGACTTGCGCGCCGTTGGTGTAACGGAAAGCGCGGCGGCCTTCTAAGCCGACGATCCGAGTTCAAGTCTCGGGCGGCGCACGCGTAAACCCGGCTCCGTTGGAGAAACTGGTTTAACCTCGCCAGGCCCTCAACCTGGAGTCTGCGGGTTCGAGTCCCGCACGGAGCACGCACCACCATGGCCCCATCGGCTAATGGCTAGGCCACTTGCCTTTCAAGCAGGAGAAGACGGGTCGGAACCGTCTGGGGTCACTGCGGAGTGGAGGAGCTCGGCTGTCCTCAGCGCCCTCATAAGGCGAAGATCGTGGGTTCGAATCCCACCTCCGCAACTCAATCCGGTGTCGTTCAACGGCAGGACGCCGCCCTGTTAAGGCAGCTATCGGGGTTCGAATCCCTGCGCCGGAGCCGAGGTCGCTTAGCACAACTGGTAGTGCGCCAGCCCGTCAAGCTGGAAGGTACGGGTTCAAATCCCGCAGTGACCGCTGACAACAACCGCCACGCCCGCGTCGCCCCTGCCATGCGGGCAACTCAAGCTCCCATGGTGAAACGGAGATCATGTCGGCCTACGAAGCCGGCGGTGGAGGTTCGAGTCCTCCTGGGAGTGCGCAAGCTCGGCTAGCTCAACGGCAGAGCACCGCGTCAACACCGCGGGGATAGGGGTTCGATTCCCTTGCTGAGTACTGCTGCCCAAGGGCGGGCTGTTCACGGGTGAGACAAGCGGTCTGTAAAACCGCGGCTTCGGCTGTGGGAGTTCGAATCTCTCCCCGCCCACCTTGCTTCCATGGTCCAGCGGATAGGACGCCAGTTTCCGGAACTGGAAGTCGGAGGTTCGAGTCCTCCTGGAAGCGCGCATGGCACGGGGCTCGCTGGTGCGGGAGGCAGTCCGCAAAACTGCCGTCGGCCGGTTCGACTCCGGCCCGTGTCTCTTCGGTGCTCACGCTGTGGACAGCCGGGACGGCTGGAAGCCGGGCGAGTCGAAGCTCGCCGGTTATCTCCCACCTTTAATGGAGAGGTGCGGGTTCGAGTCCCGCCCGCCGGACCATCCGGCGGTAGCTCAATCGGCAGAGCGCTTGACGATCCGGTGTGCGCCCCCAAATTCGCCCGCCTTCCTGTCGTCCCCAGCCGTCACCGCGCTTGCGGTGCGGGCACGGGTCGAAGACCGCCGGTCAACTCTCTAACCCATCACATCCGCCCGGACGGGCGAGCCGAACCCAATGAGGTGACGTCATGGCGCGTGATCCACTCGCGGCCGTCGGCCTTACCGCCACCCCGCAGATCCAGCCCATCCTCGGCCGCGGCGACCAGGTGCGCAACAACGCCGGCGGCTACGTGTTCGCCAAGGACCTCTTCATCAAGGCGGAGGACTTCCTGATCCTGGGCACCACCGGCGGCACCTTCTACATCAGCGAAGACCGGCTCACCGTGGACAACGCGGGCTGGCTGATCCAGGCGATCCAGGCGGACGGCACCCGGGTCGTGCAGCTGATCACGGAGGTGTCCACGGCCCGCCCGCCGCGCGCGCCGAAGAACCGGGCCGCGGTGTTCGCCCTGGCCATGGTGTTCTCGTCCGGCGACCCGGCCGCGGTGCAGGCCGCCAAGGCGGCGTTCCCCCGGGTGGTGCGCACCACCGATCACCTGTCGATGTTCTTCGGCTACGCCAAGCAGCTGCGCGGGAAGGCCGCAGGGCCGGGCACGTCGCTGATGACCGGCCGGGCGCTGCGGTCCGCGCTGTCGTCCTGGTTCCTGGCTGGCGAGGTGGACGCTATCGCGTGGAAGGCGTGCAAGGCGCGCCAGCGGGTCACCCCGGCGGGTGAGATGTTCGCGCTGCGCGACGCTCTCCGCATCGCCCACCCGAAGGCGGACACCGCGGAGCGGCGGGCGCTGCTTGGCTGGCTGGCCGGGAAGGTGGCCGACGGTGAGGCCCGGTCGCAGGTGCAGGCGGTCGACGCCTTCCTGTCCGCCCAGGCGGTCACCACCGAGGCGGCGGCCATCGCCATCGCCACGGAGCGCAAGGTGCCGTGGGAGTTCCTGCCGAGCGGCCTGCTGGCGTCCCCCACCGTGTGGGAGGCGCTCGTGCCGCACCTGGGCATGACCGCGCTGCTGCGCAACCTGGCCCGGCTGACCCGGCTCGGGGTGCTCGGCCCGTTCGCCCCGGCGAACGAGGCCGTGACCGCGCGGCTGCGCAGCGCCTCGGCGCTGCGCAACGGCCGGATCCACCCGATGGATGTGTTCCTGGCGCTGCGGGCGTACCTCTCGGGCCTGTCCCAGCCGGACCGCCGGGCCGAACGGCACACCTGGACGCCGGTGGCGGAGATCTCGGACGCGCTCGAAGAGGCGTACGAGCAGTCGTTCGGCCACGTCCGGCCGTCAGGGAAGCGGATGCTCGTCGCGGTGGACTCGTCCGGGTCCATGTCCGGTGCCTGGGGCCGCAACCAGCTCACGCTGGGCGGCTCCCCGCTGGGCACCCCGTACGAGATCGGGTGCGCCATGGCTGCCATCCTCAAGCGGATCGAAGGCGGCAACGTGCACGTCATCGACGTGGACACGCGGGTGCACCCGTCGCGGATCACGGCCCGCACCAGGGTCCGGGAGATCGGCTCGTGGCGGCCGTCCGGCGGCGGCACCGACCTGTCGCTGCCGTTCACGCACGCGACCAAGCACAAGATGGAGGTGGACGGGTTCGCCCTCTTCACCGACGGAGAGACCTGGGCCGGGCGGCAGCACGCGTCGCAGGCTCTCGCCGCCTACCGGCGCGAGTACAACCCGGGTGCCCGCGTGGTCCTGGCCTCGATGGTCGCGGTCGGGCATTCGATCGCCGAGCCCGAGGACGCCGGGGTGCTGAACATCGCCGGGATGGACGCGGCCCTGCCGATGGTGGCGACCGAATTCATCCGGTGACGGCAGGGGCGGTGCGGCTCGCTCGCGGCCGCGCCGCCCCGCCCGTCCCGCTGTCAAAGGGCGGGGACGACCGACGGCAGGCCGCTGCACTCGAGTGCCGGCTCCGGGACGGCCGGGCTCGAAGACCAAGATTGTTCCGAACGAACCGTGGTTCCTCTCACCGGGCAAGCAGGCGTAGGCCGGCGGGGTGGTCAGGACGTTCTGACGGGGGTGGGACCGACGACGGTGTCGAGGGTGCCGGCTGCGGTGTTGTAGACGTACCCGCTGACCATGATGTGGGGGGACAGCTGTGGCGCGGTGACCAGCGTGTTGACGTCGGTGCGGACGGTGGCGGCGGGATCGGTGGCTGGCAGCCAGGCCAGTTCGGCTTCGACGTAGCCGCCGCGGGCGGCGAAGCCGCGGCGCAGCTCCGGGTCGGCCAGGAGCGTCGAGCCGCAGTCGGTGTGGTGGATGACCGCCAGCTCCCACCAGGGCCCGTCGGGGGTCTTGGTTTCGGTCAGGTAGCTGATGTAGGCGACGTCGCGCAGCACGGCCGGGGTGACCCGGCCGCCAACCGTCCGCTGCACGGTCGCGTCACCGAGGTCGACACCGAGGAAACCGGCGGGCTCGGTGCGCGAATCGATGCAGGTGATGATGTAGGTGAGCTGGGTGGGGATCCACGGGATCTTCGGGTTCTTCGCCACGGCGTCGGTGGCGGCGAAGGCCTTGTTCCGGTCCAGCAATGTCGCGAGAGACATTTGGTTACCTTCCGGTCGATGAATCTGTCGGGATCGCTTTCAGCCTGCAGGCGGCCAGGGTGAGCGTGGATCACCCTGTTGATGCGATTCGGCCGCCGGCAAGGTAGCGCGCCCGCGCCCTCATGCTTCCGCCGCAGACGGACGGGCGACCGCGGCGGCAGCGAGCAGGGTGGCGGCGGTGAGAGAGACCCAGAGGGCGGCGGGGCCGCGGGCAGCGAGCGCGGTGATGATGGCGGGCGAGATAGCCAGGCTGAAACCGGTGGACAGCTGAAACCGCGCCAGCGCACGGCCCAGCGCGTGCTCTGGAGCAGTTGCCGCCACCAGGGCCGTCGAGCTGCCGGCATAGATGAGCTCGCCCAGCGTGCTGAGCACGGAGACGCCGACGATGGCCAGGACGGCCCACCGGTGGGGCAGTTCGACGCTGCCGAGGAAGCCCAGGTACGAGGCGCTGATCACGACGCCTGAGATGGCCAGGGCGGTACGGCGCGAGAAACGGGACATCCATGCGGTCACGGGTACCTGGAACGCGACGACGAGCCCGGTGTTGATCACGAAGACCGCCGCCGCCCACACGGGCGAGGCATGCAACTGGGTGACGAGCACGAGCGGAAGCGCGACCTCGGGAATACTCAGGCAGAACACGTAGATGACGTTCGCAGCGAGCAGCATGGGGGGAACGGCGGGGCGGCGCGCTCGCGGGGCCGACCCGCTGTCGCGGGAGGTGCTGTCGTGGGCGGCAGCGGGCGGGCCACTGGCACGGACCCGGACGCTATAGGCGAGCGCGGCGGACAGCAGGTAGCTCACCGTGGTTCCGGCGGCCAGGGCGCGCAGGCCGGCGGTGCCCCCGGTGAGGCTGGCGGTAGCGAGCAGCGCGCCCAGGCCGAGGCCGGCGTTGCGCACGGACCGGCCTGCGGCCAGCGCGGCATCGCGCTGGCGGCCTGCGGAGATGGTGGAGACGAGGGCGGCGTGCGCCGCCGAGACGGCCTGGCCTCCGACGCCGAGAAATAGGGCGGCGATGGCGAACACCCACACGGTGGCAGCGTGGCCCGCCGGGGCGGCCAGCAGCAGCACGGTGCCGATGACGCGCACGAGCATGGAGGCCGCCACGGCCGCACTGCGCGCGCCCCGGTCCAGCCAGCGGCCGACGACGGGCATGCAGCCGAGTCCAGCGACCACGCCCGCGGTCATGGCGAGGCCAGCGGTCAGGGTCGCCAGATGCAGCACGTCGATGCCGTAAAGCAGCAAGAACGGCCGCAGCAGTCCGGCACCGATGGAGTCGACCGCGAGGGCCACGACATAACGCGGGCCGCCGACAGCACGGACAAGAGCGCGGACGCCGGGCTTCCTGGCCGGCGACGAAGCGCCGGGCTCGGGGGAAAGAGGCGCGGGAAGCGAGGATGGGGCCGGCCTGGTCATGAGGCCACTGTGCGTTCGGCTGTCGGACAGAGCCATTCAGTTGACGGGGTCCGTCAACTGAGTGGAGCCGGGGGCGTGCTGCCAGCGATTATGGAGGAATGACGCTGCGCATCGACATCACCGGCCTGCCTGTGGAGCAGGTGTCCTTCGCTGCTTCACCGTTGGCCGAGCTGACCTCGATGCTGCATGTGCTGGCCGCTCCCGAACATCATCCGCAGCTGACGGCCTGGGCCACGGGCGTGCGCACTGGACTGCGGCCGGAACTGGCTGAGCGGCTGCAAGAAGCCGAATTCCTCTGGAGGTCCTCGCGGGCGGACTTCCTGCTGCCGGCGCAGCCGCGCGAGACGTTGGCGGATGAGTTGGACGACGTCGACCGGATCACGGACGAGGCGTACGTGACTTCCGCGCTCGTCACCACCTGCGGCAGCAACCGGGTCCAGTTCGGCGGGTCATCCCCGCTCACCGACGCAGACGC
>Ga0335075_10011409_pt1 | contig 13436 bp, 11 predicted proteins | sample Lox_Sample_24_FD_206723 | JGI IMG/M metagenome (GOLD analysis project Ga0335075, IMG submission 206723) | Soil microbial communities from Loxahatchee National Wildlife Refuge, Florida, United States - Lox_Sample_2.4 | ecosystem: Environmental > Terrestrial > Soil > Wetlands | place: USA...
TCGATCGCGGCCAGCTCGCCGTGCCGGTAGTTGGCGCCGTACCGCCGCGCGAAGCCGCCCGCCGGGTAGGCAACGTCGCCGGGGTTCAGCCCGGCCGTGGCCACCTGGTAGAGCAGCGGCTGGAAGGTGCTGTACAGGTGACCGTCCACCAGGGTTACCCGCATGCTCGCGCGAGTGAGCCGGGAAATCGCGGACAGGCCGCCGAACCCTGCGCCGCAGATGACCACGTGGGGTGCGTCCGGGTCAGCCCGGCGTCTTCTGGCCATCGTCCCCACCCTACAGGCTCAGGCCCACGAGCTCGGGACGCAGGCACCCCTGACCTGGGGCGGACGAGGCGGTCGAACTCGGAGTCGGACTCGGACTGGGGCTCGCGGTGAACGCGGAAGTGGGGGTCGCCGATGCTGGTGATGTCGGCGCCGTGGCCGTCTGCGTGGACGTGGACGGGCTGGGCGAGGCCGGCGGGCCCGACGCCAGCTGCGCGCATGCCGCGATGACAACTTCGTCGCCGGAGGGGTCGGCGCTGCCGCCGATGCCGCCGAGGTCGACGAAATAGTGCGGCCAGGGCAGCCCGGTGGCGGCCAGCGTGACCCGCTGGACGGCGATGTCGTAACCCCAGGCGTCGCCGTTCGCGCCCTGATCCAGGCCGAGCGCCACGCCGTCCCTGACGACGTACATGCCCGCCGACCCGTCGGCCGCCGAACCGGAAGCGGTCGCCGTCACCTGGCCGGTCACCGGGTTCACCGCGATGAGGTTCGACCCGCGGGTCAGGTAGATCCGGTGCGTGGCCGGGTCGGTCCCCTCGGGTACCGCCCCGGCCAGCGACCAGAGCCAGGCTCCGGTCGTGCCGTAGTACGCGTTCACCCCGGTCGCGGAGGAGAACAGGACCACCCGGTCGAACGCGAGGCTGAACGTGCCGTCGAAAGACAGTCCCACCAGCGGCCGGACGACCTGCTCCGCGCCGGTCGACAGGTTGATCCGGCGCAGCGCGGTGACCGGCGCGGACCCGAGGAACCCGCCGGACGACTCGGCCACGTACAGCGTGCCGCCGTCGGCCCGCCACGCCTGCGGGACCGGCCCGGTGGGCACCCGCCAGCGGACCCGCCCGGTGGCGTTGTCGTAGCTCGTCACCGCCGTGGCGCCGACGACGACGGTATACCGGGGATTACCAGCGACCGCCCCGCCGAACGGAGCCGCCGGGTACCGGTCCGACACGGTGCCCGCCGACCCGGAGATGACCACTTCCGTGCGCTCGGCGTGCCCGCCCAGGGTGTAGGCAACGCCCGCGGTGACCTCGCCGGGCCAGGTACGCACCGACACGATGGCCGCGCCGGCCGGGAACCCGGCCAGCGTGTCCTGCCACAACGGCGCGCCGGTCGCCGACGAGTACGCGTCTACGGCCAGGCCATTACCCAGAGCGACGATTCCATTACCAGCCGACAGGTAGGCCTGGCCAGACGCCGGCACGGTGCCGGTCAGTCCGGAGAGCACCTGCCACGACCCCGGCAGCGCCCGGGTCCAGCTGATCATGCTCGACACAGACCCGGCCCGGCAGCCTGACCGGCACGTCGCCGCGGGTACCACGCCGGCCGCCCCGAGCGCGGGGTAGCCCAGCAAGGCCACGCCGAGCAGGGACGCGGCCAGCACCCAGCGGCGCAGCCGCGGGGAAGCGCCCGCCGTGCCCAGGCTGATCCGGCCGAAGACGCCGCGCTCGGCCCGGCGGCGCATCCGGCCGGCGACGCGGGCCATCTTCCGGCGGCGCGATCGCCGGAGGACCTTTCGTCCCGGCTGCTGCCTCACGACACCACCGTAGGAGAAACCGGGCTCCGGCGATAACGTTGGACCCGTCCGCGCTTCACGGAAAATCTGTCCGCCTCGACGAGGAGGTATGCCATGGCCGACCGACCGCCGCTGCCCTATGACCACCTACCGCCGGTCCCGTCGTTTGACGTGGAAAGCGATGACGTCGCCCACGAGGAGATGATGTCGGAGAACCAGGTCTTCGACGGGTTCGGGATGACCGGCGGGAACATCTCGCCATCGCTGCGGTGGTCCGGTTTCCCCCCCGAGACCAAGAGCTTCGCAGTGACCTGCTTCGACCCGGACGCGCCCACCGGTTCCGGTTTCTGGCACTGGGTGGTGGTGAACGTCCCGGCGTCGGTGACCGAACTGGAGACGAACGCGGCCGGTACCGACGGCTCCGGCCTGCCCGAGGGGGCGTTCCACGTCCGCAACGACTACGGCGCCAAGGACTTCGGCGGGGCGGCGCCGCCGGCCGGCGACCCGCCGCACCGCTACGTGTTCGCGGTGCACGCGCTCGACGTGGATTCCCTTGACGTCAACGACGAGGTCTCGCCCGCCGTGGTCGGCTTCAACCTGCGCTTCCACACCTTGGCCCGGGGCGTGCTCATCCCCGTCTACGGTCACTGATCGATCAAAGGGAGGAGCGCTCGCCGCAGCGGGCCGCATCGTAACCGGGCAGGCTGGCCAGCTGGGCCAGCAGCCACGGCGAGGTGAGCACCTTCAGCAGGCCCTGCACCTCCCGGGACGCGGCATGCTTGGCCGGCAGGACGAGGTCGAACCGCTCGGAGGCGAGCGGGATGAAGCCGAGCCTGTAACTGAGCGCGGTCGGCTCGCTCGACACGCCCACGTCGGCGAGACGGCCCGCGACCGCCGCCGCGACCTGGAGGTGCCCGGCGGCCTGGCTGTCGTAGCCGGGCAGGTCCTCGCGATCGAGGCCAAGGCGCAGGCGCTCGCGGTCGAGCAGCGTGCGCGCCTGCGCGCCCGGCTCGCGGTTCACCAGCCGCAGCCCCAGCCTGGCCACGTCGGCCAGCCCCGTCACCGCGGCCGGCCGACGGACCACCAGGCCCTCGCGCCAGGAGGCGAACCCGACCACGTCCGCGCCGTCCGGCATCGCGACCGGGTCGTCTTCCGGATCCGGCACGGGCTCGGCCCGATGGACGCCCGCTACGTGCACCAGGCCGGCGGCGGCCAGCCGCAGGGCCTCGCCGTTCCCGCACGGCCACCACGCGAACCCGACCGGCGGGTCGAGCAGAGCCAGGGGTCTCTCCAGCAACGGCAGCGCTGGATCGCAGCCCGCCACGACCAGCGTCGGCCGCGGCGGCGCGATGGGCCGGACCGCGATCAGGCCGCCAGGCGCCTCGGGACGGCCGTGCGCCTCGGGACGGCCGTGCGCCTCGGGACCGGCGACCAGGCCGCCCGCCGGGCGGAACCCGGCCCGGGCCAGAATGTCCGTGCTCAGCGGCAGTGCGACGAACGTGTCGCCGACCGCGGCGAGGGCGACCCGCGAACCCGCGCCGCCGACCGGTGCCACCGGCCGGGCCAGCACGGGATCGGCGGGATCGCCCGGGCCGAACAACTCCTCGACGGTCATTCCCAACGCGTGCGCCAGGGCCAGCGCCACCCGCAGCGAGGGATCGGAATGGCCGGACTCGACGGCGGATACCGCCTGCCGGGTCACCGCCGCCATCCCCGCGAGCTGCTGCTGGGACAGGCCGCGCGCCTGCCGGGCCAGCCGCAGGCGCGGCCCGGAGGCGGAGGCGGCGGCCGGCGAAGTTTCCGTCACATCTCACACCCTATGATCCGGGGCATGGAGACGCAGATCATGGAGGTTCGCACCGGGGGACGCGAGACGGTCCGGGACATCACCCGGGAGTGCGGCGAGTTCGCGGGCAGGGCCTCGGCCGGCGGCGACGGGCTGCTGCACGTGTTCGTGCCGCACGCCACCGCGGGCGTCGCGCTGATCGAACTCGGCGCGGGCAGCGACGATGATCTCCTGGCCACGCTCGGGGAACTGCTGCCCGCCGACGACCACTGGCGGCACTCGCACGGATCCCGTGGGCACGGCCGGTCGCACGTCATGCCCGCCTTCGTGGCGCCGTACGCCACGATCCCGGTGATCGGCGGCCGGCTTGCCCTCGGCACCTGGCAGTCCGTGGCACTGGTCGACCTCAACGTGGACAACCCCAGCCGGCAGGTGCGATTGTCGTTCCTGGGCTGATGAGGGTCGTCACCGTGGGCACCGGCGGGGCCGCCGGGTGGCCGGAGCCCGGCTGCCGCTGCGCCTCCTGCCGTCGGCAGCTTCTGGACGGCAGCGCACGCGGACAGTCGACCATAGTCGTTGATGACGTGATGAGGCTTGGCGTCGAGGACGCGGCGGGGACGACGGGCGCGGACGCGGCGGGGACGACGGGCGCGGACGCGGCGGGGACGACGGGCGCGGACGCGGCGGGGTACCGCGTGCGGCGGGTGGCGGATGCGCGGGATACCGGGGCACCGGGGGGGCTAGGGGGCTGGGACGTAACCGGGCCGGACGGGGGGCGGCTGCTGTACGCGGCGCGGCCGGGGGCGGTGCCGGTGCCACCGGAGGGGACGGCGGCCTATGACATCGCGCTGCTTGACCTGCTGGGGGAACCGGCTCAGCTCGGGCTGCTGCGCGCACGGGGGCTGATCACGGCCGGGACGGTGACGGCGGTGGCTTTCGCGGACCACCGCGTACCGTCGGAGGGGGAGCTTGAGCGGCGCTGCGGGTTCTGGGGGGCGGCGCTGCCACGGGACGGGGATGCTGTTACCACGGTCCGTTCGGAAGAAAATAAATTGTGGCCCGGGGTGGGGGGGCCATGGCGGGTCCTGGTGCTCGGCGGGGCGCGGTCAGGCAAGTCGGAGCGGGCGGAGCTGCGGCTGGCGGGCGAGCCCGACGTTACCTACGTGGCGACCGGGCCTAGCGGGGAGGCGGGGTCGGCGGGGGATCCTGAGTGGGTGGCGCGGGTGGCCGCGCACCGGGCGCGGCGGCCCTCCTGGTGGCGCACGGTCGAGACGACGGACCTGGCCGGGGTGCTGCGCGAGGCGCGAGGCGCCGTGCTGATCGACGGGATCGGCACCTGGCTGGCGGCGGTGATGGACGAGTGCGGCGCCTGGGACGGGCCGGCCGAGGCGGCGGGGCGGCCGGAGGCGGGGTCCGCGGCGCGGCTGGCGGAGCGGATCGCCCGGCTGGTCGGCGCGTGGCGGCAGACCGGCGCGCACGTGGTGGCGGTCAGCGACGAGACCGGGCTGGGGGTGGTGCCGGGCACGCGGGCAGGACGGCTGTTCCGCGACGAGCTGGGACGGCTCAACCGGCTGCTGGCGGCCGAGTCGGAGGAGACCGAGCTGGTCGTGGCCGGGCGGACCCTGCCGCTGTAGCGAACTCGGGCTGCTGGCCGCTACCTTAGGAAGGTCTGCGGGGCAGCGGTGAGGTGATGAGCGGTATGGCGCGCGTGGTAGTCATTGGCGACCTGATGACGGACACGGTCGCCCACGCCAGGCTGGCGCTGGCCCGGGGCAGCGACACGCCCGCCGCGGTGACCATGCACGGCGGGGGGTCGGGGGCCAACATCGCGGCCTGGATGGCGGCCGATGGCGGGGACGTGGCCTTCATCGGGCGGCGCGGCGCGGACATCGCCGGGCGGAACCGCGACATGGAGCTGATGGGCTACGGCGTCGACGCTCGGCTGGTGATGGACCCGGAGCGGCCCACAGGAACCTGCGTGGTGATGGTCACCCACAAGGGCGAGCGGACCATGCTGTCCGACCCGGGCGCGAACGCGGCGCTGTCCCCCGACGACCTGCCGCACGACCTGTTCATCCCCGGCGCGCACGTGCACGTGTCCGGGTACACGCTGCTGTCGGAGGGATCGCGGGCGGCGGGTCTGGCCGCGATCGAGTACTCGCGGCGTTCTGGCATGACCGCGTCGGTCGACGCGGCCTCGGCCGCGCCGCTGGAGCGGGCCGGGGCCGAGCCGTTCCTCGAGCTGTCCTCCGGGGCCGTGCTGCTGTTCGTCAACGCCGCGCAGGCCAAGGTCCTGACCGGCCGGGAAGACCCCGAACAGGCCGCCCGCGTGCTCACCGCCTGGTACCCGCACGTCGTGGTCAAGCTCGGCGCGGACGGCGCGCTGTTCTACGCCAACGGCCGCCCGCCGGTGAGGGTGCCCGCGCCGCCGGTCGACCGGGTGATAGACGGGACCGGCGCGGGCGACGCGTTCATCGCCGGGTTCATCCCGCCCTGGCTGGACAAGAAGCCGCCGGGCGAGGCGCTGGCCAGCGGCTGCAGGCTGGCCGCGCACGCGCTCAACCTCATCGGCGCGCGTCCCGTCCTGTGACCTATCTGGACGAGCTTTTCTCGCTGGCCGGCCGGGTGGCGGTGGTGACCGGCGGGAGTTCGGGAATCGGCGAGGCGATGGCGCTGGCGCTGGGCCGGGCCGGGGCCCGGGTGGTGCTTGTGGCGCGGGACGCTTCCCGGCTGGACTCGGCGGCGTCCGCGATGCGGGGCTTTGGCGCCGAGGTGGCCTGGGTCAGCGCAGACCTGGCTTCGCGGTCCGACGTGCTGCGGGCCGCGTCCGCGGCGGCGGACGCGTTCGGGTCGCCGGACATCCTGGTCAACTGCGCGGGCGTGAACCTGCGGCCGCCGATGCCATCGCTGAGCGCCGAGGAGTGGGATACGACCCTGGCCGTCAACCTGACCGCGCCGTTCCTGCTCGGCCAGCGGTTCGGGCCGGAAATGGCGGAGCGGGGCTGGGGGCGGATCATCAACGTGACCTCGCAGCAGGCGCAGCGGGCGTTCGCCAACAGCGGCGGCTACGGCGTGTCGAAGGGCGGGCTGGCCTCGCTGACCCGGTCGCAGTCCGAGGCGTGGGCCCGGTCCGGGGTGTGCTGCAACTCGGTGTGCCCGGGGTTCGTCATGACCCGGCTCAACGCGCACATCTCCGCCGACCCGGCGCTGGTGGCGGCGCTGGCGGCGCGGACGATGGTGGGGCGGAACGGGCTGGCCGCGGACTTCGCCGGGATGGCGGTCTTCCTCGCCTCCCGGGCCAGCGACTACGTCACCGGGCAGACGCTCTACGTGGACGGCGGCTTCTCTGTTACCTGAGCCTTCCGCGTTTCCTCGTGGCGGGCCCGGTTTGTCGGTCCGACGCGGCAGAATGTTCGGTATGGCAGGACGACGTGGCGGTACCACCGCGCCCCCCGAGGATTTCGAAGAAAATATCGTCGACATCGACGTCGCCGAGGAGATGCGCGGCAGCTATCTCGAATACGCGTACAGCACGATCTACCAGCGCGCGCTCCCCGACGCGCGGGACGGCCTCAAGCCGGTGCAGCGCCGGATCCTGTACCTGATGAACGAGATGGGGCTGCGCCCGGACCGTCCGCACGTGAAGTGCGCGCGGGTCGTCGGCGACGTCATGGGCCGACTGCACCCGCACGGGGACTCGGCCATCTACGACGCGCTGGTCCGGATGGCCCAGCCGTGGGTGATGCGGCTCCCGCTGGTGGACGGGCACGGGAACTTCGGTTCGATCGGGGGCGACGACCCGCCCGCGGCGATGCGGTACACCGAGGCTCGGCTGACCGCCGCCGCGATGGAGATGGTCGCCTCCATCGACGAGGACACGGTCGACTTCAGCCCGAACTACGACGGCAGCGAGACCCAGCCCGACGTTCTGCCCGCGGGCCTGCCGAACCTCCTGGTCAACGGCGCCTCCGGCATCGCGGTCGGCATGGCCACCAACATGGCCCCGCACAACCTGGGCGAGGTGATCGCGGCCGCGCGGTACCTGCTGCGGAATCCATCCGCGAGCTTGGACGCTTTGATGCGGTACGTCCCAGGGCCGGACTTGCCCACCGGCGGCCGGATCATCGGGCTTGACGGCATCCGGGAGGCCTACGAGACCGGCCGGGGCATCTTCCGCACCCGGGCCACCGCGGTGGTGGAGCAGTTGACGCCGCGGCGCTCCGGCATCGTGGTCACCGAACTGCCCTACACGATCGGCCCGGAGAAGGTCATGGCCAGGATCCAGGACCTGGTCCAGGCCAAGAAGCTGAACGGCATTGCCGACGTGAAGGACCTGACCGACCAGAAGAGCGGCGGCCTGCGGCTGGTGATCGAGCTCCGCAGCGGGTTCAACCCCGATGCCGTGCTGGCTGAGTTGTACCGGCTGACGCCGATGGAGGAGACCTTCGGCATCAACAACGTGGCCCTGGTCGACGGCCAGCCGCGGGTGCTCGGGCTGCGCGAGCTGCTTGAGATCTACATCGGGCACCGGCTTGAGGTCACCCGGCGGCGCACCGAGTACCGCCGCCGCAAGCGTTCGGAGCGGCTGCACCTGGTCGACGGCCTTCTGGTGGCCCTGCTCAACATCGACGAGGTCATCCAGGTCATCAGGTCCTCCGACGACGCGGCCGCGGCCCGGGAGCGGCTGATGACGATCTTCGAGCTGTCTGAGGTCCAGGCCCAGTACATCCTGGACACGCCGCTGCGCCGGCTGACCCGCTACGACCGGCTTGAGCTCGAGCGTGAGCAGGACACGCTGCGTTCCGAGATCGCCTCGCTGACGTCGATCCTGGAATCGGACGAGTTGCTGCGCCAGGTGGTGGGTGACGAGCTGGCCGAGGTGGCCAAGAAGTTCGCCACCCCGCGGCGGACGGTACTGCTCGAGGGCTCTGCCGCGGTTTTGGCGGGCGCCGTGGCGGTCCCGCTGGAGGTGGCCGACGACCCGTGCGTGGTCCTTCTCTCGGGTACCGGTCTGATAGCGAGGGTGGCCGTCGGCGACCCGGATATTTTTGCCGAACGGACCGTGGTTCCACCGGCCGGAGACCCGACCCGCTCCGCGCACGATGTGCTCACCTCGGCGGTCCGGGCCACGGCCCGGGGCACGATCGGGCTGGTGACCTCGGCCGGGCGGCTGCTGCGCGTGAGCGTGCTTGAGCTGCCCGCGCTGGTGGTGCCGGGCGGCAGCGCGACCTCGCTGGCCGGCGGGGCGGCCGTCGGCGAGTTCGCCGAGCTGGAGCGGGGCGAAACCGTGGTCGGGCTGTGCGCGGTTGACCCTGATGGCGGCGGCGTGGCCCTGGGCACGGCTGGCGGCGTGGTCAAGCGGGTGCTGCCGGATTACCCGCAGAACCGCGACGAGTTCGAGCTGATCGCGCTGCGTTCCGGCGACCGTGTGGTAGGAGCGGTGTCGCTGTCCGCCGAGTCGGACGAGCTGGTGTTCATCACCTCAGACGCGCAGCTGCTGCGCTTCCCTGCGTCTTCGGTGCGCCCGCAGGGCCGGGCCGCGGGCGGCATGGCGGGCGTTCGGCTGTCTTCCGGCGCGTCGGTGGTGTGGTTCGGCGCGGTGGACGCGGCCGCGGCGGCCGGGATTCCTACTGGCCCGCTCGGCACCTACTCCCCCGCCGTGGTGATCACCGTGGCCGGCCGCGCGGGCGCGCTGCCCGGCGCCGCGGCGGCCAGCGTGAAGGTCACGCCGCTGCACGAGTTCCCCGGCAAGGGCCGGGCCACCGGCGGGGTGCGCTGCCACCGGTTCCTCAAGGGCGAGGACGCTCTGGTCGCGGCGTGGGCCGGGCCTGCCCCCGCGGTGGGCGCGACCGACTCCGGCAGCCCGGTCATCCTGCCCGACCCGGTCGGTAGGCGGGACGGGTCGGGCATCGCGCTGCGCCGCCAGCTGGCCGTCATCGGCGGCGCCGCCCGCGTGCCGTAGCCGAGGGTGCCGTGGCTCGCGTGGCGTAGCCGAGGGTGCCGTAGCTCGCGTGGCGCAGCCGAGCGTGCCGTGGCTCGCGTGGCGCAGCCGAGCGTGCCGTGGCTCGCGTGGCGCAGCCGAGCGTGCCGTAGCCAGCGGGCGGCCGGGCTCAGCCGGGGACGGGCTCGCTGGCCGGGGCGGGCTGGCGAGGGACGCTGATCGCGCCGGCCGGGGAGGGAGCCAGCGGCATGGCCAGGCTGGCCAGGTGGCTGCGGGGGCCGTCCCGGCCCGCGGCGTGGACCAGCCGGGCCAGCAGGTCGGCCGGGCCCGCGGATGCCCCATCGGCGAGCTGCCAGTCCCGGATGATGATCCACCCCTCGGGGCCGGGATCGAAGACGCTGTTCGCGAAGCAGCCCGCCGCTTCTAGTGCCGCGATGGCGGGATCGTCGTCGGGAAGTTCGCGCAGGTAGGCGGCCGCGTCAAGCAGGGACACGACGCTGCGCGCGGCGCGGCCGGCACTGACGCCGACGCTGTCTAGTCGCCACCAGGCCCGCGCCCGGAGGAACCGGGAAATAAGGATCGCTCTAGCCACGAAAAGTGATAGTAGCAGCGCTCTACGTAACCGCGCGTTCATTCTCAAGCATCGATGCGGGAAGGATCGAGCTCGGCCGCGGCGTCGACGATGAAATCGCGGCGCGGGCCCACCTCGGTGCCCATCAGCAGGCTGAAGATCCCCGCCGCCGTGGCGGCATCCTCGATCCTGATCCGACGCAGGGTGCGGTACCGGGGATCCATGGTGGTACTGGCCAGCTGGGAGGCGTCCATCTCGCCCAGGCCCTTGTACCGCTGCACCGGCTCCTTCCACCGCTGACCGCGCCGCTCCAGCTCGAGAAGCGTCCGGTTCAGCTCCGGGTCGGAATAGGTGTACCGGAACTTCTCCTGGCCCTTGCGCACGTTGAGCAGCTCGACCCGGTGCAGCGGCGGGACCGCGGCGAACACCCGGCCCGCCTCCAACATCGGCCGCAGGTACCGGTGGAACAGGGTCAGCAGCAAGGTCCTTATGTGGGCGCCATCAACGTCAGCGTCCGCCATCAGTATCACCCGCTGGTAGCGGGCCGCGTCCAGGTCGAAGGAGCTGCCGGAGCCGGCGCCGATGACCTGGATGATGGCGGCGCACTCGGCGTTCTTGAGCATGTCCGCCAGCGAGGCCTTCTGCACGTTGAGGATCTTGCCGCGGATCGGCAGCAGGGCCTGGAACTCCGAGTCGCGGGCCAGCTTCGCGGTGCCGAGCGCGGAGTCGCCCTCCACGATGAACAGCTCGCTGCGGTCGTCGGCCGAACGGCAGTCCACCAGCTTGGCCGGCAGCGACGAGCTGGCCAGCAAGGACTTGCGCCGCTGGTTGTCGCGGTGCTCGCGGGCGGCGAGGCGGGCCTGAACCGCCGCCGCCACCTTGTCAAGCACCGCGCGGGCCTGCAGCTTGGCGCCACGCGGCGGCGACTCGAAGTAGGCCCTGAGCTGCGCGGCCACCACCTGGTCCACGATCCGGGACGCGGCCGGGGTGCCGAGCACCTCCTTGGTCTGGCCCTCGAACTGCGGCTCGGGCAGCCGGACCGAGACCACCGCAACCAGGCCCTCGAGCGCGTCCTCCTTGGTCACCCGGTTGCCGTTCTTGCGTTTGAGCTGGTCGTTCAGCGTGTTTACCAGGGAGCGCTCGAAGCCGGTGACGTGGGTGCCGCCGTGCGGGGTGGCGATGACGTTCACGAACGAGCGGACCACCGCGTCGTAGCCGGTTCTCCACTGGACGGCGACGTCGACGTTAAGCTCGCGCTCCACGTCGGTGGGTGTCATGTGCCCGCGGTCGTCGAGCACCGGGATGGTCTCGGTGAAGTTGCCCGATCCTGTCAGCCGGATCACGTCGCTGACCGGCTGGTCCGAGCCCAGGTGGGCGCAGAACTCGCTGATGCCGCCGTCGAAGCGGAACTCGGCCTGGCGCGGCCGCTCCTGTCCATCAGGCGAGTCGGCGGCCTCGGCGTTCTCGGGGCTTTCGTCGTGGACCTCGATGCTGAGTCCTGGCACCAGATAGGCGGTCTGCCTGGCGCGCTCGGTCAGGGCGCCGAAGTCGAACCGGGCGTCGCGCAGGAATATCTGCCGGTCGGGCCAGAACCTGATCCTGCTCCCCGTGGCCTTCCTGGCCAGCCGGCCGAGCGGCCGCAGGCCCGCCTTCCTGGCGAACTCCGCGTCAGGGCCGGGCCCGGCGAACTCGCCGGTGACGCCGCGGCGGAAGCTGGCCGCCCAGGTCCGGCCGTCCCGGTCCACCTCGACGTCCAGCCGCGCGGACAGCGCGTTGACCACCGAGGCGCCTACGCCGTGCAGCCCGCCGGAGGCGGTGTACGAGCCGCCGCCGAACTTGCCGCCCGCGTGCAGCCTGGTCATCACCAGCTCGACGCCGGACAGCTTGGTCTTGCGCTCGACGTCGACCGGGATGCCGCGGCCGTTGTCCTTGACCTCGGCCGAGCCGTCCGCGTGCAGGATCACCTCGATCCGCGTGCAGTGCCCGGCCAGCGCCTCGTCCACCGAGTTGTCGAAGATCTCCCACAAGCAGTGCTGCAGGCCGCGGCCATCGGTGGACCCGACGTACATGCCGGGACGCTTGCGCACCGCGTCCAGGCCTTCGAGGACCGTAAGGTGCCGGGCGGTGTAGGAGCCGTCGGCTGCGCCGACGGCGGAGGTCCGGGTGGCGGTGCTGGTGGTGAGGGCGGTCACGGCCGGCCCGCCTCCTTCTGCTGATACATATATTCTAAAGTAGCGTACTTAAGCTCAAACAGTCGAACATGACACGGTGTCGCCGCCAGGCGAACCGCGCGGCGCGTCGGGAGTCTCACCGAAGGGTAGCCTCCCCCGTCGGCCGCCGCGGGCGTGCCACGCGGGCGGTCGGGCCGGAAATCCGCGGCTCACCCGGACGAATGCTTCATCGTGCCGAGATATGGGTACATCGTAGGTAGAGAAACGTGGTGCCTGTGTCCCGCCGAACATGCCCGAGCGCGCGGTGGTGCACGGGCACCGCGCGTACTACGGAACGGTTTCGCTTGTGGCGTACACACGTGGCGAGGGGAACGAAGGCGCCCGGGTATGTGTTGCACTGGCTGTAAGGGCAGGACACAGGGCCAGACGGAGTAAGAAGCCGGTGGCACGACGTGAGGGAAGGGTGACATGACTGGAGCCATAGCCCCGACAAGGCCGTTGACCGCGCTGGACGTGTGCGATCGCTGCGGCGCCCAGGCTTACGTCCGCGTGCTGCTCGCTAACGGCGGAGAGCTGCTCTTCTGCGCACACCACGGCCGTGTGCACGCCCAGGCGCTGGCCAAGGTCGCGGTCGACATCCAGGACGAGAGCAACCGCCTGTCCGACCAGCCGCAGTAACAGCGTCAGCAATCCGGCCGGCAACGGTGCCGGCCGGGCCAGGACGAGAGGTCAGCCGACGCCCGTAATGATCACGGCGCCGGCTTTTTCATGCCCGCCGCAGCCGCTGCCACTGCGTCTGGGGCAGCGCTAGCGGCGCTGCGCGGTTGCGGGCTAGTCCGGGGCTAGTCCAGGTAGTCGCGCAGGACCTGGGAGCGGGACGGGTGACGGAGCTTGGACATGGTCTTGGACTCGATCTGGCGGATGCGCTCGCGGGTCACCCCGTAGACCTTGCCGATCTCGTCCAGGGTCTTGGGCTGGCCGTCGGTCAGGCCGAACCGCATCGAGACCACGCCGGCCTCGCGCTCGGACAGCGTGTCGAGCACAGAGTGCAGCTGCTCCTGCAGCAGCGTGAAGCTGACCGCCTCGCCGGGCTGGATCGCCTCGGAGTCCTCGATCAGGTCGCCGAACTCGCTGTCGCCGTCCTCGCCGAGCGGGGTGTGCAGGGAGATCGGCTCGCGGCCGTACTTCTGC
>Ga0335075_10011410_pt1 | contig 13435 bp, 11 predicted proteins | sample Lox_Sample_24_FD_206723 | JGI IMG/M metagenome (GOLD analysis project Ga0335075, IMG submission 206723) | Soil microbial communities from Loxahatchee National Wildlife Refuge, Florida, United States - Lox_Sample_2.4 | ecosystem: Environmental > Terrestrial > Soil > Wetlands | place: USA...
GAAGCGGGTATCGCGTTTTCGGACCTCTCGACCTCGCAGAGCACGCTGGAGGAAATATTCGTCGGGCTGGTGAGGGCGCGACCGTGAACGTGTTTGCCATGCGGGCGATCTACCGTTACGAGATGGCACGCACCCGGCGGACGCTGCTGCAGAGCGTGGTCGCCCCGGTTATTTCCACCGCGTTGTATTTTGTCGTCTTCGGCGCCGCGCTCGGTTCGCGCGTGCATGCTGTCGGCGGGGTGAGCTATCTTGCCTTTATCGTCCCTGGACTGATTATGTTGCCGCTGCTGACCCAGAGCATCTCCAACGCTTCGTTCGCCATCTATTTTCCGAAGTTCATCGGCACGATCTACGAATTGCTTTCGGCGCCAATTTCCTCGATGGAGATCGTGGCGAGCTATGTCGGCGCCGCGGCAACCAAGTCGATTGGCATCGGTCTGATCATCCTGGCCACGGCGACACTGTTTGTGCCGCTCCGGATCGAGCATCCGTTATGGATGGTGCTGTTCCTGGTGCTGACCGCGATCACGTTCAGCCTGTTCGGCTTCATCATCGGCATCTGGGCCGACAACTTCGAGAAACTGCAACTGGTGCCGTTGCTGATCGTGACACCGCTGACCTTTCTCGGCGGCAGCTTCTACTCGATCCACATGCTGCCGCCGTTCTGGCGCACGGTGACGCTGTTCAACCCGGTGGTCTATCTGATCAGCGGCCTGCGCTGGAGCTTCTACGGCATCGGCGACGTGAGCGTCGCGGTCAGCCTGGCCATGACCCTGGCGTTCTTCGCCCTATGCCTGGCGATCGTGAGTTGGATTTTCCGCACCGGATACCGGCTGAAGAGCTGACCGTCCGCCAGCTTGCCGGACTCGGTCCGGCTTAGGCTCCGGCGTATTCTTGAGGATCGGAAGCAGGAGCGAGCGGCGATGCGCGTACTGGTGATCGGATCGGGCGGCCGCGAGCACGCTCTCTGTTGGGCGATCGCCGCCAGCCCGCTGCTGACGAACCTGTGGTGCGCGCCCGGCAATCCGGGGATTGCGGCCGAAGCGGAGTGCGTGCCGATCGCGGCTATGGACATCGCCGGGCTGGTCGGATTCGCTCGGGAGCATGCGGTGGACCTTGTTGTTCCGGGTCCCGAGCAGCCGCTGGTCGCGGGCGTTGCGGACGCGATGGCCACGGTCGGGATCACCTGCTGCGGGCCGACCGCAGCGGCTGCCGCACTGGAGGGCAGCAAAAGCTTCGCCAAGGAGATCTGCGATGCGGCCGGCGTCCCAACCGCGCGCTGGGAGCGGTTCGACGATCCGGAAGCGGCGCGCACCTTCATCCGCCTCCGCGGCGCCCCGATTGTCGTAAAGGCAGACGGCCTGGCCGGCGGCAAGGGCGTGGTCGTAGCGGCCACCGAGGCGCTGGCGCTGGCGGCGGTCGAGCGGATGATGGGCGAGCTTGTGTTCGGCGCCGCCGGCGCGTCGATCGTGATCGAGGAGTGTCTGGCGGGCGAAGAGCTGTCGTTCTTCGCTCTGTGCGATGGTAGCCACGCGCTGCCGCTGGGCTGGGCTCAGGATCATAAGCGGGTGGGCGAGGGCGATACCGGACCGAATACCGGCGGCATGGGTGCAGTCTCGCCGGTACCGTTGGTGACGCCGGCATTGGAACAGACGGTGATGGACCGGATCATCCGCCCGGTGCTGGTTGAGTTGGCGCGGCGGGGCATGCCGTTCCGCGGCATTCTGTACGCGGGGCTGATGCTGACCGAGGCCGGGCCGAAGGTCATCGAATTCAATGTCCGCTTCGGCGATCCGGAATGCCAGGTGCTGCTGCCGCGGCTGAAGTCGGATCTGCTGCCGGCGCTGGTCGCGGCGTGTGATGGCGAGCTCGGGCAGTTCGACCTGCGCTGGCATGAGCTGGCGTCGATCGGGGTGGTGGTGGCGGCACACGGCTACCCGGAGGCACCGCGGACTGGTGGCGCGATCAGGGGACTGGAGCAGGCCGCCTCGGGCCCGGGGGTGCAGATCTTTCATGCCGGTACCGAGCTGGATGGCGACGGCCGGCTGCGCGCCGCGGGAGGACGCGTGCTGACGGTGTGCGCCACCGCCTCCCGTCTCGGCGCGGCGCGTGAGGCTGCTTATGCGGCGGTCGACAGGATCGACTGGCCGGACGGTTTCTGCCGTCGCGATATCGGCTTGCGCGCGGTGGCTTCTCCTTAGGTCGGGAAGGTCGAAAATTGCGCCACGTCAATGGCTGTGCGGCGAACCTCCGAGTCGGTGCGTTTGCGTGGGCGGACTGCTTGTCGATTTCGGATTCGACGGCGCCACGTTCGCGGCAAGGTTTTCATGCCTGGGTGGGCAAGTCCGGAGAGCATCGAGGGCTTTTTCGACACGAAGGGCGCGAAAAGGAGCTGTTGGCTGGCCCCCTCAACTCCGACGCGGATAATTAGTCACCACGACGTTTGTACCATCGCCTGAGCCGCCGTACCGCGCAGCCGATAAAGCCGGGAATAGCCTCGCGACGCTGCAAAATAGCCTTCGTGACCTTCGCGCTCTTCGCGTCCTTCGTGTCGAAAAGGACCGTGGTCCACGCAGGATGATGGAGTTTCCTGCAACTAGCGACGAGGTGCTCGGACGCGACCCGTGATCCTGAATCCGGCAGTCGGAGTCCCACGAGAGCCAATCTGCCGGGTGGCTTGCGGATCAGGTGGAACGGCCCGCGGGAACCAGTGCCAAGTCCGCGCAATCTCCGCTGCCGATGCAATCCGGGTGGCGTTGCGCTACACTCGCCGCGAGGCACCGAGTCCAGCATGCACGCGACCGCATCACGCCATCTCCGCCGCCCACGCTATTGCGTGCCGACCGCCGAGGCCTGATGCCGACGATCCGCCTGCTGCCGGAGACCATCGTCAACCGCATCGCTGCCGGCGAGGTGATCGAACGGCCCGCGGCGGCGGTGAAGGAACTGGTCGAGAACGCGCTCGACGCTGGCGCGACCCGCATCGCTGTGGCGCTGGACGGCGGCGGCATCGACCGCATCGAGATCACCGACGACGGGTGCGGCATGGACGCCGAGGCGCTCGCGCTGGCGGTGCAGCGCCATGCCACCTCCAAGCTGCCGGGCGATGATCTCGTGCGCATCACCACGCTCGGCTTCCGCGGCGAGGCGCTGCCGTCGATCGGCGCGGCGGCGCGGCTGGCGATGACATCCCGGCCGGCCGGCGCGCCGCACGCCCATGCGATCCGCGTGGACGGCGGCCAGGTCTCGGGTGTGGTGCCGGCCGCCGGACCGCCCGGCACCAGGGTGACGGTGCGCGACCTCTTCTACGCCACCCCGGCGCGGCGGAAGTTCCTCAAGCACCCGCGCAGCGAGGCCGAGCACGCCGAGTCGGTGGTGCGCCGGCTGGCGCTGGCCGCCCCGGCCGTTGCGCTGCGCCTGGAGAGCGATGGGCGTACCGTCTTCGATCTCCCGGGGCAGGACCGCGCCGGCCGCGCGGCCGGCCTGTTCGGGCCGGAGGTCGCCGCGGCACTGCTGCCAATCGACGAGCGGCGCGGCACGCTGCACCTCAGCGGCCTGATCGCCTCGCCAGCGGTGACCCGTGCCACCGCGGCACATCAGGCGCTGACAGTGAACGGTCGGCCGGTGGCCGATCCGGTGCTGAAGACGGCGCTCCGGGTCGCCTATCGCGAGGTGATCCCGGCCGGCCGCCATCCGGTGGCGGCGCTCTGGCTCGACCTGCCGGCCGAGGAGCTGGACGTCAATGTCCACCCGGCCAAGGCCGAGCTGCGCTTCCGCGATCCCGCGGCGGTGCGCGGGCTGGTGATCGGCGCGATCAGCCGGGTGCTGGCCGGTGCCGCCGGCGTCGCGGTGCCGGCGCATCGGCCGGCCCTCGCCTTGGCGCCGCCACGGCCGCCCGCCGGCGCGATCCGTGCGCTGCCGTTGCCCGGGATGGCCGAGAGCCAGCTTGCCCTCGCCGCGCCACCGGCCGCCCGCCCGCTCCCGGTCCCCGACCCCGCCGCGCGGCCCGACCACCCGCTGGGCGCGGCGATCGGACAGGTGCAGGACGTCTACATCGTCGCCGTCGCCGCCGACGGCAGCCTGATCCTGGTCGATCAGCACGCCGCACATGAGCGCCTGACCCATGAGGCGCTGCGCGAGCAGATGCTGGCCGACGGTGTGCGCGGACAGCCGCTGCTGGTTCCGGCCGTGGTCGATCTGCCGCCGGCGGACGCCGCACGGCTGGCGGCGCATGCCGCCCAGTTCGCCGCACTCGGGCTGGAGCTCGAAGCCTTTGGGCCCGGCGCCGTGCTGGTGCGCGCGCTGCCGGCCGTGCTCGGCGCCCCCGATCCAGCGCCGCTGATCCGCGACCTTGCCGACGAGCTGGCGGAGCTCGACGAGACCACCGCGCTCGCCGCACGGCTTGACGCGGTGATCGCCCGCATGGCCTGCCATGGCTCGATCCGCGCCGGACGGCGGCTCTCGCAGGCCGAGATGGACGCGCTGCTGCGCCGGATGGAGGCGACCCCGCGCGCCGCCACGTGCAGCCACGGCCGGCCGACCGTGCTACGCTTCACCCCTCCGGAGCTGGCCGCTTTGTTTCGGCGAGGTGAGTAAAGAGTGGTCAGTTGTCAACGGTCAGTGGTCCGGAGCTGGCGGCCCGGCCCTGCTTCGGGGGGCGCGAATCGGTGATCACTGATTCTCTTTCGGCGTGAACCAGTACCAGCCGGTGCCGCAGATCGGGTCCTGGCCAACGGTGTGGTCGCCGAGAATGTCTTCCACATAGACGCGGGTGACGCCGACCATCAGCACCGCCACCAGGGGCGTGGCGATCAGCACGCCGCTCAGGCCGAACACCGAGGTCAGCAACACCATCGCCAGTACCGTCAGCGCCGGCGGCAGGCGCACCGTGCGCCGTTGCACGAAGGGGGACACGAGATAGCCCTCGACGCCATGGGCCACCAGGAACAGCAACAGGACCCACAGCGCCTGGCGCAGCCCCTGGGTCAGTGCGACCAGCAGGGCGGGCACCATCGAGGCGATGGTGCCGAAATACGGCACGAAGGTGAACAGTCCGGCGATCACGGCAAGCACCATGGCGAGCGGCACGCCAAGCAGGCCGAGGCCGCCGCCCACCAGCAGGGCGACGATCGCCATGTCGATGAGCTGCCCGAGCAGCCAGCCCTGCAGGGTGATGTCCATCTCCCGGATGATCTGGCGGGCTCGGCCGCGGTACCAGATCGGCACCAGGCGGATCGTGCCGTCGATGTACGTCCCCGGCGCGACCGCGAAATAGAGCGCCGTGGCGAGGATCACCAGGACCGCGGCGACGAAGCCGAGGGCGGAGCTGGCCACCAGGCGCGCCATCTGGGGCAGTTCGCCAACTGAGCCGCCGATCAGCGATCCCAGTCCCAGTCGGTGCAGCGCCTGCTGGAATGTGCCGATCTGCCGGCTGAGCTGGCTCCAGAGCTGCTGCGCCTCCTCGGCGAGGTGGGGGCCGATCACCCAGGCGCCGCCGGCTATCGCGGCGACCAGCAGGAAGAAGACCGCCACCACAGCGAGTGTGACGCCGATCCCGGCCCGCCGCGCCAGCGCCGTGCCGAGGCCGCGCAGCACGGCGGCAATCAACACGGCGAGGAAGATGACTAGGACGGCATCCGCCATCACCCAGAGCAGAGCGCCGACGGCGACGACGATGCAGACGGTGCGCAGGATATGGGCGATGCTGTGCAGCGGATCGCGGGTCGGCGGCAGGGATGCCGGTGGGGGCGGTATCGGCGTGCGGGCGCCGCTGTCGGGCATGCGGCGGTTCAAGCCGGCTTGGGTTCCGGCACGCGGATCTTGGTGGCGACCGGGCCGGCGTCGCCGGGCTCCTCCACGTAATGGACGCGCCGGCCGGGGCGGAGGTCTTCGAAGCGGGCGTTGGTGACGCTGTCGCGGTGGAAATAGAGCTGGCTGCCGGTGCTGGTGAGAATGAAGCCGTGATCGGCACCAGGCTCGATCAGCATCACCTCGCCGGCCAGGGCCGAGCTGCTGGGTGGCGCTGTGTCGGTGCGGAGCACGTGCTTGTGGTCCTCGAGCTGGCGCTCGGCGGCGTCGAACGCCTGGCGGATCGACATGTGGATATCGGGATGAGCGGAATTCTGCTTGGCGCGACCGGGACTGCGGCTGACCGCGAGATCGCCGCGGCCGGGCATCGAGAGCACGATGTGGCATTCATAGGTGTTGCCGGTCCGGTGCTGGCGATGCAGGGCCTCGACCGAGACGCGGCAGCCGACCAGACGGCCATAGTGTTTCTCGAGCTTTTCTGCCCGGTGGCGGATCAGCGCCTCGAGCGAGGCGGAGGGCATCATGTTGTGGAAGGCGATCTCCAGCGGTCGGTCCATGTTTGCGTCTGCTCCTGTGTCCGTTCCGGAGGGCGGGTGAGCGGGGCCGGGGCACGCGGACTCCCTCACCCGGTTCGCTTCGCGAACCGGCCTCCCCCGCAGAGCGGGAGAGGTTGGAGTTGGGCTCTACGCTGCAACACGCGGCGGGTCTGGCGGTTGCATTGTGCCATTGCGGGTAAGAGTAAAATCAGAGACTTGGGGTGCGACCCTGCGAGGCAACTTCAGCTCTGCCGGCGCTCGGTGAAGGTGGCCACCCAGGGCGGCGGCAAAAGGCCGCCAATCCGCGCCGCTACCGCCATCCACCAGGGGAACGTTACCCGGACCCGGCCGGCGGCGACTCCCCGCAGGATCAGCGCGGCTGCCCGCTCGGGGGACATCAGCCCGGGCATGGGAAACGAGAAGCGCGCGGTCATCGGAGTCCGGATGAAGCCGGGGCAGATACTGGTCAGCGCGATGCCGCGCCGGCGCGCGGCGGGTGCGGAGGCCACCGTCCAGGCGTCGACCGCTGCCTTCGACGCACCGTAGGCCGGGCTGACCGGCGAGGGCACGAAGGCGGCGATCGAGGCGATGACCGCGATATGTCCGCGCAGCCCGCCGGGTGCGGGCGGCTGGGCCGCCAGCTTCTCGATTGCCGGAAGCACGGTGTTCAGCACGCCGTCGAGGTTGGTGGCGAAGACGGCGCGGGTCTCGGGTTCGGTCTCGGCCTTGCCGGGGGCGATGCCGGCATTCGCCACCACCAGATCGAGTGGTCCCGATCCGGCGATCCAGCGTGCCACCGCGGCGGCGTCGCGGACGTCGGCCACTTGGGTCCGGACCGTGGCGCCGCGTGCCCGGCATGCGGCGGCGACAGCGTCGAGCCGCTCGGGGTTCCGGCCGGAGAGGTGAAGGGTGACGCCGGGTACGGCGCTCGCCTCGGCCAGGGCGCGGCCGATTCCCGAGGAGGCGCCGGTCAGCAGGACGGAGTTGAAGCGGGGCATGCTTGCGGCAGAATCTGTTGGCGGTTTGCAGCGGGTGTTATGTGTCGCTGCCGCTGCGGGGTATCACCAGTCGAGCCTTGATCCACCCATCGAGTGAGGCGCTTTCCTGCAAGCGGGAGAGATAGGCCGGGCGGACCCGCGGGGAATCAAGACGGCGGGGTGGTCGTGGGCTGGTCCGGTTCCGGCTGTGTGTGAAGGCGCTGTGGTGAGCTATATGGGCTCGGCCCCCTCCCCCCGCCCCGCAAGGGGAGTTCGGGGTGCCAGTGACCAGTGGGATTCTCATGATCCAAACATATACAATGGGGCGCCGGTAAGGGTGGTCAGCCTGGCTTGCGACGCGCGAATGGACCGCCCATCCCTCTGAATTTCGGGGAGGCAAAGGCAATGCGAAGCGGCAAGCTGGTGATTGCCCAGGGCGGCGGGCCGACGGCGGTGATCAATCAATCGCTGGTCGGCGCCGTGCTCGAAGCGCGACTCTTTCCTCGGATCGAGCGGGTCTATGGTGCCCATCACGGCGTACGCGGCATCGTGAACGAGGATTTCGTCGACCTTTCGGCCGAAAGCCGGGCCGATCTCGAAGCGATTGCCGCTACGCCGTCCGCCGCTCTGGGCTCGACGCGGGACAAGCCCGACCTCGACTATTGCCGGAACATCTTCGCATCCCTGAAAGCTCATCGCGCGTCCTGGTTTCTGTATATCGGTGGCAACGATACGGCCAACACCGTACGCATTGTCAGCGAGGAGTCGGCGAAGGAAGGCTATGACCTGCGCTGCTTTCACCTTCCGAAGACCATCGACAACGACCTGCTGGAAAACGACCACACGCCAGGCTTTCCCTCGGCGGCGCGATTCGTGGCGCAGGCGTTCATGGGGGCCGACCTCGACAATCGCGCACTGCCGGGGGTTTACGTTGGCGTGGTCATGGGTCGGGATTCCGGGTTCCTGACTGCCGCATCGGCCGCTGCGCGGACGGGCGAGGGCGATGGTCCGCATCTGATCTATCTGCCCGAGCGTAGCTTCGACGGAGCCAAATTCCTGTCCGAGGTCAAGTCGGTCCATGATAGGCGGGGGCGCTGCGTCATCGCAGTGTCCGAAGGAATCCGCGACACCGACGGCACGCCGCTCTCGGTCAGGTTCGCCGAGAATGTGGTGAAGGATGCGCATGGCAATATCCAACTGTCCGGCACCGGCGCGCTCGCCGATCTTCTGTGCGACGAGATCAGATCCGCGCTTGGGATCAAGCGCGTGCGCGGCGACACATTCGGCTATCTCCAGCGTTCCTTCGTCGGTTGTACCTCGGACGTCGATCGACGGGAGGCGCGCGAGGTCGGCGCGTTCGCCGTCAGGCAGGCGATCCGGGGCGCCGGCGACGGCTCGGTGGCGATCCAGCGAATCGGCGATTATGCTGTCGATTATGCGCTGGTGGATCTGGTGAAGGTGGGTGGCAAGACCAGAGTGATGACGGATGACTTCATTGCACCCGCGGGCAGCGACGTAACACCAGCGTTCGAAAAGTATCTGCGGCCGTTGCTGGGCAGCGACCTGCCGCAGCCTGCCCGTCTGCGCGGTGGCGCCATCGCGAAGGTGCTGAAGCGGTAGGGGTTTTTGGGCACCGCGAACACTATCAGCGTACGTCTTGCGCTCAGCAAAGATACAAAAGATACATTCGTCGGCGCGGCGTATCTTCGAGGACGCACCGGTCGGCTGGGCGACGTTGAACGCGGACATGAGCGAGGTGAACCCGCCGGCTCGTCGGGTTCATCCGACACGGCCGCTGCGTCAGTCTCCGCCGATCAGCCCGGCGACCTTGGCGACAAAGCGCTTGGCCGTTTCGATAGCCTCGCTCGCCAGTTGCCAGGATATCTCGGAGCCGGGACCGGTTTCATAGTCGGCGATGGCCTTGATGTTGCAGGAGAAACCAAGGAAGCTGAGCAACTCATCATCAACGCGTGTATCGTTCCTGACGAGCCGATGAAATTCAATCCTGACGCCTCGGTGAGTTTTCACCGGGCGGCCAGTGTTTTCCGAGATCAGGGCCTGCGCCGCATGGAACCCGGTGAGGTAGGCCGCGCGTCCCGCCGCATCGTTGTACTTCATTGCCAGCATCCCGTCGGCTTCTCCGAGCAGCCGGTGCGCCTTGGCAAGGAAGTATCCGGCTTCCGGCGTCCGAGGTCGATGCCTTCGAGTCGGATTTCGCGCATGAGAGGCCTCCGCTCGTTGTAGGACCCGGCTGGGTAGGGCATCGCGTGCACGAACTCGCCTGTCTCATCGATGATGGCTGTGGCCAGATCAGCCAGACGGTGCAGTTCCGGGCTGCGGTCGTTCATGTCCTGTAGAAACACGGCAACGTCGTAGTCGGAATCCGGCTGAGCATCGCCGCGCGCGCGACCCGTACAGCACCACGCGCTCGAGGCGGTTGCCATATATTTCACCCAGCGCCCTTCGGAACCGGACGAGAACCGGATCCTGGGTCAGCGTCGCGGCCATGGCCTCGGTGCGCGCTGCTGCGCGGCGACCTCTCCCGCAGAGCGGGAGAGGTGGACGGGGGTTCAGCGTTCCACTCAGCCTGAACCCGGCTCCCCCGCCGCCGAGTTCAGAAGAACGTCTTGATCGCCGACACCACGGTGTAGTCGTCATCGACCAACGGGATCACCTGCCACTTATCGAACGTCGTGCAGGGATGCGAGATGCCGAATGCCACCATGTCGCCGACTGCCAGCGGACTGTCCGCCGGCACCGCCAGATGGCAGTGCTGGTCATTCAGCCCGGTAACCACATGGCCGGCACCGATCCCGGCCACCGCTCGCGCGTCAATCCCGGTGTGCGGCCGGACCCATTTGATCGGTACCGGCAGATCCATGTCATATGAAATATCTCGCTTGCCCACCGTAAGGATCGCCTTCGTCGGCTCGGGCCTCGACTGGACATAGGCCCAGACCTCCAGCGCCGGCATCAGGCCGGGACCGAGATTGTCGAGCGCCGGCGCCCGCTTGCGGATCTCCGCGAAGGCCTCGCGATACATCTTCGAATCATGCGTCAGATAACAGCCGCTGCGCGTCACCACCAGGACCTCGCGCGCGATCCCGGCCTTGCCGAATCGCTCGACAACCAGATCATAGAATGCCGAACCGCCGGCACTGATAATGATCCGGTCTGACGCGAAAAGCTCAGCGTGCTCGCAGGCAACCGCGATCTCGACGAGGTAATTCAGGAAGCGCGACACCGTCGCGGCGTCGTCTGCCGGCGATTCGGTGTGCACCAGCCCCTCGAACCCCTCGACGCCGCGCAGCACGAGATGCGGCGCCGCGGCCTTCACCGCCCGCCCCACGGCAAGCGCCGTCGCCACGTCGCGGCAGCCGGTGCGACCCCCCATCATCCCGCCTTCAAGCAGCACCTGCAGCGGCCGGCCCGGCGCCGCGGCACGCGCCGCCGTCGCAAGCTGCCCGACATTGGCAACCGAATCGACCAGGCAATAGAAATCGAAGCCGGGATCGCGCTTCAGCTCGCTGATCACATATGAAATCGCCTGCCGCCCGACGAGCTGGTTCGCCAGCACCACGCGCCCGATGCCGAAGTCGCGGCAGACGCGCAACTGCTGCGTCGTTGCGACGGTGATCGCCCAGGCGCCATCCGCAAACTGATCGCGAAAGAGCTGCGGGCTCATTGTGGTCTTGCCGTGCGGCGCGATGACCGCGCCCGACCGCGCCAGGAACTCGCGCATCCAGTGCCCGTTGTGACGCAACGCCGACTGGTGCAGCACGGCGAGCGGCAGCGGCAAGTCTTCGCGCAGCACGTTCCAGCGCCTGGCGCCGATCTCGCCCAACGGAAATCCGGCGACATCGCCGGGCATGCCCTTGACGCGGCCGTCGAGGACGATCGTATCGATCTCCGGGATTCCCATCCGACACCTCTCAATTCAGCCACCGGCGCGGCGAGGATATTGCAGGCGGCCGGGGCACTGATAGAAGCGAACGCATGACGCGTCTCGCCTCCATGACTGGCTTCGGCCGCGCCTCCGGCCAGGGCCACGGTTTCGGCTGGACCTGGGAGCTGCGCAGCGTGAACGGCCGCGGCCTCGACCTGCGCCTCCGCCTGCCGCCCGGCTGGGACGCGCTGGAGCCCGGCCTGCGCGAGACGGCCGGGCGCGCGCTGAAGCGCGGCAACGTCACCGCCAACCTGACGGTCAAGCGCGAGAGCGAGCCGCGGCTGATCCCTGACCCGGCGGCGCTGGACCAGGCGGTCGCGCTGGCGCTGGCGCTGGCCGAGCGGATTCCCGGCAGCCCGCCGCCGCGGGCCGAGGCCCTGCTGGCGCTGCCCGGCGTGCTGCGCCCGGCGGCCGCCGAAGCGGACGAGGGTCCGTCGGAGCGCGCGGCCGACATGCTGCGGTCGGGCTTTCAGGCGGCACTCGAGTCGTTGGTCGCCGCTCGCCATGCGGAGGGCACGCGGCTTGCCGCGGTGCTGGGCGGCCTGCTGGACGAGATCGCCGCCCTGCACGCGACGGCGGCCGCCGAGGCCGCCGATCAGCCCGCTATGCAGCGCGCCCGGCTGATGGACAACCTGGCCGCACTGCTGCGTGCCACACCATCCCTGCCGGAGGAACGGATCGCCCAGGAAGTGGCGCTGCTGGCCGCGCGCTCCGACGTGCGCGAGGAGCTCGACCGGCTTTCGGCGCATGTCGCCGCGGCGCACGCTTTGCTGGCCGAGGGCACCGCGGTGGGCCGGCGCCTCGATTTCCTGGTGCAGGAGTTCAACCGCGAGGCCAACACGCTCTGCGCCAAGTCGGCCTCGGTGGCGCTGACGGCCACCGGGTTGAAGCTGAAAGCGGCGGTCGAGCAGCTTCGCGAGCAGGTGCAGAACATCGAATGAGCGCGCTGCGGATCGGCCGTCGCGGCCTCTGCCTGGTGCTGGCCGGCCCGCCCGGCGGCGGCAAGAGTTCGGTCGTCCGCGCACTGGTGGCGCGCGAGCCGGAGCTCCGGGTGTCGGTCAGCGCCACCACCCGCGCGCCTCGGCCGGGCGAGCAGGACGGGGTGGACTACCATTTCCTGACCGAGGCGGAGTTCGCCGCCCGGCGCGATGCCGGCGCCTTCCTGGAGTGGGCCCGCGTGCTGGGGCGGGATTGCTACGGCACGCCGCGGGCGCCCGTCGAGGCGACTCTGGCGGCCGGCCGCGACATGGTCTTCGACATCGATTGGCAGGGGTATCTCAGCTTGCGCGACGCCCTGCCGGCGGACGTTGTCGGGGTGTTCCTGCTGCCGCCTTCGCTCGCCGCGCTGGAACAGCGGCTGGTGCGGCGCGCCGGTGACGCGCCGGCGGAAATCGCCCGGCGTATGCAATTGGCGCGCGAGGAGATCAGCCACTGCAACGAGTTCGACCACGTGGTCGTGAACAACGATTTCGAGCGGACGGTGGCGGAGGTCGGCGCGGTGCTGCACGCCGCGCGGTCGCGCACGCCTCGGTTGACAGGGTTGGAGGCGTTCCTGGCCGGGCTGGGCAGCCAAGGTAGCTGAGGCGCCGTCTGCCAGGGGAAGGGAGAAGTCGCACCGCAGAGGCGCAGAGAACGCAGAGCCCAGCCAGGCTAAGCGCGGTGGTGTAACGTGCCTCTGCGTTCTCTGCGCCTCTGCGGTGAGACTTCTTCCTGGCTCCCGTTCCCCTCCCTCCCCTCGCCGGCCGGGTTTGGCGGCAGGCGGAGCGCGCTGCTATATCCGGCTCGCCGCCGAAGCTCCTGGCGGCGCCGCGTGCCCGAGCCCCTGGGGGCGCGGGGCCTGCTTGAAGGGAATGTCGATGGCCCGCCGCCGTCAGCTTTACGAGGGAAAGGCCAAGATCCTGTTCGAGGGGCCCGAGCCTGGCACCCTCGTGCAGTATTTCAAGGACGACGCGACCGCGTTCAACGCCAAGAAGAAAGGCATCATCACCGGCAAGGGGGTGCTGAACAACCGCATCAGCGAGTACCTGATGATGCGGCTCGGGGAGATCGGAATCCCCACCCATTTCGTGCGCCGGCTCAACATGCGCGAGCAACTCATCCGCGAGGTGGAGATCATTCCGCTGGAAGTGGTGGTGCGCAACATCGCCGCCGGCAGCCTGTCGGAACGG
>Ga0335075_10011411_pt1 | contig 13435 bp, 9 predicted proteins | sample Lox_Sample_24_FD_206723 | JGI IMG/M metagenome (GOLD analysis project Ga0335075, IMG submission 206723) | Soil microbial communities from Loxahatchee National Wildlife Refuge, Florida, United States - Lox_Sample_2.4 | ecosystem: Environmental > Terrestrial > Soil > Wetlands | place: USA: Florida...
GCGCGTCCAACAACGCGTCCACCATCAGCCTCGGCAAGGCGCGCAGCAGACCACGCCGCTTTGGGGCGAAGCGCCGGATTACCGCCTTCTCGCCGCCCAGTTTCCGGACCAGCGAGTCCACGTCGCCCAGCCCATCGATCAGCCCGACGGCCAGCGCTTGCTCCCCAAGCATGAAGCTGCCGTCGAAGAGCCTGGCTTCGTCGCCGTTCAGCCGGCTGCCGCGGCGGGTGCGCACCCAGTCCTTGAAACGCACATGCAAGGCATCGAGCAATTGCTGCACGAACGCGACGTCCTCGGGATCCTCCGGGCTGAACGGATCGAGCCGCGCCTTGTGCGTGCCGGCGGTGTACAGCCGCCGTTCCACGCCGATCCGCTGCAACAGGTCGGGAAAGCCAAACCCACCGCCGCGCACGCCGATCGAACCGACGATGCTCATCGCGTTGGCGTAGATCTCGTCCGCGGCACAGGCCAGCCAATAGCCGCCGGAGGCTCCCACTTCGCGGATCGCCGCCACCACCCGCACGTCGTGTTCCTGGGCGCGCCGGCGGATCAGGGCAGCGATCAGGTCCGATTGCACCGGCGAGCCGCCCGGGCTTTCGATGTCCAGGATCACCGGGAGCTTTCCGGCGCTGCGGAACGCCCGGTCGATCAGCGGCCTGGCGGTGGTTGCGGACAGCATGCCGGCACGAGGTGCGATCAACCCGTGCAACTCCACGACGTTGATGCGCGGCCGGCGCCAGGGATTGAGACGAGAGAGCATTGCGTTCTCCGGGATCGATGGCGGCATGGGATGGCGCCGCGCCTATGCCCGTGGCAATGCCGCCGGTAAACCTGCCGCCGGCCCGGCTTACGGGAGCCCGCGGGGAGGGCGGGGTTGGTGTTGCTGCGGTATCGCCGGGCTGAGCCTGGCGCTGCGCCGGGAGCAGGCCGGCGTCGATCGGGTAATGCGCGGTTTGTCGATGTCCGATTTGTCGATGTCAGGGCGACGGCGGAGGGGACCATGGCGCCGCAACGCGCCGCCGGGCGCCGTTCACCAGCTTACGCCGTTCACCAGCTTACCAGGATGGGGTCGTGGTCGGAGTCCTTCTCCACCGGCTCGTCATTCAGGTTGAATTCCTCGTCATCATCTATTTCGTCGAACGTCCTGGGCGGCGCGCCCCGGGTATCGATCACCGTGACGGCTGGCGTAAAGCCTTGTGCGCACAGCGCCCAATCAAGTTCACCGCCGCGCTTCTGGGTCTTCTGGCCCGGCCCGATGCGCGACCAGGTCGCCAGGGCATGGCCGTTGATCTCCTGATTGAAACTGTTGACGCGCTTCGCACTCTTGAGGTCGATATTCATGTCACCGAGGATGGCCAGAGGTGTCGCGTTGAATAGCTGGGTGGCAAGGTCATATGCCGCCTTCATCTGTATTGCCTGCGGTTTCGACGTATGGGTGACCGACGGAGCATGGAGGGCAATTACCGAAACCGTGCCGATGTGCAACAGCAGCACCGGGCGACTGTTCCGTACTGGTATCGTTTGTATATTGGTCGAATATATGAAAACGGAACCTGCCGGTTTCTTGCCAAATACGTAGTAGCGCAGACTGGTGTCTTTCATATAGGGTGTGTCAAATCCGAACGGCCGGATTGGCTTGACCGTTACATAACCGCTTGGTGCCAGGCTATCTTTCCGGTCGCTGTATGTTCTGGATGCCAGTTTCAGCATCTCGGCGAGGATAATGAACTCGGGCTGCCTGCCGGAGAGCCTGGTGAGTGACTGATTGACATCGTCATAGCTGGCACCGGTTCCACCCCGTGCCACGTTCCAGAACAATACACTTGGCATGACGCACCCCCTTCGGCAGGTAGTTTTGATGGCTGACCGAAAATCAGCCTCGGTGATTTGCGAGACACGGTATGGCTGGAATCGCTGATTGCACGCCGGAGCAATAAGCAATCCGACGTGAGCCTGACCGCTACCTTGCATTCGCGCGATGATTGATCAAAGCACAATCGGGAGGCATGGCCGGTTTTCGAGTCTGCGATGCTGCCCCAATACGCCGGGCGTGCGGCATTGTACTCCAGCACGTCGATGTCGGACTTGCCGTTAGACCATACGCGAACGCTCGATCCGGAGGCAACCACGAAATTCCAACAGCATGCGTTGAGTTTTGAACCTGATCCCCGGCGGTCGACTGCCCGAGAATGCAGCAATATTTCGACCAACGTGAAAGCCGCGTTAATGCCCCGCCGCCGCATGGAGGCAAGACCGCCAGAGTTGCGCACCGGCGACCCGTAGCCCGCTATCAGAGACGCGCGAAGCCATCGGCCCAATGTTATTGCGCGTTGATCACCGGGCCGAGGCCGACCCGCCCCGGATGAAACGGCGCGGCTCCGCGCCAGCCGGTCATGGCCTGCCATGACGGGCGTTGCGGCCTCAGCCCAGCCGGAACTCCTCGGCCTCCTGCATGGGCAGCGGCACATGCGTCGCCGCCACCACGATACCGCCGCGCGCGCGATGCGCCGTGAGCACCGCCCCGACCAGTGCCTGGGACGCCGTGTCCAACCCCACCGTCGGTTCGTCCAGCAACCAAAGCGGCGCGGCGCTCAGCACCAGCCGGGCCAATGCGAGCCGGCGCTTCTGCCCGGCGGACAGGTAGCGTGCCGGCACCTCGGCCAGGTCCCCCAGAGCCATCGCGTCCAGCGCGCCGTCCACCGATCCCTGGCCCATGCGCGCGGCGAAGGCCAGGTTTTCGGCCGCGGTCAGCCCCGGCTTCACCGCGTCCAGATGGCCGACATAGGTGACCCGCGCCGCATGCGCCGGCAGATCGGCCAAGGCGTCCTCGCCGTCCCACAGCAATCGGCCGGCGATCGGCCGCACCAGCCCGGCCAGCAGCCGCAGCAAGGTCGACTTGCCGGAGCCGTTGGCGCCCGTCAGCACCAGCGCTCCGCCGGTGGGGACGGTGAAGCTCAGGTCGCGGAATACCAGCCGTTCGCCGCGAAACGCGGCCAGTCCCTCGGCTTGCAGCACGTCTGATCCTATCTATCGGCCGGTGGACGATCCCAGGCTGGTATGGTTAAAGCCCCACAGCCGGGACACTTGGACAAGCGGCCCGGGCGCTGAACCCCGCCACCAGCATTGCGCCCCCGAGGCTGCACAACGAAAGAGGCGTCCTGCCAACGCAGGACGAACGCAGAGCATGACCGCAATCGGGCAGGACTCCCTCAAGACCCGCCGCACCCTGACGGTGGACGGCACGTCATACGATTATTTCTCGCTGCCGGAAGCGGCGAAAGCCATCGGCGATATATCCCGCCTGCCCGTCAGCCTCAAAATCCTGCTGGAGAACGTGCTGCGGTTCGAGAACGGGTCCAGCTACAAGGTGGATGACGCGAAGGCGATCGCTGGCTGGCTGAACGGGGCGCATTCCGAGAAGGAAGTGCCGTTCAAGCCCGCCCGCATCCTGATGCAGGATTTCACCGGTGTGCCGGCGGTGGTTGACCTGGCAGCCATGCGCGATGGCATCATCAAGCTGGGCGGCAGCCCGGAGAAGGTGAACCCGCTGGTGCCGGTAGACCTGGTGATCGACCACTCGGTGATGGTCGATGTCTATGCACGGCCGGACGCGTTGCAGAAGAACGTCGACATCGAGTTCGAGCGCAACGGCGAGCGCTATCGCTTCCTGCGCTGGGGCAAGGAGGCATTCGACAATTTCCGCGTGGTGCCGCCGGGCACCGGCATCTGCCACCAGGTGAACCTGGAATATCTCGGCCAGTGCGTGTGGACGTCCACCGACGCCGGCACGCATTTCGCCTATCCCGACACGCTGTATGGCACCGACAGCCACACGACGATGGTGAACGGCCTGGGCATTCTGGGCTGGGGCGTCGGCGGCATCGAGGCGGAAGCGGCCATGCTCGGCCAGCCGATCGCCATGCTGATCCCCGACGTGATCGGATTCAAACTGACCGGCCGCCTGCCGGAGGGTGCGACCGCCACCGACCTCGTGCTGACCGTCACGCAGATGCTGCGGCGCAAGGGCGTGGTGGGCAAGTTCGTCGAATATTTCGGGCCGGGGCTGGATCAGTTGGGCCTCGCGGACCGCGCGACGATCGGCAACATGGCGCCGGAATATGGCGCGACCTGCGGATTCTTCCCGGTGGACAAGGTGGCGCTGGACTACCTGCGCCTGACCGGGCGCGACGAGCATCGGGTGAAGCTGGTCGAGGCGTATTTGAAGACTCAGGGCATGTTCCGCGAGCCGGGCATGCCGGATCCGGTGTTCAGCGATACGCTGGCACTGGACCTGGGCACGGTGGTGCCGTCGCTGGCCGGGCCGAAGCGGCCGCAGGACCGGGTGGCGCTGACGGATGTCGCGTCGTCGTTCAAGGCCGACCTGACCAAGGGACTGGGGGTGCCGGAGAAGGACGCCGGGCTTTCGGTGAAGGTCGAAGGGAAGAACTACGAATTGACACATGGCGACGTGGTGATCGCCGCCATCACGTCGTGCACCAATACGTCGAATCCGAACGTGCTGGTGGCGGCGGGGCTGGTGGCGCGCAAGGCGCATGCGAAGGGGCTGAAGCCGAAGCCGTGGGTGAAGACCTCGTTGGCGCCGGGTTCCCAGGTGGTGACGGAGTATCTGGAAAAGTCGGGGCTGCAGAAGGACCTGGATGCGATCGGGTTCGAGCTGGTGGGCTATGGCTGCACCACCTGCATCGGCAACTCCGGCCCGCTGGATGATGCGATCGTCGATGCGATCGAGGACAACAAGCTGGTCGGCGCCGCGGTGATCTCCGGCAACCGCAATTTCGAGGGCCGCGTGCATGCCAATGTGCGCGCGAACTACCTGGCGTCGCCGCCGCTGGTGGTGGCGTATTCGCTGCTGGGCAAGGTGACGCAGGACATTACCAAGGAGCCGCTGGGAACCGGCAGCGACGGGCAGCCGGTGTATCTGAAGGACGTATGGCCGACCAACAGGGAGATCGCGGAAATTATCGCAACGTCGCTGTCGCGCGATCAGTTCCTGAAGCGCTACGGCGAGGTGTTCACCGGCCCGAAGCAGTGGCAGACGATCCAGGTGGACGCCGACAGCGAGACGTATCGCTGGTCTGACGGTTCCACCTATGTCCGCAATCCGCCCTATTTCGACGGCATGACGATGGAGCTGCCGCCGGTCGGCGACGTGAAGGGCGCGCGCATCCTGGCGGAGCTGGGCGATTCGATCACCACCGACCACATCAGCCCGGCCGGTTCGATCCGGAAGACCTCGCCTGCCGGCGACTATCTGCTGGAACGCCAGGTGACGCAGGCGAACTTCAACAGCTACGGCTCGCGGCGCGGCAACCACGAAGTGATGATGCGCGGCACGTTCGCCAACATCCGTATCCGCAACGAGATGGTGCCGGGCGTGGAAGGCGGCATGACGCGGCACCTGCCGGACGGAGAGCAGATGCCGATCTATGACGCGGCGATGAAGTACAAGGCCGAGGGGGTGCCTCTGGTCGTGTTCGGCGGCAAGGAATACGGCACTGGGTCGTCGCGTGACTGGGCGGCGAAGGGGACGTTCCTGCTTGGCATCAAGGCGGTGATCGTTGAGAGCTTTGAGCGCATCCACCGGTCCAACCTGGTGGGCATGGGCGTGCTGCCGCTGACGTTCAAGGAGGGTACGGACCGGAAGTCGCTGGGCCTGACCGGTGAGGAGATCATCGACGTGGTCGGGCTTGACGGGCTGCGGCCAGGCATGGACCTGACGCTGGTGATCCACCGGGCGGACGGCAAGACGGACGAGGTGCCGGTGCGCTGCCGGATCGATACCGCGGATGAGGTGGAGTACTATCGGCACGGGGGGATCCTGCAGTACGTGCTGCGGGGGATGGCGAAGGCGGCGTAGGGCCTGGGATGGAGAGGGGGTTTGCGACGCGGCGGTCCTTGCATCCGCGTCGCGAAACCCGAATGTGGCGGCCGATCGGTTCATCCCCTATCCTCGAACGATGCTGTGCGCACGATGGAGGGACGTATGAGCGTCGCCGACCAGCTTTATGAACAAGCCAAGCTGTTGCCGGAACCGTTGGCCCGGGAAGCTCTCGATTTTGTATTGTTCCTGCGGGAACGCCAGGAACGCCTGGAAGCACGGGACCTGATGGCAGCGCAGACGGCGTCATTGGCCGCCATTTGGGACAATGGCGACGATGAGGCCTGGAACAGTGTTTGAGTCGGGAACTTTACTGCTGGTTCCTTTCCCATTCTCGAATCTGACGAGCACCAAACGCCGGCCCGTGCTGGCCCTGACGCCGCCGGACCCGCAAGGTGATTTCATTGCCTGTCCGGTGACCTCCAGGGATCGCTGGATCCACGCTCGTCCGTTGCTGCCGGATGACCTTGTTGCTGGCGTTCTGCCACTGCCAAGCTGGGTGCGCACCGATCGGGTGGTGACATTGCACGTTGATTTGGTGGTCAAGACCTTTGGGCGTGCATCGGAAGCATTTCGTGTCGAAATCGTGCAGGACCTTTGCCGCATACTGCGAGAGCAACAGCCCTGCACAGATTCGTGAGGCGCCACCTTCAAACGCTGCCATAGCGGCCGTTCCGCTGCCTCCCCCGCTCGCGTGATCCTGCGCCGCTGCAGGCTGGTCGGAACTTGCGCGCTATCAGCTTCTCCCAAGGCGTCGGCGCCGTGCTGTCGGCGGCCGTCGTCACGACTGGCGGAGCGATCGGCCGGATCGCGGGGTGACAGCGCGTGCTGTATCGCCGCCGGGGTTTCCGCTATCTCTGTCCAGCCTGTCCGGCAACAGGAGGGAACGTGCCGCAAGCCATGCCACCCGATCTGCGCTCACCCGCGGAAAGCGTGGCATTGCCGTGGGATGCGGTGCGGGCGTTCCTGGCGGCGCGCGGCCTGCGGCTGGACGACGATCCGCCGCCGCGGCAGTTCGTGGGCGGGTTGGCCAACCTGAATTACCTCATCCATCTGAACGGCAAGCCCTTCGTTCTGCGCCGTCCGCCAATGGGCGACCTGCCGGCCGGCAGCCACGACATGGCGCGCGAGCACCGAATCCTGTCGCGCCTCCCCGATGCGTTGCCGTTTGTGCCACGCAGTGTGCTGCTGTGCGACGATCCCGCGATCATCGGCCAGCGTTTCCAGATCCTGGAGTACCGCGCGGGGCTGGTGATCCGCGAGCATGTGCCGCCGGATTTGGCGCACCGGCCGGAAATCGGGGCCCGCCTGTCGCAGGTATTATTGGAGACCATGGCGGCGATTCATGCGGTGGATACCGCCGCGGTCGGGCTCGATGATCTGGGGCGACCGGAGGGCTTCCTGGCTCGTGCGGTGAGCGGCTGGCGCAAGCGCGGCTGGGCGGCGAAGGAGGATGGGACCGATACGCTACACCAGGAGGTCGGTGCGTGGCTGGAACAGCGGCTTGTGCCGGATGGAAAACCAGGGCTGCTGCACAACGATTTCAAGCTGAACAATATGATCCTGGATCCGGACGATTTCTCGCCGGTGGCGGTGGTGGATTGGGACCAGGGCACGCGCGGCGATCCGTTGTTCGATTTCGCGACGTTGCTGAGTTACTGGATTCATGCCGACGATCCGGCGGCGGTGCACGACATGGCGCAGATGCCGGCCGACGAGGCGTGTCTGTATCCTCGTGACCAGGCGGTGGCGGAATACGCACGGCTGACCGGGCGCGATGTCTCCAATTTTTTGTTCTTTCGCGTGCTGGCGATGTACAAGTTGGCGGTGATCTTCCTGCAGCTCGGGCTGCGCTGGCGCAGCGGCGCCACCACCGATCCGCGCTATGAGCCGCTGAGCGCGATCGGCACCGGGATTCTGGAATTCACGCACGAAATCGCGCAGGGACGCGCGTTCTGATGCAGTCCGCCATTGCAAGGCGCGACAACCCCGTTGTCATTGCGAGGAGCGAAGCGACGAAGCAATCTCGTTCAAGTTGCACACGAACTGTCCGCCACGGAAACCGAACGGGATTGCTTCGTCGCTTCGCTCCTCGCAATGACAGAAGCGCGTTGTCGCGCCTCGCGCTGACACCGGATGCCACCGCACTGACCGCAACGATGCTGCACAGGTGACCCATGGACTTCTCCATCTCTCCCGAACTGCAAGAGCTGCAGCATCGCACGCGCGAGTTCATCCGCCACAAGATCATGCCGCTGGAATCCGATCCGCGGCAGACCGCGCATGGCCCGACCGAGGACTTCCGCCGCGAGCTTGTCGCCTTGGCACGTGACGCCGGCTTGCTCGCGCCGCATGCGTCTCCAGAGTACGGTGGGCTCGGCCTCGACCATGTCGGCAAGGCGGTCGTGTTCGAAGAATCCGGCTTTTCTTTGCTTGGCCCCGTCGCGATGCACATTTTCGCGCCCGACGAAGGCAACATCCATTTGATGGAGCAGGTGGCGACAAAAGAGCAGAAGGAACGGTGGTTGCAGCCGCTGGCTCAGGGCGAAACGCGGTCGTGCTTCTGCATGACGGAGCCGGCGCCAGGCGCCGGGTCGGATCCCTCCGCGATCAATACGACAGCGGTGAAAGACGGCAATCACTGGGTGATCAACGGGACCAAGTGGTTCATCACCGGTGCCGACGGCGCGGCCTTTGCCATCATCATGGCGAAGGAGGAGAGCGGCAACGCGACGATGTTCCTGGCCGACATGGACCAGCCCGGCATCGAGATCGTGCGCACGATGCACAGCCTGGACCAGGCGTTTGCCGGCGGCCACGCGGTGGTGAAATTCAACGACCTGCGCGTGCCTGCGTCCGATATTCTCGGCGAGCCCGGCAAGGGCTTCCGCTATGCGCAGGTGCGGCTGGCGCCGGCGCGGCTGACGCATTGCATGCGCTGGCTTGGCGCGGCGCGGCGCGCCCACGACATCGCGGCGGACTATGCCCAGCGCCGCGAAGTGTTCGGCGCAAAGCTGGTGAACCACGAAGGCGTCGGCTTCATGCTCGCGGACAATGAAATCGATATCCGCATGAGCCGCCTGGCGATCTGGCATACGGCCTGGCTGCTGGACCAGGGGGCGCGCGGCACGACGGAATCCTCCATCGCCAAGGTCTTTTGCTCCGAGGCGATCTGGCGCGTGGTCGATCGTTGCGTGCAGGTTCTGGGCGGCCAGGGCGTCACCGGCGAGACCCTGGTCGAGCGTCTGTTCCGCGAGGTGCGCGCTTTTCGAATTTATGACGGGCCTTCCGAAGTGCATCGCTGGTCGCTGGCGCAACGCATCGCGCGGCAGGGGGCAAACTGGTGAGCCCAATGGGGGATGCAACGTTCGACCTGAGCGGCAAGGTCTGCGTCGTCACCGGCGCCGGCCGTGGCATCGGCCGTGGCATGGCGGAGGCTCTGGCGCGGCATGGCGGCTTCATCGTGCTGGTGGGACGTACGTTGGCCACGCTGGAAGAAGCGGCGGCCGCGATCGGCGACCGGTGCATGGTGCAGGTGGCCGATGTGTCGCGGGAGACCGACGTCGTGGCGCTGCGCGACGCGGTGCTGGCGCGGTGCGGACGGATCGACGTGCTGGTGAACAATGCCGGCGTGAACCCGATCTTCCGCACCATCGACCGTGTGTCGCTGGAAGACTGGCAGCAGATCATCGACGTGAACCTGACCGGCGTGTTCCTGTGCTGCAAACATTTGGGCGGTGCGATGGAGGCCGGCGGCTCAGTCATCAATGTAAGCTCGGTCGCGGGGCACGGCGGACTGCCGCGGTCGGTGCCGTACTGCGCCTCCAAGGGCGGAGTCGAGATGCTGACCAAAGCCCTGGCGCTGGACTGGGCAAAGCGTGGCGTGCGGGTGAATACGCTGGCGCCGGGATGGGTGGATACGGACCTGACCCACGGACTTCTGGAGCATGACGTCCATGGAAAGCGGTTGTTGGACCATACGCCGATGGGACGGTTCGCGACGCCTCGGGACATGGCGGGGGGCGTAGTGTTCCTGGCATCGGATGCCGCGGCGTTCATGACCGGACAGAGCCTGGTCATCGATGGCGGCTGGGGGGCGGAGTAAGGGAAAATTCCGAGGCGCGGCGCGTGCGAGAGCAAGAACCGTAAAGCATGGGCCGTTGGCTGGTGCTAGGGTGGGCTCGCCATGAACGAGCAGGGATTCGTAGTCTTCCCAACGGCGATCGGTTCCTGCGGCATCGCATGGGGACCGCGTGGCGTAACGTGTGTCCAGTTGCCGGAACGGACAGCGCAGGCAACGCGTGACCGGCTGCGGCGACGCCACCCCGAGGCGGTCGAAGCGCCGCCGCCACCGGAAATCCAGCAGGCGATCGACGCGATCGTGGCGCTGCTGCACGGCGAGGCGCGCGACCTGTCAGGCATCATCCTCGACATGGCCGATATCCCGCCGTTCCGTCAGCGGCTTTACGCTGCTCTCCGCAGCATCCCGGCCGGCGCGACGCTCTCCTACGGCGAACTGGCCGCGCGGCTTGGCGACGGCAGCACCGCGCGCGACGTCGGCGAAGCCATGGGGCAGAACCCGTTTCCCATCATCGTGCCGTGCCATCGTGTCCTGGCGGCCGGCGGCAAGGTGGGCGGGTTCTCGGCGCCGGGCGGCGTCGCCACGAAACTGCGCATGCTCCAGATCGAAGGCGCCAGCGTTGGCGAGCCGCCTTCTCTGTTCTCGAACCTGCCGTTGATGGCGCCGCGCCGCCGGCGTTATGGGCTCAGCGAGAGGTAATCACGCCGGGACGGCGGCCGGGCGTGGCATCCCGATTCACGCCAGGCCGTTACGGCCACGGCCCGCACTTGGCCCCGCCCATCGTGACCTCTACCTTACGTGAATGTCCCTGCCGTCCCCGCAGCCGGCGACCGAGGAGCCCACCATCGCCGAGCTGCTCGCCGCTCGTCCGCACCTGACCATGCACGCCATGGACGGCCTCGCCCTCGAGTCCGTTCCCCTCAATGCCATCGCCGATGCGCTTGGCACGCCCACCTGGGTGTATGGCGCCGGCACCATGCGTGCGCGCTACCGTGCTCTTGCCGGCGCACTCGCCACGGCCGGCCTCGACGCCGGCCTGCACTACGCGATGAAGGCCAACGACCACCTCGCCATTCTCCGCTTGTTCGCGCTGGAAGGCGCTGGCGCCGACGTAGTCAGCGCGGGTGAAATCCGCCGCGCCCTGAAAGCAGGCATCCCGCCCGCCCATATCGTTTTTTCCGGCGTCGGCAAGTCGGCGTCCGACCTCCGTCTCGCGCTCGAGCACGGCATCGGCCAGATCAACGTAGAAAGCGCGGAAGAGCTGGAGATGCTCTCCACCCTCGCAGCCAGCGAGAGCAAGACAGTCGGCATTGCGCTACGCATCAATCCAGACGTGGATGCCGAGACCCACGCCAAGATCACCACCGGCCGGGCGCGCGACAAATTCGGGATCCCCTGGGCCGACGCCGCCGCGCTTTATGCCCGGGCTGCCAGCCTGCCCGGCATCCAGCCGATCGGCCTGGCGATGCATATCGGCAGCCAGGTTCTGTCCCTCGCCCCATTCCGCGCCGCCTACGCCCGCATCGCGGGGCTGGTCACGGACCTGCGCGCCGCGGGCCACGCCGTCACCACGGTGGATTGCGGCGGCGGCCTGGGCATCCCCTACGGCGACGAACCCGCGCCCAGCCCCGCCGGCCTCGCCGGTGCGTTGCGCAGCGCGTTCCACAACCTCGATGTCCGGCTGGAGCTGGAGCCAGGACGGTGGCTGGTCGGCCCCGCCGGCGTCCTGCTGGCTTCGGTCGTGCTCCACAAACAGGCCGGCGCCACCCGGTTCATCGTGCTCGATGCGGCGATGAACGACCTGGTGCGCCCCGCCATGTACGACGCCTGGCACGGCATCGTCCCTGTCGCTGCCGCTGACGCGGTCGCGCCCACGACACAAGCCGACATCGTCGGCCCCGTCTGCGAATCCGGCGACACCTTCGCGCGAAGCCGCCAGCTCCCATCTCTTCGTCAAAATGCGCGCGTGGCAATTTTGGATGCAGGCGCATATGGTTCGGTCATGAGTTCCACCTACAACGCCCGCCCGCTCGCCGCCGAGGCACTGGTGGACGGCGACCGCTGGTCGGTGATCCGCGACCGCCAGCCGGTGGAAGCGCTGTGGCAGGCTGAACGCATCCCGGATTTCCTCGCATGACCGACCGCCCCGAGGACCTGAACCCCCTGCTCCGGCGCCTCGCGGCGCAGCGCGCCCTGGCGCGCCTGGTGTTGCTGTTCGAGTATATATGGCCGGCCATATGGCCGCCCCTTGGCGTCGCCGGCTTGTACCTTTGCGCCGCCCTGCTTCAGATTCCGCAAATGCTGCCGCCTGCCTGGCACTTGGCGTTGCTGACGGGAACGGTCGTCGTCATCTTCGCTCTGGCCGTGCGCGGACTGTGGCCGATCCACACGCCGGACGACGGCGCGGCGGACCGGCGGCTGGAACGCGATTCCGGGCTTGCCCACCGCCCGCTGCAGGTGCTCACCGACCGCCCGGCGCAACACGATCCCTTCGGTCTCGCGTTATGGCAGGCGCATGTCGCGCGGACGATCCGCCAGGTGCGCCGCCTGCGCGTCGGCATGCCGCACCCTGGCCTGCCCCGGCGCGACCGCTACGCGTTGCGCGGCGGCCTGGTGGTGGGGTTGGTCGCCACGCTTGGTATCGCCGGCGCCGACGCCCCGGCCCGCATCGCGCTCGCCTTCCAGCCGACGCTGCCGCGGCTGCCGGAGCTCCCCTCTACCGAGCTGCAGGCCTGGATCACGCCGCCCGCCTACACCCATATCGCGCCTGTCTTCCTGAAGCCGAACGGTGGGTCGGTTGCGGTTCCGGCCGGCTCGCATCTCACGGTCAGCGTCACCGGTGGCTCTGGCACACCCAGCCTGTCGCTGGAGGGCCATGGCACGCCGTTTCGGACTCTGGCGACGGACAGTTTCCAGGCTGATCGCGACCTGACGCAGGGCGGCAGGCTCATTGTCCGCCGCGACGGCCGGGACCTGGCAACCTGGGACCTGACCGTGATCGTCGATCAGCCCCCCACCGCGGCCTGGGCTAAACCACCCGGCGCGACGCGCACGGGGCAGGAAACGCGCCTGCCATGGGAAGCGAGCGACGATTATGGCGTGGTCTCGCTGCAAGCCGAGTTACGGTTGAAGGACCGGCCGTCCGCGCCGGCGCTGGTGGTGCCGATCCCGCTGCCGGGCGGCGATCCGAAATCGGCGCACGGGGCCTACGAGCAGGACCTGACTGCAAACCCGTGGGCCGGCCTGCCGGTGACGGCACATTTGCTGGCCCGCGACGCGCCCGGCCAGGCCGGACGTAGTGCCGACGCCACGTTCACCCTGCCCGAACGCTTGTTCACCAATCCGGTGGCGCGGGCGCTGATCGCCATCCGCAAGGGCCTCAGCCTGCATCCCGAGGATCGCGACAGCGCGGTGGACGCGCTGGACGGGCTGATCATGCACCCCGAGCTTCTGCA
>Ga0335075_10011412_pt1 | contig 13435 bp, 9 predicted proteins | sample Lox_Sample_24_FD_206723 | JGI IMG/M metagenome (GOLD analysis project Ga0335075, IMG submission 206723) | Soil microbial communities from Loxahatchee National Wildlife Refuge, Florida, United States - Lox_Sample_2.4 | ecosystem: Environmental > Terrestrial > Soil > Wetlands | place: USA: Florida...
TGCGATGGACGGAACGCTCGCTGCTGCTGATCTGGAACAACTACGCAAGGACTTCTCGGCCGACCCGGCCTACCGGCTCGCGCAGAATGCCGTGACCCGGGTCACCGTCGACGACGTCGCCATCAACAGGGAGATCGTCAGCAGCATCGACCACTCGCTGTCGACGACCCTGGACGACTGGAAGGTCACGAACCAGGAGCGGAGCGGCCGCTGCTGGCTGTTCGCCGGTCTCAACCTGCTGCGCGTCGGCGTCATGCGCGAGACCGGGCTCAAGGACTTCGAGTTCTCGCAGAACTACGCGATGTTCTGGGACAAGCTCGAGCGCGCCAACTACTTCCTCGAGGCGATCATCGAGACCGCGGACCGCGACCTCGACGACCGCACGGTCGCCTTCCTGCTCGAGTCGGTGGCCGGCGACGGCGGCCAGTGGAACATGTTCGCCGCCCTCGTGGCCAAGCACGGCCTGGTACCCAAGGGCTACATGCCGGAGACGCAGAGCTCGTCGAACACGGGCCGGATGAACTCGATCCTCCGCTACCAGCTTCGCCAGGGCGCGCGGGCTGTCCGCGCCGCCGCGGCCGGGGGCCTCGCGGCCGCCCGCGCGGCCAAGGCCGAGATCATGCAGGTCGTCTACCGGATCCTGTGCATCCACCTGGGCACGCCGCCGGAGCGCTTCGACTGGCAGTGGACCGACAAGGACAAGAAGTTCCACCGGGACGGCGTCCTCACCCCCCGGGAGTTCGCCGCCAAGTACGTGGACCTGCCGGTCAGCGAGTACGTCTGCCTCGTCAACGACCCCCGGCCGTCCAGCCCGGTCGGCCGGACCTTCACCGTCGAGTACCTCGGCAACGTCGTCGGCGGCCCGCGGGTCATCTACCTCAACGTCGACATGCAGGTCATCAAGGACCTCGCGGCGGCCACGATCCAGGGCGGCGAGCCGGTCTGGTTCGGCTGCGACGTCGGCAAGATGATGAGCAGCGACTACGCGTACTGGGACGCCGGGCTCTACGACCTGCCGTCGGTTTACGACACCGCGTTCGACCTCGACAAGGCCGCCCGCCTCGCGTACCACGAGACCGCGATGACGCACGCGATGCTCTTCACCGGCGTCGACGTGCTCGACGGGGTGACGAGGCGCTGGCGGGTGGAGAACAGCTGGGGCGCCGACCGCGGCAAGGACGGCTTCTTCACGATGGACGACTCCTGGTTCGGCCAGTACGTCTTCGAGATCGCCGCCCGCGCGAGCGCACTGCCCGCCGACCTGCGCAGCGCGCTGGACGCCGAGCCGATCGTGCTGCCGGCCTGGGACCCGATGGGCGCCCTGGCCCGGTAGCCGGGCTACGGCCGCGGCAGGTAGCCGGCCGTGTGGCGGAGAGCCGCCTGGGCCTGCTCCCACAGGTCACGGACGAGGTCCGCGGCGGGCGCCGCGGACCTCGTCAGCGGATAGGCCTGCCCGGCCCACAGGTTCACGTAATCGGCGAGGCCGGCCTGGCGGGCCGCCTTCCGCATCGGCGAGGTGAGGTGGTGCACCTCGGGGTAGGCCGCCGGGGCCGCCGCCGAGTGGGCGCGCAGGAAGCCGTTCTCGATCCCGCGCGCGGTCCGGCCGCTGAACGCCCGCGTGAGCCTGGTCGGCGCGTCGTCGTGCAGCGCTGACCGGTGCACCGGTGCGGTCGCCGCCTCCGGGCAGTCGAGGAACGCCGTGCCCAGGGCGGCGGCCCTGGCGCCCAGGCACAGCACCGCGGCGATCGCCTTGCCCGTCGCGATGCCGCCGGCGGCCACGACGGGCGTGTCCAGGCGCGCGGTGATGAGCTGCAGCAGCGCGATGAGCCCGGTCGCCTCGTCGGGAGCGTCGCCCGTCCCGCCCCGGTGACCGCCCGCCTCATACCCCTGGACGGCCAGCAGGTCCGCGCCCGCCGCGACCGCGCGGTGCGCGTCGCCGGTGCTGGTGACCGTCACCCAGACTTCCGTTCCCCTGCTGCGCAGCCCGGCGATGACATCCTCGCCGGGGATCCCGAACGTGAACGACACCACGTCCGCGGGCGCGTCCATCAGGTACCCGACCTTGGCGTCCCAGTCGTCATCGTCGTGCCGCGGCTCACCGAGCCGCGCCCCGGTGCCGGACACGTCGGACTCGATCTCCGCCGCGAACTGACGCACCCGCGCCGCGTCCCCGGCCGGGCCGGGAACGAACAGGTTCACCCCGTACGGCCGGCCGGTCAGCTCCGCCAGCCGGCCGCGCCGGTCCGCCAGTTCCGCGGCGGACAGGTAGCCGGCGGCGAGGAAGCCAAGCCCGCCCGCGCCGCTCACCGCGGCCGCCAGCTCCGGCGTGGACGGCCCGCCCGCCAGCGGGGCCAGCACGATCGGGATGTCACAGCTGTCGAGGATCATGCCCCCATCGTGTCAGGGGGCGTGTCGGCGCCGTGTCAGGGCCGTGTCAGGCCCGGCCGCGATGGTGGTCGCATGAGTAATTCAGCGATCGCGGTCTCCGGGCTGCGAAAGGCGTACAAAGACAAGGTTGTGCTCGGCGGCATCGATCTCGATGTTCCCGCGGGCACGGTGTTTTCCCTGCTCGGCCCCAACGGGGCGGGCAAGACGACGACGGTGAACGTGCTGACCACGCTGATCAAGGCCGACAGCGGGACGGCGCGGGTCGCCGGGCACGACGTGGCGGCCGAGGGCGCGCTGGTGCGCTCGGTCATCGGGGTCACCGGCCAGTTCGCGGCGGTGGACGATCTGCTGACCGGGCAGGAGAACCTGGAGTTGATGGCGGACCTGCACCACCTGCGGGCCGCCGAGGCCAGGCAGGTGGTCGCGTCGCTGCTGGCCCGGTTTGATCTGGCGGAGTCGGCGCAGCAGCTGGTGTCGACGTATTCCGGGGGCATGCGCCGGAAACTGGACTTGGCGATGACGCTGGTCAGCAAGCCGCAGATCATCTTCCTTGACGAGCCGACGACGGGACTGGATCCGCGCAGCCGCCGGACGATGTGGGGCATCGTCCGCGAGCTCGTGGCCGACGGCGTGACCGTCTTCCTCACCACGCAGTATCTCGAGGAAGCCGACCAGCTCGCCGACCGGATCGCGGTGCTCGACCAGGGCCGCCTGGTCGCCGAGGGCACGCCGGACGAACTCAAGCGGCTGGTCCCCGGCAGCCACGTCAGGCTCCGGTTCGCCGACGTCGCGGCGCTGGACGCGGCGGCGCGGGTACTGGCCGGGTTCACCCGGGACGACCAGGACCTGACCCTGCGGGTGCCCAGCGATGGCACCTCGAGGTCGCTGCGGGTCCTGCTGGACCGGCTCGACGAACACATGATCAACGCGGATGAGGTCGCCGTGAACACACCGGACCTCGATGACGTTTTCCTGGCCCTGACGGGTCACGCGAGCACGGAGGCGGTAGCCCAGTGAGCACCATGTCAGCAGCGTTTACCGATTCGCGGATCATGCTGCGCCGCAACTTCAAGCACATGCTGCGCAATCCGGTCACGGTATTCAACGGCGCCGTGATGCCGGTCGTGGTCATGCTGTTGTTCGTGTACGTGCTCGGCGGCGCGTTCAGCGTCGGCGAGCGCTACATCGAGTACGTGACACCAGGCATGATCCTGCTGGCCATCACCTACGGGCTGTCCAGCACGGCGGTCTCGGTGAACTCCGACATGGCCAAGGGCATCATCAACAGGTTCAAGGTCATGAACGTCTCCCGCGGCGCGGTCCTGACCGGTCACGTCGCGGCCACCATGCTGGGCATCTCGATAGCCGTCGCGGCCATCATCGGGATCGCCTTCGCGCTGGGGTTCCGGTCGCCCGCGACCCCTCTGGAGTGGCTCGGCGCGATCGGCATCATCGCGGCGACGGCGTTCGCGACCTCCTGGTTCGCGGTCGCGGTGGGAATGGCGGCGAAGACTCCGGAATCCGCGGGCCTCGGCCTCGTGCCGCTGCTGCTGCTGCCGTTCGTGAGCAGCGCGATCGTCCCGGCCGACACGATGGAGCAGGGCTTCAGGCAGTTCGCGCAGTATCAGCCCTTCACGCCGATCATCGAGTCGGTGCGCGGCCTGCTGGCCGGCACCCCGTCGGCCGGCTACGCGGCCGCCGCTCTCGGCTGGTGCGCCGGGATCGCCATCGTCGGCTACGTCTGGTCGCGTGCCACGTTCAGCAGGCGAGCGTAGCCTGGGCCAGCTCAGCCCAGCTCGCCTGGGCCCCCTCCCGCGTCGCCTCGGTGAAGCCCGCTTCGCCGAGGCGACGCCGGGTTGCCTGCTCGATGCGGGGCACATCCGGCTGCGAGAGATCGGGGAACCCGCGCACCGCCGCACTGGCCGCGAGCAGCCGTGCTGCCTGCTCGTACCGCTCGGCGCGCAGCGCCAGGTCCGCGATCCCGACGAGCACCTTCGCGATCACCGGCACGATCCCGGCTTCCGACGCGGCCTGGAATGCGGCGAGGCGGTGCTCGCGGGCCTCGTCGAGGCGGCCGGCGAGGTAGCCGAGCAGGTCCTGGATCGCCGCCCTGATGATGGCCTGCTCGGGGTCCACCAGGGCCGTCGCGACGCCGACCTGCCGGTACGCCTCGTCGGTGTCGCCGCTCCAGCGGGCCAGCTCCGCCCTCGTCAGGGCCAGCCCGGCCAGCGTGTACGGCCACGCGACCCGTTCCGCGTAGCGCTGCGCCACGGCCATGGCGGCCGCGCTCGCCTCCTCGTCACCCAGCAGCCAGTACAGCTGAGCCTGCCGCGACCGGATCCGTGCCACATCTTCGACGGAGCCGACCTCGGTGACCACCGCGATCGCCTGGTCGAGGTAGTCACCCGCGGCGGCGAACTCGCCGCGGGTGGCCACCTGATCCGCGAGCTCGGTCAGCGCGAACGAGATCCCCCATCGCTCGCCGATCGCCCGGAACTCGGCGAGCGACAGCCCGAGATCGGCATCCGCGTCCTGGCCGCCCTGGCCGACCATGATCCGCATCTTGCCGAGCTGCAGCCGGGCCAGTGCGCGGACCCACGGATCGGCGTCGGTGAGCAGCGGTTCGAACGCGAGCACGAACTCGTGCGGCGCCCGCAAGACGCGTTCCAGCGCGGTGACGAGCCCAAGCAGCGGGCTGCCGCCCTGACTGCGCAGGGTGAACTGGTACGCCTTGCGGATCCACTCCGCCGCCTCGTCCATGCCGCGCGGTCCGTCGGTCATGAACGTCACGCCGAGCGCGTACACCATGGCCCGGATCTCATCGCTCACCTCGCCGGACAAGCTGGCGGCCGCGGTGAGCAGCTCGAGGCCCTCGGCCTTGTGCCCGCCGAGCCACCAGTACCAGCCGGCGGCGGCCGCGAGCCGCATCGCGCCGTCCGCCTCGCCGGCCGCGAGCGCGCCGCGCAGGGCCATCGCGATGTTGTCATGCTCGGCCTCGAGCGTGGCGAGCCACTCGAGCTGCTCGGCCCGGCGCAGGTGCGGATCCGCGGTCTCGGCGAGCCTGGTGAAGTACTCCAGGTGCGCGTGACGCGCCAGCTCCGACTCCCCGGCCTCCGCGAGCCGGCCGGCGGCGTATTCCCTGATCGTGTCCAGCATCCGGTAGCGCGGCGCGCCGTGCTCCTCGGCGAGCAGCAGCGATTTCTCGGTCAGCGCGGTCAGCAGCTCGAGGACTGCCTCTCGCTTGGCCGAATCATCAGCGCACACCTGCTCGGCCGCGTCCAGGCTCGCTCCGCCGGAGAAGACCGCGAGCCTGCGCAGCACCAGCCGTTCGGCGTCGGTGAGCAGCTCCCAGCTCCAGTCGACCACCGCGCGCAGCGTCCGGTGGTGCGGCAGCGCGGTTCTGCTGCCGCCAGTCAGCAGGCGGAACCGGTCGTCAAGGCGGTTGGCGAGCTGTTCGAGGGACATGGTGCGCAACCTGGCCGCGGCCAGCTCGATCGCCAGCGGGATCCCGTCGAGCGCCCGGCAGATACGCGCCATGGCCGACAGCGTGCTCGCATCGGTCCCGAGATCCTTGCGCACCGCGCCGGCCCGGTCTCGTAGCAGCTGAACGGCCTGCGAGGACTCGATCTCGCCGGGATCCGCGTCGGCGGCGGGCAGCGCCAGCGGCTCGACCGGCCACAGCGCCTCACCCGTGATGCCGAGCGGCTCCCTGCTCGTCGCGAGAATCCGCAGCCGGCGGCATTCCCCGAGTACCCGGTCGGCGAACGCCGCCGCGGAGTCGATGACGTGCTCGCAGTTGTCCAGGATCAGGAGCATGTCGCGGTCGCGGATCGCGGCGATGAGCCGGTCGATCGGTTCCGCGTCCGGCGCGCCGCCGAGCAGCGGGTCCCGGACGCCGAGCGCGGCGAGCGCCGACTGCGCCACGTCGCCACTCGTGCCGATCGACGCCAGTTCCGCCAGCCAGGCCCCGTCCGGCAGGTCGCCGAGCATCGTCCGCGCCGTTTCCGTGGCGAGCCTGGTCTTCCCCGCCCCGCCAGGCCCGATCACCGTGGTGAGCCGGCGGGTGGCAATGAGCTCGCGAACCTTGGCGACGTCGGCGTCCTTGCCGACGAAGCTCGTCAGCTCGGCGCGCACGTTGGTCTTCCTGTCTTCCTCCGGCGGTGCCAGCTCGCCGCGCAGCAGCGCGACGTGCAGCACGGACAGCTCCGGTGACGGGTCGACGCCCAGCGCGTCGGCCAGCGCTTCCCTCGTCCGTTCGTACACGAGCAGCGCCTCGGCGCCGCGGCCGGTCGCGACCAGGGCCCGCATCAGCGCGGCGACCAGCCGTTCGCGCAGCGGATGCGCGGCCACCAGGTCAGTAAGCTCGGTGACCAGCTCCGCGCTGTGGCCGAGGGCGATCTCGGCGTCGAAGCGGTCCTCCATGGCGGTCAGGCGCAGCCCCTCGAGCCGGGCGACGGCCGCGTCGAACGCGGCGCTGTCCCGCAGCCCGACGTCCTGCATGGCCGGGCCGTGCCACAGCGCGAGGGCGTCGCGCAGCAGCCGTACCCGCCCGGGACCCTGGTCGGCGCGGGCCTGGGCGACGAGGCGCCCGAACCGCACGGCGTCCACGGCGTCGGGGGCCACCCGCAGCCGGTAGCCGTCCGGCAGCCCCTCGATCACCCCGGCAGGCAGCGCCTTCCGCAGCCGGGAGACCAGGCGCTGCAAGGCGTTCGCCGCGCCGGGAGGCGGACGCTCACCCCAGATCCAGTCGACGAGCGTCGCCTTCGGGACCACGTGACCTGGTTCGAGCGCGAGGGCGATCAGCAGCGCGCGCAGCCGGGCGCCCGGCACGTCGGCGACAATGCCGTCGTCCGTGCGAACCTCGAAGGAGCCGAGCATCCCGATCTGCACGCTGCTGATTTTGCCAGGGCGGCTGGCGGGCTCCAACTGTCTTAGTCTGCTAGGCAGTAGACAAAGGAGGTGCCACGTGGCGATTCTCGGCCTCGGCCACACCGGGCTCTGGGTGACTGACCTGCCAGCGATGCGCGACTTCTACGAGCGGGTCATCGGCCTGACCGTCACCGACGAGGACGACGAGCAGGGCATCGTCTTCTTCAGTGCGCAGCCGGACGTCGAGCACCACGAGTTCGTGCTGCAGCGCGGGCGCACCGCGCCGCCAGGCTCGATGCTGCCGCACCAGATCTCCTGGCGAGTGGACTCGGTGGAGACGCTGCAGGCGTACCACGAGCGATTCAAGGCAGCGGGCGTTCCCGTCCAGCAGGAAGTCACCCACGGCAACGCTTACGGCATCTACTTCTTCGACCCCGAGGGCAACCGCGGCGAGGTCTACCTGCGCATCGACCGCGACGTGCGGCAGCCGTTCCGCAAGCCGCTCAACCTGGAGCAGCCCGCCGCGGCGGTGCACGCCGAGGCCGAGCGGCTGCTGACCGACGGCGGCCCCGCCTACCAGCCCGCCACCTGGACGCCGATCCCTGACTCCACCGCCGGCAGCGGCGACGGGTAATAGGCCTTAGCGCTTCCTCCCCCGGCGAGTACGATTCCCGTTGGGAGAGAACATGGCAGGCAGACGTCGTCGGCTTGACCCTGTGGGGCCGTTCGGTAATCCGGATGGGTCGCGCGCCGACATCGAAGACTTGATCAGCGATTTCGTCGATTTCGGCGGCAATCCGGCGTACGGCCACCTGGCGACCCGCGCCAACGACTCGGTGGTGCGGGTCATCGTGGGGAAACTCGGGGCCGGCAAGACGGTCTACCTGCGTCGGCTGTCGGATTTCCAGAAACATCAGGAATCCGTCTACGCCGACATGCCGCAGCAGAGCCTGCCGAAAACCGAAGTCATCGTGAAAGCGTGCCAATGGTTCTCAGACCGCGTCCTGGTCGAGAAGTGGATGCAGATCTGGGAACGCGCGATCATGCGGTCGCTGGCCTCGCACCTGCTGCGCAATCCCGAACTGCGGCCGCAAGTGCGCGACGAGGAAGCCGAAGAACTCGAGCGGTCGTATAAGCGGCTGCTCGATGACTTCATCAGGCCCCGGTCGATTTACAGCGCGCTGCGCGACATCATCAATCAGCGGCAGACCGCCTACCAGCTGTCCGAGTACCTCGACGATCCGCTCTGGGACGACCTCGAGGACCTGCTGGGCGAGATTGTCTGCCACACCAAGCCGGTCTACTTCTACCTCGACGCGGTGGACGAGGAATTCAGCCACGCCCCGATGTACTGGCTGAAGTGCCAGGAGGGGTTGTTCTACCAGGTCATGCGGCTGCTCAGGGACCAGAAGCTGGGCGGCCGGCTGCACGTCGTCATCTGCATCCGGGACATCGTCATGTCGTCGGTGTACCTGTCAGAGCACGCGCCGCGGTACTACAACGAGCCGCACATCCGGGTCCTGACCTGGAACCGGGAATCGCTGCTCTACCTGCTCGAGCAGAAGCTGAAGCGGCTGCCGACGTCACTGCTGATGCGGCGCACCAGCACCGGGCCCCCGACGATCCGCGACTGGCTCGGGATCAGCGGCGACTGGCCGGAACTCGACGGGGACGAGACGATCGAGGACTACCTGCTCAGCCACACGAGGATGATCCCGCGTGACATCATCTCGCTGGGCAATGAGCTGAGCGAGGAGGTGCTGCGCCAGAAGCAGGCCGGCTACGCGGGCCTGTCCGTGGAGGCGCTGCAGGCGGTGGTGCAGCGCTGCGCCAAGCGGTTCGGCGATTCCCAGCTCGCGCAGTGCGCCAACCAGATCTCATCGGACATGATGCCGGCGAACGCCGCCTTGCAGGAGTACTCCGAACTGTTCACCAGCACCCAGGCCTACATCAGCGGGGTGCAGGAGGAGGTCCGCTCCTTCGTCCAGATGATGGGCGTGGACAGGTTCTCGCGCGCGGACCTGACGGCACTACAGGAAGTGGTGGACCAGCACTTCGAGAAGGCGACGAACCTCGCCGCCGTGCTGTGGCAGAACGGCCTGCTCGGGTATGTCGACGAGTCCGGGCGCCGCAGGTTCTACTCGTTGAGCGACGTCGAGCGGTTCCACTATCCGCCCGACGCGGCCACCTACGTGCTGCATCCGTGCCTGGTGTACGCCGTCGGGGGAATCAAGCACGTCAGGGAGGACTCCGGCGGCAAGCGCCGCCGCGCTCGCCGGTTCACGCCTCCCGAGCGCAAGGATCTCTCCCCGGCGCAGGCCGCCGCGCCGCGCCGCGGCAACGGGCTCACCAGGGCGCTCCCCACACCTGACCCTGACGAGGTGGGATCTCCGGCGATGGCCGCGGGCAAGGCGGCCGAGTACACGGCCGGCGACGTCGTCGACGACCGTTTCGAGATTCTCCAGAAACTCGGGCAAGGCGGCTTCTCGAAGGTCTACCGGGTGCGCGATGACGTCGAGGATAAGGAGCGGGCGCTCAAGATCTTCGACAGCGCCGCCGGGTACGAGGCGGTGCGCCGCGAGATCGGCGCGCTGCGGGAAATCCATCACCCCAACGTGGTCGAGGTCTTCTGGGCTGGCCAGACCAAAGGGGGCGAGTGGTATCTCGTTACCGAGTTCCTCGCCGGGGAGTCGCTGGAGGAGTTCGCCGAAGGAAAGCGGAACCTTCGGGACCGGGAGGCGCTCGACGTCGCGCTCGACCTGCTGGACGCGCTCGCCGCTTTTCATCCCGACGCGGAAGGGCACGGCCTCATCCACCGCGACATCAAACCGCGCAACATCATTCTCACGCGCACCGGAACGAAGCTGCTCGATTTCAACATCGCCTCCCGGTTCGGCGACCCCGTGCATACCCAGTCAGGGACGCCGCCCTACCAGCCGCCCGACGCCGACCTGACCCGCTGGGACGCTTCCACGGACCTGTTCGCCGTCGGCGTGCTGCTTTACCAGTTGCTCTGCAATGGCAGCCACCCGTACCCGGATGGGATACCCCACCTCGACGGGCCGGTGACCGACCCGCGGACCATCCGCTCCGACCTCGGCCCCGAACTCGCGGAATTCCTCGTCAAGGCGTGTGCGCCGGAGAGCCTGGAGCGTTTCGCCACGGCCAGGGAAATGCGGCTCGCCCTGCGGGATATCCGCGCTCGCCTGTGAGCGGCCGGTTAGCCTTGCACGCCTCACCGGCGGCGGCCCACTATCAATAGATGGCCACCCTCATCCAGCGCCTCGCGCAGGCTGCCTACGATGCGTACTGCGCCGCCCTGCCCAGAACTCTCCCGGACTGGGAAGAACTCAGTAAACCGGAACAGAAAGCGTGGCAGGCAGCCGTGTCCGCCGTCGCCGGGCAAGCCGGCGCCACCATCGCCGAGTCGCACGGCAAGCCCCTGATCCTCCAGATCGGCGACCAGCGTCATACCTTCGCCAGGGACTTCACCGTCGGCCGGGATGGCAGCCTCTCGATCGACGATGACTTCGCTTCCGGGCAGCACGCCCGTTTCCAGACTGTCCGCGGCCTGTGGTACATCGAAGACCTCGACTCACGGAACGGCACATCGCTCAACGGGCGGCGCGTCCTTTCGTTCCAGTTGCTGAAGAGGCGCGACAAGATCACGATCGGCCACACAGTCATGACGGTGGTATCGGCCTGAGGGGTGCAGTGAGCAGGACCCAGTTCCCTTCTTCCGCGCTTGAGGCGGTGGCGGACACGGCGGACGGCGCCACCGTGCTGGTCGGCGGGTTCGGGCTGGCCGGCCTGCCCGCCGAGCTCATCGACGCCCTCATCGAGCAGGGCGCCAGCGACCTGACCATCGTGTCCAACAACGCCGGCAACGGGGAGACCGGCCTGGCCGCGCTGCTGCGGGCCGGCCGGGTGCGCAAGGTCATCTGCTCCTTCCCGCGGCAGGCGGACTCCTACGTCTTCGACGAGCTCTACCGGTCCGGCACGGTCGAGCTCGAGCTGGTGCCGCAAGGCAACCTGGCGGAGCGGATGCGGGCCGCCGGGGCCGGCATCGGGGCCTTCTACTGCCCGACCGGGGCGGGCACGCCGCTCGCCGAGGGCAAGGAGACGCGGGTGATCGACGGGCGCAGCTACCTGCTCGAGTACCCAATCCACGGTGACGTCGCGCTGATCTCGGCCTTTCGCGCTGACGAGCTCGGGAACCTGGTGTACCGGAAGACCGCGCGTAACTTCGGGCCGGTGATGGCCACCGCCGCCCGCACCGTGATCGCGCAGGTCACCGAGGTGGTGCCGACGGGGTCGCTGGATCCTGAGGCGGTGGTGACGCCGCGGATCTACGTGGACCGGGTGGTCCGGGTCGCTCCCAGGGACGGCGGAGGTGCGCGGTGAGCGGGCCGCTGACGATGGACGAGCTCGCCGCGGTCATCGCTCATGACATCCCGGCTGGCTCGTTCGTCAACCTCGGCATCGGCCACCCCACCAAGGTCGCCGACCACCTGCCGCCGGGCAGCGGCGTCGTGCTGCACACCGAGAACGGCATGCTCGGCATGGGCCCCACCGCGACCGGCGCGGCGGTCGACCCGGACCTGACCAACGCGGGCAAGATCCCGGTCACCGAGCTGCCGGGCGCGGCGTATTTCGATCACGCCAGCTCGTTCGCGATGATGCGAGGCGGGCATCTGGACTGCTGCGTGCTGGGGGCGTATCAGGTGTCGGCCGGCGGCGACCTGGCGAACTGGCATACCGGGGCCGCCGACGACATCCCCGCCGTCGGGGGGGCCATGGACCTGGCGATCGGCGCCAAGAGCGTGTTCGTGATGATGAGCCTGTTCACCCGCGGCGGGACGCCGAAGCTGGTGCCGCGCTGCAGCTACCCGCTGACCGGGGTCGGCTGCGTGTCGCGCGTCTACACCGACCTCGCGGTGTTCGACATCACCCCGGACGGGCCGCGGATCGACAGGACCTTCGGGGTCTCGGCCGCCGAGCTGGCGCGGCGGCTCACGTTTCCCGGTCTTGCGGGCTGAGCGAGGTCGGGGTTACCGTCGGGCCACCACCCTAGTTTCTGGTGCTAGGGGCGTTCACTAGTACCCATGCTCCCTCCGCACAGGGATCATTCGGGTGAGCGTTCGGGGGAGCGGGAGGCGACCATGACTAGCTGGGTGAGCGAGCCGCGGCGAACGGCATGCCCGGATCCGCCGGCCTAGGCCTCGACGCCGCCTTCGTGCGGCACGCGCGTCAGCGGAGCCCACATCGGCGGCTCCGCGGTCCCGGCCTGCCCGGCTTGAGCGCCGTCTTCCCGCTGAGCCGACGGCTGCGGTTCCGTGACGACCTCGAGCCGGCCTTCACCGAGTACCACGTCGAGCGGTCGCTGCCGTTCGCCCGCCTCGCGCTGGTGCTGGCGATCGTGCTGTACGCGGTGTTCGGGATCCTTGACCTGTACATCGTCCCCAGCGCGGCCAAGTGGATCTGGCTTATCCGGTACGCGTTCGTCATCCCCGTCGCACTGCTCGTCCTGCGGCTCACGTTCACGCGCTGGTTCAAGCCGGTCATGCAGCCTGTCCTGACCGGCATGGCCATCTGGACCGGGCTGGGCATCGTGGCGATGATCGCCATCGCCCCGAAGGACGTGGGCTACCGCTATTACGCCGGCCTGCTGCTGGTGATCCCGTGGGCGTACACCATGCTGCAGCTGCGGTTTTCCTACGCGACGCGGGCCTGCCTCGTGATGATCGTCGGCTACGAGCTGGCCGCCATCTGGGTGAAGCACACGCCGACTCAGGTCCTGGTGTCCAACAACTTCTTCTTCCTGTCGTCAGTCATCATCGGCATGGTCGCCGGGTACACGATCGAACGCGGCTACCGCACGCACTTCCTGCAGCGGCGGCTGATCGAGGCCCAGCGGGCGGAGCTCGCCGCGCACAACGAGCAGCTCGACTCCGCCCTGCAGAAGTCCCTCGACGGGCTGCGCAGCCAGGCCGCCGAGCTGAAGGCCTCGCGCGCCCGCGTCGTGGCCGCGGCCGACTCCGAGCGGCGGCGTATCGAGCGCAACCTGCACGACGGGGCGCAGCAGCACCTCACCGCGCTGGCCATCAAGCTGAGCATGGTCTCGGACCTGGGCGACGATGACCCCGCGCTGGGGAGGGAGCTCCTCGACGAGGCCCGC
>Ga0335075_10011413_pt1 | contig 13435 bp, 11 predicted proteins | sample Lox_Sample_24_FD_206723 | JGI IMG/M metagenome (GOLD analysis project Ga0335075, IMG submission 206723) | Soil microbial communities from Loxahatchee National Wildlife Refuge, Florida, United States - Lox_Sample_2.4 | ecosystem: Environmental > Terrestrial > Soil > Wetlands | place: USA...
CATTCAGACGGAAAAGCTGGTAGAGGACGGGGATCTCCGGACGGCGCAGCGACATGTACTTCACATCTTCTGCGATCGCGACCACCCGGCAGGCGGCCTTGGGGTCGAGAACCGTTCCGTCGGGCTTACCGCTGGTGGAGAAGTACACGATCCGGCCGATGGCGTTGTCACCGGGAAAGAAGAGCCGGGCCAGCGACTGGCCGAGAACGCAGCTGGCCATAGCGGTGCTGCCCTGCGTGGCCTGCGGCGCGGAGTCCCCTTCGAGAATGCGGGTGCCCGAGGCGGCGAAGTATCCCGATGTGACGTTGGAGAAGAACATGCTGGGATTGCTGTGGACCACCCCGCGGCGATCGACGGAAAAAGTTCTGCTGACGATGTAGTGATGGGAAAGAGGCAGCAGGCCGGTAAATCCGACCGCCTGAACACCTGGCTGGGAATCGAGGGCGGCGGCGAAGCGGTTGAAGAGAAGATTGCCCTGCGCGTCGCTGAGCTTGAGAGGACCGAGATCGATGGTTGCCGTTGCGGTGTTGTCGAAATCGAACCCGGAATGCGCCGTAAGCAGACGCGCAAGTGTCCCGCCCAGCAGAATCGCGGTGCTGAGAAGGCAGATGCTGACCGCGACCTGGAGCGTGACCGCCCAACCTCCAAGATGGCGGGTTGCGACACTCCTGGCCGCCGCTTTGAGATCGAGAGCCGGAGCCGTTGCCGCGGCACCGAAGGCGGGGATGAATCCCGCTCCCAGCGCGACCAGCAGCGCGGGTCCGGCATTGACGGCGAGGATCATCGCGTTGGGACGCAGGTTGAGCTGCTGCGGAGGGCCGTCGGTGGCCAGCATGGCGGTCAAGGTGTGCGCCCCGAACCATCCGAGGAGAACCCCGAGCACGAGGCCGGGGATAACCAGCATCACCGCTTCTACCAGCACCTGCCGGACGATGCGGATGCGGCGCGCGCCCAGCGCCACACGCAGGGCATATTCGTGCCGGCGTCCGCTGACGCGTGCCAGCATGACGAGAGCGGTGTTGATCGAGCATAGCAGCAGGAGCAAGGCGACCAGCAGCTCGAGGACCAGCAGCGGGCTTTCATAGGTGACTTTCAGCCACGACACCCCGCTGCTGCCGTCGTGCACATTCAGGCGCAGCGCCCTGAAGAACTGGTTGAGATAGATGCCCGAGGGGTCCGCGTCTTTGCGCAGCGACGGCTCGAGGGCGCGGAGCTCCGCTGCAGCCTGGGCCAGCGACGCCCCTGGCCTGAGCCTGCCAAGAACATAGAAGCCGAAGTGACTCGGCCAGGTCGCGGTCGTGTAGTCCTTTTCGTAGAGCTGATTGGCGAAAGAAAATGGCAGATAGACGGAGGGATGGAGGTTGGCTGTGAGCCCCTCGAAGGCGCGAGGCATCACGCCGACGATGGTCGCCGAATGACCGGAGACGTCGAGGGCCTGGCCGATCACATCGCGGTTCCCGGCAAAGCGGCTTTGCCAGAAATCGTAGCTGAGAACAGCGGGCAGACCCTGCTCATCCTGTTCGGAAAACAAGCGGCCGAGGTATGGCTGCATTTCGAGAATGCGAAAGCTGTTGCCGCTCAGGAGCTGAATAGTTTCGAGCGAGACCTGGCCGCCGTGGCGGATGGGAATTTTTTCATCACTGGTCCAGGCCAGCAGATCGGTGCTGGTGGTCTGGCGCTCGCGCAGCAGCCGATACAACGGGCCGCTGAGCCCATGCATGGTATCGCCATTGCGCAGCTCGTACTCCACCAGTCGCTCGGGATGCGGCACCGGCAGGCTCTTGAGGATGATGTTCCAGGTCAAAGTGAAGATCGCGGTGTTGGCTCCGATGCCGAGAGCGAGGGTGACGACGGCGACCAGCGTGATGCCCGGCGATTTCACCAGCTGCCGCGCCGCATACCTCACATCGGCCCACAGAGAGTTCCACCGCGGCCACTGCCAGGGCTCGCGTGCGCGCTCCTCTACCAGCGCAACATTGCCGAAGGCGCGGCGCGCGGCCTGCTCTGCTTCCCTGCGGCTGAGGCTTTCGTTGCGCATGAGCTGCTCGGTCTTCTCCTCCAGGTGCAGGCGCAGCTCTTCGGAGAGGTCGTTATAAATTCGCCGGCGGGAGAATCGTGGAAACCAATTCATCAGCTTGTCCTATTCGGAGCGGAGCGCCTGCATCGGATCGATCGATGTGGCTCGAAGCGCGGGTATAAGGCTGGCCAGAACGATCGCGGCGACGACGATGGCCAGCGAAAGGCCATAAACAGCCGCGTTCCAGACTGCATTCTGAATCAGGACCGTCACCATGAGGCGGTTGAGCAAGACGGCGACGACGCTGCCAATGAGGAGCCCGGCAACTCCCAGCTTTGAGCTTTCGCGAAGCACCAGGAGAAGAATGTTTCGCGGCGACGCGCCGACGGCGATCCTCAGCCCGAACTCGGCCTCGCGCTGGACAACAGAATGCGCGAGCACGGCAAAGATTCCGCTTGCCGCCAGGAAAACCGCAATGGACGCAAACAGGGCCAGAAGGTAGACGTCGAAGTATTCCGCGCTCAAAACATCGGACGCGTACTCTTCCGCGGTTCCGGCATGGAAGACGGGTATATTCGCATCCGCTTCATGCACGGTTTCAGTCAGAGCCCGCAGCGCATCCGCGTCCTTAACGGAGCGAATGGCGATGGTGAGCGGCCCCACCGGATTCTGGTCGTAGGGAATGTACATGAAAGGCCAGCGTGCGGCTCGTGGTCCCCATATGTCGACGTCAGCGATCACCCCGATCACTTCGCGCACGCCGGACGCAATGCTGTTGTCTCCCTGTGACGGTTTGAGAAAAGAGATATGTTTTCCAACCGCGCTCTGGTGCGGCCAATAGCGTTCTGCCGTGGTCTGGTTAACGATGGTCACCGGAGTAGGTTCGTAAGCGTGAAAGAATCGCCCCGCGAGAAGATGTACGCCGAGTGTCTGAAGATAATTTGCGCTGACCGGATCAACGCCCGCCGTGGGAGCCTCATTGATGGAGCCAGGTCTTGGCTGGCCTTCCGCGTAGAACAGATCCACGAAGCCATTGGTATTGCTCATTGGGAAGCAGGTTGTCACGCCCACTGCCTGTATACCGGGGAGCGCATCGATACGAGCGATCAGGTCCCGGACAAAGGATGTCTTCGCCGCGCCGGTCGCGAAACGGGTATCTTCCAGGTGGATTTCGCCGGCAACGAGATGGCGGCGGTTGAATCCAGCATCAGCGTGGATCAATGTGTAGAGCGTCTTGAACATCGTCCCGGCGCCGATAAGAAGTGCCAGCGAGACGGCGATTTCGGCGACGACCAGCAGCCGGCGAACTGGCTTGGCTTCCCCGTGCACGCGCTGGTTTTGTTCACGCAGGCGGTGAATGGCGGCCGACCGTGTCGTCAGCCACGCGGGAAATATGCCGGTAGCCAACGCTGTTGCAAGGGTGAGACACGCGCAAAACACCAAGACGCGGCTGTCGGTGTGCGCGTAGTACTTCCATGGCAGATAGAACGGCTCGTAGTGTTGCAGCAGCCCGGCGCCATAGTGGGCCAGCAGCAGTCCCAGCGTGCCACCGCCGAGAGCCAACAAGAGCGTGTCGATCAGGCTCTGTTGCAGCAGACGCGAGCGCGACGCGCCCAGAGCGAAACGAACGCCGATCTCCCGACGCTGCCTGGCGAAGCGCGCAAAAAAGGAGCTGGTGAGGTTGGCGCACACAAGTAAGAGAAGCAGGACAGTGACCAGGACAAAGAAGGGAAGCTGTCGCCGGGCGTACTCCGTGCCGTTGGCCAGCAGCGGTTCCACATTCACGGTATAGCCTGCGTTCGTCTGCGGATATCGGCTTGCGAGACGGGCAGCGATGAGCCCCAGTTCGGAGCGGGCCACATTCGCGCTCAACCCGCTCCTGAGCCGGCCAACCCCGACAAGATAACGAACGCCACGGTCCTGCGCCTCTGGCGCATCGAACGCCAGAGGCACCAGAACATCTTCCGCTCCGCGCAGCACGGGCATGCTGAACTGTCGCGGCAGAACACCTAGAACGACGTACGGCTTGCCGTCGAGATGGATGGTGCGGCCGATGATTCCCGGGTTGCCTCCCAGAATGCGCTGCCACGACCCATAGGTGAGAATCGCGACAGCGGTGTGGCTGCCCTGAGTTTCTTCGGGCAGAAAGCTACGGCCGAGCTGAGGCTCGACGCCCAGCGTAGAAAACAGTGCGGGGGTTACCTGCACCGTCCTCACCCGTTGAGCAGTCTGCCCTGTCGACAGATTTTGGCTCTGAGTCCACGAGAAAGCCGCCATCTCTTCGAAAGAATGGGTGCTGGCCTGCCACTCCTGAAACTCAGCGGCGGAGACATTCATCTCGTCCCAGTGGCGCAACTCGTTGCTGCCCCACAAAAGCACGAGGCTCCCCGGATCGCGATATGGCACCTGGGGAGCCAATGTGTTGATGAACGCGTTGAATGTCGCGGTGTTTGCGCCGATACCGATGGCCAGAGTCATTACCGCAACCGCCGCAAACACCGGCGCCCTGCGGAGTTTTCGCAAGCCGTATACCACGTCCCCCAAGATGCTTTCCAGGGCCGGCCACTGCCAGGGCTCGCGTGCGCGCTCCTCCACCAGCGCAACATTGCCGAAGGCGCGGCGCGCGGCCTGCTCCGCTTCCCTGCGACTGAGACCTTCGTCGCGCATGAGCTGCTCGGTCTTCTCCTCCAGGTGCAGGCGCAGCTCTTCGGAGAGGTCGCTGTAGATCCGGTGACGGCCGAAGATGCGCGCAGGCCAGCTCATGGGGAAGGCTCCTCAGGAGTTCGCGGTCTGGCTGGCCGGTCCGAGAACCAGCGCGATGCCCTCGAACATGCGCTCGAAGCTGGAGATCTCACGCTCCAGGTGGCGCAAACCCGCGGCGGTGATCTGGTAGGTCCGTACGCGGCGGTTGGTGGCCGAAATTCCCCACTCGGCCTTGACCATCTTCTCTTTCAGCAGGCGCTGGAGCGCCGGGTAGAGCGAACCTTCTTCCACCTGGAGCAGGTTGTTGGAGCGCTGCTGGATGTGCTGCACCAGGGCGTATCCGTGAGCGGGCTGGCGGCGGAGAGATTCGAGGATCATCATCTCCAGCGCGCCGGGAAAGAGATCACGAGGGGGAGTCTTTTTGGGTGGCATAAGGCCTTATAGCAACAGGCCTAGACTAAAAAGGTGTGCGCCGCGGTGTCAAGCGCTTTTCCATCCGAGCCAAGGCGGCGCGGGCCGGGTCGCTCAAGTATTTGATTTTTCAAGAAAAGTGCGAAACTCAGGCAACTCCTTCGACGGCAACAGGTTCCGATTAAATCGCACAAGAATTCGGTGTCCGCGAGGAACCAGGCGCTATGACGGTCCCGCTGACGAGCGTAAGACTTAAAGATCGCCGGTCACTCCTCGAAGCCCACGCAGCCGAGATGTAGGCGGGATAAGCGAAGGACGATAGGCAAGGTACAGAAAAAATGAAAGCGTTACGCTGGTTTCGCAACCTCACACTGATCGCCATCCTTGGAATGATTCCCAGCGCTTCGTTTGCGCAGATTTCCGTCGGCATCTCCATCACCACGGCTCCTCCGGTGCTTCCGGTGTACGAGCAGCCGCTTTGCCCGGCGCCTAATTACATCTGGACGCCCGGATACTGGGCGTGGGGCCCGGGCGGCTACTACTGGGTGCCGGGCACCTGGGTGCTGGCGCCGGCCGTGGGCCTGCTCTGGACACCGGGATACTGGGGCTGGGGCAGTGGAGTCTATCTCTGGCATGCCGGATATTGGGGCCCGACAGTGGGCTTCTATGGTGGCGTGAACTATGGGTTTGGCTACGGCGGCAATGGTTTTTACGGCGGACGGTGGAACGGCGGCTATTTCAGCTACAACACCGCGGTGGTGCGCGTGAACACCACCATCATCCGCAACACGTACATCGACCGCACGGTGATCGTGAACAACGTGAACCGGGTGAGCTTCAATGGCGGGCGGGGCGGCATTCAGGCTCGCCCGACTCCCGTGCAAATGCAGGCGGAACGACAGCGGCGCATGGGTCCGGTTGCAGCGCAAAGCAACCAAGAGCGCTTTGCCCGCGACAACAAGGCCAACTGGGCCTCGCAGAATCACGGCAACCCGCGCTATGCGGCGCTGCAGCGGCCGGCCACATCCGCGGCAGAGTTTAACCGCGCCGCTCCGTCACGCGGATACAAGCCGGTAAGCGAGGCGCGGCCGGCGACAGGAACAAGACCGGGAACCAGGCCAACAGAAAATGCGCGGCCGACGACCAGGCCAACGACCACTCCGCGGCCAACTCCGGGTAACCGTCCAACACCTGAGACCAGACCGGGAACCAGACCTTCAACGCCGGCCGCGCGGCCAACCACAAGACCTGCTCCGCAGCCAACGACGAGACCCGAGACCAGGCCCGCGCCGCGTCCGGAGACGAGGCCCGCTCCTCAGCCCACGGCAAGACCGGCAACCAGACCTGCGCCGGCTCCACGACCGGCTGCCCGTCCGGAGTCTTCGCCTGCGGCGAGGCCCGCACCACGCCCGGAGACAAGGCCTGCTCCGCAGCAGCGTCCCCAGGCCCGGCCCGAATCAAGGCCTGCTCCGCAGTCCAGGCCCGAGCAGGATAAGAAACCCCAGTAAGCAATTCTCAGACGATCGAAACGACCCGGGCGCGATGCCCGGGTCTTTTCGTATCCGGCGCTGGCCGCCAGGAGCCGGCGAAGCTATGGAATCGGAAGAGATGTAGCTGCGGCAAGGCGGATTCAATCAATGTCCGCAGCGCGCACAGACTCACTTCGCTTCAAGCAACTCGGAGATACGGAGAAGCCACTGGCGCGTCGTCAAACCCTCCCAGCCCTCGGCAATGATATCCGGATGGAAGATCTCGACGAATTCTTCGGCGAGGTGTGAGTCCGTATCGCCATACGTGGCGATAAAGCGGTGAATATCCGCAACCGTGCCCGCTATATCTTCGGCAAGAAAATCTTTCTTGCAGGTAGCGATAATTTCTTCGAGCGTATTTCCATTGATATCGAAATCCTGATGAAAGTACGCACCAAGGAGATAGTTAAGGTGCGGAAATCCCGTTTTCTCTGGATATCGATAGGGACCCATAGACAAGCCTCTTGTTCACGGTTTCGGAATCGGATACGAAGTCAGGACATAGTAGAGCTTACCGGCTTGCCGCGTCATTTTCAGAACAATGCGAACCCCTTGCATATCGGTCATCGCGCCTGTCGAGCGCACCACCCCGTAACCCACTTTCGACCCTGCATCGAAATCAAGGACCAGGGGCTTCAGATTATTTGCCGCCGAGGCCCAGGCGCGAATCTGCATCGCATTTGCCTTAAGGCCATCCGAGACCGCCTCCTCGGCTGCACGCAGCGATGAAAAAGAACTGGCCGCCGGGATACGCGATTCAGCAAGCAGCCGTGCTCTCAATTGCGCTTCCGTCTGTCCGACATGCTTGAGAATGGTATGGCCGCCCGCCGCCTCTTCCTCCGCCAGCGAGATGCGGCCCGCACGGATCGCGAGAATACGGGCTGCGGCCACGGAGGTGACAACAACCAGCGGAACTGCGACATCGACACCGGTGCCTATCCTTTCAGCATTGACCTCGCTGGCGCCAAAGCGCCGGGCGGCGGCCTCGCCTATCTCTTGTGTCAGATCCTTGGTCGGCTCGCCGCTCCAGAGCTGTCTCCCGCCCGCGATCGTGGTGTCCGATCCATGTCCGACCAGCACCCCACCGGCAGCCTTCGTCAACAGGGTGGGCTCGGGAGTTAAGAGCAAACCGCCGCCGGCCAGGATCTCCAGAACCCCGCCGGCCAGCCTTGCCGCTCCCCACATGCGATTTACCAGGATTTCATGCGCACTCAGATGCTCGCCCTCTAACACAGCGGCTAGCTGCACCGGGGACAGAACGACGCGCAGGCCATCTTGTTCGTCCATAACGAACCTAGTTCCCCATCTGGAGATCGATGAAATTCTGCTGATCGAGAGCCGGCTGGACGCGGAGAGAAAGTGTGTGGTTGGACCCTCCGCCACTGCCCGTGCTGAATTCACTGATCCAGCCCTTAAAGGAGTAAGTGCAGAGCGCCTCTTGCTGATTCTCGTCCTGCCACAACTCAACCTTAATGTCCTTGATCTTGTCCGGGGTTACGACGTAAGCGAGCGCAAAGATTTTCTGTAACGTGGCATACGGCATGTTGGTGTTGTCATGCATATCCACCACAAAGACAATCGCGCACTGAAGCGTCCCCATGCGGGGCATTCCATTTTGATTGTGCAGGGTTGAGATGCCAACATGCGCCGACAGAGCATTAAACTTGCTGCCGTCGATGGTCACAGTGGTATTCGAGGGCTGCGCCACATCGATTCTCCTTTAGTCATTATCGAAAACATTACCTACGCCATGGCTGGCAGTATATGAGAGGTAATAGACGCGAAGGGTTTCAACAAGATGAAAGGAAGACGTCCAAAATCGCCCCATCCGGCTGGGGGCTTCCAACCGGAAGAGCTCCGGAGAGAGAAACGATGGTCCCTCTGAATCGCGGGCCCGAGCTTCGAAATCCGCCCGCGTGGCCGCAATGCGAACTCTGGAAACTGACCCGCGATGCCGGGCCGCAGCAAGCAGCAATGCAAAACGAGCATAACCTGACCACGATGGCCCAGTTATGCTCGCTCTTGCCGCACCACTCTCGACGAAGCCGTCAGATGCGCATGGGCATGATGATGTAGCGGTACTTGTACTCGCCGTCGGGATCCTCGGGGCGGACCTGCCCGGCGGATTGCGCGTCCTTGAACTCCAGCCGCACTTCGCCGGAGTTGCCAATGGCCTTCAGAAAGTCGATCAGGTAAGCGGAATTGAAGCCCACCACCAGGGGATCGAAGCTGTAGGGCGTCTCGATGGTATCTTCCGATTCGCCGGAGTCGGTCGAAGAGGACGAGATCTTCAGCTCGTTCTGCTCCAGGCGCATCTTTACGGCGCCCGAACGCTCGTCGGCGAACTGCGCCACGCGCTGGATGGAGGCCATCAGGTCTTCGCTGCGCACGATGACGAACTTGTTGTTCTCGCGCGGCATCACGGCCTCGTAGTTGGGGAATTGCCCGGTCAGCTTGCGGCTGGTGAGCACGCGATGGCCGACGCGGAAGAACAGGGTGTGGTCGTCGTCGGCAAATTCGATGGTCTCCACATCGGTGTTGGAGAGGAGAGATTGCAGCTCCGACAGGGCCTTGCGCGGGATCAGCGTCTTGCGCTCACCGCTTACGTTCGACAGCGTTTCGCCGCTCTTCTCGATGTGGGCGAGACGGTGGCCGTCGGTCGCCACCATGGCCAGGGACTCGGCCTTGAGGATCAGCAGAGCGCCATTCAGCGTGTAGCGCGATTCCTCGTTGGAGATGGCGAAGATGGTTTTCGAGATGCAGTTCTTGAGTGAAGCCGCCGGAATGCTGGTGACGCTGGTCTGCGGGAACTCCGGCACCTGCGGGAAGTTGGCGCGGGCCATGCCGACCATCTTGGTGTTGGAACGGCCGGAGCGGATCTGCACCCAGTGGTTCTCCATCAGCTTGATGGAGATGTCGCCGTCGGAGAGCAGCTTGATGTAGTCGTAGAGCTTGCGCGCGGGAATGGTCGAGGAGCCGGGCTTTTTCACCTTGGCGGCGCAGGAGGTCTTGATGCTCTGGTCGAGGTCCGTCGCGGTGATGGTGATGTGGTCCGCCTCGGCCTCGATGAGGAAGTTGGAGAGGATGGGGATGGTGGTCTTGCGCTCGACAACGCTCTGCGTGGCGGTGAGCTCGCGCAGCAAATCCTGACGGCTGACGCTGATTTCCATGTTGGCACCCTGACCGACGCCCGGTGTTGATTTCTCCACTTCGATCCCTAGTCCTGTCGTTGCGCCTGGCATGTGAAACCCCCAATGCGATTTCGCCCACTGTACACCACCGCGGGCCGAAGTCCGAAGCGGTGGATGCAAATGGATGCATCACCGCTTCATTCTAGTAACAAAACGGTGCTCCGTGCTCTCTGGAAAACTCGGTTTTTGATAGGAAATACGCGCTCCATCCCCAACAGGCCCGAGTGGTGCGAGAGGACCGTGATCGGCAGCGGGCAGCGGTACTGCTACTGAAGAGCTTTTATAGGGATATCTATCCAGCAGCAGTAACCGTTTGGCGCGGAAAAGTGGAAAGATGGACGGAAACCGCTCCAGCCGCGGGTTTGACCGATGACCCAGTTTTAGAAAAGTGGTGCGCTCAGATTTCAAAAGCGGGAAGACCGGCTGGAAAGCCTCCAAAACCCATCCAGTTCTCCTGTTTCTGCACAGCGCACTGGCAAAGGCATGTGGAAAGCATGACAGCTTCCGTGGAAAGCGAGTCCCCGAGCAGATGGGGCGGGATCTCCCGAAGAACCGGCTTTCAACAGCGGAGGGCTTATCCGAAGTTTGCACACGGAGAACCTCCGGCGCGGAAAAGGGCGCGCGAAACTCAGGCCGAGGGGAGAAGCGGCTCATCGCAGATTCAGTCCCTTCGATGGCTCAGTTGAGGTCGTCGCCGGTGATCACGCTGACTGGAGGAGTGGGCTCAAACGTCTGGTCGACGATGAGGTTGGTGCGCACCTGGCCTCCGACGTACACCGTGGGCTGGCTGACATAGGCGCCGGTGAGCGTTTTGACCCCGGTGGGAACGACCACCAGGTCCCAGGTGCCGGCCGGGATGCCGAGGTAAGCGGAAATGGTCCCGGGAAGGCAATCGGTGAGGACAGGCTTGGAGGCGGTAAGCTGCGTACCGTCAGGGATGAAGTAGATGTCGACGGCACCGGTGATGGGCGCCTGCTGCAGGAAACGCACGGCAAAGTTCCCGGCGGTGGGCGCGGTGTTCTGGTCGGTAAGCAGGGCGGCCTGGAATCCGGCGCCGACGTTGGTGAGATAGAGGGAGTGCTGTTGGCTGGAAAGAAAACTCCCGTTCACCTGGGCGATGATGGTTTTCGATCCGGTGGGATGAACCGAAAGAGTGGCAGAGCCGGGGGTCATGAACGCGTAGTTGGTGATGGTTGGCGCTCCCACGTTGGTGGCGATCTCGGTCGATCCGGCGTAGACATCGACGGCGCCGGCATTCGACGAGGCATTGATCACGCGCACCAGGGTATCGGGGGTGGAGTTGCTGACCACCTCGCATCCCGAAGCGGCCATGACGACCAGCGCGAGCAGGCCTGCAGAGCGGACCAGAGAGCAAAGCTGGAAGGCAGGCGATTTCAATTCGGTGTCCTGGAGAATCGAAAGCTACGACCATCACCCGAGTTGCTAGACCATGTTACCTAAGTTCTATACAAAACACTCCACAATTTGGATTGTCTCCGTAAATTTACGTTTCTAAATTGATTATGTGGCGAATTCGGTCGGACAAAGGTAAAGCCGCGCTTACTCAAAGGTAACCATATTAACGACGGAAATGCAGGCAGGGGTCGGCCGCCTCAGGCATTGGCGACGTAGATGAAGCGCACCAGGAAGAGAATGGCGAGCAGATAGAGCAGCCAGTCCTGACGCCGGAATCTGCCCGAGAAGATATGGACGCAGGCGTAGGCGATGACGCCAAAGCCGAGGCCGTTGGCGATCGAAGCGCTCAGCGGGATCATGATCAGGGTCAGAAATGCCGGGATGGCGGAGAGCGGCTCGGTCCAGGGGATCTCGGTGATGGTGGTGAGCATCAGGCTGCCGACGACTATCAGCGCCGGAGCGGTCGCGGCGGTGGGCACGATGCCGACCAGCGGAGCCGCGAAAAGCGCGATGAGAAAACAGAATCCTGTGACGATGGCGGTGATGCCGGAGCGCCCGCCGGCGGCCACTCCGGCGGTCGACTCGACGTAGCTGGTGACGGTGGAGGTGCCGGCGAGCGAGCCGATGACGGTAGCGACGGCATCGGCGAAGAGGATGCTGTTCAGCCGGGGGATGTCGCCGTCTTCGCCGATGAGGTTTGCCTTTTTGGCCACGGCGACCAGCGTCCCGAGGTTGTCGAAGAGGTCGACGAAGAAGAAGACGAAGATGATTTCGAGCAGCCCGACGTGGATGACCGAGCGGATGTCGAGGCGGAATGCGGTCTGCGTCAGCGCGGCGATCTTGTAGGACGAAACCTTCCAGTGGACCAGGCCGAAGGGGATAGCTCCAAGGGTGATGGCGATGACGCCGATGAGGATGGCGCCGCGCACCCGCCAGACCTGAAGGGTGCCGATGACGATGACGCCGATGAGCGCCAGCGCGGTCTGCGGCGCGCGCACGTTGCCGAGAGTGATCAGCGTCGCCGGATGCGACACGATGATGCCGGCGTTGTGCAGCCCGATGAAGGCAATGAACAGCCCGATGCCACCGGCCACGGCGGCGTAAAGCTCATGGGGAATGCTGCGCAGGATGAGCTGGCGGATGCCGCAGGCGGTGAGGAGCAGGAACGCGACGCCGGAGATGAAGACCGCGCCCAGCGCCGTCTGCCAGGGAATACCCATCTTCATGACCACGGTGTAGGTGAAGTAGGCGTTGAGTCCCATTCCCGGTGCGAGGGCTATGGGATAGCGCGCGATTACCCCCATCAGCAGGCAGCCGAAGGCCGCGGAGAGGCATGTTGCCGCGGTGACGGCGGGCAGCGGGATTCCCGCCTGGGCCAGGATGGCCGGGTTCACCAGGATGATGTAGGCCATGGTGACGAAGGTGGTCAGCCCGGCAAAGAACTCCGTCCGCCAGTTGGTTTTCAGTTGAGAGAACTCAAAATAGCGTTCGAGAGCAGCTCGCATGTGAGCTTCATCAAAACACAGGCGGGGCGAATTCCAAACGATGTTCTTGGGCCGCGGGCGCCCTCGATTAAGAGCTCAGCGCGTGACCAGTGCCTGAAGTTTCCTGGGCGCGGCCTGCAGATAGCTGCCGAGGATCAGCTCTTTCACCTCTGCCCAGTCCACAGTGGCCAGATCGAGCCGGAGCCCGACCCAGCCGCGCGAGGCCACGTAGGCGGGAAGAAAGAACCTGTCGGGATCGGACTCGACGAGGAATTTATTTTCCCCGGCCAGCACCTTGCACCAGAGGGCGACCTTATTGTCCCCGTGGTGGTTGTTCACGTAGTAGGCGAATATTTTTTTGCGGACCAGGAAGGCGGCGTGCTCTCCCTTGTTCTCCCGGCTGGTTTCAGGCAGGGCGAGACAGAGGGTGCTCAGCCTGTTCAGGCGTTCCTCCGCACTGGCCTTTGCTCTCACGCCAATCCTGCTCCTGCTCCATGGTAGCCCGGGATGCGAGGGTCTCCGCTCGCGGGACACCTTGACTATCTACAACTGGAAGTGTAGATAATCATAGTATGGGGAAACCAAGCGATCTGGTTCAGGGCACGCTCGACCTGCTGATTCTGAAAACCTTGTCGAATGAGGCCAAGCACGGCTGGGCGATTGCCAAGCGGATTCAGCAGCTTT
>Ga0335075_10011414_pt1 | contig 13435 bp, 9 predicted proteins | sample Lox_Sample_24_FD_206723 | JGI IMG/M metagenome (GOLD analysis project Ga0335075, IMG submission 206723) | Soil microbial communities from Loxahatchee National Wildlife Refuge, Florida, United States - Lox_Sample_2.4 | ecosystem: Environmental > Terrestrial > Soil > Wetlands | place: USA: Florida...
GCGACGCGCTGCCCGCCGGAGAGCCAACGCCCGGGTATCGCGTCGGGACTCCCGCCATCCGGGAAGCTCTGGCTGTCCCGGTCGGCCCGGCCGTCCCCGCTTCCTCGGCTGCCCTCTGAGCCCCGGCCGCCGTGACCGCGCTGCTGCCGGTAACCGCCTTCATCGGCGCCGCACGCCGCATCAGGCTGCGCCCGGCCCCGACGCGGCGTGCCTTGGCGCGGTAGGCCGTGGGATGGCCCGGCATCGCGGGGCCAGCCATCGTGGCCAGCGGTGCCGCAGCCGCGGCCGCGAAAGTGACCCCGGATGGCAGGCCTAGGCCAGCCGGGTCCCACCCGGCAGGCAGCTCGACCGGCTGGGTCACCCGGTGCGGCACCCCGCCATCCGTCACGACACGGGAGTCGACGGCCACGAACGCGGTGAACCGGCACAGCACGCCGTAACGCAGGGACACCTCGGTGATCCGCTGTTCCAGCCGTGCCAGCCCCGCGGTGTCGGCCAGGCAGGCGTACCGGTCCTCGAGATCGCGGAGGTGCGCGCGCGCCCAGGTTGCCGTGCTCGCCGGGTTGCCGCCGACTGCGGCGGTGACCTTGCTCTCGAACGGCGTGCCGTCCGGCGCGGTCCCGCGAACCGTGATCGCTCCGCCGGGAGTACCCCGCCACCGTCCCGTCACCGTCACCGGCGCGCCAGCGAACAGGTCAGGAAGCAGGCTCGGCGCCAGCGTCCCCGGTTCGATCTGCAGGCCGTCCGCGGCCAGCGCGATCCCGGTCACAAGTGGAGCGCCGATCCGGCGGTGGATACGGGCCGCGGCCTCGTCGAGGCGGTCCTCGGACTCCACCAGTTCGCAGCGACCGCGCCCGGCGCCGGCCAGCCTGGAAAGGAACCCGGCGTTGACCGCCCGGTCGATGCCGACGACGTGCACCCGGATCCCGGCCAGCAGCGGGCCCAGCCGGTGCAGAATCTGGTCCTCGTTGCCGACCTGTCCGTCAGTAACGAGCACCAGAACGCGGTCACGACCGCCTGGCGCGTGCCCGCCGCCATCCGGGCCCGCCGCGTGCCCGCCCGCGCCCTGCCACTCCGCCTCGGCGGCCAGCAACCGCACCGCCTTCTCCAGCGGCGCCAGCATCTCGGTGCCGCCGCGGGCGTCCGTCCGGGCCAGCCACTCGACGGCGCGGAACCGATTCCGGTCGGTCGCCTCCGCCAGCCCAGACAGAACGCCGGGCAGGGGCTCGACCTGGTTGTCGAAGCGCAGCACCGCGAACCGGTCGGACCCGGTCAGCGTGTCCACAATCCGGGCGGCGGCCCGCCGGGCAGCCACCATCTTCCAGCCGGCCATGCTGCCGGAGCGGTCGAGTACCAGCACCACGTCGCGGGGCCGCGGTCGGCTGTTGCCGTCCGGCGGCAGGAGGGTGAGGGTGAACGTTCCCCGCGCCGGGTCTTCTCCCGTGTCCGGGGTCAGCATCAGCGACGTCGCCACCTGGTCGTGGTCAGCCACGGCCAGCCGCAGGATGAAGTCCCGGTCGAGCCGTTCGCCCGGCCGCAGCCGGACGATCGTGTGGCTGTCGGCGGCGGCCTTCTCCGCGGTCGCGTGCAGGCTGCACCTGATGCCTGCCAGCGGCAACCCAGCGGGATCGATGTCGGCGCTCACCGTGAGCGTGACCGGGTTCGGGAACCCGGGCAGCAGCACCGGTGGGCTGATCCTGGAGGCGTCGGGGACGGCATCGGTGTCGGCGGCCACGCCACTGCCGGCCGGGGCGCCCCCGAGCGGGCTGCCCGGGATGTAGCGCGGGGCGACCACCAGCGGGAACCGGAACGTCACCTCGCCGTCTGCGTATGGCAGCGGCTGGGCCAGCGTCAGCCTGACCGTGACCCGCTCGCCCGGCGCGATGTTCCCGACCCGGATCGTGAATACATCCGGCCGGTCCTCTTCGGCGATCGCCGCCCGTCGGCCCGCCGCGATCGCCTGGTCGTAATCCTCGCGGGCTTGCGAGCGTTCCTTCAGCACCCCCTCCACGACGTGTCCGGCGCACTCCATCCGCATCGCGGTCACCGCGGCCCGGTCCGGCAGCGGGAAGATGTATGTCGCCTCCAGCGGAATGTCGAACGGGTTACGGAAGCCCTGGGTCAGCTCCACCCCGGCGGAGGTGCCGGCGATGGCGGCCCGCACGTCGACGGCGTCAAGCGGCAGGTTCCCCCGGCTGGTCACGAGCGCGCCCAGCCCGGCATCCGGCTCGGCGTCGTACTCCTCATCCAGCGGCACGATGTCAGTGGTCATGTCCGGCTCTCCTCGGTGAGCTGCCTACTCCAGATGATCGGCCCGGGGCATCAGGCAGAACGCCCAGGCCGGAGGCAAACAGGCGTCGGCTGGCCAGTTCCGCCAGCAGCGGCTGCGCGGCGCGCACGATCTCTGTCACGTCGTCGGGGCCGGGCTCGCGGCCCGCGCTCTCGAGCAAGAGCGTCACCCCCGGAGCCAGCCTGACGCCGTGCACCAGCCCGGTCGGCGGAACGGCCAGCCCGCGGTCGCCGTACGCCGCGGCGTCGGCAGCCGACTCGTCGGGCTGGCGTGCCTGCCGTGTCCAGAAGCGGCTCGGCGCCGACGGGACTCCCGCCTGCAGGGCTTCCGGCGCGAGCACGGTGTCCGGGACGCGGGCGATCGCTGCCAGCGTTTCGTCTGTGGCACCCGCCAGCTCGGCCTGGATCTCGGCGAGCGAGCGTCCCTCCGCCTGGCGGCGCTTAACCGCCACGAGCTGCAGCAGGTGCCGCCGTCCGTACCGGGCGATGCGGCCCCGGCGGCTAAGCGGCGGATCGACCAGGCCGACCGTGACGTACCAGCGGACCAGGCGCTCGTTCGGCACATCACGGACGCGGCCGTTTGTCCGCGCCCGGCTCGCCTCCGTCCCCGCGCCCTCCGGCCCGTCCGGCGTCCCGGCTTCGTCCGATCCGATCGGCTCGCTGGCGGCAAGGGTCCCGGCCGCGAGCTCGGCCAGTTCCAGGATCGTCCAGGGCCCTTCCATATCCTGATTCTGACACTGTAACTATTACAGTGTCAACGATGATCTGCGGCAGGATCCACACCCGCTAGGCCAGCGGGATCAACGGATCGTCGCGAGGACCGGCGGCAGCCCCGGCAAGCGGCCCGCCCGTCCCGACCCGACAGGCCCGCAAGCGGCCGACGCGACAGGCCCGCAAGCGGCCAACCCGACAGGCCCGCAAGCGGCCCGCCAGTCCCGACCCGACAGCCCGGCAAAACTACCAGCCGGTGCCGAGGCCGCCGCGGCGGCTTACGGCGCGGAGCGCTTGGTCATGTGTTGGCGAGGAGCGCCTCAAGGGCATGCCGGAGGGGGGTCAGCCGCCGGGCGGCGGCCTCGCGGGCGGCCGTCAGCGTCCGTCCGGCCACCGGCTCGGTGATCTCGATGTAGCACTTGATCTTCGGCTCGGTGCCGCTCGGGCGCAGCACGACACGAGCATCAGTCAGCCGGAAAATCAAGACGTCCGCCCTCGGCAGCCCGCCGTCGCCGACACGTGCCAGGTCCGCCAGGCCGGTCACCGGCTGGGGGCCGAGCCGGTCAGGGGGATCGGCGCGGAGCCGGCTCATAACCCGCGCCTGGTCGGCGGTCCGCAGCGTCACCTGGGACGTTAGGTGCACGCCGTGCGCGCTCTCCAGGCCGTCGTAGACCTCGAGCACCGAACGGCCCGCCTCCTTCGCCCCGGCCGCCAGTGCGAGCACGGCCAGGGCGGCGCCGATGCCGTCCTTGTCGCGCACCACATCGCCGACGGCGTAGCCGAGCGCCTCCTCGTACCCGAAGGCGAACCGCGCTCCCGGTACGTGATCGGCCGCCCGGACGATCCACTTGAACCCGGTGAGGGTTTCCTCGTACCGGGCTCCCGCCGCCGCGGCGATCTTGGACAGCAGCGTCGAGGACACGATCGTGGACGCCACCAGCCGGCCGCCAGGCGCGACGTCATCCGTCGTGCGGTCCAGCAGGCTGGCGCCCAGCAGGGCGCCGACCTGGTCCCCCGTCAGCACGACCCAGCCGTCCGGCCCGTCCCCTGGGCGCCGTGCGGCCACGGCCAGCCTGTCCCCGTCCGGGTCGCTGGCCAGTACGAGGTCGGCGCCAAGCCGCCGCGCGTCGGCCAGCGCCAGGTCGAGCGCGCCGGGTTCCTCAGGGTTGGGGAAGGCCACCGTGGGGAAGTCTGGGTCGGGTTGGGCCTGCTCCGCAACTACGTGCGGCGCCGCGAAGCCGGCCCGGCCGATGGCGCGCAGCATCAGATCGCCCGCCACCCCGTGCATCGGCGTGTAGACGACGGTGAGCTCGGCCCATTCCCGCGCCGCCCCGGCGGCCGCGGGGACCACCGCGTCCAGGTACGCCCGGGCGATCTCGTCGCCGTGCCGGGTGATGAGCGGGCTGTCGGCGTCGGCGACCGGGATCCGCGACAGCGGCCCGAGGCCGGCCATCCGGGCCTCGATCTCGGCGTCGACGGGCGGGATGACCTGGGCGCCGTCGCTCAGATACAGCTTGTACCCGTTGTCCGCGGCCGGGTTGTGGCTCGCGGTAATCATCACCCCGGCCGACGCCGCCAGATTGCGCACCGCGAAGGCGAGCAGGGGAGTGGGGCAGGGTAGCGGCAGCAAGCCGACGGCGATGCCCGCCCCCGCCAGCACCCGAGCCGCCTCATCGGAGAACTCCGCCGACCGGTGCCGCGCGTCGCAGCCCACCACCACCCTGACCGCATCCCTGGCACCGCCGTCGCCCGGCCGGCGCTCGCCATCCGTTCCTGAGCCAAGCAGCCAGCCCGCCACGGCCGCGGTCGCGGCCCGGACGACCGCGCGGTTCATCCGGTTGGGACCTGCGGCGACAACCCCCCGCAGCCCGGCGGTCCCGAACTCCAGCCGTCCCGCGAACCGGTCCCGCAACTCATCCAGCGGCCCGGTAGCCCCGGCGCCCCCGGCCGAACCACCGCCCCCGCCCGCGGCCGAGCCTCCGTCGGCGAATGCCCGGTCGAGCAGCGCCTGCAACTCAGCCCGGTCCCTTGCGTCGGGGTCGTCCGCGATCCATGCCTCGACCACTCCGCGGAAATCAGCCTCGCCCGTCACTCAGTTCACTCGCCCCTCGACCTCACAGAGGATCGGGTTTTCGAGGAGTATCCGGGCAACCCCAGTTACCCCGATACTCCGCAACGGTCCAATCCTCCGCATAAATCTGTCCTCCGCTGCGAGAAGGCGGCCACTGAGGTCACGCAGGACACTCGCACCACGCAGGACACTCGCACCACGCAGGACACTCGCACCACGCAGGACATTCCGGCCACGGACCAGATCGGCGCACCACGGACCGTTCGGCCTGAAAGATATGAGATCACGCCTTGATATAGGGGATGCCTTCGGACCTGGGGCCGCGGACCTTGCCCACGAGCCCGGCCAGCACGATGATCGTGACGATGTACGGGGTCATCAGCAGCAGGTTCGACTGGATCGGGGTATTCAGGGTGGACATGATCGACTGCAGCTGTGAGGCGAACCCGAACAGCAGGGCCGCCGAGATCGCCCCGAACGGCGTGTACCGGCCGAAGATCATCGCGGCGAGCGCGATGTAGCCCTCGCCGGAGGACATGTCCTTGTTAAACGAGCCGACCGAGCCGATCGTGAAGTAGGCGCCGCCGATGCCCGCGATCAGCCCGGCCACGATGACGTTGCGGTAACGCATCGCGATCACGTTGATGCCCACGGTGTCGGCCGCGATGGGGTGCTCGCCGATGGCCCTGGTGCGCAGTCCCCAGCGGGTGGAGAACAGGCCCACCTGGACGCCGGCCAGCGCGATGTAGGTCAGGTAAAGGAAGATGGTTGAGTCGAAGAAGACCGGGCCGATGATCGGGATGTCGCCCAGCAGCGGAATCTTGATTGAGGAGAACGTGGCCGGCGAGTTCAGCGTGTTGGCGTAGGGCACCATGAGGGCGTCATACAGGTAGCCGGTGATGCCGAGGATCAGCGTGTTCAGCACCACTCCGAGGATGACCTGGTCCACCCGGTAGCCGATGGCGAAGACGGCAAGCAGCACCGCGACCAGCGAGCCGGCCAGCGCTCCGCTCAGCAGGCCGAGCAACAGCGATCCGGTGCCGCTGGCCACGATCGCGGCGGTGAAGGCGCCAAGCAGCAGCTGGCCCTCGATGCCGACGTTGATCACCCCGGAGCGGGAGCACACCACCCCGGTCAGCGCGCCCAGCATGATCGGGATTGACCCGGCCAGGGTGCCCTGCAGCAGGTTGACCACGTTGAACGACGTGCTCAGGCCGGCGTCGGTCCAGCACAGCAGGGCGACGACGAACAGGAAGACGACCGCCGCGATCGCCGCCCGCTTCTGTACCTGGCCGAATGGCAGGAAAGACCGCAGCACGGCAATCACGAGGGTGATGGCGCCGCACACGTAGCAGGTGATGGCGGCGGGCAGGGTGAGGTTCGGCACCGACACCTTGGCGAACGGTTGCGAGAACGCGAAGGTCGCGTCCCCGTGGTGGGAGTAAGTGCCGAGGACGAAGATGTTCACCAGCCCGAACACGGCGAAGGTCACCGGCGCGAGCCACCGCCGGAAGGTGCTGCTTGGGGGCTTGGCCGCCAGGTCCAGGTCAACCGGGCGCAGGTCCTCGGTAGCCGTCATGCGTTCCACCCCCTGGACATGACCCCGCCGACGCCGCCGCCTCTAGCGGCGCGCAACCGGAACATGGCCCGGATCAGCAGCGGTGCCGCGACGAACAGGACGATCACCGCCTCCAGCACCTGCACCATGTCCACCGGGGTGCCGGTGGCGGCCTGCATGAGCGGCGCCCCGGCTTTCATCGCGCCGAATAGCAGCCCCGCGAGCACCACGCCGAGCGGTCGGCCGAAGCCGAGCAGCGCAACCGTGATGGCGTCGATGCCGTACGTCCCGTAGCTCTGGAAGTTGAGGGTGAAGTCGGTCCCTTGCACGACCGCGGCGCCGCTCAGCCCGGCCAGACCGCCGGCGAGCAGCATCACAAGCACCCAGTTCCGTTCCACGTTGATACCCGCGACGCGCGCGGCGCTTGGGTTCCGGCCGATGCTGCGGAACTCGAAGCCCGTCGTGGTCCGGGTCAGCAGCCACCACAGGCCCGCCGCGCAGGCCAGCGCGATGAGAAAGCCTGCGTTGATCCGCAGGGACGGGCCGAAAAGGTGCGGCAGGTGAGCGTTACCTGCGATGGCCGCGGTGATCTCATCGGTGGTGTGCGGCGCCTGCATCAGGTAGCCGAAGGACAGCAGGTAGGCCAGGAAGTACTGCATGATGTAGTTGGCCATGATCGTGGTGATGACCTCGTGCGCGCCGGTCCGGGCCTTGAGCTCGCCGACTATCCAGCCGATCGCCGCGCCGCCGACGAAACCGCCGATCACGCAGACCACCACGTGAACGAACGGCGGCAGGCTGACCCCGTAGCCGAGGAAGGTGGCGACGATGATCCCGCCGATGAATTGGCTCTGGGCGCCGATGTTGAACAGGCCGGCCCGGTAGGGCAGCGCGACCGCCAGCCCGGCCAGGATCAGCGGCGTGGCCTGGACGCATGTCTCGGACAGCGGATTGAATACCGCGGCCAGGTAGCCATCGTGTATCGCAGCGCCGATCGAGGCCTGCTGGAACAGCGCCGCGACCGTGTGCGGGTTGACGATCGAGCCCTCGAACATCTCCACGTAGGCGCCCACCGCGGTGTCCCAGGCCGCCGCGATCGCGTGGCCAGGAGCCGAGAAGAAGTTGCCCCAGGCATGCAGGACGGTCGTGTTGGTGAACGCGTTCAGCAGCCCGCCTATCACGAACGCGGTGATGAAGGCCAGGACCGTGATGGTTACCGTGCGGCCTTCCAGGATCGTGTCCCTGAAAGCCTGGCCGAGACCGTAAGCGGGCCGGCCGCGGTCGTCCGCCTGGTCAGGTCCCGCCTTAGCCGCTTTCGTCTCCGGGGTGGCTGGATCCGGGGAATTCACCTGATCGCTCATGTTCCCGCTCCCGGTATGGCTGTCGGGGCGCTGGGGGCCGGTTCCGCTCCGGACGGCCCGGGGGTCTCGTCGCTTCCTCCCGCCATCAGCCGCCCTAGTTCCTCGGCCGGCACGGTTGGTGCACGGAAGCCCGTGATCCTGCCTTCGTACATGACGGCGATCCGGTCGGCGAGGGAGTAGATCTCGTCGAGTTCAGCGGAGACGATCAGCACGGCCACGCCCTCGTCGCGCTGTTGCACGATGCGGCGGTGTACGAACTCGATAGAGCCGACGTCGAGCCCGCGGGTGGGCTGGCTGGCGATGAGCACCTTATGCGCGCGCCCGAGCTCCCTGGCCAGGATGACCTTCTGCTGGTTGCCGCCGGACAGCGTGGAGACCGGTGTCGAGGTCGAGGTGGTGCGCACGTCGAACTCCTGTACGCGTTCGGCCGCGTTGGCAGCGATGGCGCGCAGGTTGAGGTTGATGCCGGAGGCGAACGGCGGCGTGTTGTACGTGTCGAGCACCATGTTGTCGGCCACCGAGAAGTCGCCCACCAGCCCGTCCGCCTGACGGTCCTCGGGAACGTAGGCGACGCCGGCCCGCAGGCGCTGTGCTGGCGTGGCGCGGGTGAGGTCATGGCCGTCCAGCGTCACCTGCCCCGCAACCGTGGGCAGCAGCCCCATCAGCGCCTCGCACAGCTCGGTCTGCCCGTTGCCCTGGACCCCGGCCACGCCGAGGATCTCGCCCGCCCGGACCTGGAATGACACCCCGTTCACCGAGACCCGGCCGGTCTGGTGGGCGACGGTCAGGTCGGCCACGTCCAAGACCACCTCGCCCGGCTTGGCCGCCGTCTTGCTGACCCGCAGCTGCACGTTCCGGCCGACCATGAGCGAGGCGAGTTCGTCCTCGGTGGCGGACGGAGGCCTCTCGCCCACGACCTGGCCCCGGCGCAGCACGGTGATCGTGTCCGCGATCGACTGGACTTCTTTGAGCTTGTGCGAGATGAAGACGATCGACGTGCCGCTGTCTTTCAGCCGCCTGATGATACGGAACAGATCGTTGGTCTCCGCCGGGGTGAGCACCGAGGTGGGCTCGTCGAGGATCAGCACGGTCGCCTCCCTGACCAGCGCCTTGACGATCTCCACCCGCTGCTGGATGCCGACCGGCAGGTTCTCCACCAAGGCGTCAGGATCGACCTCGAGGCCGTACCTGTGGGAAAGCTCCAGAACGTCCCTGCGGGTCTTGCGCCGGTCGAGGAGGCCCAGGCGGCGGGTCTCCTCGATGCCGAGCGTCACGTTCTCCGCGACGGTGAACACCGGCACGAGCATGAAGTGCTGGTGCACCATGCCGATGCCTGCGGAGATGGCGTCCTTCGGGGAGTGGAACCGGGTCGCCTTGCCGTCGAGAAGGATCGTGCCCTCGTCCGGCTGCAGCAGCCCGTACAACACGTTCATCAGGGTCGTCTTGCCGGCGCCGTTCTCGCCGAGCAGGGCGTGCACTTGGCCGGGAGCCACCGAGAGGTTGATCCGGTCGTTGGCCACCAGCGAACCGAAACGCTTGGTGATGCCCTTCAGCTCAAGTTCCACATGGGCCCTTCGCGTCGCTCAGTCCCGAGCACAGCTGGCAGCGGTGCGCCACGCGGCCGCACCGCTGCCAGATCTATCGTGCCAGGGTCCTTACACCGGGCTCTTGGTCGGTGTTGCGATGGTCCCGTTCTCGATACCCGCCTCGACCGTCTTCAGCTCGGACTGCAGGCTGGCCGGGACCACGCTGGCGAAGTCGTGGTACGGGGAGAGTACAGCCCCGCCGTTGGCCAGCGTTCCGATGTACGTGCCGCCGGTGAACGTGCCCTTGGCCGCACTCACCACAGCGTTACTCACCGCAGGCACGATGCCCTTGGTGACGCTCGTGATCATGTACTTGCAGTACTGCGGCGCGCTGACGCAGCCGTCGGTGTCCACCCAGAACATGTTCACCTTGTCCGCGCCCGCGGCGTTGTCCGCGTCCTCGACCGCCTTGGCGGCGCCGAGCCCGACCCCGCCGGCCACCGGGAAGATGATGTCCGCGCCCTCGGTGATGAATGTCTGGGTCAGCGTCTGCCCGGTCGTGTCGTTGGTGAAGTTACCGGTGAAGGAGCCCTTCTGGGTCGTCTCGTTCCAGCCGAGCACCTGGACACTCGTGTGGTGCTGCTGGTTGTAGTACTGCACGCCGTCCCAGAAGCCGTCCATGTAGATCGTCACGGTCCCGATGTTCTCACCGCCGAACGTCGCGACCTTGCCGGTCTTCGTCATGCCCGCGGCCAGGTAGCCGCCGAGGAAGCCGTCCTGCACGGTGTTGAACACCAACTGGTCGATGTTGGGTTCCTTAGTACCCGTCAGGCACCCGGACGCGTAGGAGCAGTCCACGATCGCGAACTTCTGGCTCGGGTGCGCCTTGGCCGCGGCCTCCGTGGCGGCGGCCATCAGGAAGCCGACCGTGACGATGATGCCGCAGTGCTCGCTGAGGAACGCGTTGATGTTCGGCACGTAGTCGGCCTGCGTCGTCGACTGCAGGTACTTGACGGTGATGTTGCTGTCGGCGGACGCGGCCGCCTGCATGCCCGCCCACGACGAGGCGTTGAACGACCTGTCGTCGATGCCGCCGGTGTCGGTGACCATGCAGCCGAGGAACTTGGCCGACGACGCCCCAGTCGTCGAGCTCGACGTTGTCGAGCTGGATGAGGCCGTGCTGTGGCTGCTGCCGCAGGCGGCGAGCACCAGCGTGGCTGACACGGCCAGCGCTGCCGTGGCCCATGCGCTGTGTTTCACGCTTACCTCCACTGGGCCTGGCTCAGACAACGCCAGGCCTCGCGATCGTCCAGGGTATTCCGGCAGGTTATGCCTGGCTGTCTCGGCAGGAAAGGGACACACGACTGTGCGGCCCGCTCGTTGCCGAATCGGAACCCGTTCATGATGGCACTCCTGGCCGACCGAACATACCGGCTTGACGACGGCCGGACCTACTTCGTGCTTTCCTACAGGCTGACGATGTCCTGGACCGGAGCGCTGTGAGCCGGCGCGCCGCCAGTGCCGCCATTGGGCGCCGGCACGCCCGGGAAGTCAAGCGTGACGGTCAGGCCGCCCCCCGGCGTCTGGTCCAGGCGGGCGGTGCCGCCGTTGGAGGTGACCAGCCGGTGCACGATGGCCAGGCCCAGCCCGGTGCCGTTCGGGCTGGAGGTGGTGAACCACCGTAGGAAGGCCCGCTCGCGGTCTTCGGCGCTCATGCCAGGGCCGTTGTCGGCGACCGTGATCCGGGCTCCGGTCGGCGTGGCCGCCACGGTGAGCCGGACCAGGTGGCCAGGGCTCAGTGCGTCGAGGGCGTTCGCGATGAGGTTGTCCAGGATCTGCTCCAGGTGCCCTTCGCCGATCCAGGCGGCCAGCACGGGCGGCGTCGGCGAGATCACCAGCACGATGCTCCGGTCGTCGGCCACCGGATGCCAGGCCGAGACCCGTTCCCTCGCCACCTGGGCGACGTCCACCGTCGTCGGAACGGGCACGGCGTTCTCCGCGCGGGCCACTGCCAGCAGCCCGTCTACCAGCCGGGACAGCCGGGCCAGTTCGTCCAGTGCCTCGGCGAGCTCGCGGCCCGTGTCCGGATCGGTGTGGGCGGCGTCGGCGGCGAGCAGGTCGAGCCGCAGCCGCAGCGCGGCCAGCGGGGTGCGCAACTGGTGCGACACGTCCGCGATGACCGCCCGGTTCCCGTGCACCAGCGCCTCGAGCCGCCCGGCCATCGTGTTGAACGTCGTGCCCAGGCGCCGCAGCTCCGGCGGCCCCGACTGCACCTTGGCCCTGATCGCCAGGTCACCGTCGGCGAGCCTGCGCGCCGCGGCGTCCAGGCCCTTCAGCGGCCGGCTCACCCACCGGGCCAGGCCGAACGCCAGCACGGCCGCGGCGAGCATGGCCGCGGCGGCGATCGACCCGAGGATGACCCACAGCTCGAGGATCTCGTGATCCAGCGGTTTGGTCGATCTGGCCAGGATCACCGTGCCGATCCACCGCTGACCGATGAAGACGGGCATCGCAGCGATCACCTGCGATCCCACGGTCTGGGTGACCGGCTGGACCACCTGGTCGGCCAAGATCGCGCTCTGGCCGTCCGTCTCCGCTTGCTGGGAAACGAGCTTCCAGTCCCCGCGCCCGATCGCCGACCGGACAACCTGCTTGCCGCTGCTGCTCAACACGAGCAGGACGTCACCGTCCTGCCGCGCCTCCTTCGCGACGGCGAACACGGAGGAGATGGCTTCCGTGACCGCGAGGGCCGAGCCTCGGTTGTGCTGCGGCTCGGCCAGCTCCTCGAGCCGGGCCTGCGCGGCGGCCGCGTCGGTGCGGGCCATGCCCGCCGCGGACTGGATGAACGAGCTCCGGTCGTGCGAGGTCGCGTTGAGGGTAAGCGGGACCACGGCGCCCACCAGGACGATGGCGGTGAAGGCCAGCAGCATCAGCAGGATGCGTCTGCTCACGGAGGACCGCTCCGGTCGGGACCGCTCCGGTCGGCCCCGGCCCGGTCGGGACCGCTCCGGTCGGGACCGCTCCGGTCGGCCCCGGCCCGGTCGGCGAGCCGGAAGCCGTGAGCGTAGACGGTCTCGATAAGGCCAGGGTCGCCCAGCTTGCGGCGCAGGGCCGCCATGTGCACGTCGAGCACCTTGGTGGGGCCGTACCAGTGCTCGTCCCAGGCCCGCTCGAGCATCTCCTGGCGGCTGACTACACGTCCAGGGTCGCTGGCCAGGCACTCCAAGATGGCGAATTCCTTCGGCGTCACCGCGATCTGCTGGCCGGAGACGCTGACCTTGTGCGTGCGAAGGTCCACGCTGAGCGAGCCGTGCTGGAGCACCTGGCCGGCGGGCTGGCGGCTGCGGCGCAGCACGGCCCTGATCCTGGCCAGCAGCTCGTTAAGCCCGAACGGCTTGACCAGGTAGTCGTCGGCGCCCTCGTCCAGCGCCAGCACCCGGTCTGGTTCCTCGCCGCGCGCTGTCACCACGATGATGGCCGCGTCGCAGGCCTGACGCAGCCGACGGCAGACCTCGAGGCCATCGATGTCCGGCAGCCCGAGGTCGAGCAGCACCACGTCAGGCACAGGCCAGTCCAGCGCCGCCTGGCCGGTGGTCACGCTGCCCGTGTCGTAACCCGCCCGGATCAGGCCGCGGACCAGCTGAGTCGCGATGCCAGGATCGTCTTCCACGACGAGGACCCGGGCCGGACGTCCGTTCACGACCTCCACGCTAAGCACGAAACCTGCGCTCGCCCAATCCGGCGCAGATCTTAACCAAACCTGAACTTCTTCCAGGGTGGGTCCTAACAAGTCGCAGGGCATCATTATTACCAGAGTTCCTTGCTCCAGTGCTGACAGCCTCCCTGCCGCTGTCGCGCGGATGACATGGGAGGGTCCGCGTGGATAAGGCCACCCTGCAGCCTTATCCACGCGGACCCC
>Ga0335075_10011416_pt1 | contig 13434 bp, 12 predicted proteins | sample Lox_Sample_24_FD_206723 | JGI IMG/M metagenome (GOLD analysis project Ga0335075, IMG submission 206723) | Soil microbial communities from Loxahatchee National Wildlife Refuge, Florida, United States - Lox_Sample_2.4 | ecosystem: Environmental > Terrestrial > Soil > Wetlands | place: USA...
GTATGACGCCGGCAAGGGCTTCGGCTTCCTCACCCGTGATGACGGGGGCGAAGTCTTCGTGCATTCAACGGCCCTGGATTCGGCGGCGACACCGCTGAAACCCGGCCAACGCGTTGAATTCGGTGTAGCCGAAGGCAGGCGCGGGACTCAGGCGCTTCAAGTCCGCGTGCTGGAACCGCCGCCCACGGTAACGAAGGTCGCGCGCAAGAGCCCGGATGAGATGGTCCTGCTCATCGAGGATCTGATCAAGCTGCTCGACGGGGTGTCGAACACCTACCGCCGGTCGAAGCACCCGGATCCCCGGGACGCCAAGAAGATCGCTGCCGTACTGCGTGCCGTGGCAGCTGACCTAGAGACCTGACAGCTAGCGAGCCGGGCTGGTTGCCGCGACCCGGGCGCGCAGGATCCGGCGGCGTCGGCCGATAAGCAGCCACACCATCGCGAGTAGCAGTCCGCCTGCGGCCACGGTGAGCCCGGCAAAGCCGCTATTGGTCAGGGAGAGCAGCAAACCGATCAGCCCACCACCCACCAGCGCAAGCTGGTGCAGCGTCTCCGAGAACGCGAAGGCAGACGACCGCGTTTCCTCTGGAATCTCGCGCTGCAGGATTGAATCGAGGGCGACCTTGACCAGTGTCTGAGCGATAGCGGCGGCCAGCGCCACCGCTAGGACAGACCACAGGCTGAACAGGACGGCGCCCGCGGTGCTCGCCAGGGTCGCCAGTCCGAGCACGATGAACATCATGACTTGCGGCGCCCTTGACCGCAGCGCCGAGCCGATCGCAGTGCCCAGCATGCCCCCGGCAGCGACGGCGATGGCGAGCCCGCCCAGCGCGATCGCGTCGGAGATATGGCCGAAGTGCTCGCTGCGCAGGATGAATGCCAGGAAGAAGAGCATAAAGCCGTAAAAGGCACGAATCGATGCGTTCGCACGCATGGCCTCGGCGACCACAGGTCCAACGCGCGGTGGGGCGAACGGCCTGCGCTTGGCTTGTGGCCGGCCAGTGCCCGGGGCGGTCCGGCCGTCGCCAGGGTAGGCGGCGCCGCGGTCAGGGAAGCCGCCGTCGGGGAAGCCGTCGTTCGGAACTGTGGGGCCAGGAAAGCCAGCCCGGGGAGGAGCAGCGCCGGGAACAGTTCCCCGGATGGTGCCGCCAGGGCCGAACTCGCCCGCCCCGCCGCTGCCAGGATCGCCGGTACTGGCGCCACCGCCCTGCCAGCCGTCTGCCGTCACCGGACCTGCCCCGTGACCGTTGGCCTGGCCAGTTCCTTCGCTGGTCTGCTGGCTCGGCTCGGTGCCGGGGCGAGGGACATCGACGGTGTCCGGCAGCCTGATGGCCAGCGCCATGGCCGCGAGATAGATCACAGTGCCGACCCGCAGCACCCACGCCGCGCCAGTCCCGCCGCCACCCATGACCTTGTCCACTCCGAGAGCGACGGCTGCTCCGGTGGACGTCGCGATCAGGGATGCCATGTTCGATCGTGCGTTCGCCGAGACCAAGGTGATCTCGCGCGGCAGCAGTCGCGGCGTGACCGCTGCCCTGGTCACGACGTAGGCCTTTTGCAGTACCAGCACCCCGAACGCCGCGGGCAGCAGCGTCAGCGTGGAGTTGTACTCCACTGCGCCCGACATTCCCCAGCACAGCAAGCCGCGGGCTAGCAAGGTGCCCATGAGGATGAACTTGTTCCCTTGCTTGACCCGGTCAAGCAAGGGTCCGATGAACGGCGCAAGAATCGCATATGGTGCAATAGTTATTAGCAGCGCGAATGCCGCGCGCCCCCGTGCCTGCTCGACCGAAGTGCTGAAAAACAGACTGCCCGCCAGCGCGATGGTGACGAACGCGTCGCCGATCCCGCCGGCCGCGGTCAGTTCGAGCAATGTGGCAAAGCCGGTTCGGCTCGCGCCGGATGCACCGGTCAGCCGGTGAACGAACCGCCCGGCGCCGCTCGCCGCGCCGGCGCTGACCCGGCCCGCGCGCTGTGAGGCCGAAAACACCGAACGGCTGGCCCGCCGCACGCGTGCTCCGGTCCCGGTGTCTCCCATGGCTCAAGTATTCTTCCTCTGCGAGCCTGCTCAACACAGCCCGAGCCATGAGGTGGCAGGCAGTTTGCCCGAGCAGGCGTTCTTACGGCCGGATGAGGAAACTAATAACTAACGTGAGTCCTACTCGTGCCCGAACCGCAGTCCTCGATCAGATCTGCGCAGAGGCTGCTGACCTGGCCCGTACCGCGGCAGAGGAACTGGCAGGCGTGGCCAATGTCGGCGACCACGTCGGTGTTACGCCCGACGACGAGCGCGTGGTGACCCACCTCTTTAGCAACACGGACCGCGCCTACGTCGGCTGGCGCTGGGCGGTGACGGTCAGCCGGGCCGCCCGGGCGAAGAACGTCACCGTAAGCGAAGCGGTGCTGCTGCCCGGCCCTGACTCTTTGCTGGCGCCGGACTGGGTGCCGTGGAGCGAGCGGGTCCGGCCCGGAGACCTGGGCGTCGGCGACCTGATGCCGGCGGCCACTGACGATGAGCGCCTGGTTTCAGCGAGCCTGCTCGAGGGCGACGACGGCGTGCTGGACTGGGATGACAGCACAAGCTGGGATCAGGGCAGGGAGCTGGCGGCGTCTCTTGGCATGAGCGCAGATACCGGCGGTGCCGCTTACTCCGAGCCTGGCACCAGCCCGGCGGGGGCAAGCGTGGCCAGTGCGGGTCCGCTGACTGCCGAGGCTGGCGAAGGCACAGCCGGCGGTGCCACGCCCGGCCGGCGGACGAGGGTCCTGTCCGCCATCGGCCGGGACACTACCGCGGTCAGGTGGTACTCGAGCGAGCACGGGCCAGGCACGCCGCTGGCGCGCGCCGCGCCAGGACCGTGTGTCACGTGCGGCTTCCTGGTGCCGCTTGCCGGGCCCCTGGGCCGGGTTTTCGGCGTATGCGCCAATGAGTACGCCCCGGATGACGGCCGGGTGGTGTCACTGGACCACGGCTGCGGTGCGCACTCTGAAGCGCTCTTCGCTCCTGCGGGGACCGGTGGAGTCGCTCCGGTCATCGACGAGGTCGGCTACGACCTGGTGGACATGCCAGGGGTCGCGCTGGCCGATACGGTCTTCGAGTCGCTCGACCACGACGCTTGACCTAATACCAGGCGGGACACGGCCGGGCGGGGTGCCGCCGGTCACCGCAGCATCGGTGCCGTCCGTCAGTTGGTCCTGGTGGCGTCAGTTGGTCCTGGTGGCATCAGTCGCGGTCGCTGCTGCTGGCCGCCGCGGAATGGTTGATGTCCGCCTGGCGGTCACGGTCCTGTGCCGCTAGCCGCCGCCGCGCCGCTGCGTTGCGCCTGCGCTTGAGGTACGGCACGTATACGAACCCGAACAGGCCCATGGCCGTTCCGAGCGCCGCGACCCACACCCACCAGCGGTCAACCGGAGGCAGCTCGTCCCGCACGATCAGCAGGACTACCAAGGCCACCAGGAATCCCGCCGTGATGACGGCGGTGATGAGCCGGTCGTCGCCTTCCAGCGGGGGCGGGACCGGGCGCAGCTGGCGGCCCACCGGCCCAGGCTAGCCGATAGGGCGATGAGACATTTGCCGTTGGCTACTGCGGTGGGCTACTGGCTGCGCCAGAGCCGCCGCCGTGCGACGATGCAGGCCTCACCTTTCAGACATAGCTGCTGAGGCGGAATGCGCAAGCGCCGCTGATAGTTAGCAAGAGTAATGACGCAGGTTAATGAAGATGACCAAGCCACAAGAGACCAGGTCGGACCCGGGCCTGGCGAGCGCACTTCGGATCTCAGTCAGCCGGCTAGCTCGCCGCCTCCGGGCCGAGCGACAGAGCGAGGGCCTGGAGCCCGACCTTTCAGACACCCAGCTGGCCGCGCTGGCCGCGCTCGAGCGCCATTCCGCAATGACGCCGGGCGAGCTCGCCGATCACGAGAAGGTGCAGCCACCGTCGATGACGCGGGTCATCGCGGTACTGGAGGAGCGTGGCCTGGTCATGCGAACTCCGCACGCGTCCGACCGGCGCCAGGTGGTGCTGACCGTGACCGACTACGGCCGGCAAGTGGTCCAGCAGTCACGCAAGCTCCGCGAGGCATGGCTGGCAAGGCGGCTGCGGGAGCTAACTCCGCAGGAGCGGTCGGCGCTCCGGGCGGCAGCGCCGGTGCTGGAGAAGCTCAGCCAGTCCTGACCGGCAGGCGCAGCCAGGGCAGCAAGACCTTTGGCTCGCTGCAGACCAGAAATTACCGGCTTTTCGCGGCTGGTCAGGTCGTCTCCAACACCGGCAGCTGGATGCAGCGGGTTGCGCAGGACTGGCTCGTGCTGCAACTCACGCATGACAGCGGCACGGCGCTCGGAATTACCACCGGTTTGCAGTTCCTGCCGCTATTGCTGTTCGGCCTGTGGGGCGGCGTCATCGCCGACCGGTATTCCAAGCGCGGCATCCTGATGGTGACGCAGGCGGCCATGGGCGGCCTGGCGCTCCTGCTCGGCATGCTGGCGCTGACCGGATCGGTCCGTATCTGGGAGGTTTACCTGCTGGCGTTCGCGCTCGGCATGGTGACGGTAGTGGACAACCCGACCCGTCAGGCGTTTGCCGTCGAGATGGTCGGTGCGGACGGGATGGCGAATGCAATCGCGCTCAACAGCGCGGTTTTCAACCTGGCCAGGATTGCCGGGCCGGCCGTGGCCGGGCTCGTGATCGGCCTCGTTGGCACGCCAGCGGCCTTCCTGATCAACGCGGCTTCCTACGGCGCGGTACTGATCGGGCTGAAGCTGATGCGACCCGAGGAACTGCACCAGGCGCGGCGGGCGCCACGGGGTGGCGGACAACTGCGCGAGGCCTTGTCGTATGTGCGCGGCCAGCCGGGCCTGTGGATGCCGCTGATCCTGCTCTTCTTTGTCTCGACCTTCGGCATGAATTTTCAGGTAACCACGGCCCTGATGTCGCGCACGGTGTTCCACACCGGCGCGGGCGCATTCGGGTTTGCCTCGGCCATGTTCGCGCTAGGCGCGCTGGGCGGCGCGCTACTAGCCGCCAGGCGGAGCCGGCCGACGCTACGGCTGCTATTGGCAACCTCGTTCGCGTTCAGTGTCTTCGAGATCGTGACCGGCATGGCTCCCAGCTACCTGACGTTCCTGTTCGCGCTCGTGCCGACTGGCGTGGCCATGATCATCTACACCACAGCGGCCAATTCGAGCACGCAGCTGAATACCACGCCGGAGATGCGAGGGCGGGTCATGGGCTTGTACATGCTCGTGTTCCTGGGCGGTACCCCGCTCGGTTCGCCGCTGGCCGGCTGGGTCGCCGAGGTGGCAGGGGCGCGGCTGAGCATGATCGCGGGCGGAGTGATTTCGATGCTCGCCACTGTGGTGATAACCGCAGTGCTGGCCAGGAACGGCAGCATCCGGGTACGCAGTTACGCCCGGTCCACGGAACTGGCGCGCAGCACGACTTGACCATGGCGCGGGCGGGAAACCTGTTGTCCCGCGCCATGGGCTCGCGCTGTCAAGCTCGATCGTCGTGTGCCGGCGAAACCTGGTTGACCCCATACGGGTGGCCTGCGACTGGGCAGACGTGGTCCGCTTCAGCTGGTACGTCCTTGATGCGACCGACGTTCAGGTGATCCGCGACGTCCGCGACGAGGTGATCGGTCCGGCGCTCGCCGGCCGGGCGAATCCGGCAAGCACGCTCGTTCAGGTGGCGGCCCTCTTCCGGCCCGAGTTCCTGGTGGAGGTAGACGCGGTTGTAGCCCTGCCCGGCAGTCCGGCGGCCGCCCTCAGCTGATACCAATGGCGGCGTGAGGCTGTTCGTCGCAATCGTGCCGCCGCCGGAGGCGCTCGGCGAGCTTGCGGCCGTGGTGCAGCCGCTCCAGGTTGCCGCGCCTGAGCTGCGGTGGGCGGGCCGTGAGTCCTGGCACCTGACCCTGGCTTTCCTGGGCGAGGTCGACGAGGGTCTGCTGGCTGAGCTCAGTACCCGGCTGGAACGGGCCGCGGGGCGGCATCCGCAGCAACGCCTGGCGATCACAGGCGGCGGCGCGTTCCCGTCCGCAGGCCGAGCAAGGGTGGTGTGGGCCGGAATCAGGGCCGACGGCCGCGCGCTGGCAGCCCTCGCCGCGTCAGTAGCGGCAGGCGCCCGGCGAGCCGGGGCGCCGCCGCCGGACGAGGGCAGGAAATACCATCCGCACCTAACGCTTGCCCGGTGCCGCCAGCCTGCCGACGTCAGGGGCCTGACGAATCAGCTGGCGCAGGCTAGCGGTCCGGACTGGACGGCTGACGCGATCCACCTCATCCGCAGCCACCTGACGGGCAGTTCGCCGCGGTATGAGCAAGTGGGCTCCTGGCTGCTCAAGCCGGAGACGGGGCAGTAGCCAGCCCTGTGGTCGGGGCGTGGCAGCACTGCACGGGTCTGGAGACGGCGATGGGGACGGGCGAAGCCCGTCCCCATCGGAGTGACTGCGGTTAGCTGCCGGTAATCAGGGCCGCCATCTTGGGCGATCCGATCCCGGTAGCCATGTCGTAACCGGGCGTGGACCGGAACAGGCCGTTGTTGGTCGCTGCCCGCTGCAGCGGCCCGATACCGGTGATGTCGTTGAAGTACTGGCGCGGATCGCTGTTGAACAGCGAGTAGAGCAGCGGGTTAGCGTTGCCGGTGCGCTGCCCCTGATACCCGTCCCGATCGGCGAAGATTGCCGCCAGCAGCGGGGACGACAAGCTGGTGCCGCCGATCTGGAACCAGCCCGGCACCGATTCGCTGCCGCTGAGGGTGGCACAGTAGCTGTACGGCGTGCTGGCGTTGCCAGTGCAGTACTCGGCGTAGCCGGTGTACGGGTCCGCATTAGCGGAGATATCCGGGCCTTGCCGGCATGGCGTCCCGGCTCGGGCCAGGATGCATTGCGTGCTGCCGTTGGCGTGGGTTTCAGACGGACTGTTAACGCCTGGCCCGCTCTGGTAGAACGGCCGTCCCCAGAATTCGCTGGGGGCCCCGCCGCCAGCGCCGGTCGCCGCGCACCAGAAGAAACCGCCCTGGTTGTCGTTGGCCGGTGCCGCCGCGCTGGCGCTGCACAGGTTGTCTACGTTCCAGACGGTCTCCGTGCCGTTAGCCGGGTAACTCGGCTGCGGGTTAGTGCCGGGGTTGTCGCTTTCCAGCGAGGTGCCGCCGACGCTGGTCACCCACGGCTGGTCCGCAGGATCCCCGGCATTGACGATGGTGGTGTCGTCAGAGCGGATGCAGCCGAAGGCGCCGGTGTCACCAGCGGAGTTGAACAGGCTCTGGCCCTGCATGGCCATCTGCTCGAAGATGACGTTCTCCGCCTGCGCGTAGGCAACGCCCGCGTCGTTCTCGCACTCGCCCCAGCTCGAGCTGATCGTGCTCGCGACGTCCTGGTTCGCGATCGTCGAGTACTCGTCCAGCTCGGTCTGGCCGGTGGAGTCGTTCGGCGCGTTGTACACGATGAGGTGGCTGAGGTCGGGCGCGATGGTCAGGCTCATCTGGATGTCCGCGTCCACCTCGATATCGCTGGAGTACCCGTTGTACTGCGGCGGGCAGGTGTCACCTGACGGGCAGACCGGGTTCAGCGGGCCACCGTCGACGTTGACGTTCACCAGTGGCGGCTTGTAGCGCGAGCCGTAAAACTGGCGCGCCCAGGTGTCGATGTCGGACTTCTGGTAGGCAGACAGCTCGAAGACGGCGGCAGTGACGCCCTGGCCCTCGGCGCTCGCGCCGGCACTCGGCGCTCCGTAGATCGAGTTGGTTTGCGACGGCGTCAGGCCGCTGCAGCCAGGACCTGCGCCGTAGCCGTACGGGAAGCCGTCGGCGCCGTCGCTATTCACGTAGGTGAACAGTTCCTGCGTGGTCACGTAGCTTGTTTCGCAGCTGGAGCTACCTGAGCTGGAATGTGTTGTAGCTCCGAGCGGCCGGGCCGGGCCGGGACGCGCGATAGCCGGGTGCAGGCGAACGGTGTTGCTCAGCCCGACGACGCCGAGCACATGGCCGGCGATCGTCGCGGGCAGCCGGACGGCCGCCGAGTTGGAGAAGTACTTGACGCCGCCCGAGCCACGATAAGTGCTCAGCGTGGTCCTGAAGGCCGACTGGATCTGACTACTGGTGCCCGTGGCGCGGACCAGGAACGGCGACTCGCTCGTGCTGACCTTCAGCCCGGCCGAGCGCAGATAGCTTGCGACTGCGGCGCGCTGCGCGCTAGTCGGCGCATACCGCGACGCAAACGCGCCCTTGGCCAGCCAGTGGTGGTACTGGCTGTTGCCGGCGGTGTACTCCGCGCGCAGCTGACTGGTCAGCTCCGCTGAGTTCCGTGGCGCGAGCGCTATCTCAACCGACATCCGGGAGGTGCTGTAACGCCCGGTGATCTTGTCGGTGGTGGCGGGCAGGCTGCCCTTGATGGCGGAGAAATGTGGCGTCTGAGACTGCACACCGGCAAGCGCGACACCACCTCCGCCGGCAGCAGCCGTGGCCGCCGCCACACCGAGGACGGTGAGCAGAGCGACGCGGCGCGGTTTAAGCAAACCCATAAGCCCTCCTTGGCTAGTCGCCCTGCCCGCGCGCCTGGTCCGTCGCTGCTACTGGTCCCCGATCGGCTTGCCGCCTGCCATCCACACCTCAGTGGCACAATGATGCGTTTGCATGACAGATCATGATTAAACGGACAAAAGCGAAGCAAGATTTATGCTGCACTAAGGCTTGCCGAGAATGGATGAGCGTGTCAAGGATTGTGATGTCAGTAAGTGGCGGGAAGGCGGGTATTGTCCCGCCGCACTCCTACAGACGCTCGATCACGTAGTCGATACAGGCAGTCAGCGCCTCGACATCGCCAGGCTCGACGGCAGGGAACGTGCCGATCCGCAGCTGATTCCGGCCAAGCTTGCGGTAAGAGTCGGTGTCCACGATCCCGTTCGCGCGTAGCGTCCTGGCCAGCGCGGCTGCGTCGACTGGTTCGGCGAAGTCGATGGTGACAACCACCTGGGACCGCTGCGCAGGGTCCGCGACGAACGCCGATGCAGCCGGCGATTTGTCCGCCCAGTTGTACAGGATGCCGGAGGATGTCGCGGTGCGGTGCGTGGTCCAGGCCATGCCGCCGTTGCCGAGCATCCAGTCCACCTGCTCGGCCAGCAGTACCAGGGTTGCTACCGCCGGCGTGTTATAGGTCTGCTGCAGCCTGGAGTTCTCGACGGCCACCTGCAGCGACAGGAACTCCGGAATATAACGCTCGCTGGCCGCGAGCCCGGCCGTCCGCTCGAGGGCGGCCGGGGACAGCAGCGCCATCCAGAGCCCGCCGTCCGAGCCGAAGCACTTCTGGGGTGCGAAGTAGTACACGTCGAACTCGGCCGGATCCACGGCGATGCCCCCTGCCGCGCTGGTGGCGTCGACCAGCACGAGCGCGCCGTCGTCCGCGCCCTGCACCCGGCGGATCGGCATGGCCACGCCGGTCGAGGTCTCGTTGTGCGTGAGCGCATAGGCGTCTATGCCAGCCTCGGCCTGCGGCGACGGGTGCGTGCCCGGCTCAGCTGCCAGCACTGACGGGTTGGCGAGCCATGGCGCTGCCTGAGTGACTCTGGCGAACTTAGCCGAGAACTCGCCGAAGCTCAGGTGCTGCGACCGCGCTCCGATCAGGCCGAATGCGAGCGACTCCCAGAACGCGGTAGTGCCACCGTTGCCCAGCACGACAAGATAGTCGTCGGGCAGGCCGAACAGCGCGGCCAGGCCCTCCCGCACCCGCTGCACGAGACCACGCACCGGAGCTTGCCGATGGGAAGTCCCGAGCAGTGTCCGCCCAGCAGAGCTTAGTGCTTCGACCTGAGCATCCCGGATCCTGCTCGGACCGCTGCCGAACCTGCCGTCGGATGGCAGCAGGCCAGCCGGGATCGCGATCGGAGCCGGATCAGACATTCTGGTCAAATACCTCATCAGCGCCGGGGACGTCGCGGACGGAACGAGCTTTCGGCCCTACGTAGACCGCGCTCGGCCGGACCAGCCTGCCGGTCCGCTTCTGCTCGAGGATGTGGGCTGCCCACCCGGCGGTGCGTGCGCAGGTGAACATCGAGGTGAACATGTGCGACGGGACCTCGGCGAAGTCCAGCATGATCGCTGCCCAGAACTCCACGTTCGTCGCGAGGACGCGGTCGGGCCGCCGGGCGTGCAGCTCCTCTAGCGCTGCCTTCTCCAGAGCCTCGGCTACCTCGTACCTCGGCGCACCGAGTTCCTTGGCAGTCCGCCGCAGCACCCGGGCCCGCGGATCCTCAGCACGGTAGACGCGGTGCCCGAAGCCCATCAGCCGGTCGCCCCTGTCCAGTGCCTGCTTGACATACGCAGTGGCGTCACCGGTCTTCTCGACCTCCTCGATCATGCCCAGCACCCGCGCAGGTGCGCCGCCATGCAGCGGGCCGGACATGGCGCCCACGGCGCCCGACAGGGCGGCGGCAACGTCCGCACCAGTCGAGGCAATGACCCTGGCAGTGAAGGTCGAGGCGTTCATGCCGTGCTCCGCGGCGGACACCCAGTAGGCGTCGATGGCCTTGACGTGCTTGGGGTCTGGTTCGCCGCGCCAGCGGATCATGAACCGCTCGGTGATCGTCCTGGCTTCGTCCACGCGCTTCTGCGGCACCATCGGCTGGCCAAGCCCGCGGGCGGCCTGCGCGACGAAAGACAACGCCATGACGGAGGCTCGGGCGAGGTCGTCCCTGGCTTGCTCGTCGCTGATGTCAAGCAACTGGTGCATTCCCCACGCGGGCGCCAGCATGGCGAGCGCGCTCTGCACGTCGACCCTGATGTCTCCGGAGTGGACCGGGATCGGGTACGGCTCGGCAGGCGGAAGTCCCGGCGCGAACTCGTTATCCACCAGCAGGCCCCAGACGTGCCCGTAGGAAACGTGGCCCACGAGTTCCTCGATGTCGACGCCCCGGTACCGGAGCGAGCCGCCTTCCCGGTCGGGCTCGGCAATCTCCGTCTCGAACGCGACGACACCCTCAAGACCGGGCACAAAGTCTGACATTCGCGCTTCCTCCACTCCTAGTCAGCGACAGGCACGCGGTGGCCCGGGGGATCAGGCCGCTTGTGGGGGCGGCGGGGGGCCAACTTCGTGTAGCGAATGCTGCCTGCGCCCCTATTCAACCGCGCCCGGGCTACGGATCGGTAACCCGGCCGGCAGATCAGCGCAATGCGCATGCCGGGCGAATGGGACACCGGCTGCTGCGGCTCGCCTACGGGTCAGTCCCGGGCGGCGGCGCCCATGCCGCGGACACCGTGCTGTGGCTGCGCAGTAGCGGCAAGGCCGTGGATGCGAGAGGATCACTAGCCGTGAACCCCACCGGACAAGCAAGCGAGGCCAACGCAGCCGGCCCGGCCGCCGCTGCGAGCAGGCCCGGCGGCAACGGCGTGCCAGGAGCCCCCGGCTTGCTCGCCACATTGGACGAGGCGATGCTGCCCGCCGACCCGATGGACCTGTTCGATGCCTGGATGGACGACGTGATCCAGGCCGGGCTGCCCGAGCCGACTGCGATGGTGCTGTCAACTGTCTCGGCCGATCAGCGACCACGGGGCCGGATGGTATTGCTGAAGGCCGCCGATGTGACCGGATTCACCTTCTATACGAACCGCACTTCACGTAAAGCGAGCGATCTGGCTGAAGTGCCGCTGGCCAGCCTGTTGTTCCCCTGGCACGCGCTGCACCGGCAGGTGATCGTCGAGGGCCCGGTCACGCCGCTGTCCACTGCCGACAGCGAGCCGTATTTCCACAGTCGGCCGCGTGGCTCCCAGCTCGGTGCCTGGGCCAGCAGGCAGTCGACCCAGCTGTCGTCACGCGCTGAGCTCGAAGATCGTTACGCCGAGTTGGACCGGCGCTGGCCGGAGGGCATGCAGGTGCCGATGCCGGAATTCTGGGGCGGCTACCGACTGCGCCCGGACCGGATGGAGTTCTGGCAGGGCCGGCCGAGCAGGCTGCACGATCGTTTCAGGTACACCCGCGAGGACCCGGCGTGGCGGGTTGCCCGGCTGTCTCCCTGACCCGGGAGCTCCTGTTCCCCGGTAGTTTCCGAGCACCCGTAGCTCCTGACCACGGTGGTTCCTGACCTCGGTCGCTGCTGACCGCTGTTGTTGCTGACCGCCGTTGTTGCTGACCACGGGGCGGGGCCGTACCGATTGACCGTAACGTGCGCGTTCCCGCTGTTACTTGCCGTCAGCTGAAGGGTACGTTGCGCGGGCAGGCCGGCATAGCATCGTGGTGGAGGTAATCGCTTGTGACTGCCCACGGCCTGATCGACACGACCGAGATGTACCTTCGAACGGTCTTCGAACTCGAAGAGGAAGGTATCGTCCCGCTGCGTGCGCGGATCGCCGAGCGGCTTTCGCAGACTGGCCCCACGGTAAGCCAGACGGTTGCGCGCATGGAGCGCGACGGCCTGGTCCGGGTGGAAGGCGACCGTCAGCTCGCACTGACCGCGGATGGCCGCGCGCAGGCCACGCGGGTAATGCGCAAGCACAGGCTGGCTGAGTGCCTGCTGGTTAGCGTTATCGGGCTGCCATGGGAGGAAGTCCACATTGAGGCATGCCGTTGGGAGCATGTCATTTCTGACAATGTGGAACGGCGCCTGGTCGAACTGCTTGATTATCCGGTTCGCTGCCCGCACGGAAATGTCATTCCGGGGCTAACTGAACTTGGCGTGCCCGATGATGCCAGCAAGCGGGCCGACGCCGCCACTGCGGAGTCCGACATTGCAATGACCGCCATGTCCATTCCCCGCGCCGAGCACGTGACGGTCAGCCGCATCAGCGAGCAGGTTCAAAGTGATGCGGCGCTGATGCTTAGACTCAAGAACATTGGGATACAACCCGGACGTGAGGTTACGCTTGCGGCCGCTGATAATGGTGTGCGGGTGACAGGTGCGAAGACTGCGGGTGACGTCGGGGCGGTCCTGCCCGTCGATATTGCCTCGCACGTGTTCGTCACCCGGCCGTGACGGTGGCCAGGTGAAATACCGATGACGCCGCATCCAGAACTGCCGCACCCGCTGCTCACCGCCGGCGACGTGCTTGACCAGGTGTCCACGGGCGTCGTCGTGATTGACCGGGACAGCGCGCTGCTGTACGCCAACGCATTTGCCGTTACCTTGTTCGGCTTTCCTGACGACTCCGCGCACCTGGCGGGGCGGCCGCTGCTGTCGCTCGGGATCGAGCAGTCAGATGCTGCGACAGTGCAGCACATGGCGGAGAACGTGCTGCGGGGCTGGCCGTGGGAGGGCACGTTCGCCAGCCAGCGGATCGATGGGTCGCGCGTGTTCGTACGGGCTCATGCTGCTCCGCTGCGGTCCGCCCAAGGCGAGATCACCGGCATCGTGATCATGGCCAGGGAGGCGACCAGGCGCGGCGGCCAGCGGGCCAGCGACCGGATCGGCCTGCTGGAGCGGATCGGTGAGCGGCTGTCCAGCTCGCTGGAGCTGGATGTCAC
>Ga0335075_10011417_pt1 | contig 13434 bp, 11 predicted proteins | sample Lox_Sample_24_FD_206723 | JGI IMG/M metagenome (GOLD analysis project Ga0335075, IMG submission 206723) | Soil microbial communities from Loxahatchee National Wildlife Refuge, Florida, United States - Lox_Sample_2.4 | ecosystem: Environmental > Terrestrial > Soil > Wetlands | place: USA...
GAGTGGCTTTGGACGGTCCCTCGAAGAATCACGCGATGACCTTCAATCAATCGGCTACGACACGCCGGCACGGCTGATCAGGTCCGACTCGTACACCACTCTGCTGGACGCAACCCATACCTGGCGACAAAGGGCGAGGTACTTGACCATTTGCAGCACTGCGTCGACGTGATTCGGGAGCGTGTGCAGGTCGACGAGTACTTCGGCTGGGATTTCGAGTCCGAGGGAGAAGCGAACGGAATCGTTCGGGCCACCTGCCGGGCGGTCGATGGCCGGGTGCTCGTCGTCGAAGCAAAGCGATTAATCAAGGCGTATGGCCTGGGAATCACGCGGAACGAGCCGCTCGAGATTTCCAGCAAACGACTGCGTTCGGTGTCGCCCGACTACTGCGATGTCCGCGCAGGCGACATCAGGGAAAGCGATGCGCCCGTGTGGATCATCGGCGGAGGAAAAACTGCCATGGACACCGCACACACACTGATCACCGAATATCCCGGCCGCGAGGTGAACATGGTCGCCGGCCGTGGAACGTTCTTCTCCAGTCGCGACAAGTTGTTACCGAGCGGAGCCAGGCGGTGGTCGAAGGGCACACCGCTCGCCACCGTCGCGGCACAGATGGGGCGGCGCTTCGACGGCACCAACGAAGCGGAAGTTCGGGATTGGTATCGCGCCACCTACTGCACGTCCTTGACCCCGCACGCCGATAACTTCATGTTGGGCGTGCTGTCTGAGGCTGAAAACCAGACGATCGCCGCCGGCCTCAACGGTCTTGTCATGGATTACCTCGAGGATGCCGTCGACCGCAACGGCACAACCGAGTTGGTGTTCCGGAGCGGAGCGACGAAGGCGATCCAACCGGGTAGCTGGATTGTCAACTGCACGGGATACGTCGGATTACTCGGCGACTACCCGTACGAGCCGTACGTTTCCCCCAGTGGCGCAGTGGTTTCGATCAATCTGCGCTCGGCCATCCTGCACTTGCCTGGGTTCATGGGGTACTTCCTCGGCCACCTGCTGTTCTCGGACAAGATCAGGGATGTCCCGCTGTACGAAGTCGATTGGCAGGAACTGAAACACAAGTTGCCGACGGCGTTTCCCTACGTGCTTTTCGCGCTGGTACAGCACAACCTCAGCTCGATCTACGAAAGTGTTCCGAAGAGTGTTTTCGACGAGAACGGCCTCGATTTCGAAAAGTGGTATCCGCTGCCGCGCCGTTTGCCGGGCATGGCGAGGTTCGTGCTTACGCATCGGCGCGAACGCGAGCGCCAGCGCCGCGTTCTGGACACGGTACGCGATCGATTCGAAATCCGTTGCGGACCACTGGGCGAGGAGTACGAGCCTAGCGCCGTCACGTGACTGACCCGAGTCACGCAGGTTCAGCGCCCAAGAGCGGACATGGTTGTAGTACCCGACGACGGCAACCTTCTGCCCGTCCAGCACCGACAGGTCAGCATGTCCGGTAGCTAAACACGCTTCCGTTACGTGACGAACGCGCGCAGGATAGAGGGGCCGGGGGCCTCACCGAGACAAGAACGGAGCGGGCGATGAAGGCGCATGTCGGCGACTACCTCGTGGTCAAGGGCACCACCACCGAACAGCATGAGCAACATGCCGAGATCATCGAGGTGCGCTCTCAGGACGGCTCTCCGCCCTACGTGGTGCGTTGGCTGGTGAACGGGCACGAGACGACGGTGTACCCGGGCTGTGACGCGGTGGTCGTCACCGCCGCCGAGCACACCGAAGCCTCACGACGCGCTGCTGCGCGGGCCGGCCACGCCGCGACATAGCCACGTCGCGGCTTTCGCGAGATTTGTTGGCTCAGTTAGGGATCCGCGACGCGCGTATCCATTTGCAGACCGCTGGCGTCATCGGGAACCTGTTACGGGTCACTGCGGATCTTCAAGGCGGTACTGAAACCGCGAAGTGCGGGATTCCGGTCCGCTGGGCCCCTGAACGCCGGATTGGCGATTCTCGACATTTCCGGGTCGGAAGTGGATAGCATTTGTTTGCTAACACAGCAAGCAGCGTGCGTGCCGGGGGCAACCTGACAATGAAAATTGAGGTCGTGACCGCCTTCGCGATCTGCACTGGTTTCACAACGGTGTTAGGCACCGTTGCTGGTTCTGCTGCACGCGCAGACGATTTGGTGACCGCGGTGTACAGCGGCGTCAACCAGCTTCGCCAGACATGCGGGGTGATTGCCAACGACCCGCGGTTGACCGCTGCAGCACAGCGGCAGGCCGACGACCTGGTGAGTCACGGTCTGGGCGGCGGCCACATCGGTTCGGACGGGTCTTCGCCGCAGGCGCGTACAGGGGATGCGGGCTACCCCCGGACCGGCTTCACGGGTGAGATCATCTACTGGGGCACCGGGTCTCGTGCGAATCCGGGAGCAGCGCTTGACTGGTGGATGGAAAGTCCCGTACACCGAGCGGTCATCCTGAACTGTGCGTTCACCGCGGCCGGCTTCGCAATCGCCTGGGACGGCAACAAGATGATTGTCGTCGGTGACTTCGCGACTCCTTAAATGAACGCGCTGCTGCGCGGGCCGGCCACGCCGCGACCTAGCCATGGGCGGCTTTCGCGAGAGTTGTTGGGCCAGTTAAGGACCCGCGACGCGGGTATCCATTTGCAGACCGCTGGCGTCGTCGGGGATACGTGGTGGGTCTAGCTTCGGCATCTCGCTCTTGGTAGCGGCTTCCTCTGGGCTCCCGGACGCTTGCGGTGTTGCTCGCTCCAAGAACCGGAGCAGTTCGACGGGGAAGGGAAGCACTAGGGTGGAGTTCTTCTCCGCGGCGACCTCGACCACGGTTTCCAAGAGCCGCAACTGAAGCGCAGCCGGGTGGGTGGTCATCGTCTGGGCCGCTTGGGCCAGTTTTTCGGACGCCTGCAGTTCGCCGTCTGCGGTGATCACCCGAGCCCGCCGCTCACGCTCCGCCTCGGCTTGGCGCGCGATCGACCGCTTCATCGAATCCGGAAGGACGACATCCTTGATTTCCACTCGGTCGATGTGAACACCCCAGCCCACCGCGGGGCTGTCGATCATCAACTCCAGGCCCTGATTGAGACGCTCGCGGTTGCTGAGTAGGTCGTCCAGGTCGCTTTTGCCGATGATCGACCGCAGCGATGTCTGCGCAACCTGGCGGATAGCGGCCACGTAGTCCTGCACGCCGACGACCACACGCACCGGATCCGCAACGGTGAAATAGATGACTGCATCGACTCGCACTGTCACGTTGTCGCGGGTGATGCCATCCTGCGCGGGCACCGGCATGGTGACGATTTGCATATTCACCTTCTGCAGGCGATCGGCGATTGGCATCAGCAGCGTGAGCCCCGGTCCACGGATACCGCTTTGCACACGTCCAAAACGAAACACGACGCCTCGTTCGAATTGCTGGACGACCCGAACGCTGGTGCCCAGCCAGAGCACACCAAGGCCGAACGCTGCGGCCAGTGCGTACAAGATAATCATGACGTCCTCCACTTCCGCCTCAGCAGGAGCCGCCGGAACTTTCGGCGACTGCAGGGCGGCTTATCGGCGATGAAACGTAGACACCCCTCCAGTGTGCGCCGATCACGCAAGACGTGCTCGGGCCCCTGATCGGTGATCTTCCGATACAGCACGGTGCTTTGGCACTTGGCGATCCAGAAACGGTGACACGATACTGACGTGGACCCCGACGGGGATGGTGGCGATGGACTGACGGCGGTGGCGCTGTCGTGTGGGTCGTGCGGCACCGAACTGCCACCGAACTCTAAGTTCTGTAACGAGTGCGGTGCACCGGTTACACAGGTCAGCCGATCGGCGGAGTACAAGCAGGTCACGATTTTGTTCGCCGATGTTGTGCATTCGATGAACATCGCTGCTGCCGTCGGGGCGGAGCGGCTGCGCGAGATCATGGCCGACCTCGCCGACCGGAGCACTGCGGTGGTGAAAAGCTATGGCGGAATGGTGGATAAGTTCACCGGGGATGGCATTATGGCGGTGTTTGGTGCGCCGGTGGCGTTGGAGGACCACGCCGTTCGTGCCTGTCTGGCGGCGCTGGGCATCCAGGAGGTGGCGCAAAGGCTTGCCGTCGACGTCCTGGCCCGCGACGGTGTGGATCTGCAGTTGCGGGTGGGTCTTAACTCCGGTGAGGTAATCGCCGGTGAAATCGGCACGGGTGCACTGGGTTACACCACAGTTGGTGAGCAGGTCGGCATGGCCCAGCGGATGGAGTCGGTGGCCCCGCCGGGGGCGGTGATGCTCAGCGCGTCAACAGCACGACTGGTTGATGGCGCAGCGGCTCTCGGTGCACCGGAGATGGTCCGCATCAAGGGTGCTGCCGAGCCAGTGGCCGCGCATCGGCTGATGGCGGTGTCGGAGCGGGATCGCCGTGCCGCAGGTGCTGAGTCGGCCTTGGTGGGACGGCGGTGGGAGATGGCCGCTGTGGAGGCCCTACTGCAACGCATTATTGAGGGCCACGGCTCGGTGGTCACAGTGGTTGGCTCCCCGGGAATTGGAAAGAGCCGCCTAGTGCGCGAGGTCGCTGGGATGGCCGAGGCGCGGGGTGTGCAGGTGTTCACGGCCTACTGCGAATCGCATGCCAGCGACATCCCGTTCCAGGTGGTGGCTCGACTGTTGTGCGCAACCACCGGTGTAGGCGGGCTAGACGGGCCGGTGGCTCGTGAGCACGTGCGGGCTCAAGCCCCAGGTGCCGACCCCGAGGACGTGTTGCTGTTCGAGGACCTGCTGGGCATCGGCGATCCCGATGTCGTACTGCCCAAGATTGATCCCGATGCCCGTCGGCGGCGGTTGACCGCGCTCGTCAACAGCGCCTCATTGGCCCGTAACACCCCGGCGCTGTATGTCATTGAGGACGCCCACTGGATCGACCAGGTCAGCGAGTCGATGCTGAGCGACTTCCTCACCGTCATCGTGCAGACCGCCGCACTGGTGCTGATCACCTACCGCCCCGAATACTCCGGCTCATTGAGCCGGCTTATCGGCGCCCAGAGCATCGCCCTTGCGCCACTGAGTGATCCGGAGACCGCAGCACTGGTCTCTCAGCTGCTCGGGCCGGACCCCTCACTGGGCGCGTTGGCCTCCGTGATCGCCGAGCGGGCCGCCGGCAATCCGTTTTTTGCCGAGGAGATGGTGCGGGACCTGGCCGAACGCGGTGTCTTGCGCGGAAACCGCGGCGCCCACGTTTCGACGGTCGGCGCTGCCGAGGTCGACGTGCCCGCCACCGTGCAGGCGACTATTGCCGCCCGCATCGACCGCCTTGACCCGGCAGCCAAGCGCACCTTGGGTGCTGCGGCGGTCGTCGGCTCAATGTTCAGCCGGGACCTGTTGGAAACACTGGTTATTGACCCTGCCCTGGAGGATCTGATGGGGGGCGAGCTGATCGATCAGGTCACATCCGCCCGAGGTCCCGAGTACGCATTCCACCATCCGCTAATTCGCACGGTTGCCTATGGATCACAGCTCAAATCGGATCGCGCCGAGCTGCACCGGCGCGTCGCGGCCGCGATTGAGTCGCGTCACCCGGCAGCGGCCGAGGAGAACGCAGCTCTGATCGCCGAACATCTGGAAGCCGCCGGTGATCTGCACGCCGCCTACAGTTGGCACATGCGGGCGGCAACCTGGGCGACCAACCGCGACATCAACGCCGCCCGCCTGTCCTGGGAACGCGCCCAAAAGATCGCCGACGCCCTACCCGCCGATGACCAGAACCGCGCAGCCATGCGCATTGCCCCGCGCACCATGCTGTGCGGGATTGCGTACCGAGTCCAAATGAACGTGGCCGGGGACCGCTTTGATGAATTGCGGCAGTTGTGCACCGCCGCCGGTGACAAGGCCTCGCTGGCCATCGCCCTGGCAGGGCTGATGGCTGATCACGTGTATCACGCCCGGATGCGTGAGGCATCGCAGGTGGCCACCGAAGCCATGGCTCTCATCGAGTCGGTCGGCGATCCGACCTTGACGGTGGGGCTCTCCTTCGCCATAGCCCACTCCAAGGTTGAAAGTGGCGAGTTATCTGACGTGCTGCCGTGGTCACAGCGGGTAATCGACCTGGCCGACGGTGATGCGTGTAAAGGCAACTTCATTTTCGGGTCTCCGTTAGCGCTCGCCTTTACACAGCGAGGCATGGCCCGATACTCCCTGGGTCGTCCCGGATGGCGCGATGACCTGCGGCACGGCCTGGCCATGGCCCGCAGCACCGACCCCTTGTCCTACGCCGTGGTGGCCGCCTGGGTGTACGTCCCGGGAATACCGAACGGCGTGCTGAGGCCCGACGATTGCGCGATGCGCGAAATCGAAGACGCTCTGCGGATTGCCGAACGATCCGCTGATGACCTTGCGTTATCGAACGCCCAGATGGCGCTGGGCTTTGCGCTGGTGCACCGCCCGACGGATGCCGAGCGTGATCGCGGACAGATGCTGCTCACCGAGCTCAGCGACGTGTTCGTACGCCGGGGATACCTGCAGGGCGGATTACCGCTCATCGAGGTGTACGTGGCGCGTGAGAGGGCTCGGCGTGGAGATCGGGATGGCGCCATATCGTTCCTGCGCACCGCCGCCGACCATCTGTTCCGCGACGGGCGGCTCCGGGGGTGGGGCATTCCTGCGACGGGTGTTTTGGTGGAGACTCTGCTGGACCGCGGAGCAGACGGTGACGTAGCTGAAGCGGAGGCCGCGATCGATCGCTTAGGTGCGGCGCGGACCGGAGCCAGTCTGGCTGTGCGCGACATCTGGCCGTTGCGCCTACGCGCTCTTCTGGCGTGGGCACAGGGCGATACCGCGGCTTATGCGCAGTTGCGGGATCGTTACCGCGACATGGCGAAAACGCTTGGCTTCGAAGGGCATATCGCATGGGCCGAGGCAATGCCATGACGGCGGCTGCCGTCTCGGGAATTCTGCGCTGCGATCGAAGCACCAGCAGAAAGGAATCCCAGCGATGGTCATGACACGTGCCGAATTGGCGCAGTACGTCAAGAATGCCGGAGGCTTGAAGCTTGTCGTTTTCGGAGCCGATGGGCATGAGGTTGCGGCGATGTTCGTGCAAGGATCGGTGACATACGACCAGGAGGAAGCGACCTTCATTGCGGTTGCTGAGGACGGCCACATGGTTGGGGAACTGTTCGTGGACGAAACGGTCGATTACGACGAAAGCACGGACGCCTTTGTCATCCGGACCCCGCGATAGTCACCGTGGCTCGATCGGTCTCAATTCCTCGACAGTAGGTCGCCCACGATGAGTGTGGCGGATGCTGCTGATCCCTTCACGAAACCGAAGAACGGCCCGAAGTCTTGCGTCGCCGAGAAGCCAGTGATGTAGAGCCCTTTGAGGGTGCACCCGAACCTCTCGTCAAGGGTCGGAAAGCCATCCCGGATTGCAATTCGATCCAGAACGGTCGCCAGATACGGGACCCGGGATAGGTCTGCGCGGTAACCACTCGCGAAGATCACCCGATCGACGTTCAGCTGCTCCGAATTGGACAGTGCCACAGCCACGTCCCCGCCCGAGGCCGTTGCACCGCACCGGACGACCTCGGCATTGGGCCAACGGTGGATTCCGTCCCAATCCAACCGGGGGGTCAGCCAGTGCTCGAGCGTCAAGCGCCCAACCTCCCAGAACCGTTGTGTGATTTGCCGCTGCTGCCGTGTGGCGAGGTTGCGCCAATACCCCGGCACCGACAGCGTCCGCTGCACGTGCTCGTCGACGAAGCTCCAGCTCACCTGCTCGAATCGCGGGACGTCGTGGCGATGGACGATGTCGATTCGAGCGGCGCCATGCTCCCGAGCGAGAGCAGCCCACTCGTATGCGCTTTGCCGGCCGCCGACGATTAGGACGCGTTGTCCGGCCATCTCATCGAATCGAACGAGATCGCATGTGTGAGCCGCCCGCCCCGGTGGCACATGGGATGCCCAGTGTGGGACCGTCATGTAGTGCCGGATCCCGGGCGCGCAGACGACCGCGTCCGCGACTATCTGCTCGCCGTTCTCCAGCGTCGCCGTGAAGCGGCCGTCGCGCTCGTCAAGGTCTACGGTGAGTTCCTCGCGAACCTCGATCCGCTTCGCCCTCCGGAACCACTGGGCATAGTCGAGGAAGACGCCGATCGGTATCGGGTCGACATCGCCAGCCGCGATCGCGTGCTCCTCGAGATAGGCCGAAAGTGTATGAATCCCCGCAGCGTCAAGGTGCCAATCGAGCCCGGACCGCAGGAACATTCCGGCGGGCATGTTGGTCTTCCAAAAGTCCATCGGTCGACCAAGCACCACGGTGTCGATGTCGTGCTCGAGCGCTAAGGCTGCCGTCGACAATCCGTACGGCCCGGCGCCCACCACTAATAGCTGTGTGTCCACCGTCCGTCATCCCTAGCGGCGCCATGATGTCACACAGATTTTCTCACGGAAGGCTGCATTTCGGACTGCGTCGGCTAAACCTACGAATCACACGACGCAAGGGTGAGACGATGACCACCGCCGCAATGGTGACATGTGCATACCACCAAATCGACCAGGCCCGAACAGAACTGAACGCCGTCTCGAAATTGACCACATATGAGACTGCGGCGGGGGACTGGGTACGCCGAAGGCAGCGAGCCCACCGAACGGCAAGTGCCGCAGCTCAGCGCCCTCTGTGTCAAGGAAGACGGAACCGTTGGTGAGGGTTACCGACATGCCGCGATTGCCGCGGGCGAAAAGGATGATATCGACCTCGAACAATTGGATGACCATGCAGCGAAGACGCGGCTTGATTGCTATCGCTATTTCGGTGCTGAGCTTCCACCCGGCGGTGGCGAACCGACGCTGACGCCACAAGCGAAAGCATCCCGGGATTACAAGAAGGCGCAGGCCAAACTGGATAAGCCGCCGAAGGTTTGCCCGACATGCAACGAGGTGCTGCCGATGACCGGAGTATGCGATAGGTGCGACTAGCCGGAAACGCTTGTCGCACGGCTACGACAGATGGGTCTCTTGATACTCATTAGTTCCAGCACTCGATAGAAGTCGGCATATGATCCGCCGATGGCTGAGCATCTGACAGCGCAGGTAATTGGCGACTACCCGGAACAAGGACCAGAGCCGGAGAACGCCCACGCCGTCGGCGAGCGCGTGAACCAGATCCTTCGCGGCAAGGCTCGGACTGATTTACATGCGCTGCTCCACATAGACCCGTTCTTCAACGACCGCAACCGCGCATGGGACCCAGGCTGGAGCTGTCGTGATCACTCCGTCGTCCTTGCTGCCCTGCTGACCACTGAGGGCGTCAAAACGCAAATAGTCCATGGGATGACCGCGTTCTTGCAGGGTTCAACATCCGACGGCGAGCCTCCGATCGGAATCGGTGGCGGCGCCCATAGCTGGCTCCGTGTGCCCGGATTCGGCACCCTCGATATCAGCCCCCGATTGAACGAGCGGCTTCCCAACGACGTTTTCCGCCATTGGCGGCCACTGCCGGTTAGTGGTGGGCTCATCGGCGAACGCTGGGAGGTCAGCGGAATGGACTCGCTGGTGGTCTTCGCCAACGATGCTGCTGATTACCAGCAGAGGTACAACCTCGCGACACACGAAACGGAAAGAGCGGTCGCAATTTACTGGCCACAGAAGGTCGCCGAGTTCACTCCCGACATGCTCGACGGTGAATACATCAACTCACCCCTGACCGATGCGTTCATTCCAATCGCCGGGGCCGACGGCTACGTCAGGTTGGCGGCGCACCTTTATGCGCTGCTACGCGATGACCGTCGTCCGTTGGCCCGCGTATCGCAGCGAAAGGCGTGGCAGTACCTCAACGAGATCGGTCCCGAGTTGCTGCACGACTTTCACCGCGCGCTAAATGCCGGGCTCTCGGAGCCACTCTGAACACCTGTTGGCTTACGCCTAGATCATGGCTTTGTCTGTCAACCAACGCATCACAGGCCAGCCGACGACCACCGGGAGCCAGCAGGTGAGCACCCGATACAGCAGTACCTTCCTCAGCGCGGTGTTTCGCGTTCAACGACCTGTGTGCTCGCGGTTACTCGCGCACCTGGCGACTGACTAGGCCTTTGGTGGACCGGGAATCGATGACGCACCGGGAATCGACCCGCTCACCTTCCCGTTCGTCACCGTAATAGACGCGATAGCCCTCGAGGACCACCGTGTCGCCATCGGGGTGCTTGTGAGTGACACTCGTTGTGCCGTCGGCCGTTCGGGTGACCGTGAACCACTGACCGGACTCGGGATCTTGAATCGTGTCACCCTCCTGGATTGCGGTCAGCGGCACCTGCTCGGTTGCGTGTTCCGAACTCATTACCCTCCTGGATTGTCGCGGTGGTCGCTTACGTTGGCGATACGCTTCAGGATTCTCCCGCCAAGGGCATCGGTCAATCCCCGCTTGACCGCCGCTGCCCGTAAATTCGGGTCGGCGGGTTTGGCACCTTCGGTCGTGTCTGTGCCCGGACACCCCGACCTGCACGACAGGTCAATGCTTTGAGCCACCGGATAACGACTTCCCGTAGGTCGCCGCAAGCTTGAGGGCGCGCTCGTCGGTCAGCCGCTCGCCCTCGACGCAGATCTCCTCTTCGTTGGCTCGCGGCTCAAATCATGTCTTTGTCTGTCAACCACCGCATTACCGGCCAGCCGACGAACACCGGTAGCCAGCAGGTGAGCACCCGATACAGCAGAACGGACGGCACGGCGACGGCCGCGGGGACCCCGAAGGCGGCGAGCCCACCGATCAGCGCCGCTTCGACGGCGCCGACACCGCCGGGGGTGGGCGCGGCCGAGGCGAGCGTGCCGCCGACCATCGTCACCACGGTGACGGCGACGAACGTCACGTCGCCACCGAAGGCGTGCACGCTGGCCCACAGTGCGATGGCTGCGCCGAGAGTCGTTCCGGCACAACCGAGCAGGATCAACCCGAGGCGTTTGGGCTCGCGGGAGAGTGCGACGAGGTCGGTGGTGACTTCCTTGAGCTTGGGGCGCACGTCCGTCGCCAACCAGCGCCGCAACCGGGGCACGAAGAGATATGCCCCGACCAGGCCCAGCGCCACGCCGGCGATCAGGTAGAGCATGGTGGCCTTCGGGACGAAGTGCGACAGATCGGTTCCCGCACCCGCGGCGGCGCTGAAGATGATCAGCAACGTGACGTGCACGATCACCTGCACCGCCTGCTGCAGTGCCACCGCGGTGGTGGCGCGCACCGTGCTCATCCCGCCCTTTTGCAGCAACCGCACGCTGAGCGCGAGCCCGCCGACGCCGGCCGGGGTGGTAGTCGCCGCAAAAGTGTTGGCCACTTGGGTAACTAAGATTTTCCAGTAGGCCACCGCGTGACTGGCACAGGCCCACAAGGTGCCTGCCGCCCCGACATAGGTCATCGCCGAGACGAAGAGCCCCAGCAGCGCAAACCAATAGTTCGCTCTGTTCAACTCGGTGAAGAACGTCGGGACGGTGCTGATGAACGGGTACGCGACGTAGACCAGCCCGCCGAGCAGCACCAGCTGAATGAGCTGGCTGCGGGTGAACCGAGTGATCGTCTCGGCTTGGATCTTCTCGGCGCCGGTCTGGCGCATCACCGCCGCGCGGCTGCGAGACATGACGGCCTTTGGATCGTTGACCGAGTGCCGGACACGTTTCGGTACAGCGGATTTCGTAAGCCTGCCGGACGCGGCCAACACGGTGTCTTTGCCCAACGCATCGATCGCCGCGTTTACTGCGCACTCGGCGCCGTAGAGCGCCGACGTGGTCACCAACAGCTGGGCGATGTCGGACTGTAGCTGGTTGTCGGTGGCGCCGTATTCGGCGTTGCCGAACCCACCGAACAGGACCGTGCCGTCGTCGACGGTGATCTGTTCGTCGCGCAAATCACCGTGCGAGATGCCGTGATCCTGCAACTTAGCCAGCGATTCCCATACCCGGGCCACCGGCGTCGACGTCGCCGATTGCTTCAGGCCCGCGCCGCGAACGGGCTTGTGCGCGAACAAGTTCCAGCCCCGGTCGAGCGCACCGACGGCGATGCTCGACGTGTTGGCGACACCCAACTCGCCGACGGCCATCGCCATCAACGCGCGGTGCTCGACGGCGCGGCGCATGGACGCCTGAAAGGGCGCGGCCTCGGTGCGGCGCAGCCGCAGCTTGCTCCACAGCTGCCGCAGCGTGCCGCCGCTGCTTTGATGCGGGCCCCACATCTCGATCACCGCGTCGCCGTTGCGGCCACCCGAGGCGGCCGACAGCATCAGCGGCCCGGCGCCGGCCGGGCGGATCACCGTCAGCCCGGAGACGATGAAGCCGCGCTTGTTCAGCGCGCGGACCGCGCCGTCCAGCGGCACTTCGAGTGCGGGCGTGCCGCTGACCAAAACCACCAGCGCGCCGACGAACCACCCGACCGCCAAACCCAGCAGCGCGCGGGCCGGCACGACGGCGCTGACCACAAGGTGGATCGGCACGAACGCCAGCAGCAGCCCCCACCACCAGTGCCGCCAGCGCGCGGGCAGCCACGGGCCGGACACCGTGAGCACCGCCGCGAGCATCCCGATCCAGCGCGGGTCGTCGAGGAATTGCGACAACACCGTGCGCAGCCGGTCGGACAGGTCGAAATGCCACCCGGGCATCGCGATGCGCCGGCCGGTGACCGACAGCGCGAGGAAGGCGATGAACGCGGCGGCCGCGTACGGGCCCAGCATCTTCCACTTCCGGGACAGGATCAGCCCGATCAGGATCATGAACGGCAACGCCAGGATCGCCAGGCCGTACACCAGGTAGACCACATCGGATTGGGTGGGCGTGAGCACGCCGACGAGGCGGGAGATGGATTTCTCCAGCTGGTCCCATCGGGTGCGGGTGACCACTGAACTGGTGATCACCACCGCCAGGAACGCCCCGGAGAGCACGACCCGCAGGATGTCATTGGTACGCCGGGTCGGCGGTTGCAGCAGGCTCCCCGAAACGGTGACCTCGTGCCCGTCGACGTGCATGTTCTCCAACGATCCCGTCTGTCTAGCAGCCCGCCGACAACATAACCCGCGCCACCTGGCCGGTTGCTGCTGAGCGGGGGTGTTTTGCGTTCTGCTGCACAATCGCAACCGTGCACTGGGAAAACGCCCTTACAGTGAGCGCGCAATAAAGGAGTCGGGGACATGGCACTCGATCAGCCGGTCGGCTCGGTGTCCGATGTGTTGGACGCCCGGCGTGCCGTCGCTGCGGCGGTAAAAGAGCCGTGGTGGGTGCGGCCGCTTTTCGTCGTGGGCGGAGCCGCTGCGATAGCGGTGGCGATCGGTGGCGGGGTGTCCCCGTCGGGGCTGATGATCGCCGTGGTGATCATGCTCGCGACGATCTATGTGCCCATTGTTGTCGTTGTCCGACGGCGGCTGGCCCAGGGTGTGCGGCTGCATCGTCGTCGACGAACGCGGCGACAGCTGCTTCTCAGCTGGCTGATGTTAGTCGTGTTTGTCGCGGCGACA
>Ga0335075_10011418_pt1 | contig 13434 bp, 9 predicted proteins | sample Lox_Sample_24_FD_206723 | JGI IMG/M metagenome (GOLD analysis project Ga0335075, IMG submission 206723) | Soil microbial communities from Loxahatchee National Wildlife Refuge, Florida, United States - Lox_Sample_2.4 | ecosystem: Environmental > Terrestrial > Soil > Wetlands | place: USA: Florida...
CAGTTCTGAAGGGTTCTCTCAGCGATGCTGCAGCATCGCCGGGCAGCTTGGCAGCATGACAGGTTTCGACCCACTGCTTACTGCGAGTCACTTAGCTGTGGTCCAGTCACGTGTGTCACAGCCCCTGGCCGCGTCCTCTCACGTGGGTATCCAGGCGGAGATCGTCGTCCCAGTCCGCAACGAAGAGCGGGACCTGGTTCGGAGCATCCGCCGGCTCGATGCCCACCTGCGCGACCGCTTCCCGTTCTCCGCGCTCATCACGATCGCGGACAACGGCAGCACCGACGGCACCTGGTCGCAGGCCCTGGCGCTGGAATCCGAGCTTGAGTCGGTCAGGGCCGTCCGGCTGGAGCGGCCCGGCCGGGGTGGCGCGCTGCGGTCGGTCTGGTCGCAGAGCGACGCCGCCGTCCTGGCCTACATGGACGTGGACCTGTCGACCGACCTGAACGCCCTGCTGCCGCTGCTGGCCCCGTTGCTTTCGGGGCACAGCGACGTGGCGATCGGCACCCGCCTGGCGCGCGGCGCCCGTGTGATCCGAGGCCCGCGCCGGGAGATCATCTCGCGCTGCTACAACCTGCTCCTGCACGCGACCCTCGGCACCAGGTTCTCCGACGCCCAGTGCGGCTTCAAGGCCATCCGGGCCGACCAGGCGCGGACCCTGCTGCCGCTGACCTCCGACACGGAATGGTTCTTCGACACCGAGCTGCTCGTGCTGGCCGAACGAGCCGGGCTGCGCATCCACGAGGTCCCGGTGGACTGGATCGACGACGCCGACTCCCGGGTCAAGCTGATCGCCACGGCGCTGGCCGACCTGCGCGGCATCGTGCGTCTGGGTAGCGGACTCGCCTTGGGCACGATCGCCACACCAGTGCTGGGAAACCCGACCCCCCCTGGCTCGCGCCAGCCGGGCGGCCAGGCCGGCGGTCCCGGCGGTCCCGGCGGCCCCAGCGCCCCCGGCCGCCTGGCCAGCCAGCTGGCCCGGTTCATCATGGTCGGCGTGGCCAGCACCGTGGCCTACGTTCTGCTCTACCTGCTGCTCCGCGGCTCGATGGCGGCCCAGGCCGCGAACGCCATCAGCCTGCTCGTCACCGCCGTGGCCAATACCGCCGTCAACCGCCGGGTCACCTTCGGTATCCGCGGCCGGGCGCACGCCGCGCGCCACCAGGCCCGTGGCTTGATCGCGTTCGGCATCGGGCTCGCGCTGACCTCGGGGGCGCTGGCGGTGCTGCACGCCGCGTCGGCCCGGCCCGGCCGCGCCACGGAGGTGGCCGTGCTGATCCTGGCCAACCTCGTCGCCACCGTGGTCCGCTTCGGGCTCTACCGGAGCTGGGTGTTCCGGCGGGGCTGGCTGACCGATCCGAAGAGGAGCTAACGGTGACCGCCATCTCGACCCAGTCCGGGCCGGTGCCTGCCGCCGGCCGTGGCCGCGCGGGGCGCGTGGCCCGGATGCTGCGCGCCCGGCCCGGCGACCCGGCGTGGGCCAGGCCGGCCCTGCTGGCCCTGCTCGTGGCCACGGCCCTGCTCTACCTGGTCGGCCTGAGCCACAACGGCTGGGCCAACGAGTTCTACGCCGCCGCCGCCCAGGCGGGCACGCAGAGCTGGAAGGCGTTTCTGTTCGGCTCGCTGGACCGCTCCAACTTCATCACCGTGGACAAGCCCGCGGGCTTCCTCTGGCCCATGGAACTGTCGGCCCGCATCTTCGGCGTGAACTACTGGAGCCTGCTGGTCCCGCAGGCCCTGGCGGGCGTGGCCACGGTCGGCGTGCTCTACACCACCGTGCGCCGCTGGTTCGGCCCGGCGTCCGCGATCATCGCCGGGGCGGTCATGGCCCTGGCCCCGGTGGCCACGCTCATCTTCCGCTTCAACGACCCCGACGCGTTCATCACCCTGATGGCCACCCTGGCCGCGTACTTCATCACCCGGGCCATCGAGTCGGGCCGCACCCGGTGGGTGGCCCTGACCGGGGTGCTGCTGGGGCTGGGCTTCCTGGGCAAGATGCTGGCCGGATTCCTGGCTCTGCCCGCCCTGGCCCTGGTCTACCTGGTGTGCGGGCCGCCCAAGCTCGGCAAGCGCATCTGGCAGCTTCTGGTGGGCGGCGGTGCCCTGCTGGCCACGGCGGGCTGGTGGGTGGCGATAGTGCTGCTCACCCCGGCCGCCGACCGGCCGTTCGTGGGCAGCACCACCGATAACAACATCCTCAACCTGACCTTTGGCTACAACGGCTTGAGCAGGCTCACCGGCGGCCAGGGCGGGTTTCCCGGCGGCGCTGGCCGCACCGCCAGCCATGGAGTCGGCGCGGCCGCCAGTGAGGCGGCCCGCAGGCCGGGCGGGTTCGGCGGTGGCGCGGGCGGGGCGTTCGGCGGCGGGACCGGCCTCACCCGCCTGTTCAGCTCCGAGTGGGGCGGCCAGATCAGCTGGCTGATCCCGGCCGCGCTGATCGCCGCCGCGGCCATGCTGTGGGTGTCGCGGCGCACGCCCCGGGCCGACCGCACCCGCGCCGCCGCGCTGCTGTGGGGCGGCTGGCTGCTGGTGGCCGGGCTGGTGCTCAGCTACATGTCGGGGACCACCCACTCGTACTACTCGGTCGTGCTCGCCCCGCCGATCGGCGCGCTCGTCGGCATCGGCGCCGTCGGCCTGTGGCGGATCCGCCACACCTGGTTCGCGCGCGCCACCATGGCCGTTGCGCTGGCGGCCACCGGCGCCTGGGCCTCGGTGCTGCTCGGCCGGAGCCCGGGCTGGTTCCCGTGGCTGCGGGTGGTCATCGTGGTCGCCACCGTCGCCGCCATCGGCGCAATCCTGGCCGGTCCGGTGCTGCGGGGCAGCGCCGCCCGGTGGTCCCCGGTGCTGGCCGCGGCGACGATGTCGCTGGCCGCGATCGCCGGGCTGGGCGGCCCGCTGGCCTACAGCCTGGACACCGCGGCCAGCAGCTACAGTGGCGCGAGCCCGTCCGCGGGGCCCACGCTGACCGGCGCTGGGTTTGGATTCGGCCGCGGCGGTTTCGCTGGCCGCAGCGGTTTCCGTGGCGGCAGTGGTTTCCGTGACGGCAGTGGTTTCCGTGACGGCAGTGGTTTCGCCGGCCGGGGCAGTTTCCCCGGCGCGGCCGAGGCGGGCCGGGCTCTCGGTGGCTTCGGGGGCAACACCTCGGTCAGCAGCGCCTTGACCAAGCTGCTCGAGGCCGGCGCTTCCCGCTATGAATGGGCGGCGGCCACCGACGGCTCCGACAGCGCCGCGTCGATGGAACTGGCCACCGGCGGTACCCCGGTGATGGCGATCGGCGGGTTCCGCGGCACCGACCCCGCGCCGAGCCTGGCCGAGTTCAAGAAGCTGGTCGCGGCGCACAAGGTCCACTACTACGTGGCTGACGGTGGCGGCTTCGCCGGCCTGTTCGGGGGCGGCTTCGGTGGCGGGACCGGCGCGGGTGGCCGGCTCGGTGACCTGGGTGACTTCGGCAGCCGCGGGACGGGCGCGGACGGTGGTTACGGTGACTTCGGCGGCCGCGGGGCCGGCGCGGACGGTCGCTACGGTGACTTCGGTGATTTCGGCGGCCGCGGCGCGGCGGCGGACGGCCGCCCCGCTGAAGCCGGCGGTTCTGGCGGTGGCGCGACCACCGACGCGGCGCAGATCAGCGCGTGGGTCGAGGCCCATTTCACGGCGAAGACGGTGGGCGGCATCACTGTCTACAACCTCACCGCCTCGCCCCGATGAAGGTCACTCGCTATTGCGTTGAGGAGGAGCCCTGCGTCACTTCTCGGCGACGAGGCCGATGTTCCGTGGAAGCACGATGCCGCCTCCAGCGAATTCTTCCACGCTGCGGATCTTCAGCCCTGACGTCACTATGGCTCCGAGGAAACTCGCGAGTGTCTTGTGATGAAAGCCGACCCGCCCGCCGACCCCGGAGCCATCGCCCGAGGCGCGATCAGCCCAGCTGACGTTGCCATAGCCGGGAGAGAAATGCAGCCGCCGCTCGGCGGACTCATCCATCCGGTTGACAAACGGTCCGATGAAGCAGGGATGCAGGCCGGCATAGATAAAGCGGCCCTGCGGGCGCAGGCACCGCGCCACCTGACGCGCCACCGGCGCGAAGTCCTCCAGATCGGTGTGAAAGAACATCCCCACCATGACAGATACGGACTCGTCCCGTACCGGCAGCAAGCACGCGTCTGCCCGCACCGCCGCGCCGAGTCTGCGCCGCGCGAAGCGGAGTTGATCAGCCGAGATGTCGAATCCCGCTACCCGGTAACCGGCATTGGCGATTGGCTGGGCACACAAGCCAGTGCCACAGGCCAGGTCGATGCACACCTGTCCGTTGCCGGTGTCAAGCGCCTGCTGGAGGAAAGCCAGTTCTTCCCGGGGAGGATGGCCGGCAGAAAACGTGTCGTCATACCATTCCGCATGCCCGTCGTAGCGAGCGGCCCCGGACGTCATGGCGATAGCTGCGGGGGTGGCCCTGGACGTGCCGGGCAAGGTGGGCGCCTAAGCGACGGCAACATGCGCGTTCCCAGCGCTAGCTGGCGCGCTTGTAGGCGCGGACGGCCAGCGGAGCGAACACGATGAAGATGCCGGCCAGCCAGGCGATGCTCTTCCACAAATCCGCCGCGATCGGGCCGCCGAGCGCCATCGAGCGCATCACGTTGATGACGTAGGTGACCGGCTGGTTGTTGGCGAACGCCTGCAGCCAGCCCGGCATGCTCGCGATCGGCACGAACGCCGAGCTGAGGAACGTCAGCGGGAACAGCCAGACCAGGCCGAACGCCTGCACCGACTCCTCGTCGCCGATGGCCAGCCCGGTATAGGCGGCGATGCAGCAGATCGCCAGCCCGAACACGGTGGCCAGCACGATCATCCCGATCGCGAGGCCCGGCCCGTTCTGGAACCGGAACCCTACCGCGTACCCAACGCCGACCACGATCACGATCGTCAGGAACATCCGCGCGGTGTCGGCCACCAGGCGGCCGGCCAGGACCGCCGAGCGCGCCATCGGCATCGACCGCAGCCGGTCGATCACGCCCTTCTTCAGTTCCTGGGCCAGCGCGATGGCGGTACCGAAGGTGGCGAACGCCGCGGTCTGGCCGATGATCCCCGGCAGCAGGAAGTTGACGTAGTTGGTGCCCGTGACGTGGATCGCGCCGCCGAACACGTAGCGGAACAGCAGCACGAACATGACCGGCTGGATCACCGTGAACATGATGTAGGCGGGAACCCGCATCCAGACCAGCAGGTTGCGCCGGGTGATGGTGAGCGTGTCGGTCACCGCCCAGCGGGCCTGGGTGAGCAGACTCGGCCCGCTCGGCGCGATCGGGGTGCCGGTGGCGGCTGGTGCGGCGGCGGTCATGACGACACCGCCTTCGCGGTGTCCCGGCCACGGGAGCGGCCGCGGCGGCGGCCTCGTTTGCGGCCGCTGGGCTCCCCGTCTTCCTCGGCGGCGTGCCCGGTCAGGGCCAGGAACACGTCGTCGAGTGAGGGCCGCCGCAGCGCCAGTCCCTGAGTCTGCACACCGGCGCCGTCCAGGCTGCGTACGCCGTCGATCAAAGCCTCGGAGCCACGGCTCCCGACCCCCACGCTGATCACCCCGGTCTCCTTGTCGACGTGCGGCTCGGCCTCGCCGATCTGGGCGATCGCGTTGGCCGCGTCGGCGACCCGGTTGCGGTCGGGCACGGTGAACTCCAGCACGTCCCCGCCGACCCGTCCCTTGAGCTCCTCGGACGTGCCCGCCGCGATGACCTGGCCGTGATCGATGACGACGATCTCGTCGGCCAGCTCATCCGCCTCGTCCAGGTACTGGGTGGTGAGCAGCAGCGTGGTCCCGCCGGCCACCAGCGACCTGATGATGTCCCACATGCCCAGCCTCGACCGCGGGTCCAGGCCCGTCGTCGGCTCGTCCAGGAACAGCACCTTGGGCCGGCCAACCAGGCTCGCGGCCAGGTCGAGGCGGCGCTGCATGCCACCGGAGTAGGTCTTGGCCGCCCGGTTGGCCGCGTCGCTCAGGCCGAACTGCTCCAGCAGCTCGACAGCGCGGCTGCGCGTCTCGCGCCAGCTCAGGTGATACAGCCGCCCCACGATCTCCAGGTTCTCGCGGCCGGTGAGCTCCTCCTGAATGGCGGCCGACTGCCCGGACAAGCCGATCGTGCGGCGCACCGCCGCGGCCTGCCGGACGACGTCATAGCCCTCGACCACGGCCCGCCCGCCATCTGGCCGTAGCAGCGTGGTCAGGATCCGCACGGCGGTTGTCTTGCCGGCCCCGTTGGGGCCGAGCACGCCGAGCACCGTTCCGCGCGGCACCGACAGGTCGATGCCGCGCAGTGCGCGGACTTCGCCGAAAGACTTGGTCAGGCCTTCGACAAGAATCGCCGGCCCAGAACTGGCAGCTGCCACCTTTCCTCCCCTAACGGGCCGACGGCCCATGAACACCCCGCTCACCGAATCTACCGGCACCTGGCCAGCATGAGCGAATGGATAACCGGCAGACGAGTCGGCGGCCGCGAACTCATCGGCGCGAGCCGCCGGAGAATCCGGTTGCCATGACATCCGTCATGGGCGGATCATGACGCGGGGCATAAGCCAGGCGGCCCCGGCCGCCTTAGCCTGTAATGGCACCGCTGGAACGCGGTGCGCGGCGCGCCGTTGCGGCCGCCTGCCGCAGCCCCTGAGGAGGCAGTTGTGGCTCTCGAAATCGTCCTTGGCATTGCCGTTCTTGGCCTGGTGATCTACCGTCAGCTGATCGCCCGGCCGGTCAACGCGCGCGGGCTGCGGCTGATCGCGATCCTGACGATCATCGGCGTGGTCGAGACCGTGGAATTCCTGCAGAAGTACCACAGCGGCAAGGGAACCTACGCCGCACTCGGCGGCAGCCTGGTTCTCGCGGCTGTCTTCGGCGTGCTGCGGGCCGGCACGGTGCGGCTCTGGAGCCAGGACGGCCAGGTCTGGATGAAGGGCAACTGGCTGACCGCCGGCCTGTGGATCATCGCGCTCGCCGCGCACCTGGGCTATGACGCCCTGGTCGCACACGGTCACGGCAGCGCCGGGAACATCGGCACCGCGACGGTGGTCCTGTACCTGGCCGTCAGCCTGGGCGTGCAGCGGCTCGTCGCGCAGTACCGCGCGACCCGCATGGGCCTCGCCCCGGTCGGCCCGCGGGGATCGGGCCAATTCAGCTGAGGACCGCCCGCGCCGTTGCGCCGTTGCGCCGTTGCGCCGGCCTACCGGTCCGGGCCGGTCTGGTGGATGATCCAGACGTTCGGCTCCCAGTACTCGCCGGCGTCCGCGTCCCGGTCGATGTGCACGGTGGCCAGGCCGGCCGGGAACACGTAGTCCCCGGTCTCCGGGAACGGCATGCCGGTCCAGGACTCCCATTGCCCGACGCTGCCGGTGATGTGCAGTGAGCGGGGGACCGCCGGCCCGATCCGGGCGCCCATGCGAGTGTGCACCCGCATCCACGGGTCGAACGGCTCCCCGTCCGGCCGGGTCCAGCGAGCGTACCGCTCGATGGGAATCGTGGGATAGCGGTCCTTATGGCTGGGCCGCACGGGTGCGATCAGGTGGCCAAGCCCGGCCTCGCGAGTCAGGTGCGCCATCGCCGCCAGCACCACGCCGGACAGGCGCTTGCCCTGGTGGCGCGGCGGGATCTTGGCGGCCAGCGCACTGGCCGCCGTCGGCTGCCCGCCCGCGGCGCGCAGTTCAAAGGCGGCGGCTATGGTCGCATCGATCCCAGGCCCGAGGCCGGCGTCGGTGCCGTCCCAGGCCACCGGGACGGTGTGACCCTCGGCCAGGACCACCTGCTCGTCGGGGTCGTACAGCACGAACTGCCATTCGGGGTAGGCGTCGTAGAGCTGCGCCCAGTAGTAGTTGATGAACTCGCCGTGCAGGTTGTACTCGGGCCAGACCTCGTCAGAGAGATCCCTGATGCTGTCCCATAGTTCGGGCCGGTCGCTGTAACGGATAACCTGCGGGTCCACCGGGACAGTATGGCCGGCGTCGGCCGCCGCGAGTCAGCGGAGCCTGCTGGCCCGGCTGGCCGCGACCGGCTGCGAGGCAGCGGACTCCGGCTCCATGGTCGGCCCCGTGGTCGGCTCCGCGGCTGCGCCGTGCAGTTCGTGCACGTACCTGCCGCCGCGCAGCAGCGAGGCGACGGCCGCGATCAGGCAGGCCGCGATCGCGAAGTCGAATGCGATGTCCAGGCCGTGCTGGAACGGGGCGGAGATCAGCGACGGAAAGAACGTGTGGCCGGTCAGGTAGGCCGCGTGGCTGGCGGGCAGCTTGCTGAGGGCGTGCCCGAGCAGCGTCTGCACCGGGTTGTAGCCGAGCAGCGCGGCGAACATGATCGAAACGGGCGGCAGCGCGGCGATCCGGGCCGCGTCCGCGCGCGGCACGCCCTGTGCGACCAGGCCGTGAGTGAGCGCACTCGGCAGGGCCGAGGCCAGGCCGAGGATGATCAGCGTGAAGAAGACGCCGATCGACAGCACCATGGCCGAGTTTTGGAACGTAGCGCTCATCCCGGCACCGACGCCACGCCGCTCGGGTGGCAGGCTGTTCATGATCGCGGCGCGGTTCGGCGAGGCGAACAGGCCCATGCCGATGCCGTTGAGCAGCAGGATGCCCGCGAACTGCCAGTACACGAAGTCAACCGGCAGCAGCTGGAGCAGCAGGAACGACGTGGCGGCCAGGATCATGCCGCCGGTGGAGAACGGGCGGGCGCCAATCCGGTCGGACAGCCAGCCGGAGATCGGCCCGGCGATCAGGAAGCCGATGGTCAGCGGCAGCATGGCGATGCCGGCCCACAGTGGCGTATCGCTGAAGCTGTAGCCGTGGATGGGCAGGTAGATGCCCTGCAGCCAGATGATCAGGATGAACATGAGCCCGCCGCGGCCCAGGCTGGACAGCAGGCTGGCCATGTTGCCCGCGGTGAACGCGCGGATCCGGAACAAGGCCAGGCGGAACATGGGCTCGGCGACCCTGGTCTCGATCACACAGAAGATCGCCAGGACGGCCAGGCCGCCGATGATCAGGCTGAGCACCAGCGGGCTGGTCCAGCCCATCGTGTGGCCGCCGTAGGGCTGGATGCCGTAGGTGATGCCGACCAGGACCGCGACCAGGCCGACACCGAAGGTCACGTTGCCCGCCCAGTCGAGCTTGGCTGGGCGGCGGATGCCCCGCTCCTGGAGCTTCAGGTAGGACCAGATCGTGCCCAGCACCCCGAACGGCACCGAGACCAGGAAGACGTAGCGCCAGCTCAGCGGGCCGAGCACGCCGCCCAGCACCAGCCCGATGAACGAGCCCGCGATGGCGGCCACCTGGTTCAGCCCGAGCGCGAGACCGCGCTCGTTGGCCGGGAAGGCGTCGGTGAGGATCGCGCTGGAGTTGGCCATCAGCATGGCCCCGCCGACCCCCTGCAGGATGCGCATGCCGATCAGCCACCAGGCCGCTGCGGTGCCGTGCAGCCAGGTCAGCGACAGCATGATGGAGAACAGGGCGAACAGCGCGAAGCCGAGATTGAACATCCGGACCCGGCCGAACATGTCGCCGAGCCGCCCGAAGCTGACCACCAGGACCGCGGTCACCACGAGGTAACCCATGATCAGCCAGAGCAGCAGGCTGGTGTTGCCGGGCTGCAGCGGGTTGACGCCGATGCCGCGGAAGATGTCGGGCAGCGCGATCAGCATGATCGAGGCGTTGATGGTGGCCATCAGCATGCCGATCGTGGTGTTCGACAGCGCGATCCACTTGTAGTGCGCGGAAGCCAGCGGCATGAACGTCCTCCCCGGGAAGATCTAGTTGCTTAATGCCAACTAACTAAGGTTCCAGGGTATTCCAGGTCAAGTCGGGCCGGGACGAGTGGGCTGCCGTGCGGCAGGCGGGTGGCACGGCGAGTGAGGAGGGCCGGGCCCGCTGCCGGTCTCGGCGGGTAGGACCCAGGCCAGGACCGACGTACGATCGCAGTTATGGCCGAATGGTGGTCGATCGAGGTACTGCACGGTGATTTCTCCGCTTTCCAGTGGCAGGAGCAGCATGACTCGGCCTTGATCGAGGCTGCTTTGACCAATGGCGCCCGCGACGGGTCCTGGCATGCCGACAGCTGGGGCGTGGCCTTCGAGGTGCTCTTCGAGACCGAGCAGCAATGGCAGGCGTTCCGCAATCTGCCGGCCGTGCGCGCGGCCCTGGACGCCGTGCCGGACCCGGTCGGCGGCCTGCTGATCTACCGTGGCCGGGGCGGGGGATCAGGGGCCCCCAAGCCGCGCAAGCCCAAGCCCGCCCCCGCCGCGAGCGCTGTCTCGCTGCCCGAACCCCAAGCCGAGCCGCACCTGGACCTGACCCGTGCCGCGCCGCCCGATCTAGCCGAAGCCGGCCTGCGGGGGCCGTGAGCGGGGCCGAATATCGGTAGCCAGGGCCGGGCTAATGGGGGGACCCTGTAAGGGTGATTGACCCGGCGATCGAGAGTCACTACGGCATTGGCTATGAGCGCGATCGCCTTTTTCCTGGTGGCAGCCCCTCGCTGGAGTTTGTCAGGTCGATGGAGTTGCTGGAGCGGCTGCTGCCGGCACCGCCCGCACGAGTGCTTGACGTTGGCGGCGGCCCGGGCACCTATGCCGCGCCGCTGGCCAGGCGCGGGCACCAGGTGCACGTGGTGGACGTGATGCCGCTTCATGTGGAACAGGCCCGCCAGGCAGCGGACGCCGACCTGGCCGCCCGCTTCACCGCCGCGCTGGGCGACGCGCGCGAGCTCGCCGAGCCCGATGCGTCGCATGAGGCGGTGCTGCTGTTCGGCCCGATGTACCACCTGACTCAGGCGGCGCATCGCCGGCAGGCCCTGGCCGAGGCCCGCCGGGTGCTGGCCCCCGGCGGCCGCCTGCTGGCCATGGCGGTATGCCGGTTCGCCTCGCTGCTCGACGGGCTGTACCGGGACTGGCTGGACGACCCGGACTTCCGGCCCATCGTGGACCAGGACCTGGCCGATGGGCAGCACCGCAACCCTGATCCAGTCGGCCGGCCGGAGTTCTTCACCACCGCCTACTTCCATGCCCCCGACGGCCTGGCCGAGGAGGTCAAGCAGGCCGGCTTCACCGGCGTGGCCGTCTACGGGGTCGAGGGCCCGGGCTGGCCGCTGCGCCAGGAGTGGGCCGACCCGCGGCGGCGCGAGCAGATCCTGTTCGCCGCGCGCTCCGCTGAGACACAGCCGTCGCTCATCGGGTTCAGCTCGCACCTCATCGCCGCCGCCATCAAGTCCTAGACGAGTGAGTCCGAGGGTTGGTTAGTGATCCTGGGCGATCAATGACCTGGTAACAGACGGCGCTGGTCTGGTGGTTGCGCCAGATCGTGGCGGCCACGGCCAGGATGCGCTGGGCGACGCACACGGCAGTCCGCGACGGCCTCTAGCATCGCGCCCAGCACATCCCCCCGCTGGAAGTGATATTCGAGCGTGATCTCTAGTATTCGAAAATAATTACGATACAGGTTCGTTCCCTGGTATTATGTGCGTACGGGTAATCGATCGATCGTCTCGTTGGGAGTGACCGGCAACGGAATCAGGCGGGCGGAACTGTGAGCCACACGGAGGTGGTATGCCGCCGGGCGGTGTCCCTGGCGCTGCGGGTCCGCATGCGGATAACGCCTTAGGTGCCGGGAGCAGCGACCTGTGCCTGTGGGATGACGAGCTGGCGCCCGGGGACGTGCTGACTGCCGCGCAGATCATCGCCCTGACCAGGGCCGACGGCGCCTGGGACGGCGCGGGCGAAGATGACCCGGCCTGGTGCCCGGACGCGGATGAGGCCGCGTGGGCCGGGGCTGGCGCTGCGGTGCCCGGGGCGCAGGATGGCGGGATAGCCGGGGCGTGGGATGGCGGGGTAGCTGAGGTGTGGGACGCCGGGTTCACCCATGGTGTGCCTGGCGGGCCGGGGCGCGGGTTTGGTGCCGGGGGTGTGCTGGACCGGATGCTGCCGGGCCGGGAACTGGCCGCGTTCACCGGCACCGCGCTCGGCGACGGCCTGGGCCGGCTGGCCGATGATGAGCTGATCGGGTTCCTTTGCGCGGCCCGGCGCAACACCTCCTGGCAGCAGGCGGCCGAGCTGGCCGCGGTCGCGGACCTGGATCAGCGTCGGTCCGGCGCCGGCGGCGTTCCCGGGGAGCATGTCGCCGACGAACTCGCCGCCGCGCTGCGGCTGACGCCCCGCGCCGCCGACGCGCTGCTGGCCCTGGCCGGCGGGGTGATGCGGCTCTGGCAAGTCCCCGCGGCGCTGGCCGCGGGCGTGATCGACCTGCGCCGCGCTGAGGTGTTCGCCCGCGAACTGCTGCCCCTCGATGACGACCTGGCCGTGCGGGCCGAGGCGATGGTGATGCCCCGTGCCGCGGAGCTGACCACCGGGCAGCTGGCCTGCGCGCTGCAGCGCGCCGTCGCCGCCGTCGACCCCGCCGCCGCGGACCGCCGCAAGAAGCGCTCCGAGCACGACGCCCGGGTCGAGGCGTGGGCCGAGCCGGGCCGCGGCACCGCCGCCCTGGCCGGGCGTGACCTGCCCACCGCCGAGGTGATCGCCGCCGACCAGCGGCTGACCGCCGCCGCCCGCTGGCTCAAAGCCAACGGCGCCGACGGAACCATGGACTGGCTGCGCTCGCGCGCCTACCTCGCCTTCATCAACGGCTACACCCTCCACGACATCCTGGCCAGTGTCGCCGCCAGCCAGCCAGCCACCCACGACCAGCCCGACAGCCCCAGCCACGACCCAGCCGACGCAGACAGCGCAGACAACGCGGCCGGTGCGGACAACGCGGCCGGTGCCGACAGCGCGGCCAGCGCGGCCAGCGCAGACAGCACGGCCAGCACGGCCAGTGCAGACAGTGCTGCCGGTGCAGACAGTGCGGCAAACGCAGACAGCGCGGCCGGCACCGGCAGCGCGGCAAACCCAGGCGGCGCGGCAAACCCAGGCAGCACGGCCGGCACCGGCAGCGCGCAGGCTCCGGGCGGCCTGGCCAACCCGGCCGTCCCGCCCGGCCTGGGCGCGCTGGCCGGCACGGTGAACCTGACCATGCCCGCACTGGCCTGGCTGGGCCTGTCCGACGCCCCCGGCCAAGCCAGCCGGTTCGGCGCCCTGGACGCCGCAACCTGCCGCGACCTGGCCACCGCCCTGGCCGCCCACCCCGCCACCCGCTGGTGTGTGACCCTGACCGGCCCCGACGGCCGCGCCGTCGCCCACGGCTGCGCCCGTACCGGACCCGGCCCACCCGCCACCAGCCGGCGCGCCTGGCTCGCCACCGTCACGATCACCCCGATCGAAACCGGGACCTGCCAGCACCGCCGCGAATCAGCCGGATACCAGCCCTCCCCCAGCCTGCGGCACATCATCAAGATCCGCAGCCCCCGCTGCGGCTTCCCCGGCTGCCGGCGGCCCGCCGCCCACAGTGACGACGACCACACCATCCCCTACGACAAAGGCGGCAAGACCTGCGAAT
>Ga0335075_10011419_pt1 | contig 13433 bp, 9 predicted proteins | sample Lox_Sample_24_FD_206723 | JGI IMG/M metagenome (GOLD analysis project Ga0335075, IMG submission 206723) | Soil microbial communities from Loxahatchee National Wildlife Refuge, Florida, United States - Lox_Sample_2.4 | ecosystem: Environmental > Terrestrial > Soil > Wetlands | place: USA: Florida...
TTTCGCAGGCCGCTCGGCGCGAGCACGAGGAACTCGGCTGGGTGCCCGAACACCTCGGAGATGGCGGCCCGCAGCCGCCGCGCCGCCGCGCCGGTGTCCAACTCGGCCTCGATTACCACCCGGCCCTCGGACAGGTGCAGTCCGCCAGCGAATCGCAGCAGCGTGGAGACCTCAGCCTTGCGGCAGCACGGCTTGATCACCGTGACCCGGCTGAGTTCGTCCTTCACCACGCTGGTCATCGCCATGCGGCGTCACTCCCCCATCTCTACTGGCCCACCTGAACTGAGCCATCTGTACTAGCCGCTAGCCACCGAAGATCTGCGCGTAGGCACCCGCCAGGAGCTTGGGGTCATGACGGGGCGTACCGTCGGCTGCAGCGACGTCGGCCATCACCAGCCGGGCTCCCAGCATGCTCGCTGTCTTCTCCAGGTCGGCCAGGTTACCCGTCCCCGTGGCCTTGCTGTCCGCGAGGACTACATCAACAGTAAGGCCCGGGGCGTGTCCGGCGAGGACTTCCAGGTGCTTGTGCGGCGAGAAGCCATCGGTCTCCCCCGGCTGCGGCGCCAGGTTCAGGACTACAAGCCGCCGGGCCGCGGTGACGTGCAGCGCGGCCGCGAGATCGGGAACCAGCAGGTGCGGCAGCACGCTGGTGAACCAGGAGCCGGGGCCGAACACCACCCAGTCGGCATCGAGCACGGCCCGTACCGCTTCGGGCACCGCGGGCGGATCGGGCGGCAATATCGTGATCGAGCGGACCTGGCCCGGCGTGGTTGCGCATTCGGCCTGACCCCGGACGATGGTTACCTCGTCCGGCCGGGCCGGGTCGGCCCCCACCACCTCGGCGACGATGTCCAGCGGCACCGCGGCCATCGGCAGTACCCTGCCGCCGGTGCCCAGCAGCCTGCCCACCCAGTCCAGGCCGGCGACCGTGTCTCCGAGGAGGTCCCACAGCGCGACGATGAGCAGGTTGCCTACGGCGTGACCGTCGAGGTCCCCGCCGGAAACCCCGCCGCTCCCGCCGAACCTGTGTTGCACAACCCTGCTCCAGGTGTTGCCCCATTCGTCATCCCGGCACAGCGCCGCCAGCGCCATCCGCAGGTCGCCGGGGGGCAGGACGCCGTAGTCGCGGCGCAGCCTGCCGCTTGACCCGCCGTCGTCGGCCACAGTCACGATCGCGCTGAGGTCATCGGTCACCCGGCGCAACGCCCCAAGGGATGCCGCCAGTCCGTGCCCGCCACCCAGCGCCACAGTCCGCACGCCGGTCAAAGTCACTCCCGCCCGAGGTCCCTGTGGACGACCTGGATGTCTGTGTCCTTAGCGGCATCGGTGTCCACCAGCCGCGCTGCGAGCTCGTCGGCGATCGCCACGCTACGGTGCTTGCCGCCGGTGCAGCCGACCGCGAAGGTCACGAACCGCTTCCCCTCGCGCTCGAAGCCGGGCAGGACCAGGCTCAACAGTTCCGTGTAGTGCCGCAGGAAATCCTCGGCACCGTCCTGGGACAGGACATAGTCGCGCACCGGCGCGTCCTGGCCGGTCATCGGGGCGAGTTCGGGAATCCAGTGCGGGTTGGGCAGGAAACGGCAGTCGGCCACCATGTCGGCATCGACCGGCAGGCCGTACTTGTAGCCGAACGAGATCAGCGACAGGTTCAGCCCGGCCGCGGTGCCGCCGCCGAAGAAGTTCCTGATCCTGGCGCGTAGCTGGTGGACGTTGAGCGTGGAGGTGTCGAGCACCAGGTCGGCGTCGCCGCGCACCTCCCGCAGCAGCTCGCGCTCTGCCGCGATGCCATCGGTCACCCGGCCGGTGCCCTGCAGCGGATGCGGCCGCCGCTCGCTGTCGAACCTGCGCACCAGCGTGTCCTCGGTTGCCTCGAGGAACACGATGCGCGCGGCCGCTCCGCGGGCGGCCAGTTCGCTGACCGCCGACTTCAGGTCGGTGCTGAACGCGCGGCTGCGGAAGTCGATCACCGCGGCCATCCGGGACACCGCGCCGTTGGTCCGGGCGGCCAGGTCGGTCATGGTGGGCAGTAGGCTCGGCGGCAGGTTGTCCACCACGTACCAGCCGAGGTCTTCAAGCGCCTTGGCCGCGGTGGACCGGCCGGCGCCGGACAGCCCGGTGATGATGACGACGTCCGTCCGCTCGTCAGGCGTCCGCATGCCCGTCCTCCCCGTTGTCGGATGCCCCATTGTCGGCTACAAGGGACCCCACGGGGCCCAGCGCGGCAGCGATCGTGGCGGCGAGCCTCGGGCCGACGCCCTGGACTGCCGCGATCTCCTCGACGCTCGCGGCGCGGAGTTTCCGCACTGAGCCGAAATGCTTGAGCAGAGCGGCCCGCCGGGCCGGGCCGAGGCCGGGCACGTCGTCGAGCGCGCTGGCGGTGGCCGCCTTGCCCCGCTTAGCCCGATGGTAGGTGATGGCGAACCGGTGCGCCTCGTCACGGACCCGCTGCAGCAGGTAAAGCCCTTCGCTGCTGCGCGGCAGGATTACCGGGTATTCCTCGCCCGGCAGCCACACCTCCTCCAGGCGCTTGGCCAGCCCGCAGACCGCGACGTCGTCGATGCCGAGCTCGGCCAGGGCCCGCGCCGCCGCCGCGGCCTGCAGCGGGCCGCCGTCGACGACGACCAGGTTGGGCGGGTAGGCGAACTTCTTCTGCCCGGTCACCACGGGCCCCTCGGCGGCCTCGGGGTCGCCCAGGATATCCAGCTCGCCGGTCTTCTCGCGTTCGGCCAGGTACCGCCGGAAGCGGCGGCCGATCACCTCGTGGATCGCGGAAATGTCGTCGGTGCCGTCGAAACCCTTGATCGCGAACCGGCGGTACTCGCTCTTGCGGGCCAGGCCGTCCTCGAACACGACCATCGACGCGACCACGTGCGTGCCCTGCAGGTTCGACACGTCGTAGCACTCGATCCGCAGCGGAGCGTCGTCGAGGCCGAGCGCGTCCTGAATCTCGTTCAGCGCCTTGCTGCGGGTGGTCAGGTCGCTGGCCCGGCGAGTCTTGTGCAGCGCGAGCGTCTCGGCCGCGTTGCGGGCCACGGTCTCGAGCAGGGCCCTCTTATCGCCGCGCCGCGGCACCCGCAGGCTGACCGGGCCGCCGCGGCGTCCGCCCAGCCACTGCGTCATCGTCTCGGAATCCGGCGGGAGCTCGGGCACCAGGACCTCGCGGGGCATGCCCGCGTTGACCGCCTCGGCGTCGGCCGGGACGTCGCCGTACACCTGGCCAAGGAAGTTCTCCACCAGGCCGGCCGTCGTCACCTCCTCGATCTTGTCCACCACCCAGCCGCGCTGGCCACGGACCCGGCCGCCGCGCACGTAGAACACCTGGACGGCCGCCTCGAGCTGGTCCTCGGCCAGCGCGATCACGTCGCAGTCGGTGCCGTCGCCGAGCACCACCGCCTGCTTCTCGATCGCGCGCTCGAGCGCCCGCAGGTCGTCCCGGAGCCTGGCGGCGCGCTCGAACTCTTCCAGCCTCGCCGCCTCCTTCATCTCGGCCTCGAGGCGGCTGGCGAACCGGCTGGTCTGCCCGGCCATGAAGTCGCAGAAGTCCTCGGCCAGCCGGCGGTGCTCCTCTTCGCTGATGCGCTTGACGCACGGCGCTGAGCACTTACCGATGTAGCCGAGCAGGCAGGGTCGGCCGATCTGCCCCGAGCGTTTGAACACCCCGGCCGAGCAGGTTCGTACCGGGAACACCCGCAGCAGCGTGTCCACCGTCTCGCGGATGGCCCAGGCATGGCTGTACGGGCCGAAGTACTTGGTGCCCCTCCGCTTGGCCCCGCGCATCACCATAACCCGGGGATACTCCTCACCCATGGTGACGGCGAGGTAGGGATAGCTCTTGTCGTCCCGGTACCTGATGTTGAATCTGGGGTCGAACTCCTTGATCCAGGAGTACTCGAGCTGGAAGGCCTCGACCTCGGTGCCGACCACGGTCCAGTCCACGCCCGCCGCGGTGTTGAGCATGGCCTGAGTGCGCGGGTGCAGGCTGGAGAAGTCGGCGAAGTAAGAGTTCAGGCGCTGGCGCAGGGATTTGGCCTTGCCGACGTAGATCACCCGGCCGCGCTGGTCGCGAAACCGGTAGACACCCGGCGAGTCGGGAATCGCGCCAGGCGCCGGCCGGTAGGCTACGGGCCCGCGCGGATCTGCCACGAAGCAACTTTACGCCGCCTGCGGTCTAACATTTTCCGCCTCGAGCCGGCCACGATGGCTGTTATTTCTAGAGCTTCGCCCCCTGGCCGGCGACGATAGCAGCTGTGAGCACGTCCTTTGCCCGGGCCGGGCGGCTGTCGGTCCGCTTCCGCTGGGTGATCGTGCTGGCCTGGGCGGCCGGCACGGCCGCGGCCATGGTGTTGCTGCCGTCTTTGTCGAACGTGACGCAGAGCGACAACACCTCGTTCCTTCCGGCCAGCGCGCCAAGCGAGCGGGCGAACCAGCTGGCCTCGCCGCTGCAGGCGGCGTCGCTGACCGCGGTCACGGTGGTGGCCGCCAGGGCCGGCGGACCGCTGAGCGGAGCCGACCAGGCCGCCATCGCGCGGCTATCCGCGGCGCTGTCGCGGGTGCCCCTGGTGACCGCGGTGCGGGACGCCGGGCAATCCGCCGACAGCCGGGCCGAGCAGCTCATCGTGCTGGCCGCCCTAGCCCAGTCCGGCGGGCTGGCAACCTCCCAGCAGGCCAGCCTGGTGGCGGGGCTGCGTGATGTCATACGGGCCACGGCGCTGCCGGCCGGGCTGGTGGCGCACACCGCGGGCTCGGTGGCGACCCGGGTCGACGACAACGCCACCTCGAGCAAGACCGGCGGCCAGGTCGAGTGGTTCTCCATCATCTTCGTGATCGCCCTGCTGATGGCGGTGTTCCGGTCGGCGCTTGCGCCGTTGATCGCCGTGCTGCCCGCCCTGCTCGTGGTCTTGGTCGCCGAGCGGCTCACCGCCGAGGCCGCGGTGCACGGGCTCGGCGTGTCGCAGATCGCCTCGCTCCTGCTCATCGTGCTCGTGCTCGGCGCGGGCACCGACTACGCGCTGTTCTTGATGTTCCGGGTCAGGGAGGAGATGCGAGCGGGCCGAGAGTGTCGCCAGGCGATCGTACTGTCAGTGACGCGGGTCGGTGAGACCATTACGTTCTCCGCGGGCATACTCATCGCCGCCCTGCTGTCGCTGGCCACGGCGTCGTTCAGCCTCTACTCGGGCCTGGCCGCACCGCTGTCCATCGCGATCGGCCTGATGCTCATCGCCGGGCTGACCCTGCTGCCCGCGCTGCTTGCCATCTTCGGCCCGGTCGCGTTCTGGCCGTCTTCGGTCCGTCCGGGCGGCGGACGGGCCGGCCGGTGGGGACCGGCGTGCGCCCGGATCGTGCGCAGGCCGGTCGCGACCTTGATTGCGGGCCTCTTCGTCTTCGGCGGCTTGGCCGTGGCATCGGCGGGCTACGTCGCGGCCGGGTTCGGCGGGGCGGCGACCTCGCCGGCGGGCAGCGACTCCGCAGTGGGTGACGCGCTGCTGGCCGAGCACTTCCCGCAGGCGGCGGCCAACCCGACCCTGATCGTCTTCCGCCTGCGCCAGCCGGCCTGGGCGGAGGCGGGCCAGGTGGCGGCGGCCGAGCGGCAACTGGCCGCCGACCCGCAGTTCACCGCGGTGTCCGGCCCGCTTGACGCCAACGGGATCGGGCTCAGCTCGGCGCAATACGCCGCGCTTTACGCCGCCTACGGGCCGCCGCGCGCGCTGACCGAGACGGCCGACACGAGGATCCCGCGGGCACAACTGGCCGCGTACCAGGGCTACCGGGCCAGCGGGTCGTACGTCAGCCAGGACGGGTACACGATCTCGTTCGCGACCTCGCTGGTGGCCGGGAACCCCACCACGACGGCGGCGGAGGAGGCGGTGCCGGCCATCCGCGCCGACGCCGGCCGGGCGGCGCGGGCGGCCGGGGCGGCGGCCTACGGAGTCACCGGGCAGGCGGCGTTCACCTACGACGTCGCCCAGCTATCAGACGCCGACCTGCACACCGTGATCCCGATCGCGATCGCGGTCATCGCCGTGCTGCTCATGGCGGTGATGCGCAGCCTGGTCGCGCCGCTTTACCTGATCGTCTCTGTGGTGCTTTCTTACTTCTCCGCCCTCGGGCTGACCGTGCTCGTGTTCGTCAAGGCCGCGGGCCAGCCGGGTCTGACGTTCATCCTGCCCTTCATGCTGTTCATGTTCCTGCTGGCACTGGGCGAGGACTACAACATCCTGGTCATGACCCGGATCAGGGAGGAAGCGCACCGGCTGCCGCTGCGCGAGGCGGTCAGCCGCGCGCTCAGCGTCACCGGCACCACGGTCACCTCGGCCGGATTGGTGCTGGCAGGAACGTTCGGGGTGCTGGCCGTGGTGGGCTCCGGCAGCGCGGGGCAACAGAACGTCAGGACGATCGTGGACGTCGGCTTCGGCCTCGCGCTCGGCATCTTGATGGATACCTTCCTGGTCAGGACGCTGCTGGTGCCGTCGGCCGCGGTCCTGATCGGCCGGTGGAACTGGTGGCCGGCCCCGCTTTGCCGGCTGCGGCCCGATCCCGAGCCCGCCACCCCCGCCACCCCAGTGCGGACAACTCCTTTACAATGTACAAGTTATTACTTAAGATTGGAGGCCAGGGGAAATTCGCCGAATCTGCTAGGGGCAAGCCGATGACTCAGGCGGACACTGTTGTAGAGCGCCTCGGCGCCGACTATTTCACCGATCCCTACTCGGTACACGCGCGGCTACGGGCGCAGCACCCGGTCGCGCGGGTGATCATGCCGGGCGACGCGCCCGTGTGGCTGGTCACCGGGTACGCCGAGGCGCGGGCCGCGCTGGCCGATCCGCGACTGCTCAAGCTGCCGAAGGACTGGCAGCCGGAACCTGACTCCATCTTCGCCGCCATCGACTTGCACATGCTCAACAGCGATCCGCCGGATCACGGGCGGCTGCGCAAGCTCGTGAACAAGGCCTTCACCGCCCGCCGGGTCGAGCGGCTCCGGCCGAGGATCACCGCCATCACGGCCGGACTGCTTGACGAAATGTCGGGCCGGGCCGAGGTCGACCTGCTGGCCTCGTTCGCCTTCCCGCTGCCGATCACGGTCATCTGCGAGCTGCTCGGCGTGCCGGTGGCCGACCGGGACGACTTCAGGACCTGGTCGGCGACCATTGTCGCGAACTCCGTCTCACCCGAGGTGTTCCAGGCTCACGCGACCGCGATGGCCGCGTACTTCCGCGGCCTGCTCGCGACCAGACGCCGCGAGCCCGCCGACGACCTGCTGTCCGCGCTGATCTCGGCGCGGGACGAGCAGGACCAGCTCAGCGAGAACGAGCTGCTGTCGATGGCGTTCCTGCTCCTGGTGGCCGGGCACGAGACCACGGTCAACCTGATCGCCGGCGGCACCCTTGCGCTGCTGCTGCACCCGGGCGAGCAGGCCCGGCTGCGGGCCGATCGCTCGCTGCTCGGCGGCGCCGTGGAGGAACTCCTGCGGTACACCAGCCCGGTCAACCACGCGACGTACCGGTTCACCGGCGAGCCGACGGAGATCGGCGGCGTGCCCATCGGGCCGGGTGAGGCCGTACTAGTCGCGCTGAGCGGGGCCAACCGGGACCCGTCCCGCTACGCCGACCCCGAACGGCTGGACATCGGCCGGGACAGCGGAGGGCACGTGGCGTTCGGCCACGGCATCCACTACTGCCTGGGCGCTCCGCTGGCCCGGCTTGAGGCCGAGATCGCGTTCGGGGCGCTGCTCGACCGGTTCGGCTCGATCACGCTGGCCGTCCCCCCGGCCGAGCTGCGCTGGCGCCCCAGCACCCTCATCCACGGCCTGGAGGCCTTGCCGGTCCGCCTGGCCCCGTAAGCGAGTCACCGGCGGCGGCGGGCCAGGCACCCGATGACAAATAGCACCAGCACGATCCCGACCAGCGGGCCGAAGTTCGGCCCCTGGCCGACGGCGAAGCCGACTTGGTGACGAAGGCCGTCGTGGCTGAAGGCTAGCGCGAGGCCGACAAGGACGCCGACCAGGACGGGCGCGGCGAGGCCGAGCCGCACGGCGGGCACGCGGCCAGGCGGAGGCGGGCTGGTCACGCCGGCCCGGTCTCGCGGCAGGTCGGCGAACAGAACGGCCAGATCCTTGCCGGTCTTGGCCGCCACGGCCTGCCCTGACCGCTCCTCGAACTCCTCGATGGTCAGCCGGCCAGCCTGGAAGTGCCCGCTCAGCTCGGAGATGGCGCGGTCGCGGTCGGCGTCGGATACACGCAGATCACCGGACAGATGGCCGGAAGTGACGCTGTCCACGAAGCATGCTCCTTCAGGCGAGGTTCTCGGTAAGACTGACGGTATGCGGCGGCGGTCACCGCCGGCATCGGCCCACGAGGTGAGATCGGATGAGATTTCCGCTCCGCGGGTCATCCTGAGGGATGACGCGAGCAGGAAGGCAAGGTGGCGGTGCGGCGACTGACAGAGATCGCGCCCGGGGTGCTGGTTGCGACGAGCTCGTTCCAACTGACCACGACGACCGTGGTCGCCGACGGGGACGGGCGCTGCCTGCTGATCGATCCGGGAGTCACAGTGGCCGAGCTGGCCCAGCTGGCGGCGGATCTGCGCAAGCTGGGCCTGCGGCCGGCGGCGGGCTGGTCGACGCACCCACACTGGGATCACCTGCTGTGGTCGGCCAAGCTGGGGGTCGTGCCCAGGTACGCAACGCCCGCGGCGGTGGCCCAGGCCAGGGCAGGGCGGGCGGAGCTGGCCCGCGAGGCGCAGCGGGACGCGCCGGGCCACGACTTCCGCCTGCTCGGACGGCTCACGCCGCTGGACGGGGCCGGAATCGGGTGGGACGGGCCGGCGGCGCGGCTGATCGTGCACGACGGGCACGCGCCCGGCCATGGCGCGGTGTTCCTGCCCGGCAGCGGCGTTCTGGTCGCCGGGGACATGTGCTCGGACGTGGAGATCCCGCTCCTCGACCTGGCCGCGGCCGACCCGCTCGGTGACTACCGTACCGGGCTGGAGCGGCTGGCCTCGGTGAGAGGCGTGCGTTACGTGGTGCCGGGACACGGGCACGTGGGGGACGCGGACGAGTTCCGCCGACGGCTCGCGGCGGACGCCTCGTACCTGGACGCTCTCGTGCTCGGCAGGCCGTTCAGCGACCCGCGACTCAGCGAGCCGGACTGGCTCAGGGACACGCACGGGGAACAGCTGCGTCACGTCGGCAGGCCCGGGTCATGACCGGCCGCGCGCACCACGGCCCGTTCGGTCGACATTAATTGAGCCGAACGGACCGTGGCCTTACGCACTTAGGCCAGGTGGACGTAGTCGTAGTCGAACGGCTTGCCGTTGATGCCGTTGCGGGGCGGGGCGATCCAGGCCGCGATCTTGCCCCGCTCGTACACCGGTCGCATCAGCGTGCGGACATGGGTCTTGTCGACCGCGGTGGGCAGCCACGCGCCCTTGCGCCGTTCCCACTCCTGGCTGGTCAGCTTCTCCCCGTCCGGCGTGGCCTCGATGCCGGCGAACGCGCCTACCTTGCGGTTGAACGCGGCGTGCGGCAGCTTCAGCCGCTGCGGCAGCCCGGCGTCGGCCAGGATCTTGTTCCAGCGGTTGACGCCGCTTGTGCAGTCGCTGATGTACTCGCGGCGCAGGTCGGTGTTGAGCCCGGTGAGCGCGGCCACCTCGACCTGGCCGATGCTCTGTTCCCCACCGCCCGCGTCCACCAGCGAGTCGACCATGATCGAGTCGTCGGTGAGCCGATGGTCGTCCCTGCGGCGGCCCTCCATCCACCGGCCCTTCAGCCCGGCGGTGTAGTAGTTGGCCACGTTGGTCGACGTGTCCCCGCCGAACAGGTCAAGGCTCACGCTGTAGTGGAAGTTCAGGTACTTCTGGATCACCCGCAGCGGGATCACGCCAAGCGCGGCCACGTCATCGGTGTCGTTCTCGACCATCACCTGCGCGGTCCGCTCCACTACCCGGTCCACGCCCGTGGTGCCGACCATCATGTGGTGCGCCTCCTCCTTGAGCATGAACTCGCAGGTGCGGCTCAACGGGTCGAAGGCGCTTTCCTTGAGCGTGCCGAGCTGGTACTTGCCATCCCGGTCGGTGAAGTAGGTGAACATGTAGAAGCTGAGCCAGTCCGGGGTCTCCTCGTTGAACGCGCCGAGGATCCGCGGCGCGTCTGCGCTGCCGGAGTTACGGTGCAGCAGTTCGGCCGCCTCCTCGCGGCCCTCCCGGCCGAAGTGGGCCTGCAGCAGGTAGACCATGGCCCACAGGTGCCGGCCTTCTTCCACGTTGACCTGGAACAAGTTGCGCAGGTCGTACAGGCTGGGGGCGGTCGCGCCCAGGTTGCGCTGCTGCTCTACGCTGGCAGGCTCCGTGTCGCCCTGGATCACGATCAGCCGCAGCAGGTCCGCCCGGTACTCCCCCGGCACCTTCTGCCAGGCCGGCTCGCCCTTGTGCTGGCCGAACCCGACCCGGCGGTCCGGGTCCCGCTCGGCTAGGAAGATGCCCCACCGGTAGTCCTTCATCGGGACGTGATCGAAGTGCGCCCAGCCCTCGCGGCCGACGTTGACCGCGGTGCGCAGGTAGACGTCCTGGGTCGGCAGGGACGGGCCCATCGTCTGCCACCAGTCGAGGAAGTCGGGCTGCCAGGACTCCAGTGCGCGCTGCAGCCGCCGGTCCTCGTTGAGGCTGACGTTGTTCGGTATCCTCTCGGTGTAATCGGCGTTGGTCGGCACGTCTCACACTCGCTTCCGGTCGAAGGCGGCCCGCTGCCCGGTGCCGAACCGCCGCAGTGCGCCGTCCGGTCCCGCGGCGTTGGGCCGGCTGAAAATCCAGTTCTGCCAGGCGGTCAGCCGGCCGAAGATCTTGGTCTCGAGGGTCTCAGGGCCGGGGAACCTGTAGTTGGCCTCCAGGCCCGTGAGCGCGTCGGGGCTGAAGCTGGCCCGTTCCTCGACCGCGATCCTGATCTCCTCATCCCAGTCGATGTCGTCGGGCGCGAAGGTGACCAGGCCGAGCTGCTCGGCGTCCCCGGCGGTCAGGGGTTCGCCTGCCCGCTTCTCGGCGTCGGCCAGGGCCCTGCCGTCGCCGAGGAAGCGGGTCTGCAGCCGGGTCAGGCCGTTGCCCATCGGCAACGGTCCGGTGTTCATGGCTCCGACGGTGATTTTCGCCGGCCTCGCGTCCGGGTCTTTATCCTCGAAGACGCCGACCAGCTGGTAGGAGCGATCGGCGGCCAGGGCCAGCTCAAGCAGGGATCCGGCGAAGCAGCTACCCGGCTCGATCAGGGTGAGGATGCTGCGGCTGGTCACGTCCAGCCGCTTGAGCGTCCGCTTGAGGTAATGGATGATCTCGTTTGCGAGCCAGTCGTCGGCGTTATCCAGCAGGAGCTGGTCGTAGGCGAGGACCTTTCCTTGATCGCCTTGGGTGCGGAAGACCCAGGTACCGAGCTCGGGCTCGTTGGTGCGCAGGTCCAGGATCAGGTCGTCGAGTTCCCTGGTCATGGCCAGCGCCCAGAAGCTGGCGGCCTGCTCGCGCATCTCGGCGATGCTTGGCGGCGCGTCCTCGTCCGGGCCTGTGATGGTGATTTCGGCCACGCCGCGCTCGCGGTCCAGTGTGGCCGTCACGTGCCGGTAGGTTCTCTGGAGGTTGGTCGTTGTCTTGGCCAGCGGGGTCAGCTCGATTCCCTTGGCGTCTGTATTGGTCTCTGCGGGCCTGGCTGGGCGTGCGGCGAGCTCGGCCGCCCGTTCGGCGACCGTCTGCTGCCAGGCGGCCCGCGGCACGGCCTCGTCGACGAGCCGCCACTGCACGGCCTTGCGGCCGCCCACGCCCTCGGGCCTGGTGGCGAAGTAGTCGGCCAGGTCGCGGCGGACGTGCCGCTTGTCGGTAACCCGGGTCAGCCCGCCGGTGCCGGGCAGCACGCCGAGCAACGGCAGTTCGGGCAGGGCCACCGCTGAGGACCTGTCGTCGACCAGCATGATGTGGTCGCAGGCCAGCGCCAGCTCGTACCCGCCACCTGAGGCGGTCCCGTTCACCGCGGCCAGGTAGGTCTGCCCGGAGTTCGCGGTGGCGTCCTCGATCCCGTTGCGCGTCTCGTTGGTGAACTTGCAGAAGTTCACCTTCCATCCGTGCGGGGCGGCAGCGAGCATGCGGATATTCGCTCCGGCGCAGAAGACCTTGTCCTTGCCGCTGGTGATGATGACGGCCTTGACTTCCGGGTGCTCGAACCGCAGCCGCTGCACTGCGTCGTAAAGCTCAATGTCGACACCGAGGTCATAGGAGTTCAGCTTCAGCTCGTATCCAGGGGCGATGCCGCCCTGCTCGTCCACGTCCATGGTCAGCGTGGCGACCGGGCCGTCGATGCCGAGCCGCCAGTGCCGGTAGCGCTCAGGCGCGGTGCGGAACTCTACCTCCGCGGGGCTGCGGTCCTTGGGCTCAGGCATGGGTGGTGTCCTTTCCCGCGAAGTTTCGCCGCGGCGGGAGCGACCACGCGCGGGAGAGCACCCTGCTCAGCGCCGCCGCCGGCCCGGCCGGGCGGGGCGGCTGGCGATCGGTTTTCTGGCCCATCACGCTGTCCTCTCGGCGGGCCGACGCTGTCCTTCCGGCCGGTTCCGCCGGGTTAGTCAGTACCCTTCCGCGGGCCGATCGACGCGACGTCGCATCAGCCGGTTATTCGACAGAGGATTTCGTATCCGACACCTATTTGTAGCATTTCCGCGCGGCCGGGTGCAACACAGGTAGAGCGGCCTGGGGTTCGGTCAGCCAGGATCGTTGAGGCGCTTCCACTCCTGTATTGCCTCACCGGACCAGCGCTGGTGCCGGTCGGCGAACAGCCGGGCCGCCTCCAGGCCGGTCCAGCGAGCCGGCAGCAGTTCGCGGGGCAGCACCGGGTCGATGGAGGGAAACCGCCTCCAGGCGTGCACCAGCTCGACCTGCCGGGCCAACACGTCGGCCGGGACCGGGGCGCGGAATTCCTCGATGAACCCCTCGTACTGCGCCTCGACCTCACCGAGATCCCAGGCCGCAGCCACCATAACCTGCACGTCGGCAAGACCCGATCGCCGCGCCACGAACACGTGCGCATCGGCGGACACGCCCGCCTCCCGCAGCACGCCGATCGCCTCGTCCTCCCGGTCCGGGTGCGGGCTGATCCACAGGCCAGCGCCCAGCGAGCCGAACCCGGCCCAGGTGAGCCGGCTACGGACCACGTGCCTGCCGCGGCGGTCGCTGTCCGGGATCCGGACGTACACCAGCAGCCAGCGGCCGTCCCAGCTTCGGGCCGGACCGGTGAAAGAGTAGATGCGGTCCGCCCCCGCGGTCAGCATCTTCCGAGCACTGGCGGTCAGCCGCCACCTCGTGCGCCGGCCGACCTTCTCCGCGTCGAGCCACCCGGAGGCGGCCGTGCGCATGAGCGCCTGGCGGGTCGTCTTCTCCTCGATGCCGAGGCGGGCGAAGACGGCGAGCACCGCGGA
>Ga0335075_10011420_pt1 | contig 13433 bp, 12 predicted proteins | sample Lox_Sample_24_FD_206723 | JGI IMG/M metagenome (GOLD analysis project Ga0335075, IMG submission 206723) | Soil microbial communities from Loxahatchee National Wildlife Refuge, Florida, United States - Lox_Sample_2.4 | ecosystem: Environmental > Terrestrial > Soil > Wetlands | place: USA...
GAGCGGTACTCGCCGAACCACGGCGGGTCGCCGCACGGGTCGTGGACTGAACAGGCACTGATCTCCCCCCGTCTTGATCAATTACGAGGAGTGCTATTCCACACACGGAGAGTATTTACACCCAGGATGGCTTGTTCGCTCAGAACAATGAGCGCAAGCGGGCTCAAACCATCCGCTACTCGCGGCTGTGTCAGCCCCGGTGCAAGTGCGCTGTGTCGTTAAGTGACCGTAGCAAGGCCGGTCCGTCCGCGAACCAAGCGGCCTCTGTTAGCGACGCGACATCGAGGTGCATCCGGAACAGCGCGGCGCTCGGCGCCAGCAGCACCCGGCATACGAGCGTCTTGATCGGCGTGACGTGGCTGACCACAACAACTGTCTCTCCCTGATGCGCGCCGAGCAGCCGGTCCAGGGCGGCATCCACGCGTTTTGCCACGGCGGTGAAGCTCTCGCCACCGGGTGGCGCAGCGTCTGCGTCGGCCATCCAGGCCGATAGCTCAGCAGGCCACCGAGCCATCACCTCGGCGAAGCTCAAGGTTTCCCAGCTGCCGAAGTCGGTTTCGGCCAGGTCGTCGTCAACAGCCAGCGGTGCGCCGGTCCGCTGAGCGACGGCCTCCGCGGTCTGCCGCGCCCGTAGCAGCGGAGAGGTCAGCACCAGATCAATGCCGCCGCGCTCAGACAGCGCCGCTGCAGCGGCTGTCGCTTGATCGAGACCGAGCTCGGTCAGCGGGATGTCGCCGCGGCCCGCGAAGCGGTGTTCGGCCGACAGCGGCGTCTGACCGTGCCGCAACAGGAGAGTTGTCGTCGGCCTGCCCTGGGACGGCCGCCAACCGGTAGCCGACCCTGACTCAGAGCCCCGAGTCATCGGTCCGGACGAGAATCCGGCGGCATTCCTCGCACCGCAGCACGTCGTCGGCGTCGGCGGCGCGGATGGCGTTCAGATCTACGGTGTTCAGCGTGAGGTGGCAGCCCTGGCACTGACCGCGGCGCAGCGCGGCGGCGCCGACGCCGCCATGCTGAGTCCGTAGCCGTTCGTACAGATCGATCAGGTCGCTCGGCTCGTCGGCAGTTACTGCAGCGCGGCGGTCTGACGCCTTCTTGGTCAGCTCGGCCAGTTCAGCAAGCGCTACGTCGCGGCGTGCAGTGGCGGCCGCGACATCGGTCTCGATGGCGGATCGCTGCGCGCCGGCCTCCGAGAGCCGGGATTGGGCTGCCTCAAGGCGCTCCATGACATCGAGCTCGACGTCTTCGAGGTCAGACTGCCGCCGCAACAGCGACTCGATCTCAGATTGGAGGTTCTCTAGGTCGCGCGGCGAGCTGACCTGTCCTGCGTCCAGACGTGCACGGTCCCGGCCGATGCGGCTGCGCACCTGCTCCACGTCAGCATCCGACTTGGCTTGCTCACGTCTCAGGTCGCCCTCGCGCGCCTGAAGAGCCGCCACCTCGTCGCGCAGCTCTCGATCGCGCTCCTCCAGCTGGCCCAGCTCGGCGTGCTCGGGCAAGCTCTTGCGGCGGTGCTCCAGCCTGCCCAGCTCAGCGTCAAGATCGGCCAGCTCAAGCAGCCGCAGCTGCGCTTCGGGGGATGCTTTCACGGTGGCCACGTTAGCCTGCCGCTGGCACAACTGTCGCCCCGGCAGGTGCTCAGCTGCCCAGAGCAACCAGGACGACAGGGGCTGACGTCGGCTGGCCTGCCCCGGCGACCGGCTCTACCGTCATCGCGAGCTTCTCACCAGGTCCGAGCCTGTCCACCACCATCGGGCCTGACATTCCTCGCCTGGCTGGCGGCAGCATACCGACCGGCGTCTCACCAGTGGGGCTCATCAGCCACAGCTCGTACGCCTGAGCGGCCGGCAGCCTGGTCAACCCGCTGGCGATAAACACCAGCGCGCGCTTCCGGTGCGACATGACGACGGTCGCCATGCCCCCGGTAGTGACTTTGGCCGTCAGCGTCGTCGCGTCACGTGCGCCGAGCACTGTAGCGATCGCGGTATCGCGCCGCTCCGCAGCACTCAGCCTGCCCTGCATCGAACTCAGGTGCAGGCCAAAGACAGTAGCCGTCACGGCAAGTACCACGGCCGCAACCACCGCGACCCGTGCTAGCCATGGCCGGGCACCCGCCCCCGCAGACCGCGACACGTGCCGCCACTGCCTGCCGACCGGGAACCGCCGCTTCTGGCTCACCACCAGCGGAGGCTGCTGCCGGATCCTAGCTGCCGCCTGTAGCGTCTGCTCGCGCAGCTCGGGCCGCGGCGAGACAGCAGCGGCCTCGGCCAGCCGCGCAGCCGCTTCGCGCAGCCCGCGCACCTCCTCCCGGCATTGCTCGCAGGTGAGCAAGTGCCGTTCGAAGCTAGTCCTGTCGGCTTCCGATACCGCGTCCATGACATATGCCCCGACCAGGGTGTGCAGTCCGGCACCACGAGCCCGCATCACTCCACCCCCAAGCAGTCCCGCAGCCGGATCAGGCCGTCGCGCATGCGCGTCTTGACCGTGCCGACCGCCACGCCGAGCAATTGCGCTACCTCCCGGTAGCTGTAGCCGCCGTAGTACGCCAGCGTCACCGACTCTCGCTGCAGGTCGGTCAGCCCGTCCAGGCAGCGCCGCACCCGCTGGTGTTCCAGGCTGGTCAGCGCGGCGTCACTGACCTCGTCGTAGGCGATCGATGCCGTCGCCGCACGCAGCTCGCGTTCCGCCGCGCGTTGCTCGGACCTCACCCGGTCCACCGCGCGGCGGTGCGCCACTGTCATGATCCACGCGGCCGCCGACCCGGCAGACGGGTCGAACCTGGCCGCCGTGCGCCAGATCTCGAGCAGGACCTCCTGCATGACTTCCTCGGATTGAGCAGGATCCCGCAGGACTCGGCGCGCGATGCCGAGGACTGCCGGCGCGGCCTGGTCATACACCAGGCGGAATGCCGCATGGTCACCCTTAGCGACCTCAGCCAGCACGAGCTCGAGGCCGTTTGGTCGCACCTCGCCGCTCGGCTTGCTGCGCGGCCTCCCGTCACCGCGGTCGCCCCCTGCCATCTCCACACCCCTATATTCGTCGCGGAAGCCCGACCGGCTTGCCCCCCTCTGCCGTCAAGCACCTTTGCGCCACAGGAGCGCCAGGCGCCCGGCAACTGAGCACAGACGCCAGGCAATCCGCTGACGACGCAGGAACGAATAACAACGTGACCTACAGCCAACAACAACCTCAACCGGGCCGTCGTCCCGCGGCGCAGGGCCCTGGCCTGGGCCGGGCCGCACTGGCGGGCAGCGGCGCCGTCGTCGGCATCGTCACCGCCCTGGTGGCGCTCGGCGCCGCTCAGCTGATCGCGGCAGTGCTCAGCTCCCCGATCGGCGCGCCGGTAGCAGCGGTCGGCGAGCTGTCGATCAACCACGCACCGTCCGCGATCAAGAACTTCGCGATCAGGGAATTCGGCTCAAGCGACAAGATCGTCCTCGTCTGGGGAATCCGCGGGGTCCTGATCATATTCGCCGCCGTCATCGGCATTCTCGCCGTCCGCAAGCTCTGGCAGGGCATGGTCGGCCTGGCCGTGTTCGGCGCGATCGGGGTGTACGCGGCGCTCAGCCAGCCCACATCGACAGCAACCGATGTGCTGCCGTCGCTGATCGGTGCCGTCGTCGCATCGTTTGCTCTCCGCTACTTCGCGGGCCTCGGCACCCGGCTGGCCGCAGCCCGCGGCTCGGCCTCTCAGGGCCCGGTACGGCCCGGCTCGCGACCGCCCAGCGCAACCCCGCCGGGTCCGCGCCAACCCGAGTCGGCACAGCCCGACTCAGCAGAGCCTGACTCAGCAGAGCCTGACTCAGCAGAGCCTGACTCAGCACGGCCCGAGCCATCACAACCCGACTCAGCACAGCCCGGTGCGACCTGGCCACCTGCAGCCCAGCCCGGCGCCACGCGGCCCGGCGGCCCGAACACGCCGCACCCCGGCGCGTCCTGGCGGCCGGTCGAGCCGGCCTGGCGGCCGATCGAGCCGGCCTGGAGCCGCGCGAGCGACCTGGTATCAGACCGCCGCAGGTTCCTGTTCGGCAGCGCGGCCGCGGCTGCAGTCTCCCTGATCGCCTATGCGGGCGGCTCCTGGCTGGGCGAGACCAGGGATGTCAGCGCCATCCAGCACGCGCTCAAGCTCCCGGCCCCGGCCAAGCCCGCACAGCCGCTCCCGCCCGGAGTGAACTTGAAGATCCCCGGCCTGAGCAGCTTCATCACGCCTAACAACAGCTTCTACCGGGTGGACACCGCGATCGTCGTGCCGGAGATCGCGCCAGCCAGCTGGCAGCTGCGAATCCACGGCATGGTGCAGAAGGAGCTGGTGCTCTCCTTCAAGGACTTGATCAAGCGGCCGCTCATCGAGGACTACGTCACGTTGTGCTGCGTCTCCAACCCGGTCGGCGGCCCGTACATCGGCAACGCCAAGTGGCTCGGCGCAAGCCTGCGCGGCCTGCTCCAGGAGGCGGGCATCAAGGCGGGGGCGAGCCAGCTGCTCGCTACTTCGTCGGACGGCTTCACCTCCGGCAGTCCGGTACAAATCGCCATGGACAGCGGTCGCGACTCGCTGCTCGCGGTCGGGATGAACGACGCCCCTCTCCCGGTCGATCACGGCTTCCCGGTCCGGCAGGTCATTCCGGGGCTGTACGGCTACGTATCGGCGTGCAAGTGGATCGTCGACATCGAGGTGACAACCTACGAGGCTGCTCAGGCGTACTGGGTGCCGCGCGGCTGGTCATCCCAGGCGCCGATCAAGACCGAGTCCCGTATCGACGTGCCGACGGGCGCGAACCCGATCAAAGCCGGCCAGCGGGTTTCCATCGCCGGCGTGGCCTGGGCCCAGCACAAGGGCATCGAGGCGGTGGAAGTCCGCGTCGCCGGCGGCCCGTGGCATGAAGCCACGCTCGCCGATGTGCCGGGCATCGACACGTGGCGGCAATGGGTATACGAGTGGGACGCGAGCGTCAGGCCCGGCACCTACCTGATCGAGGCACGCGCTACCGACAAGACCGGCTACACCCAGACCGCACTGCAGGAGCCGCCCGAGCCCAACGGCGCAACCGGCTACCCCACCGTCCAGGTCAGCGTGGTCAGCTGAGGCCGCGCAGCGCTGGCAGCGAACGCCTGGCAGTCTCCGCGGATAGCGCGGAGATAGCCGGGCACAGAGGAGACACCGAGCCGAGCGCGCAGTCGCGACCCTAGAGCAGCTGGTCGCGGCCTGAGCCGTACATGTAGGCGCCAAGCCACCGGCCGAGTTCGTCGAAGACGGCCTGCTCGCCCGGCTCGGGCAACTGGACCCAGGTCACGTGGCTGCCGAGCCGTGCCATCGCCGCCGCAGGCCGGCGAGGCCGCGCGCCCGCGTGCAGCGGCCCCGCGCGCAGCGACCCGGTACGCGCCGGCTCGCTGCTCACCGCGCTGGTCAGCACCAGCACCGGACAGGGGATGTTCAGAACCATGGTGGGCCGGGCTGGCAGCGCGGGTTCGGACAAGATCATCGCGTCGGCTCCGCCAGCGGCCAGGGCATCGCGGCGCGCATCGGCCCACAGTGCCGCCGCGAGCGCCGCGCGGCCGTGCGCTGCCACGATCACGTGCCCGATCCCGTCCCTCTCGCGCAACTGGGCGCAGGCCGCGTCCAGGTCGGCGAATGCGGATCCGAGTGCCCTGCCCGCGGCCCGCCCGCCCAGCGCTAGCCCGCCGGACACCAGCCTGCCCGCCAGGGCCAGCCCGCGGGTCAGGGCCAGCCCGCCAGGCATGCGCAACCCGGTGAGGTAGAAGTGGAACGCCCGCTCGGTGAACCAGTCACCCAGTCCGGAAGGCACTGCCGGGTCGCCGGTTGCCTGCAGGTGCAGCACAGCCCGGCGGCTCGGCTGCAGCGACTGGCGCCGGAACATAGCCGTCTCCGGCCTGCCGGAAGGCGCTCCGCGCGGCGCCGGGACCGGCTCGTACCCCTCGATCACAGCGTGACTCGTGATAGTGCTCACGCGCTCCCCCGTACCCGTCGCCCCCGCGTCGGCATGCACGCACCGTCACCAGCAACTCTCTCACCGTATTCAGGCGACGGCGCTAGGACACGCGCGTCCGGTGAGAACCGTGTCGCCGCAGCCAGGTCGCTGCCGGGATCGCACACCGTAGTGGTTTGCTGGCCTCGCGGGGGCTATTCGCGGCTTTCCTCCCCGGCAAACAACTGCAGCGTGGTCGCCCGGTGCCGTGCGCCACCACGTCGCCGCCGGACAGGCCGCATTGAAATGGCGGGAACGTGCAGTGCGGCGCCAGTCAGGTTTGCCGCCCGTCGGCGTCGGGAATTATTGCGGCGAGGCGCTACGCTAAACGACGACGAGGCCCCTCCATGTATGAGATGGAGGGGCCTCGCGCTGCCCCACTGCACAGGCCCCCGATTGCTCGGCAACCACGTGCTGCGTGGCGGTTACCCCGCCGCCCTGGCAAACCCGATTGCTCAGATGCCGTGTGCGACGTGGCGCCACCGGTGTCAGATTCCCGCCGTCCGGTCCGGTCGCCCGGTCCGTGCTGCGTTCCCTCGGTTTCCCTCGGGGCGGATCCCGTCTTCAGTGGTGAGGAATTTCTACTGCCAATCGAGTCCGCAGCACAAGGCCTTTCTGCAAGAACTTCAAGATTCTTTAGCCATCCACAGGACATCTGTTGTTTATCCTCTGTCCATGGCTGATTTCCACCGCGCCATGCACAAGTCTGTCCACAGCTTCTGGGGATAATCGGCTCGCACGCATGCCCCCGCAGGTCAGCAGGCCAGCCCACGGGCAACTGACAGCGTGCGCAGAAGCGCCGCAGAGCTCGCCAGGCCAATGTGGACTGTGTCAGCCACCCGGCCTACCTCGGCCAGGACAAGCGGAAGGGCTCCGATGACGCCAGATCTGTCGGCCGTCGCAAGCCGGAACAGGAATCGTGCCAGGCTCAGGGCCGTTACGGCGGCGGCCGGCATCGCCAGCGTGCTCACTGCCGCCGGGGTGACATACACGCTGCCCGGCCCAGCGCACGGCACGGCTGTCCATGCCTCGTCCGGCTCGTCAAAATCGGGCAGCCAGTCGTCAGCGGGGACTAGCTCCCGCAGTTCGGGCTCGGCCAGTTCAAGCTCAGGCAGTTCAAGCAGCGGCCTCAGTACCGCCACGCCGCCGTCGGCCAGCAACGGCTCGGGTCAGGTGACGTCAGGCGGATCCTGACCCGCTTAGCGCGAATACTTTTGCAGCGCCGGCGAAACAAAGTCTTCGCGATCATGGTCTCAGAGCTCGCTGGTCCTACGATGTCCGCAGGACCAGACGGCGCGCCCAGGCGGGAGAGCTGATGACAAACGCGGACACCACTGACGCGGAGCTGACCGTTGAGCTTGGCGCCGATTACGTGGCCACGCTGGAGATCAATCGCCCGCCAAGCAACTACTTCAGCGTCGGCCTGATCGAGCAGATCGCCGAAGCTTGCGAGGAACTCGCGGCCGGCCAGCGCTGTCGTGCCATCGTGCTGTGCAGCGCCGGCCGGGTTTTCTGCGCCGGCGCCGACTTCAGCGACAAGCACGCGATCGGCCGGCCGGACGGACAGCACCTCTACGACTTCGCGAACCGGCTGTTCGAGCAGCCGCTCCCGATTGTCGCCGCAGTGCAAGGCGCCGCGATCGGCGGCGGCCTCGGGCTCGCGCTGGCAGCGGACTTCCGGGTCGCCGCGCCCGAGGCGCGCTTCGCCGCGAATTTCGCGTTGCTCGGCATCCACCAGGGGTTCGCGCTCAGCGTCACGCTGCCTGCGGCGGTCGGCCAGCAGAAGGCACTCGAACTGCTCTACACCGGCCGCCGCGTCGCTGCACCTGAGGCGCACGCGATCGGGCTGGCCGACCGGCTGACCGCGTCCGGACAGGCACGCGCGGAGGCTCATGCGCTGGCCGCGGAGATCGCGGCGTCAGCACCGCTGGCGATCCGCTCTATCCGCGCGACCATGCGCGCGCCCCTATCCGTTCAGGCACGGGCCGCCATGGAGCGGGAACGCGCCGAGCAGGAGCGACTCATGCAGACATCGGACTGGCGCGAGGGGCTGGCGGCAGTCTCCGCGCGACGGCCGGCGAACTTCGCTGGCCGCTGATTACTGCGGGAAGGCAGGTACTCGATGCCAGTTCTGGCGCGGCCCGGTGGCAGCATCAGTTACCAGGTCACCGGGGGCGGGTACCCGCCGCTGCTGCTCACCCATGGCTACGGTGCGAGCGGCGCGATGTTCGGTCACAACCTGGCCGCCGCGAGCGCTCAGAACCAAGTCGTCACCTGGGACATCCGCGGCCACGGCAGCAGCGAGTCCCCGGCCGAGACCGGCCACTACTCCGCCGACGCGGCGCTCGGCGACATGGCCGCGCTGCTCGCCGAGCTTGACCTTGACCGCGCCGTGCTCGGCGGGCACTCGCTCGGCGGCTATCTCTCACTCGACTTCGCGCTGCGGAATCCCGGTCAGGTAGCCGGGCTAGTGCTGATCGGCACCGGGCCCGGCTTCCGCAACGACGCTGCCAGGGATGACTGGAACCGCCGCGCGCACAAGACGGCCGCGCGCCTTGAGGAGCGCGGCCTGGCCGCACTGGGCGGCAGCAGCGAGCTGCAGGGCCAGCACGGCGACGCCGACGGTCTGGCTCGGGCCGCGCGTCATACGCTGACCCAGCGCGACTCGCATGTGATCGACGGGCTGCCGAGCATCCGGGTGCCGACACTGGTCATCGTCGGCGCGGAGGACGCGCCGTTCCAGGCTGCGGCGGACTACATGACGGCCAAGCTCCCCCGCGCGCGCAAGGTCGTCATCGCGGCTGCCGGGCATGCACCGAACGTCGACCAGCCCGAGCAGTTCAACGCCGAGTTGCGGGCCTTCCTCGACGAAGTCGCAGCGGCCGAGCAGGCCGCGTGACACACCAAACGGCGGCCGCTGCCAGCAACCAGGACCACATCCGCGCCGAGCTGGCCGAATGGGTGCAGCAGCACTGGGACGCCGAGATGGCCCTGCGCGACTGGCGCGAGCTGCTGCTGCAGGCCGGCTGGGCGGTGCCGAGCTGGCCCCGGCGATGGCACGGCCGAGGGCTGCCCGGCTGGGCCGACGAACTAGTCGCCAGCGAGTTGCTCCGCATCGGCGCGGTCGGGGTACCCGTGGGTAGCGGCACCTGGCTGGCCGCGCCGACCATACTCGCGCATGGTCCCGACGAGCTACGCGATCGCCTCCTCGCGCCGATCCTGACCGGCGAGCAGACCTGGTGTCAGCTGTTCAGCGAGCCCGGTGCCGGGTCCGACCTGGCAGGCCTGTCGACTTCGGCAGTGCTTGACGGCGACAGCTGGGTAATCAACGGCCAGAAGGTCTGGAACACCAGCGCCCACCACGCGGACATGGGCATGCTGCTGGCCCGCACTGATGCCAGCGTTCCTAAGCACCAGGGCATCACTTACTTCGCGCTGCCCATGCATCAGCCAGGCGTGGAGGTGCGGCAACTGCGGCAGATGAACTTTCACGCCTCGTTCAACGAGGTTTTCCTCACCGATGCGCGCGTCCCCCGCGAGAACGTCGTCGGCGAGGTAGGCGCCGGGTGGGCCGCGGCGCTGACCACGCTGGCCTACGAGCGCCGGTTCTCGGCGCTGCGCCGCCCTGACTACTCACCAGCGCCCGGCCGCGCCCTCGACGAGGCTCGCGCCGAGGCCGACGACCACTTCGCCACGTATTCCTGGTATCCGCAGCGGGCCGGCCGGCCCGACCTGGTCGTCGAGCACGCGAAGGCAGCCGGCGTCGCCGACGACCCGGTCATCCGGCAGGCAATCGCCAGGCTCATCACCATGCACCGGGCCAGCGCCTGGACCGCCGAACGGGCCAGGGTGGCACGCGCAGCCGGCGCCCGCCCCGGCGCGGAGGGATCGATCGGCAAGCTGGCCGCAAGCAACATCGCGCGCGAGTCAGCAATGGTGCACTCGATGATCGCGGCGGCCGGCGCGCTGCTCGCCGGCCCCGGCTCGCCGATGCACGGCATCATCGCCGAGGTGCTGATGTCCGTGCCCGGTCAGTCCATCGCGGGCGGCACGGACGAGATCCAGAAGAACATCCTGGCCGAGAAGGTGCTCGGGCTGCCCGCCGAGATCCGGGTCGACCGCGACGTGCCGTTCAGTCAGCTCAGGCATCGCGGCTGATCCCGCCCAAGCTGACCACCTCGAGCCGCCCGACTCGCAGGCAGGCGATATCGCTTTTGTCATATTCCTAGGCCGTCATCCATCACGTCCTGAGCGGCGCTTAACTTCGGCACGCACGTGTTGCTGGCCTGAACTGAGGAAGGGATCTTGAGTAGGCCTTAGGTCGGCCTGATCGCGGTGGCAACGACGTGGCCAAAAGCTACCTCCACGGGGGAGGCTGTGATGCAGCGACCGCACCTGGTTGTGGTGGGTGAGGATGTGCCGCGGCTCGAGGCGCTGGCCGGCGACCTGGAACGGCGTTACGAGGCCGATTATCAGGTCGACAGCGTGGCTTCGGCCAGCGACGCCCTGGCCATGCTGGCCGATCTCGGGCAAACCGGCGCCGATGTTGCCCTGCTGATCGCCGATGAGCGACTGGCGCAGATGTCCGCGGTCAACTTCCTTTCCCGCGCGCACGAATTGCATCCGCGAGCCAAGCGCGTCCTGCTCGCCAAGCGTGGCGACTGGTCTCCTTCGCATCCGACCGTCGGGGCGCTGGCCCATGGCCAGATCGACTATCACCTGCTGGGACCGTGGTCTGCCGGAGGGCATGCAGGCACAGCGCACGGGTTCCGTTTCCAGCGTCGGCCGACGTTCTACCGGGCGGTGAGCGAATTCCTCTCAGCCTGGGAGGAGTCACGCGAGCCGTCGATGCCGGCGTTCCGGATTATCGGCACGGCTCATTCGCCGCGGGCGCACCGGCTCCGCGACGTGCTGTCCCGCATCGGCGTGCCCTACCAGTTCCTGGTCGACGATTCCGCCCAAGGGCAACAACTGCTGCGCGAGGCTGACATGGAAGGCGCCGAGCTGCCGGTAGTGATTTTTTATGACAGCACGGTGCTCGCTGACCCCTGCACGGCGGACCTGCTAGCGGTACTGGGCTTTCGTACGACGGTGGAGCCAGGTACCTGCGATGTGATCATTGCCGGTGGCGGGCCGGCCGGAATGGCGGCAGCCGTATGCGCCGCGTCCGAAGGGCTGGCTACCACCATCCTGGACCCCATGCCCGGCGGGCAGGCCGGGACAAGCCCGCTGATCCGCAACTACCCGGGATTCCCGCACGGCCTTGCCGGTGACGAACTCACCGTCCGGGTTCTCGAGCAAGCCTGGCTGTTCGGCGCGAACATCGTGGTCGCGGCGGCGGCCGGGCTGCGGGCCAGGGGGCCGGATCGCATCGTGTGCTGCGACGGCGGCGCCGAAGTTACCGCCCGGACTGTCATCATCGCCACCGGCGCCAGATGGCGGCGCCTGGGCATACCCGGCCTGGAGGACCTAGTCGGCGCGGGCGTGTACTACGGCGGCGTGGCCGCGGAGGCACGCGCGTGCCAGGACCAGGATGTGGCTGTCATCGGTGGCGGGAACTCCGCGGGCCAGGTCGCGATCAGCCTGGCCAGGTACGCGGCATCGGTGACTCTCCTGGTGCGCGGCCACGACCTGCACGACACCATGTCGCAGTACCTGATCACCGAGATCGGCAAGACCGGCAACATCGCCGTGCGGCGAGCCACCGAGATCATCGACGGCGGCGGCCGCGGCAGCCTGCAGAACCTCACGGTACGGCACCGGCAGACCGGCGCCACCGAGGTCATGCCCGCCTCGGCCCTGTTCGTGATGATCGGGACCGAGCCGCACACTCAATGGCTCGCCGGCAGCGTCGCGCGCGACAACCAGGGATTCGTTTTCACCGGTCCCGAACTGCTCACCACGGACAGGGCGCGCAGCTGGCCCCTGCAGCGCCCGCCGCTCCTGCTCGAAACAAGCATGCCCGGCGTCTTCGCGGCAGGCGATGTCAGGCACCAGCCCGTCAAACGAGTAGCCACCGCCATCGGTGAAGGCGCTCTCACGGTTCAGCTTCTGCATCAGTACCTCCAGGCAGAGCAAGGCCGCTAGCCGCCCGCGGCGCAGTTCAGACGGCACCCAGAGGTTGCCCAGAGGCCCCGCTTCGATGGCTGGCCGATCCTGCATGAGTGAGGCGGCGTGAGTGCCGCCGCCAGCATTCATCAGGAGGCTGCAGGTGGGAATGACCTCGAGCACCGCACTCTGGTACGCCAGCCGGGCAACCGGCGTCGTGGCGCTCGTGCTGCTCAGCGTCGTGGTGCTGCTCGGCATCATGGTCAGCCAGCGCGGGCGGCTGCCTGGCCTGCCGAGGTTCGCGACGACGAGCCTGCACCGGAGTATGTCACTGCTGGCCGTCGCCTTCATCGCGGTCCATGTCGTGACCGCGATCGCCGACCCGTACGTCACTATCGGGATCGCGGCTGCGGTCATCCCGTTCACCTCGCCGTACGAGCCGCTGTGGCTCGGCCTCGGCGCGATCTCCGTCGACCTGATCGTCGCTCTGATCGCTACCAGCCTGGCCCGTGGCCGGGTCGGCCGCAAAACCTGGCGCGCGGTGCACTGGCTCGCCTACGCCTGCTGGCCGGTGGCTGTTCTGCATGGCGTCGGCTCCAGCACCGACATGCGAGGCGGCTGGCTGCTGACGCTGACGATCTGCTGCGTCGCAGCCGTGCTTGCGGCCGTGCTCTGGCGGATCGGCACCGCGATAGCTGCCCCGCGCCTGGCCGAGCGTCCGGCTCAGGCACTGGCCGCTGGCCAGCTGGCCGATCATCGCAACAGCGACCGTCAGCTGACCGGGGCAGGTGCGCGATGAGCGGGCCGGCGACCCGCCTGCCAGAACACACGCCGCCGGAGCGCAGGCAGCCAGAGTCCAAGCGCGCCGGGTCAGCTGGCGAGTCCGGCTTGCCGCGATTGCTGCCGCCGAGCGCACAGATGGCTACTGCCGAACCACGAGATCACGTCGATTTCGCCGCGCACCTGCACAGGCACGGGCTGGCCCGGTTCCGCGGCGCGGCGCTGATAGAGCAGGCCGGGGCGGCAGGCCTGACCGGCCGCGGCGGCGCTGCCTTCCCGGTCGCCAGGAAGCTCGCGGCGGTCGCGGCCGCCCGGAGGCCCGTGATAGTCGTTGGCAACGCCGCCGAAGGTGAGCCCGCCAGCAGCAAGGACGCTGCGCTGCTGTGGTTCGCCCCGCATCTGGTGCTGGACGGCCTGCAGGCCGCTGCCGAGGCTGTCGGTGCGCGCACGGCCTACCTGTACCTCCACGCCGCGGACCGCCAGCGCGAGCCGGATCTTGCCGCTCACATCCGGATGGCGCTGGCCAGCCGCGCCGCCGCCGGGATCGACCGGGCAAGCGTCGAGCTGGTCGAGGCACCATCCCGGTTCCTGGCGGGTGAGGAGACCGCGCTGGTCGCGAAG
>Ga0335075_10011421_pt1 | contig 13433 bp, 10 predicted proteins | sample Lox_Sample_24_FD_206723 | JGI IMG/M metagenome (GOLD analysis project Ga0335075, IMG submission 206723) | Soil microbial communities from Loxahatchee National Wildlife Refuge, Florida, United States - Lox_Sample_2.4 | ecosystem: Environmental > Terrestrial > Soil > Wetlands | place: USA...
AACGGGACAAAGACTCCTAAACAAACATCTGGCAACCTCCGCGTTGCCAGATAAAGTAGGAAGCAGCTGACGAAAGACAATTACGCTACAACCCTAGTATAGAACCCTCTGCCGAACTCACCGCCTCCAACGGCGACCTGAATAGTGCCCGGTGGACCGGCCATTGCTATCGCATCGACTTGACCTGTTCCGTGAAAGAAAGTGGGCACAATAGGCGTTCCCTGCACAGAACGAAAGTCGCTTCCTCACCAACCGCACGGTATCTATCTCGAAGAAGATTCTGTTCAGAAACCCTAGCACCGTTGCTTCGCGCGACGAAGAGCACACATACAAACGTACCACAAAGGCGACTCGGCGCTAAGCTCCTTTCTGCCTTGGCGTTTCCGCGCCGATAGGAGAGCACGGGTCAGATGATTTGGCAAAGGAAATCCGATACACGCGGCGGAATTGCGTATGCGCAGCCCGAAGCATCGCGGAATGATAAACGAATCACATCACACGCAGAAACCCCGCCGCCGCCAGCTCATCGAGCTTCCACTCGCGTAGCAGCGTCTCGGCGATCGCCGTCGAGAAGATCGCCCCGCTTGCCCGGCATGCCTGATGCCAGTTCTGCTGATGCTGCATCAGTCTCTCGCGGTAACGCCGGACCATCGCCGCATCGACGTGTATCTCGCGCCGCTGCTCCGTCTCGGCGTCGATCAGCCGCAGGGCACCGTCCTCCGGCGGATGAGCATCGGCATCGGCAAGCAACTGAATCACCGCGGCCGCCGATGCGCCCTCAGTGAACGAACGCAGCGTCAGCAACGGCTCTCCCACCCACAGTAAATCGCTCAGCAGAACGCGCACGCCGCGCGGCCGCCAGGCCGGAGCGCCCTGCGCCAGCACAGCCGCCGGACTCCCGCGATGACTCAGTTCGAAATCGCTCCACAGGGAGGGCGAAAGATTGCCGCCCGGCAGCGGCCGAAAGTCATCGGCCATCAGCCAGACGGTATGGCCGAAGCCGGCGTTGGCCGCCGCCGTCGCCAGACACGCCGCCAGCGCCAACGTCGCTCGTTCCTTGGCCGTGCCTTCCAACGCCATCGACCGCGATACGTCCAACACCAAATCGAGGTGCGGCGTGACCTCCTCGCGGTACAGTTTCACCGACAGCTGATCGCTCCGCGCGAAGGCGTTCCAATCGATGTGACGCAAATCGTCGCCGAGTTGATAATCGCGATAATCCCGAAACTCCAGCGAGCTGCCGGCCCGTTGCCCCAGGGCGAAGCCGGTCGCGCCGCGCGGCGTTTGACGCGGCAAACACAACGCGTAGCGCTGGCCGACCTGTTCGCCCTCGCTCAGATGATCGCGCAAATGATCCATCGTGTCTCTCTAAACTAACCACAGAATCACAGAGAACACAGAGAAGAGTCACCACGAATCACACGAATCACACGAATGAAAGGCAAAAAATAAAAAGGACAAAGAATCGAGATAATGCTCTTCATTGCTTTGCTTTTTCTTCTTATTCGTGTTATTCGTGTGATTCGTGGTGGCTCTTCTCTGTGTTCTCTGTGACTCTGTGGTTAGTCTTCTCCGCTAAACCGCCGGTGTTTCTTTCTCCGGCGGTCGAAAACGCCTCATCTGCCGAGCCATCCACGGCACACACCCCAGTAACAGTGTTAGCGCCAAACCGCTCAGAAACAGGGGGCACTGGTAACGGAAGATCTCCGCTTCCGCGCTCGTTTCCGCCACGCAGGTGAAGATCGACGAAAACGGATTGCTGATCTGCCACCCCGGATCGATATGTCCCATCCGCAGCTCCTCGTTCTGGAACAGAAACAGCAGCGGCCACGGCAGCGAAATTCCCAGCCCGGCCAAGATTATGGCCAGCACCCAGGTATAGGACGTTTTGATTCGGTCGTGCGGCAGCAGATTGCGCAGCCACACCGCCAGCATGCAGTAATCGAAGGTGTAAAGCGCCATCAGAAACAGTGCGAGCGTAGTGCGGCTTCCGATGTCGATTTCGACGGTGGGGGCGCGAAGGGTCGAAGGATCGATCCACCAGCTCAACGGCAGCGAGGCCAAAACAAGGGTCAGAGCGATGAGGAGGACCGCGAAGAGCATCCCTCCCGCCGCGCCGCTGTACAACAGGAAAGCCGGCCCGCGCAGCCACCAGCGGCGCGGAATCGTTCGCTTGATGCGCAATCCCCACTGCTCGCGTTCGTTGATCGATACCACGATCTGAGTACACAAGAGCGTCACGATCACCGCTTCCCAGAAGTACAACGGCATGGTGGTGCGAAAGCGGCGCATCTGAATCGCCGCCGCGGCGCCGGTGACAATCCAGAAAGCCAGCGTGTACAGCCGCACCGGCAGCGCGCGGTTGGCCGACGCGGGGCTGACAATGGCCACCGACCAGGTAAACAATAAGCCGACTGTGGCCAGAATGGCGACGGCCACGGCGCCGGCGATCAACCAGAACTCGACGCTGTCCAGACGCGATCCCAAGCCCATGTCCAGCAGTGCCATGCTGGCCGCCGTCGTATATCCGAACATGATGGCCAGCAGACCTAGCCCAAACAAACCGAGGAGCAGTTTCATGCCCGCGTTGGCCGGCACCGCGCCGAAGAAAATCGCTCCCTGCGTACACAGCAAGACCACCAGGAAGTCCAGCACCAACACCATGACGATGCTCGGAATGTCGATGCCGCGCAGCAGATAGGTAAAGGTCATGAATGGGGCGCAGGCGCTGAAAATCAGCAACATCAACACGACCGACGCTTGCAGCTTGCCGAAGATGATGCCGCGCGGACGCAAGGTCGAGATGAACAGCAGATCGACGTTGGTGTCCGAATGCTCCGCCGCCAAGCGCACGCCGGCGTAAGCCGGAACCAGCAACATGCAAGTGCCCAGCAGGATGCCCTGCAAAATCAGGAAGATCTGCCGTCCGGCTTGCAAACTGGCCTCCTCGTAGCCGCGGCGCTCGCCGAACGACAGAGCGACCAACAAAATGGATAGCTGAATGAGCAAAAACAGGACCAACGCGGAGACGACGATGCGGCTCTTGACCGCTTGCCGCAACTCCTTGACTACGATCGGATTGAGCAGATCGTCTAGCTTGTCCACGATTCTCATTGCACTTCTCCGCGTGTGACGTTCATGAACAATTCCTCGAGTCCGGCCCGTTGCTGCCGGAACTCGACGACGCGGTAGCCGTTCCGCACCAAATGTTCGAGCAGCTCCCAGCAAGCCTCTTCGCTGCCGGCCACATCCGCCTCCACCGTATGATCGATCCGCCGCGCCGCTTCGATGTTCGGCTGCACGAGCAAATGCCTGTACAGCAATTCCGGCTCGTCGAGGCTGCGAATGAGAACGGTGCGATGCGGCAGGTCGGCGGTGAGAATGTTCGACAGGCTGCCGGCCCGCAGGATCTTGCCGCGCTCAATGATGACGGCGGCGGTGCAGATTTCGGCCAGCTCCGTGAGAATGTGCGAGCTGATGAGGATAGCTTTGCCCTGGCTGGACAGCACCTTGAGCAGCTCGCGCAGCTCGATGCGGGCGCGCGGATCGAGTCCGGCGGCCGGCTCGTCCATGATGAGCACGGCCGGATCGTGGACCAAAGCGCGGGCGACGCTGACGCGGTTTTTCATGCCTTTGGAGAGGGCGTTGAGATGTTTCTCGCGGATGCCGAGGAGGTTGGTGAATTCCTCGATGCTCTCGACCACTTTCTTGCGCGTGGCCGCGCCGATGCCGTAAGCTCGCGCGAAGAAATCCAGATATTCGTGAACGGAAATGTCCCGATGGCTCGGCAGCGAGTCTGGGACGTAGCCGATCAGGCGATGGGCCTTGTCCGGCTCCTCGACGACGGAGATGCCGTCGAGAAAGGCATCGCCGCTGGTCGGCTCATCGAGAGTGGCGATGATGCGCATGGCCGTGCTTTTGCCGGCGCCGTTCGGCCCGACAAAGCCGACGATTTCGCCGGACGAGAAGGAAAAGGACACGTCGTCCACCGCTCGCATGCGGCCGTAGTGCTTTTTCAGATGGTCGATGTGAATGTGCATTAGTTGCCAAGAACAGAGCCGCCACGAATCACACGAATAACACGAATAAAAGACAAAAAATGCAAAAAATGTCAGTTGCCTACTTTTATTTCCCTCGTCCTTGCTCCTTTTTGCTTTTTTGCTTTTATTCGTGCTAATCGTGTGATTCGTGGTGACTTTCTGCTCAGTCTCCTTGTTTGCCAAATCCCACGACGATCGCGTGGAGCTTGCGCGTCCCCGCGTTGCGCAGCGCGTCTTCCAGAAACGGTGAATCGTCCACCTCAGCCAAGTAGAGGCCGGCGTGCAGGTAGTGCTGCGGGTTACGCACGACCATTTGCCTATTGGACATCAATTTGTTGGGTCCGGACAGCAGGCTTCGCATGGCGTTCGCCTGACCTTGGCACTCCATCTCGGTCAGCGTCAGCAGCGCTCGCGCGCCCGGCGCGACGATTTCCGCCATGTGGATCTGTCCTTTGGCGTCGGCGTACCAGAAACGGCGGATGGCGGCGCCGAGGCCGTTGACCATGCTCCAGCGGCCGTCCGGTTCGCGCTGGAGGGCGACGCGCTCGCGGCGCAGCTCGCTTTTGCGTACTTTGAAGTGAGCCGGCACCCGCGCCTCGACCCAGCCGGAGGCAAAATGCTGGTCCTGGCTCCAGTCGATGGTGCAGGAACGCGCCCCCGAGCGCCGGCCCTCGAAGTAGCGCTGCGGCACCACCATCGTGTCGTAACTAAAGTGCAGGCCGTCGCCCGGCGTCAGCGGCGAATAAACGCCGGTCCAGCCGATCGTCGTGGCCCGATGAGTCGTCTCGTCGAGCAGGGTCAGCGTTTCCGTGCGCAGTCGGCCTTGCCAGCCCTCGGAGACGAGCATGTAGCCCAGGACCGCCAGACAAGTGCAGAGCGAGAAGGCCGGCGTCGTCCACAGCAGCCAGATGCGCCGTTTCAGCCGCGATAGCACCCAAACATTAATCGGCCCGATGCCCAGGGTGAACAGGAACATCAGCACGAACAGCCCCTTGATGGGGATGCCGAGATCGTCGATGATGGGAAACTCTTCGTTGGCACTTATGGTGCTACGCTTTCCCCCCCAGGACATGGCGGTGTTCGTCCAGTCGTTCATCAGCACGGTGAAATGTTCGACGTCCCAGGAATCATAATTGGCGTCTGGACTGATGCGGCAGGTGCCGAAACCGGCCGTCGCCTTCAGCCAACCCGCTTTGTCTTTTTCCATATTCGTCCGGGCGGACAGGCCGTGCAGTTCGCTTGGTCCCAGCACGAGCAAGGCGCCGCCCGTCTCGACGTATTGCCACAGGGCGGTTCGCGTTGCCGCCGGCAGTTCGTTCAGTACCGCGGCGGTGACGATGACGCCGTCGTAGCGAGAATAGGCGAGCCAATTGCCGCTCCAGATTTCGTCGTTGACGAACTGATAACCGCGCGGAGGTAGACCGGGCTTTGCGGGCGGCCGTCGGGGAGGCGATCCGGGCGGTCCTCCCCTGACGGTCGGCAGTCTTTTAGGGGGCGCCCTTGCCGGCATGGCTGGCCGCGGCACAGCGGGAATCCCGCCAAATCCTCCGGGCATTCCTTCCATCATGCCACCGGGCACGGGAGCCGTCGTCGGCAACGGTTTGACGCCCGGGCTGACCAGAATGAGTCTCTCCGCCGAGGAGTGAGAACCCAAGTAACGCGCTCCGCTGAAACTAGTTGACTCGCTGGGTCTCAGATGCACTTCGCGCTCTTGCCGGCGGCCGTCGATGGTGACGGCCACATCCGCGCCGGCGAGGGGCGGATGATCCGGCTGCAACAGCGAAACGTGTACCGTCTCCTGCGCTCCCACTTGCACGGTGCGCCGCAAATCACGAATCGAGTCGCCGTTGGCGAACGCCTTCTCGAACGGCATGCTCAGGCTGACAATGTGCGAATGCTCGGCGGATTTATTGACGAGGTGAAAAACATATTCAGAATAGCCATGCGAGCTGAGACCCCTGGGGGACGGCTGCGGGGTGATCTCGATGTCGCCGAACGTAATCGTGATCGCCTGCGCCGGCGACGACAGCAGCAAAGCCAACAGAACGCAGGTTACGAGCCGGAAGCGTACGCGACGGTTGCCTTGCCGTCGCTGACGCTTCCGGCTCGTTTTACGTGTGGCCTCAGCCATGATTCACCTCGCTAATCTTCATGTCGGCGGGCAAGTTTAGTCCGGTTTCCTCAAGGGCTGCGAGCAGAGCGCGGATGACGGCGAAGGCGTCCACTTGGTCGAGCCGGGCCTTGTAGTTGAGAATCAAGCGATGATTGAGGACGGGTGCGGCGACGGTCTTGATGTCGTCGAAGCCGACGGTCGGCCGGCCGGCCAGAAGAGCGAAGGCGCGGGCGGCCTCGGCGATGGCGATGGCCGCGCGCGGCGACGCGCCGTGGGCCACGTAGCTGCGCACCAACGGCGGCGCCTCGACGGCGCGGGCGTGCGTCGCCGCCACCAGCCGCGCCACGTAGCGCGATACCGGCCGCGGCAGATAAATGCGATCCACAATGGCGAACAAGTGCCGCAACTCGTCGCCGCTCATGCTCCAGGTCGGCGGCGGCGGCTCGCCGTGACGCCGCGTCGAGATGATGCGATCGAGTACGTCCACTTCGACCGTGGACACCACCAGCTTGAACAAGAAGCGATCGAGCTGCGCTTCCGGCAACGGATAGGTGCCTTCCAGCTCGATCGGGTTTTGCGACGCCAGCACGAAAAACGGCTCCGGCAGCGGTCGCGTCGTGCCCAAGAGGGTGACGGCGCGCTCCTGCATGGCTTCGAGCAGGGCCGACTGCGTTTTCGGCGATGCCCGGTTGATCTCGTCGGCCAAAAGCAAATGGGTGAACACCGGGCCGGGACGGAACACCATCTCCCGGCGTCCTTCTGCCGTCTCTTGCAAGATGTGCGCGCCGAGTATGTCGCCCGGCATGAGGTCGGGCGTGAACTGCACGCGCTTGAAATCGAGGTGCAGCAGTTGTGCCAGCGCCTTGACCAAGGCGGTTTTGCCGACGCCCGGCACGCCTTCGAGCAGCAGATGTCCGCGGCTGAGAATGGCCGCCAGCACCAGGCCGTGCAACTCCGAGCGGCCGAGCAATTGGCGGTCGAGCTGCTCGCGCAAGCGGGTTGTCAACTCGACGGCGGGAGCTAACGATTCCGGTTGCAAAAGCGCGGAGTACGGCGTTTCGTTGAACATAAGAAATCTGTTCTCACTTAAGAGAATCACGAAAACACGAAAGTACGAAAACACGAAAAAGAAAGAGAAAAAGGCAACACCAGCAATCCGGCACGCTTCTTTCTCTTATCCTATCTTCTATTCGTCTTTTTCGTGTTTTCGTACTTTCGTGTTTTCGTGATTCTCTTCAGTACGTTGGGCTTGGCGTTCAAAATAGCGTTCCACCGTGGCTCGATGGCGCGGCAAGATAATTTGCGTATTGGCCGAGCCGCTGCCCGCTGCCGCGTCGTGCAGCGCTCCCGAAGAGGCCGTCTCCGCTGACTTTTTGTGGACGACGTTCCCTCCCCGCGTTTCCAGGATCGGCGTGCTCTTGAGCGCGTCGAGCGCGCTGGGCGGAAGCACTTCTTCCTTGAACTTGAATCCCTCTTCGGAACCAGGTTTGCCCCACGTCATCGGTGCTGCGCCGGGACCCCGACTGTCGCTGCCGGCCAGACAGTGGCTCTTGAAGTCGTCGAGGGAAACCTTGCCCGACTTGTCTTTCAAGAAAGCCCGCAGTCCTTCGAGATCGCACTCGCCGACGTTGCGACAACGCGCCAGGGTCTCCGCGTCGATGAGGCCGGCGGATTGCAGCTTTTCCATGCGGCGGAGCAACTGCCCCATGTTGCCGCGAAGCAATCCGGTCAGCTTTTCCAGCTGTTCGGGATCGAGCTTTTGCTGGCCGAGCGCCTGCAACAGCTCGGGAGGGAAGCCGTCCTTGCCCATGAGGCCGGCCACTTCCGCCAACACGTTTTTCATCAATTGCGGATCGAGCAAGTCGGCGTTTTGCAGCAACGCCTCCGCCAACGCTTGCGCTTCGCCGAGATGTTGGCCCCGTTGCGTGCTCTGCTCCGCGGCCTGGCGGGCGGCTTCTTGCGTCAGGCTTCGCAGGTGATCGAGCGCCTCCAGCGTCCGCGCCGGCTCCTTGCCGGACGAATGTTCGCGCAACTCCGCCGCTTTTTCCGTCAGCGTCTCGGCTCGCTTGGGGTCAAGCATCGATTCACCTTTGAGCAAAGCGATCTGTTGCAGCAGTCGGCCGATCTCCTGATCGATTTCCAGCGGCGAGCCGATGTTCAGATCGGCCAATCCCTGCGGCGCCAGGAAACACAGGAGGACAAAGCCGGCGGCAATGGCCAAAAGCGTGACGGGGCGTTGGCCGTCCCAGCTCAGACGCGGCGGCAGAAGGACCGGCAGCCGTTGCCGCCAACCGCCTAGCTCCTGTTCGGCTCCCGCCATCAACAAACCGCCGCAACCGCTCTGCTCGTCGAACAGCGCTCGGATCGCCGACGCCGGAGGCATGTGGCGCCGCGCCCGCAGAAGCGCCGCCGCCAAGCACGCGGCCAATCCCAGCAATCCCCACAGCAGCGGTTGGCGCTCCACCCCGACGGCGCGCAGCGCGATCACTGCCGTTCCCCAGACGAAGCCCCACAGGGTCGCCAACGGAAGGGCATATTTCAGCACGAACAGCAAGGCCAGATGACGGCGAAATCGTTGCATCGCTTTGTTCTGAGGTTCCATGCGAGGGGTACTCTCTTTCCTCAAGAGATGAACTCGTGAACACAAAAAAACGAGAGCGCCACGATAATTCTCCTTACTATTTGATGAGACTGGACAAGAGAGGCAAAGTCAAGTGTTTTCGCGCATCGCATCACAAACCCGTCGCTGGCGCTCCGGGCTTGTGACGCCGCTTTCCCTTCATCTCTGCCGGCGGCAACGCCGATAAGTTCGATAAAAGCGTTGTCTTTTCCTGGGAGTTGCCGTGCTTTTCTGCTCGCCGGAGTTTCTGCTGTTTTTCACGATGGTCTTCGTGATCTACTGGGCGCTGCCGTGGCGTTCGGCCCGCATCTGGCTGCTGCTCATCGCCAGCTTCTACTTCTACGCCTGCTGGAACAAGCGACTGGCATTTCTCATCACGGGGACCACCGTGCTCGATTACTTGCTCGCCCTCGGCATGGACCACAGCCGTTTGCCGCGCCGGCGCCGACTGCTGTTGGGCATCAGCCTGTTCGCCAACCTGGGACTCTTGTGCTATTTCAAGTACGCCAATTTTTTTCTGCTGTCGCTGGATGAGGCGCTGATTGCTGCCGGTTCGTCTACCTGGTTTCGTCCATTGCGTGTGATTCTGCCCATCGGTATCTCGTTCTACACGTTCGAGGCCATCAACTATACGGTGGACGTGTATCGCCGCCGGCTGCCGGCGGAGCGTCATTTCGGCCATTTTCTGTTGTTCATTTTGTTCTTCCCGCACCTGGTTGCCGGGCCGATCGTCCGTGCCTGCGATTTCCTGCCGCAGGTCCGCCGGCCCAAGCGCTGGAACTGGTTTCGTCTCCATTTGGGATTGCAATTTATCCTTATGGGGTTGTTCAAGAAGCTCGTCATCGCCGACCGCATGGCGTGGTACGTCGATCCGGTGTACGCCGATCCCGGAGCGTATCAGACGGGAACAGCATGGCTGGCGCTGTTCGCCTACGCAATGCAGGTGTACGGCGATTTTTCCGGCTACAGCGACTTGGCCATCGGCACGGCGCACTTGCTCGGCTACAAGCTGGCTCAGAATTTCGACATGCCTTTTTTGGCCGTCAACGTCGCCGACTTTTGGCGGCGCTGGCACATGTCGCTGTCGAGTTGGCTGCGCGATTACATCTTCATTCCCTTGGGCGGCAGCCGCGGCGGCGAATGGAAGACCAATCGCAATCTGTTCCTGACCATGACGCTGTGCGGCCTGTGGCACGGAGCAGCCTGGTCGTTCGTCGGCTTCGGCATCGTGCAGGGATTGTACATGACGATCCAGCGCGCCTTTCACCGCAGGTGCCGGCAGCACCCGCGGCTCGACGCCGTGCTGCGTTCGCTGCCGGGAACTATATTTCGCATCGCTCTTACGTTCGTGACTTTCTGCCTCAGCTTGGTGCTTTTCCGCGCCACGGACTTCGCTACAGCGGGACATATGTTTCAGCGCTTGTTCCAACCGTCGGCTGACTTGCTGGATCCGCCGTTGCCGGCCGTTGGATTCTGGCTGACCGCCGGAGTGGTCGTGGCCGCGCATCTGCTGCGACACATCGGCTTGTGGCAGCGCTGGAATTGGCGCCTGCCGCCGTCGCTGTTGGGCGTCAGTTACGCTGCCGTGCTGATGATCGCTCTGGTGCTAGCGCCGCACGGCGGCAAACCGTTTATCTACTTCCAATTTTGAGGGCGCGAGTGTGGCCATCGTGGATGTGCGGTCTCAGGACAGTCAAACTCGCGCCGACGGCCGCGCCAAGACGGCGTTGTTGTGCAGCGTCTTGGCGTTCCTCGCCGGGCAGGCCGTTCTTGCCTACATTGTCAGCCAGACGCATCCGGAGTTACGCGATCCGGAATACGGCTATCGTCTGCTTCAACTGCGGCGGCTGACGGCGGGCGCGCCGCAGCGTCCACTGTGTCTGATCCTGGGCAGCTCGCGCACACTCAGCGGCATCTATCCGCCGGCATTGCCGCCCTGGCCAGCCGATGCCGGCCCGGAGCCGCGCGTGTTCAACTTCTCGCAGTTCTGCGCCGGGCCGGTGCGCGAGCTTCAGACGCTGCGCCGATTGCTCGCCGCCGGTCATCGGCCCGATTGGCTGCTCCTCGAAGTGTGGCCGCCCTATTGGCCGCAGCGCGGCTACTGGGTCGATGAGCTGCACATGATGCAGACCGACTTTCGCCCGGTAGACTTGCCCGTCGTTTTGCGTTATTTCACCGATCATCGCCAGAGCGCGCTGACGAAGCTCGCAGCCGAAACGCTGTTGCCAATCACCGGCCTGCGTTCCAATCTCCTGGCCCTCTGCGCTTGCTCCTTGCTTTCGCCCGATCAGCGCGGCCGCGAGAAACAATTCGCCTCCTGGCGCGACATCGATCCCAGCGGTTGGCGTCCCTGGCTGGAGCGCGGCACCGAAGAGGAGTTCCGCGTCCGCATCGCTCACCTTCAAGGAGAAAAACAGTATCTAGAACATTTCGTCATCAGCGATACAACCGATCGCTCTTTGCGGGAAATTCTGGAGGAATGCCGCCGCCACCATATCAAGACGGCGCTGATCCTAATGCCCGAACACAGCCAATTGCGGAACTGGTACACTTTGGCGGTTCACGAGCAAGTCAATTCTTATCTGGATCGCTTAAGGTGCGAATATCAAATCCACGTCTTCGATACGCGGACATGGATGAGTGACGATCAGTTTTACGATCTGACGCACATGATTCCCTCGGCCGCGGTTCCCTTCACACAACGTCTGGGACGCGAACTACTTCTGCCGTGGCTAACCGGATATATGGCTCACACGAACGTCCGGCGTCAGACGTACCAGTCGCTTCGCGTCAGCGGTAGCCGGGCATCGCCGCGGTTCGGCTTGGCCAACAGCGATTGATAGAGATTGAGGGCCTGAATCTGGTAGCCGAACCGCGACCGCGCCAGGTACGTGCGGAAGACGCGGTACGTCGTTTCATCGGTCAAGTCTACTATCTTTTCGTGATTCTCCTCTAGCCCGCGGAGCCAGTGCTGGAGTGTTAGGGCGTAGTGTTCGCGCAGCCCTTCGACGTCGCGGACCTCGAAACCGGCTTCCTCGGCCTTGGTCAAAATCGTGCTGATGGGACGAATTTCGCCGTCGGGAAAAACGTAGCTGTTGATGAACGGTTTGCGCGGAATCCACTCGCCGGCCGTGAGAGTGATGCTCTGGTTGAGGAAGGCTCCGCCCGGACGCAGCAGCCGCCACGCCACGCCGAAGAACTCCGGCATGTGCGCCTCGCCGACGTGCTCGATCATGCACACGGCGGCTAGCTTATCGTAGCCGTTCGGCTCATTCACCTCGCGGTAATCGCGGTAGTCAACGCGACAACGGCCTTCCATGCCCGCTTGACGGATGCGCTGTTGCGCCCACTCCGCTTGGCGCCGGCTCAGCGTGACGCCGACCGCTTCGACGCCGTAATTCTGGGCGGCGTACAGGACCAGGGCGCCCCAGCCGCAGCCCAAATCCATCAGACGCTCGCCCGGACGCAGCCGTAATTTGCGACAGATTAAATCCAGTTTGCGCTGTTGCGCGGTGTCCAGGTCGTCCTCAGGCGTATGGAAGTAGGCGCAGGTGTAAAGCATGCGCGCATCCAGCCACAGCGCGAAAAACTCGTTAGACAGATCGTAATGGTAGCTGATGGCCTGGCGATCGCGTTCCCGCGAGTGCTTGCCGCCGCTCAGCCGGGCGGCGCGGCCTTCGGGGCGAAGCCGCCCCGTCGCAGGCAAGCGCAGCAGCTTGGCTCCCAAACGCCATTTCTTCCGCAGACTTCGCTTGCCGTTGCGGAGACGGCGGAGGAAGCCGATGAAGGCCGTCATATCGCCTTCAACGTCGAAGTCGTCGTAGATGTAGGCTTCGCCCGTGCTCAGGTGGCTGGCGCGCCAAAACATTTTGCGCAGCGCGCCGGGATGTTGCAAGACGATGGTGAAGTGGGCCGGCTGCCCCGCTTCCGGCTCCCAGATGGTGCCGTCCCACAGGCGCACGGCGAAGTCGCGCGGCGCCCCGTCGGCGCAGAGCTCTTCCAAGAAGTCGAGACTGGTTTGCACGGCGGCGTCGCGGACGAGTTGCTGCGTGGACATAATTGATCTCAAAGTGGTAGTTCGCGGCTGGGAAATAAACGACGAACGTATCTTTGATTTATCCTTTGACGATCGATCGTCAAGATTTTTGTTGATTCCTCTTTCGCCCTTCAGCGGCGACCCAGCTCCTGCAAACCCCGGACGTGTTTGCACGTATGCGGTGCATCCTCGCCGCGATACACGGCGTCGGCGCAGGTGCAGTGCCAGCGCAGTTTCCCCGTCGTCTGGCGCTCCAGGGCGATCTGATACTCCTCCCGTCCGCCGTACACGTCCCACATCAGAACGCAGCCCGGCTCGTGCGGCTGCGGATTGCGATAGGTCAGCCGATAGCAGTAGGGACTCGGATTCCGTTTGCGCGTCGGTCCCGGCAACGAAGCGAAAACTACGCCGGGGGATGGGTGATGTTTCACCATAGTGTTAGGTAGTCGCATGGTCTCTTTCTCAGAAGTAATTCCTCATCTTCCACACCGTAATTGTACCAAGCGATGCAGCCGTATCCCAAGGTCGGTAGGGAGAATTGTCTTGTTATGCGGCACGCTGGCAGCGTGCCCTACGTAGGGGACGCTGCCAGCGTGCCGCAGGACAAGACACAACACGGTAGGG
>Ga0335075_10011422_pt1 | contig 13433 bp, 11 predicted proteins | sample Lox_Sample_24_FD_206723 | JGI IMG/M metagenome (GOLD analysis project Ga0335075, IMG submission 206723) | Soil microbial communities from Loxahatchee National Wildlife Refuge, Florida, United States - Lox_Sample_2.4 | ecosystem: Environmental > Terrestrial > Soil > Wetlands | place: USA...
AGTCGTGCCGGCCGGGGCGAGGCGCTCCAGGCGGTCGTAGGCCGACATCCGCATCCGGGCCAGTATGCGCAGGGCGGCGTCGTGGCCGGCCAGCCGTTCCGCGTACCGGAAGAAGCTGCGGCCGATCCCGAAGGCCTGCACCGCCGCCACCGGCACCATCAGGTACAGCACCGGGGGGTGCTGAGCGGAGCGGGATATCAGCCAGGCTGACGTGGCCAGCAGGCCGATAGACGACAGGGCCGCCAGCGTCCCGGCGGCGCCCGCCAGCCCGAGCCGCCGTCCGTCATGGGCCCGCGAGTGGGTCGTCATGCCGGGATCTCCTCGTACTGGGCAGTCTGCGCGACCGGGGCAGGGACTTCTTCCATCGTCAGCCAGGCCACTCGGTCAGCGGCGGCGAGGACTCGGGGATGGTGGGCGGCGATCAGCACGATGCGCCCGGCTGCGGCCTGCGCCGACAGCGCCGACAGCACCCGGTCCTCCCGTTCCGGGTCCAGGCCCGCGGTCGGCTCGTCAAGGAGCAGGACGGGCCTGCCGGGCAGCAGCGCTCGGGCGAGCGCGACCCGGCGGCGCTGGCCGGAGGAGAGCCCGCCGCCGCGCTCGGTCACCAGCCGGTCAAGCGGCAGGTCGTCGAGGGCGGCGGCTCGCGCCACAGCCGCGACCGCCTCGTCCGGGGCATCGGGCCAGCCGAGCCTGATGTTGGCGGCCACCGTCCCTGGGAACAGGCACGGCTGCTGGGGAACCCAGCCCACCTGCGCCCGCCAGGTCTCAAGGTCCAAGGTAGCCAGGTCTTCGCCGTCGACGAGGACCCGGCCGGCCGACGGCTGGGCGAAGCCGAGCAGTACATCGACCAGCGTTGATTTACCCGAACCGCTGGGGCCGGCCAGTACGGTGATCTCTCCCGCCCGGAACAGGGCGGAGATGCGGTCCGGGGCAGGCCGGGCACGGCCGGGGTGGACGACGCTGACCGCCTCGACGCGGATGGCGCGCGGGGCGCGGGCGGGACGCTGCCCGGTGGGCGGGGCCGCCGTCTCGATGACCTCGATGGCCGCGTCCGCGGCGGCCAGCCCGTCGGCGCTTGCGTGGAACTGTGCGGCCGACTGGCGCAGCGGCAGGTACGCCTCCGGCGCCAGGATCAGCGCGAGAAGCCCGGTCCGGAGGTCAAGGTGCCCGTACACGAGGCTGAGCCCGACCTCGACCGCGACCAGCGCGACCGACATGGTGGCCACTAGCTCCAGCACGAGAGAGGAGAGGAACGCCACCCGCAGGGTGGCCATGGTGGCCTGACGGTAGTCGCTGGTGACCCGGCCGATCACCGCCTGCTGCTCCTTCGACCGGCCGAACACCTTCAGCGTCGGGAGCCCGGAGACGACGTCGAGGAAGTGGTGGGAGAGCACCGCGAGCGCGCGCCACCGCTGCTCGGCGTAGGCGCCGGTCATCTTGCCCACCAGCGCGCCGAACACCGGGACGAGCGGCAGCGTCGCGGCGATCGTGAGCCCGGCGACGGGGTCGGCCAGGCCGACCCGGATCAGGACCGCGATCGGCACGATGGCCGCGAGGATGAGCTGCGGCAGGTACTTGGAGAAGTACCCGTCCAGCGCCTCGATGCCCTCGGTGCCCAGCGCGGTCAGCTCGGCGCTGCGGCGCCCGGCCAGCCAGCGCGGCCCGAGCTCGATCGCGCGGGCGAGGAAGCTGCGGCGCAGCTCCGCCTTCACCGCCGCGCTGGCCCGGTAGGAGGCGATCTCGCTGCCCCAGGCGACTGCCACCCGGGCGGCCACCACGACCGCCAGCGTCATCACGATGCCGCGCAGCGCGGCGAGCGTCGCGCCGCCCTCGAAGGCCGCGGCGATCCCGTCGGCGAGCAGCTGCGCCTGGACGATGATCAGGCCTGCGGCCGCCGCCCCCAGGCCGGCCACGGCCGCGACCGGCAGCCGGGCCTGCCGGGCGTGCCTCAGGAGCCTGGGATCGAACGGCTTCATCAGCCGACCGCCGTCGGCTGCTGCGACTCGGGTGCCTGCGGGGGCTGCGGCTCTGGTGCCTGCGGTGACCGCGGCTCGACGGCCGACATGGGCTGCGGGGGCGCGCCGAGGCGCTTGCGGAACACCCAGTACGTCCAGCCCTGGTAGAGCAGCACGAACGGCAGGAAGATGCAGGCGACGACGGTCATCACCGCCAGCGTCTTAGCCGTCGAGGAGGCGTTGCCGGTGGTCAGGGTGTAGGCGGTGTTGATGGTCGACGGCAGCACGTTCGGGTACAGGGCGGTGAACAGCGCGCCGGTGGCGGCCGCGATGCCGGCTGCGGCGGCGGCGAAGGCCACGCCCTCGCGGGGCTCGTCCCGCCGCCCGTTAAGTCCCCAGCCGGTCGCGGCCGCCAGCGCGATCAGCAGCGCGAACGCCGCCGCGGAGGCCAGGATCACGGACGCGACGCCGGTGGCGACGTGCCCGGCCGTCCGGTAGCTGAACTCGGTCCAGGCGAGGAACCCGCCGCCCGCGACCACGGCCGCCGCCCCGGACAGCCGGGCCGTCGTCGTTGCCTCACGGCGCAGGTCGCCCATGGTCTTGAGGGCCAGGAAGAGGGCTCCGTCGAGGACGAACAGGGTTAGCGTGGCCAGCCCGCCCAGCAGTGAGTACGGGTTCAGCATGGTGAAGAAGTTGCCGGCGTAGTTGTGGGCCGCGTTCAGCGGTATGCCGTGCAGTACGTTGCCGAAGGCGACGCCCCACAAGATGGCGGGCAGCAGCGAGCCGACGAAGATGGCCGTGTCCCAGCTGCGCCGCCAGGCCGCGCTCGCCCTCTTTCCGCGGTACTCGAAGGCGACGCCGCGGATGATCAGCGCCACCAGGATCAGCAGCAGCGGCAGGTAGAAGGCGCTGAACATGGACGCGTACCAGCCGGGGAAGGCGGCGAAGGTGGCGCCGCCCGCGGTCAGTAGCCAGACCTCGTTGCCGTCCCAGGTGGGGCCGATGGTGTTGATCATGATCCGGCGGCGGGCCTGGTCCCGGCCGAGTAGCGGCAGCAGGATGCCGACGCCGAAGTCGAAACCCTCCAGGACGAAGTAGCCGGCCCACAGCACGGCGATCGCGATGAACCACAGGTCGGACAGGTGCATGACGTTCTAACTCCCGAACTAGTAGACGAGGGCCAGCGGTTCTTGATCGCCGTTGGCAGGACCGGCTGGCTCTTCGACGTCCAGGCCCGCCCGGGCGTACTTGAACATCAGGCCGCCCTCGACGATGGCGAGGCCTCCGTACAGCAGCGTCAGGATGATCACCGAGGCGAGGACCTCGCCCGCCGAGTTGGTCGACACCCCGGCGCTGGTCTTCATCTGCCCGAACACGAGCCAGGGCTGACGGCCCATCTCGGTGAAGATCCAGCCCACGGACATGGCGGCGAGCGGCAGGAACGGCATCGCGATCACGGCCCACAGCAGCAGCCGTGACCACCACGAGCCGGAGGGCACGGGGACGCGGCCCTTGCGCAGCGACCACAGCACGACCAGCGCAATCAGGGCCGTCGCCATGCCGAGGCCGATCATCAGCCGGAAGCTCCAGTACGTCACCGGGATGATCGGCGTGTACGAGCCGGGTCCGTAGACCTGGGCGTACAGCGCCTGGATATTGTCGATGCCCTTGACCTGGCCGTTGAAGTTGCCGGTGGCGAGGAAGGACAGCAGCCGGGGCAGGGTGATCTGGAAGACGGGCCGCGAGCCGTTCAGCGTGCCGATGGTGAACAGCGAGAACGGGGCCGGCTGGGCGGTGTGGTAAAGCGCCTCCGCCGCCGCCATCTTCATCGGCTGGTACATCGTCATCAGCTTGCCGAGGAGGTCGCCGGTGAGCATCGTGCCGACCGCCGCGACCAGCGAGGTAATGGCGCCCACCTTCGCCGCGGAGCGGAACGCGGCCGTCGTCTCGGCCGCCTCCGCGCCCGTCGCGGGACGGCGCATCAGGTGCCACACGGCGATGCCGGTCACCAGGCCTCCCGCGACCAGGAAGCAGGCAGCGATCGTGTGCGGGAACGTCCCGAGCTGCTCCGGATTGGTCATCACGGCCAGGAAGCTGCTGAGCTCCTCCCGGTGCGTGACCGGGTTGTAGTGGTAGCCGACCGGGTGCTGCATCCAGGAGTTCGCCGCCAGGATGAAGTACGCGGACAGCAAGGTGCCGATCGCGGCCAGCCACATGCATCCCGCGTGCACCCGGCGGGGCAGCCGATCCCAGCCGAAGATCCACAGCCCGAGGAAGGTGGACTCGAGGAAGAACGCCAGCAGCGCCTCGATCGCCAGCGGCGCGCCGAAGATGTCGCCGACGAAACGCGAGTAGGCGGACCAGTTCATGCCGAACTGGAACTCCTGCACAATGCCGGTGACGACGCCCATCGCGAAGTTGATCAGGAACAGCCGGCCGTAGAACTTCGTCAGCCGCAGCCAGCGGTCGTGCCCGGTCCTAATCCACGCGGTTTCGAAGCCGGCCACCAGGAACCCGAGGCCGATCGTGATCGGCACGAACAGAAAGTGGTAAACGGTCGTGATGCCGAACTGCCAGCGGGAAAGCTCAAGCACAGTCACCGGCGGCCTCCAAGTCTCTCCAGCGACGAGGGCCGTCGGCCCCTAACTCCGCCTGCCATCCTGGCTGTCCAGCCGGTGGCGCGGTCAGGGCCGTTGGCCATGGCCGCGCGGGACCTAGGTCCCGTAAGTGAGCTTCACTCCCGGCCAGGCATGCCTGGCTCAGCTCTGTGACCGCTTGGGTTGGCCAGATCCTGCTCGGCCTTCTTGCGTTGCGCCGGAACGTCCGCAGGTCGCCCTGGCGGCGCTTTAGCGGTGCGCTTGGCGAGCAGGCCGGCCAGGAGCATGACCAGCACGCCGATCGCCACGCCGCACAGCGTCCACAGCACCCGGTAGCCCTCGGCGCTGTAGTCGGACGGCTGTGGAAGGTCTACCAGGATCAGCACTGCCGCGGCGATCGCCCCGGTGTAGAGCGCGTAGTTCCAGAAGCGAATCGCCGCCCCATGCATCAATAGGACGAGCGCGACGACCTCGAGTCCCAGTGTGATCGCGAACAGTCTGATTCCGTGTTCGCTGGCGGGTATCAGCAGCAGCAGGGCGGCCGCGGCGGCGCCGATCAGGGCGCCGGCCAGCCGCTGCGCCGCTACCAGGGTGGCCTGTTCCAGGCTCGGCTTCATCGCGACCATGGCCGCGATTGGCAGCCAGTAGCCGTGCGACAGGTCCAGCCCGAACGCGAGCGCGACGGTGCCGGCCATGACGAGAGCGCGGATCACCGCGAACATGACAAGCGGCCTGGTCAGCTCCCGCCGCGAGGTGTCGCCGGGCAGCTCCGCGACCGGCTGGGGCCGGCCCATGCGTCCGCGGGCCAGCCACCCGATGAACGTCACCGCGATCCACAGCGCTGACCCTCCGGCCCAGGCGGCCACCTGGGCCCAGGTGTAGCTGGTGATATGGGCGTGATGATGGAAGCTGAATGAGACCCCGAGGGTGACGATGAACCACAGGTTGAGAAGCAGGGCCGTAACGAACCTGCGCACTCCGAACGCGGCCGTCAGCCCGGCCGCCAGCGTGACCGCGAACGCCGCCAGCGCAAGCCATCCCCAGGCGTCCCCGCCGATGCCGAACCCCAGCCCCGTCAGCCCGGCGCCTGCCAGCGCGAAGACGGCGATGCGCGACGCGCGGTACCCGTAGCCGCCGCCCGGGTCGGCCAGCCACGCGAACAGCAGGCCGAACAGGGCGCTGAGAAGATACTGCTCATAACCGATCGCCCAGAACACGACCAGCGGCACCAGCGCGACGTCCAAGAACAGCACCGCCCGGGGCCAGTTGAGCCCCGCGGGGTTGAGCTCGAACACCTTCGACAGCCAGCCCATCACCTTTCCCTGGTGAACGGCCCGTCCTCCTCCTGCGCCTGTACTGGCCATGGTCGCCTCCGCCGCTTAGGTCTCCTCCGGCACCATGGCGATCGCGCCGCAGGGGCATTCGGCGGCGCAGATGCCGCAGCCCTTGCAGTAGTCGAGGTCGATTTCGTAGCGGCCCGCGTCGAGCTTGATGACGGCGTTGTCCGGGCAGGCGCCGTAGCAGTTGTCGCACCCGAAGCAGTTGCCGCAGGACATGCACCGGCGCGCTTCGAACAGCGCCGTCGACCCGGTCAGGCCGCCGGTCACTTCGTCGAACGTGCCGGTCCTGCGCGCTGCCTCGAGCTTCGGCCGGACCGCAGCCGGGGCGTCGGCGTAGTACCAGGTGTTGAGCGTGTCGTAGGCGGCGAGGGCAGGCCGTTGCGGTGCGTCGGGTTCGGTTCCGCGCAGCCAGGCGTCGATGGCGCGGGCTGCCTTCTTGCCGTGGCCGACGGCGACCGTGACGGTCCGCTCGGACGGGACCATGTCGCCGCCGGCGAAGATCCCCGGGTGCCCGGTCATCAGGTCCCGGTCCACGTCGACGGTGCCGCCGGAGAACGTCACGCCGGGCACGCCGTCGAGGACGGCGAGATCGGCGTCCTGGCCGAGCGCGAGCAGCAGGCAGTCGGCCGATAGTTCCTCGAATTCGCCGGTCGGCTGGGGGAACCCGGTCTCGTCGAGCCGCATCTTCTCGATCGTGAGCGAGCCGGCGTCGGCGGCGGTGACGGTGGAGAGCCAGCGCATCGTGACGCCCTCTTCCAGCGCCTCCTCGACCTCGATGTCGTGCGCGGGCATGCGGTCCCTGGTGCGGCGGTAGACCACGACGGCCTCGGCCGCGCCGAGCCTGCGGGCGGTGCGGGCAGCGTCCATGGCGGTGTTCCCGCCGCCGTAGACGGCGACCCGGCGGCCGAGCATCGGCCGGGTGCCGTCCTCGACCTGGTGCAGCAGCGATACCGCGTCCATGATCTTGGCCGAGTCACCGGCCGGGATGTAGGCGCGCTTGCCGATGTGCGCGCCGACAGCGACGAAGGCGGCATCGAAGCAGCCTCCTCCGCCGTGGCCGCCAGCGGCCTCGTTGAGTTCGGCCAGGATGTCGGCGACGGTCGTGTTGAGCTCGAGGGTGACCCCCATAGCGAGGATCCGCTCGATCTCGGCGTCCATAATGTCGCGCGGCAACCGGTACTTGGGGATGCCGTAGCGCATCATGCCCCCGGGCTGGCTGCCCGCGTCCTTGATCGTGACCGAGTGGCCCCGGCGGGTGAGGTGGTAGGCGGCAGAAAGGCCGGACGGCCCCGCGCCTACCACCAGCACCCGCTTACCCGTCGGCGCCGCGTCGACGGGCGTATTGTCGGCGAACACGGGCCATCCCGCGTGGATGGCCTGGTCGCCGAGGTATCGTTCGACCGAGTTGATCCCGACGGCGCTGTCGAGCTGGCCTCGGTTGCAGGCGGTTTCGCAGGGCCGGTAGCAGACCCGGCCCATGATCGCGGGGAACGGGTTGTCGGCCATGATCTGCCGCCACGCGGCCTCGTAGGCCGCCAGGCCGCCTTCCTCGGCGAGGTAGAGCCACTGCTGGATGTTCTCGCCGGCCGGGCACGCGTCGTTGCACGGCGGCAGGCCGGAGACGTAGACGGGCCGCTCGGTGCGCCATGCGCCGGTGTGGTTGGCGCGGCTGGAACCGGGGTCGAGGGTGATGGCGAAGGGCTTGTCCATGTGAGGTCACCGCCGTTGATCGGAGTCGTGGACGGGGGCCAGAGTCAGCCGGGTCCGTTCGATATGAGCTGGCTTTTGATCTTCGAGGAGGCCGAACCGCGCGATGTTGCGGTCGGCCGAGGCCTGCAGCCGCTCGATCACGTCGGTCCGCTCCTGGGGGTGGAACAGATGCGCGTAGCGCGCCTGGAGTCGGAGGTAGTCGGTGACCGGAACCTGGCGCCGGATCCGGGCCGAGCTGACGACCTGGCCGTCTTCGGCCTCGAAGACGGGGAACAGGCCGGACTCGGTGGCGAGCCGGGCGACCTTGATCGTGTCGGCCGGGGAGCTGCCCCAGCCGAGCGGACAGGGCACCAGGATGTGCAGGTAGCGGGCGCCGTGGAAGTCCATCGCGCGGGTGGCCTTGTCCTCCAGGTCGCGCAGGTCGGCGACGGTGGCGGTGGCCACGTAGGGGATCTCGTGCGCCATGGCGATCAGCGGGACGTTCTTGCCCTGGCCGAAGGCGTTACCCGGCTCGGGGCCGACCGCGGGGGTGGTCGCGGTGCGGGCGGCCGGCGGGGTAGCGCCGGAGCGCTGGACGCCGGTGTTCATGTAGGCCTGGTTGTCGTAGCAGATGTAGAGCACGTCGTCGTTGCGCTCGAACAGGCCGGACAGGCAGGCCATGCCGATGTCGACCGTGCCGCCGTCGCCGCCCTGGGCGACCACCCGGATATCGGAGCGGCCCATCGCCTTCAGGGCCGTCGCGACGCCGGAGCCGACGGCAGGCGCGTTGCCGAACAGCGAGTGCAACCAGGGAATCTGCCAGGAGGTCTCCGGGAAGGGGGTGGAGAACACCTCCAGGCAGCCGGTCGCGTTAACGGCGATCATCTTGCCCTTGGTCGCGCGCATCACCGCGTCGAGCGCGTAGCGGGCGCCGAGCGCCTCGCCGCAGCCCTGGCAGGCGCGGTGCCCGCAGGTGAGCGTGTTGGCGCGGGCATCGCTTGACTGGATGCTGCGCAGGTCTTCCGGCAGCAGCCGGTTGCCGGCCGCGAAGCTGCCGACCTGGTAGAACTTGATCCGCGTCGATGGCATGGCTCGCTCTCCTAATCCGCCGCGCCCGACGCCGTGACGCCGAGATCGCGCAGCATGTTCTCCGCCGTGGGACCTGACCTGCGATTGGCTTGCATCCGCGCGAGCTCCGCCTGCACCAGGCCCGGCTGCAGGTCAAGGAAGCTGAACGGCGGCAGTTGGCCGCGTTTCGCGTCGAGGAGCATCGCGCGCAGGCACTTCCCGGTGATCGGGCGGCCGCCGAGTCCGGCGACGACGGTGGAGATGATCGGGTGCTCGGTCCGGGGCAGACTGCCGTCCGTGGCGGCGAGCGCCGCCCGCACGTCCGCAGTGACGATGCCGCCGCTGCCCGGCGCGAGCGCCCGCTCGAGGACGACCACGCGGCACGGGCGGCAGCCGCCCGCCAGGACTGCTCGCACCGACTGGACCGGGAACGGGCGGAAGCTGGTGATGCCGAGCGCCCCGACCCGGATGCCGTCTTCCCGAAGCTCGTCGATCGTGTCCTTGACCGTGCCAAGCACCGAGCCGAGGGCGACGATGATCAGCTCGGCGTCGCCGGTGCGGTACGGCTTGACCAGGCCGCCGGACTCCCGTCCGAATTGGCGCTCGAAGGCGCTGGCGACGTCCGGGATCAGGTCGAGGGCCTGCCGCATCCGCTCCTCGGCGAGGAAGCGGACCTCGGTGAACGCCTCGGGTCCGACCATCGCCCCAATTGACACCGGGTCGTCGGGGTCGAGCACCTGCCGGGGCTGGTACGGCGGGAGGAACGCGTCCGCCTCGGCCTGCCCGGGGATGTCGACGCGCTCGCTGGCGTGGGTCAGCACGAACCCGTCCATGCACACCATCACCGGGTTCGACAGCTCCTCGGCGATCCGGAACGCCTGGATGTGCAGGTCGGCCGCTTCCTGGTTGGTCTCGGCGTAGAGCTGGATCCAGCCCGCGTCACGCTGGCTCATCGAGTCGCTGTGGTCGTTCCAGATGTTGATCGGCGCGCCGATCGCGCGGTTGGCGACCGTCATCACGACCGGCAGCCCGAGCCCGGCCGCGTTGTAGACCGCCTCGCTCATGTACAGTAGGCCCTGGCTGGCGGTGGCGGTGTAGGTGCGCGCGCCCACCGCGGAGGCGCCGATCACCGCCGACATCGCTGCGAACTCCGACTCGACGTTGAGGAAGCCGGCGTTCAGCTCCCCCTTCTTCACCAGGGCGCCGAGCGCCTCGACAATGTGGGTCTGCGGGGTGATCGGGTACGCGCAGATCACCTGCGGGCGGCACAGGGCCACCGCCTCGGCGACCGCCCGAGAACCCTCGATCTGCTTAAGCACCGGACAGCTCCTTCCGCTCGACGCGGTCGTAATCGAACGCGGCCAGGACGTAATCGAAGGCCGCCACGGCGGCGGCGGTGTTGCCCGCGGCGACCTGGCCGGTGAACCGGTCGTCGATGGCGGCGAGCACTGCGTCCAGGCTGACCACGCCGGTCAGCGCGGCGAGCGCGGCCAGCAGCGGAGCACCCGGAAGCGGACGGCCGAGCCGGGCCATTGCCAGGCTCGAGGCCGGCACCACGAGCAGCCGGTCGCTATCGTGCGTGGCGGCGAGGTCGGCGAGGCCGAGTTGAGCGAAGCTCGCAGTGGCGTTGATGAGAACGTAACCGCTTGGCGTCAGGCCGGCGAACAGGTCCGCCTGGTGCACCAGCGTCGGGTCCTGGATGACGAGGGCGTCCGGCTCGGTGACCGGCTCACGGGTGCGGATCGGCTTGCGGTCGATCCGGCAGAACGACATCACCGGGGCGCCCATCCGCTCCGAGCCGAAGCTCGGGAATGCCTGCGCGTATCGGCCTTGGCTGAACGCGGCCGCCGCGAGCAGCTCAGCCGCGGTGACGACCCCCTGGCCGCCGCGGCCGTGGAATCGAACCTGGAACATCGACTCGCTCCTTCGCTTGTCTCTTCATCGTCGGCTCTGCAGTGGGCGACCCCCGGGCGGCGCCTTGGCCGACGCTGACCGGGGGTCTCTCCGCGTTCTCTTCGTTCTCTTGGGTTGTGGGTTACGGTTGGCGGTCACGTGCTGCTTACGCGGTCGTGGCCGGGGTGATGGTCTCGTGGCTACCCGGCTGCGCGACCTGGGCGGCGCGGCGCGGCCGGCGGCCGAAGGTGAACAGGTAGGCGGCGGCCAGGCCGGCCACGGTGCCGAGGCCGAACAGGACCAGCGAGACGATGTAGACGATCTGGGAGACCTTCCACCAGCCGTAGGCGTTCAGCAGCATGGACCGCAGCGTCTCGCCCTTGAAGACGGTGTTGACGGTGGCGGCGAGCTGGGTGTTGTTCGGCTGGGCGAGGGACTCGGTGGACAGCTGGGAGTAGGTCTTGCCGCCGGCCATGTTCTGGATGTGGACGGCGATGAAGTGGTCGGCGTAGGCCTCGGCCTGCTGGCCGGTGAGCATCTGCTGGCCCGCGTACTGGCTGACGGACGGGATCATCGACGGGGTGATCTCGGTGCCGGCCTTGGCGTGCGCGAACGCGGCCGCCGGGGGGAAGTAGATCTGCTGGGCGGCGAGCTGGCCCTGCACGGTGTTGTGCACGTAGGCCGAGCCCCACAGCGCCAGGCCGCCGGCGATCAGCAGCACGGCCGCCACGGCGGAGCTCGCCACGGCGAGCCAGATACGGGATGAGAAGCGGCGCATCGAAATTCCTCCTTGCGAGGCGGGCCGCTGTCTGACGGCCCGCTCGGTTGAACCTGACAGACACGAGTCTTCCGCCGCGCGGGCGGCCGCATCATGGCCGGACGTCACCACTCCGGCGGGCCTTTCGGCCCTAATCGCCGCGCTTGCGCCGCGGCATGCTGAGAGGACACCAGGGGGTGATCGCATGATGGAGGTAACGACATCGGCGCTGGAACGCCAGCGGTTTCTGCACGGCCTGCGGGCCGAGCAGCTGGACGCGCTCGCCGCAACGGCATCGGAGGTCATGTTCCCGGCCGGGCACCGGATCTTCGCCGAGGGCGGCCACGTGGGCAGCTTCTGGCTCATCGAGTCCGGCTACGTCGCCCTTGACGTGCAGGTGCCCGGCGAGCGCCCGGTCATCATCGGGACCGTCGGCATTGGCGGCCTCCTGGGCTGGTCCTGGCTGCTTCCCCCGTACCAGTGGGCGTTCGGCGCGGTGTGCGTCACCGAGGTCACGGCGATCGAGTTCAGAGCGGCGGCCGTCCGAGACCGCTGCGCCGCCGACCCGGACCTCGGGCACGAGCTCACCCAGCGGATGTTCGAGGTGCTGGCGGAGCGACTGCAGGGCACCAGGGGCAGACTGATCGCCAGGTCCCTGGCGCGAGCTTCGTAAAGCAGGGGCCGCCGTACTGCTAGCACGCGCGTAAACGCCGCCCCCTCAGGGGCGGCGTTTACCGTTCTCTTCCTCACTGCGACCTGATGCGGCGGCCCGTGAGCTGGGCAGGGACGATCCTGATGAACAGGTCATGCTCTCCGCTCGGCCATGGCCGCAGGTCGAAGTCTCCGCGCAGGTGCCTGAGCTCGTCCGGTTGCAGCACCCGATGCGCGTCGCCGCGGACCAGCACGCTCCATCCCTGGCCAAGTTCGAGGTCAAAATTGTCAGCCTCGAATGAGACGGGGCCGTCGGCGTGCCCGGCGATCATCGAGCCGCCGCCGGTCCGGATCACGATGGTGCCGGTTGCCACCGCGTAATTGACCGGCAGTACCATCAGCCCGGGCGCCGCGACGAAGGCGATCCGGCCGATCCCCCTGGGCGCGAGCAGCTGGTGGCACTCGGCCTGGCTGAGTGTCTCGAGGTGCCCGGCCGAGCTCCAGCACGCCGCCCGGGGATCACGGCCTGGAGAGGCTTCCTGCCCGGCGCCCAGCAGGGCGGCGGGCGTGGTGCACAGGGCCGCCGCCAGGTGGCGCAGCGTGGCGGCGTCCGGGTGGCTGGGGAAGTTCTCCAGGTACTCCAGGTACCGTCGGTCCACTCGCGCCCGCGTTGCCACCTGGCTGACGCTGAGCCGCAGTTCTGCTCGGCGTGCCGCCAGCCGCCTGCTCAGGTCGCCTGGATCTGGCGGCGCTGTCCAGCGCCTTGGACCCGGGCCGGGCCCCGCGGGCGCGTCGTGTGCCTGATTCAGGGTCATCACGCTCACCTCGTTTTCCGCCTGTCTGATGCCTTCAGCCTGTCCCCCCGGGATCGCCGGGGAAGAGGGGCTTTCGGTCCTATTCGGAAGGACCTGGTGCCCTCGGCACGCGCCTTGGCGGCCTACGCGACGGCGGCGGCGTGATCAGCCTCCAGAGGACCGTCCGTCACCGTGAGGTCCTCGACAGTCGCCCCAGCTTCGAGCAGCGCCGCGAGCGACGCGCGGTAGTGGTGCCCGCACAGCCAGAGGTCCACCGGCTGAGCGCGACGTGCAGCGGGCGGCATGATGATCTTCACGACCGGGCGGGCCGGGCAGCAGCAGGACCTCGAGGGAACCGAAGGGTCGGTGACCCTGAGATCCTCTAGCCGGGGACCTTCACTCTCGTGTGGATTCTTCCTGAACATGCTTCCAGCCTTTCCGCAGTTCATGACTGCTGATTAGTAGCGACGGCCACCTCGTGGGCACTGCCCAGCCCACCATGGGCTGACAGGTACGGGAATCTCCCGCTGTTATCTCTAGCCTCGCTTCGCCCGAGCCGCCTGGGCAGGGCTGAAGCTCACCTCAGTGGATGCCCATAGTCCTGGACCAAGGGCCCTGATGTCCGCCGGGAACTGGCGCTTGGCTAGCTGTCAGTGCGATGTCAGGAGGACGCGATGGTGGCAACTGCA
>Ga0335075_10011423_pt1 | contig 13431 bp, 8 predicted proteins | sample Lox_Sample_24_FD_206723 | JGI IMG/M metagenome (GOLD analysis project Ga0335075, IMG submission 206723) | Soil microbial communities from Loxahatchee National Wildlife Refuge, Florida, United States - Lox_Sample_2.4 | ecosystem: Environmental > Terrestrial > Soil > Wetlands | place: USA: Florida...
AGCGCAAGCGCCTGCAGTCCAAGAAGATCTCCAAGACGCAGTCGGTGACCTCGCAGATCCCGCACGAAATGGCGAAGGCCGACGTCCACATCGGCCCGTCAGACCACGTGCCGTGGCTGGACGACCGGAAGTGGGCTTACGTCCGGCTCGAAGGCCGCTCCTTCGGTGATACCCCGCTGAACCTGGAGTACAAGCTCGAGGTCTGGGATTCGCCGAACTCGGCCGGCGTGATCATCGACGCGGTTCGCGCCGCCAAGATCGCTAAGGATCGCGGCATCGCCGGCCCGGTCCTGTCAGCCTCCTCGTACTTCATGAAGTCCCCGCCCGAGCAGTACAGCGACGACGTCGCCCGCGAGGCGGTCGATAAGTTCATCCGCGGCGAACTGGACCGCTAGGCCCTCACGTCTGACGGGAGCCGGGGCTACCAGGCCCGGGCTCCCGTCGGTGTACTCGGGCAGCGGCACACCATTAAGGCCCGGTACGTCCGGGAGGAGTGCCGCACTGGCCCCCGAGGACGACTGCCCAATAGGCTGAGTGAGTGTCGTGGCAGGAGCCGCATCCCTCAGCGCCAGCTCCAGCGCAGGAGCCTCCGCCTGGTATGCCCGGACGACCAGCGACCAGGAGCTCGTTCGTCCACGACTTGCGCATCGTCTGGGCCGAGCGCGATTTCCGCCGGCTGCTGTCCACCCGGATGATCTCTCAGACCGGCGACGGCATCTTTACCGCCGGGCTCGGCACGTACGTGTTCTTCAACGCCGCTACCTTCCCGAACCCGGCCCGGGGCGCGGCAGCGTTTGCTGTCCTGTACGCGCCGTACTCGCTGATCGGCCCGTTCGCCGGGGTATTCATCGACCGCTGGTCACGGCGCCAGATCCTGACGTACTCAGCGTTGCTGAGGTCCTTCTTCGTGGTGCTGACCGCCGCGCTGATGGCGTCGGGGAACCTGGGAGTGCCGCTTTATATCGCGGTGTTGCTGGTACTTGGCGTGAACAGGTTCTTCCTGTCGGCGTTGTCAGCGGCGCTCCCGCACGTAGTCGCCGGGGACAAGCTCGTGATGGGCAATTCGGTGTCGCCGACCGCGGGCGGGACCCTGGCCGCGATCGGCGGGCTGGTCGGGCTCGGCGTGAACGCAGCCACCGGCGACACCGAGGCGGGAGCGGCCATAACGCTGCTGGTCGCTGGCGGCTGTTACGTAGCGGCTAGCCTGGTCGCCAGGACCATGCATAAAGACTTGCTTGGCCCGGTGCAAGGGCCGGACCAGGCGAAGCCAGGCCGCGTCCGCACCGAACTCCGGGTGGTCGCGGCGGGCCTGGCAACAGGGGTCCGCTACGTCGTCAAGCGCCGGGGCCCTGCGACTGCCCTCGGCGCCACCGGCGGTAACCGGTTCTTCTACGGCATCTTGTTCCTGATGTCGATCCTGCTGTACCGGAATTTTTTCTACCGGGGGGTCAAGCCGAGCGTCGCCGAAGCTCACTACGGCTACCTCGTCGCAACGGTCGCGCTGGGCTACTTCTGCGCCGCGCTGGTCACTCCCCAGGTCACCAGGCGATTGACCAAGGCGGCCTACATCACTGTGATGCTCGCCGCCAGCGCGATCCTGACCGGCCTCCTCGGCGGGACCTTCAGTCAGGTCGGCTTCATCATCATGGGTTTCTGCCTCGGCCTGGCCGGACAGGCCATCGCGATCAGCGCTACCACGATCTTGCAAGAGCAGCTGGCTGACGACTACCGGGGCCGGGCATTTTCCTACTACGACATGATGTTCAACATCACCTTCGCGGCGGGCGCGCTGCTCAGCGTGCCCTTCATGCCGCTCAGTGGTCATTCGCCGGCCCTCATCACAGTGATCGCCGTGGGGTACGCCCTGGTGGCGGCCGGCTACTGGCTCACCGGACGTCACTCCGCCGGGCCGGGCGTCGGCGGCTCGATGCCGACTGACGCGGCCCAGGTCAGCAACTCCTGAACGGCCCGCTCCCGGCCCAGCGGCCCTGCCTCGATCCGCAGCTCCAGCAGATACTTGTAAGCACGGCCGACCAGCGGCCCTGGCGGGATACCCAGGACCGCCATGATCTCATTGCCGTCCAGGTCTGGCCGCAGGCTGTCCAGCTGCTCCTGAGCGGCAAGCTCGGCAATGCGCGCTTCGAGGCCGTCGTACGCCTCGGCTAGCCGCAGCGCCTTGGCCCGGTTCCTGGTCGTGCAGTCCGCCCGGGTCAGGGCGTGCAACCGGGTCAGCAGCGGTCCGGCGTCGGTCACATAGCGGCGCACGGCCGAGTCTGTCCACCCGCCCTCGCCGTAACCATGGAACCGCAAGTGCAGCTCGACCAGCCGGCTGACATTCTCCACGATGTCCTTGCGGTACCGGAGCGCTGCCAGTCTCTTGCGAGCCATCTTCGCGCCGACGACTTCGTGGTGGTGGAAGGCAACCCGTCCGTCGGCGAGCTTGGACCGGGTCCGCGGCTTGCCGATGTCGTGCACAAGTGCCGCCAGCCGGAGCACGATATCTGGCTGCAGGCCGTACCTGTGCTCCAGCTCGATCGCCTGGGTTAGCACCATCAGCGAATGCTGGTATACGTCCTTGTGCCTGAAGTGCTCGTCCGATTCCAGTCGCAGCGCGGAGACCTCAGGCAGCACATGGTCGGCCACCCCGGTCTCGACGAGCAGCGAGATGCCAGCCGCAGGGCCACCGGGCAGCGGCGACAGCAGCAGCTTGGTGAGCTCGCCTTCGACCCGCTCAGCCGAGACCTTCGGCGGGGCCAGCAGCCCTGCTAGCTCGGTCATCGCCTCTTTGACCTCGGGTACCACGCTGAAACCGAGCTGGGCAGTGAACCTGGCGGCGCGCAGAATCCGCAGCGGGTCATCGGTAAACGAGGCCTCCGGCGTGCCCGGCGTACGCAGCAGCTTGTGTTGCAGATCGGCAAGGCCGCCGAACGGGTCGACCAGCTGGTGTCCTGGCAGCCGTGCCGCCATCGCGTTGACCGTGAAGTCGCGCCTGGACAGGTCGTCTTCGAGTGACTGGCCGTATGACACCACCGGCTTGCGGGAGGTGCGGTCATAGCTTTCGCTCCGGTAGGTGGTGATCTCGAAGATCCAGTTGCCCTTGCGCAACCCCACCGTGCCGAAGTCGATGCCGATCGTCCAGACCTGGTCAGCCCAGTCGCGGGTGATCTCAAGCACCCGGTCCGGCGGCGCGTCCGTGGTGAGGTCGAGGTCGCCGGACCTGCGCCTGAGGAACACGTCCCTGACCGGTCCGCCGACGAGGGCAAGCTCATGACCGGCTGCGGCGAACACACCGCCCAGCTCGTCGGCAAGCGGCGAGATGGTGGCAAGCAGCGCAGCCGCAGCCTGCAGCTGGCGTTTATTCGGCAAACCTGGATCTGGCACGGCCATAGAGATTAAGTCCTGCGCGTAACCTGTGGGAAACGGGAAAGGCGGGAAGCCCGGAGGATGTGTCGCAGAATACTGCCCACCGCAGGGACACCGAGCATTCGCCGCAGCGCGGCCTCGGGCACTCCGGTAGCGGCAATAACATTCTGGACATGTCACCGCCGCACGGATCCCGCGTGCCTCCGGCTGCCCGGCTGACGACAACGGGCAGTGGCATGTCCAGCGGGACGACACCCGGGCGGACCATGCGGCGCGGTGGCCGCGCCCTGGTACCGCGCACGGGCCGCGCCCTGGCGGTATGGCTGGCACTGGCCGCGATCGCGATGCCAGCGGCTCTGCTCGCGAGCCAGGATCCTGCTCTCGCAGCGGCCGGAAAGCGGGGCGCGCAGAATCAGGTGACCGTCGCTATCACCGACATGACCCCGCAGCAGGCTGGGCCTGGCACCACAATCACCGTGACCGGCACGGTAACTAACTCCACCCGGCAGCCAATCAGCAACGTGTCAGTTCAGCTGCTGGCGTCGCGCACGCCCGTGAGCACCTCAGCCGAGCTGCGGCCAGGCAGTACTGCGCCGGACGACCCTGCCAGCACGCCGGTTCCCGGTGGCAGCTGGGACTCAGGCGGCGCGCTGCAGGCGGGCGGGACAGGCAACTGGTCCGTCAAGGTGAAGGCAAGCTCGATCGGCATGACAACGTTCGGCGTCTATCCGCTGACCGCCCAGGCGCAGGCCACGGTAGCCCAGAGCCGGGGGGCCCAGCTTGGCGCCGCCACAACGTACCTGCCCTACGTGCCCGCCAAGAAAGGCGCGTACGGCAAATCCATCCCGGCCCGGACGAAGATCGCCTGGGTCTTGCCGCTCATCGACAAGCCGCTGCTCGATCAGCCTTGGCAAGGTAGCTGCGCGGGCGCCCAGGCTCAGGCGCTGGCCGCCAGCCTGGGCAACAGCGGACGGCTCGGCGGGCTTGTCGCGGCCGGCGCGGATCCGGCGGGTACCGCCGACGCCTACTCCGCGGCGGCCAGATCGCAACAGACGGCCCAGGACCGCGCCGTCAGGTCGCAGCAGGCTCAGAGCCTATCCAGTTACGACGGTGTTACCTGGGCCATCGACCCCGCCTTGCTGGCCAACGTCAAGGCCCTCACCACCTGCGGCAGCTCGCAGCCGCGCTGGGCCAGTGCGGCCTCGTCGTGGCTCGCCGAGCTCCGGCAAGTCACCGCGGCGGAGCCGATCTTCCTCACCCCGTACGGCGACCCGGACGTAGCGGCGCTGGCAGACACGCGCCTGTCCGGCGATATAGACCAATCTATTGTTCGCGGCCGGCAGATCGGACAGCAGATCCTGCACCGCAATCTCGGCTCGCCGTCGGCGACCGCGAGTTCGCCCGGCGCCCAGAGTCAGGCGGCAGCCATCGCCTGGCCTGCTGGCGGGATCGCCGGCTACCCGACCACTGAACCCCTGGTAGCCAACGGTGTCCGGACTCTGCTGCTGAGCCAGTCCGCGCTGCCGAGCGAGCATTCCACCGTGCTGCAGGCGCTCAACGACGTCGGTGGTTACCTGAACATCCTGCTGGCGAACGAGCCGCTGACCCGGCTGCTCAGTGCAGACAGCAGCACGACAGCGGACAGCACGGGAGGCTCGGCGTTTGCCACCGCTCAGGATTTCCTGGCGCAGACCGCACTCGCTGCTGAGCAGGGCCAGCCGGGCGCGCCGGTTATCGTGGCGCCGCCACAACGCTGGGACCCCGCGACCGGGCTGGCCACTGAGCTGCTTGCCGAAACGGCGTCGGCGTCGTGGCTCAGTCCGGTCAGTCTCACGTCGCTGACCGCGGCCAAGCACATCCCGCAAGTGCGGTCGGCCTTTACCGACTCTGCGGCCCGGCTCCGCAAGAGCCAGCTCCGCAAGCTCACCGCAGCCGATAGCGGGATCCACCAGCTTTACACCATGGCGGCCCATCCCAACGACAAACTTTTCCTGGCAGTTGCCACGGTCGAGTCGTCGGCCTGGGAGGGCAAGTCGAGGAAGATCGCCCGTGCCATGCTCCGCACCGTCATGGCCAAGATCGGCCAGGAAGAACGCGGCGTGCAGATCTTCGCTGAGCCCCGGGTCACGCTCGGGGGGCTGAAGGGCAGTGTGCCGGTATCGATCGACAACCGACTCGGTTACGCGGTCCAGGTCAAGCTCAAACTGAAGTACAGCACCGCCACCGGCGTCAAGATCACTCCGGATCCGGACGGCTTGGTGACGGTTCAGGCCCACACTGCCGAGACGGTCCGGTTGCACGTGCAGGCAACAGCGGTGGGCTCTACCGCGCTCACGTTGAGCCTGCAGAACCGGAACGGTCATCCGCTGCTCGCCAAAGCACAGTCGATGACGGTCGAGGCGACTCAGGTAGGCGTGCTCGGCGTCATCATCTGTGCGGCCGCGCTCGGCGTTTTCCTCATCGCCTATGCCGCCCGCGCGGTGCGCCGCACACACCCGGCAGGTGGCACCGGAGACCCGGCAGATCCGGATCCCGCCGCAGATCAGGGCAGTGATCACAGCACGGAACCGGCAGAACCGGATACCGTCATGGCTGAACGCACTGAGCTTGGTACAGCTGGTGCGCCCGGACCGTGACGACAGGAGGCTGATGACCGGCGGGGTGCCTGAGTCTGATTCCTATCCGGACTCCGGCGGCCGGGGCTGGGATGTCCGGCCCGCGGTGCCGGGCTGGAATGCTGGCCAGGACTACACCGGTCCGCTGTTCGACGACACCGGGTGGCACATCGACCTGTCCGACGTCGACTGGGGTGACAGTCCAGGTCGTGATGGTGCAGCCGGTGACGATGCGGCCCGTGACTGGGGCGTACGCGACCGGGCCGACGAATGGGCCGCGGACGGTAACCGCGCGTTCCCGTTCGAAGATCAAGACGACCAGCACGGGAACGGCGCAGGTCCGGCAACTGTCAGCCATGACCGCGCCGCGCAGGCTCCGCCCGGCTGGACCGAACGGCGGAGCGGACGGCATGCACGCCGTGCCGCGCAGGATGACGAAACCCGGGCCGGCCCGGACTTCCGCACGCCGGGTACGCAGCCGCCCGGCATGCGGCGCCGGGTGGCCGGCCAGCCGCCACCTCGCGCGCAGCCTCGCCGGGTAGTCCCGTCGGACTATCGCGGCGATCCGTATGGCTACGACCGCCAGGGTTACGACCCGGGCTCTGGCCAGACGGGATATGACCCCGCACGTCCTCCCTACGATCCGCCGGGCTACCAGCCCCACGGGTACCAGGCACCGCCGTATCAGGCACCGGGCAGGCGCCCGCCGGTTTACGAGGAGCCCGGCTACGACGAGCCGGGCCCGACCCAGGCGCTGCCGTACGCACCCGATGGTTACCGCGCGCCCCGCCCGGGCCGGCCTCTCTCCCCGGGACTACCGTCCCCTGGTCCAGCGCCGCCTGGCGCACTGCCGCCTGGCGCACTGCCGCCTGGCGCTCGGCAACCGGGGGTACGTCCGGCCGGGCCGGGCGGACCAGGGCAGCAGCCGCCGGGACCCCGTGCCGCCGCCGACGGCGGCTCGGCTTCGATCGTCAGTTCCAGCGGCGTCATGGCTGTCGGCACCCTGGGCTCCCGGCTGACGGGGTTCATTCGCACCCTGGTGCAGGCATCCGTACTCGGCTCCGGCCTTGTCGGCGACGTCTACAACCTGTCCAACACGCTGCCCAATGTCGTCTACAACCTCGCCCTCGGCGGCATTCTGACCAGCGTCATCGTGCCGTTGATCGTGGCCGCGGGCAGGCGGGGATCGGACCGCGGCGACAGCTACGACCAGCGGATGTTCACGCTGATTACGTTCGCGCTGGCCGGCATCACCGCGGTCGCCATGCTGTTTGTCGTCCCGATCGTGCACCTGTACAGCGGCAGCACGGTCGATCATCCTGCTCCGGAGCACCTGGCGATCATCTGGGCGCTCTTCTTCATCCCGCAGATCTTTTTCTACGGGGTGAGCTCGCTGATCGGGGCGATACTGAACTCGCGCGGCAGCTTCGCGGCGCCGATGTGGACGCCGATCGTCAACAACGTCGTCGTGCTCGCGGTGCTGGGGCTGACTGCCGCTGTGGTCCACCTGGGCAAGGACCCGAACACGATCTCCGGCACCGGCGTCGGGCTGCTCGGTATTGGCACGACGCTGGGCATCGTGGTGCAGACCGCGGCACTGGTGCCAGCTTTGCGGCGAGTCGGTTTCCGCTGGCATCCCCAGCTGGACTTCCGGCGGGCTGAGGTAGCCGAGATCGGCCGGATGGGCGGCTGGATGTTCGGCTACATCGGGGCGACGCAGGTGGCGTTCCTTGTCACCACCGTGCTGGCCGGCGACACAACATCCGGGCTTAACGAGTACAACTACGCCTGGCTGCTGTTCCAGCTGCCGTATGCGGTGGTCGGCATCTCGGTCATCACCGCGTTGCTGCCGCGGATGAGCGCGCACGCCTCGCAGCGCCGCTTCGGGCTAGTCCGCCAGGACTTCTCCACCGGGGTCCGGCTCGCTTCGGCGATCGTGGTGCCGAGCTCCCTGATCCTGGCCGTACTCGGGCCTAAGCTGGGCGAGGTTCTGTTGGGCCACGGCGGCTACAACGCGGCCGCAGCGCGGGAGACAGGCGTGGTGTTCGCCCTCCTCTGCCTGGGCCTGTTGCCCTACATGATGTTCCAGCTCCAGCTGCGGGTGTTCTACTCGGTACGTGACAGCAAGACCCCGGCACTGATTGGCCTGGTGACAATGACGGTGAACATCGTGGCGAACCTGCTCGCACTCGCTGTGCTGCATCACAAGCCGGAACTGGTAGTCGGCCTCGCCGCCGGGTTCGGCCTGTCGAATGTCGCCGGGACGCTGATCGCCTGGCGGCTCCTGGCTACGCGGCTGCGCGGGCTCGACGGGTTCCGCATCGGCCGGTCGCTCGTGCGCATGCATGCCGCGACTTTGCCTGCCGCACTGCTCGCCGTTCTCGTCGGGCTCCTTGTCGGGAATGCGTACGTCGTCGTCTTCATCGGGGGTGGCCTCGCGATGGGCATGTACCTGCTATTCGCCCGGGCGCTGAAGATTGAGGAAGTGACCAGCCTTACCGGGACGATCCTGGCCAGGCTGGGCCGATGACGTCTCCTACGGGTAACGGTTTGCTGCCGGCTGGAGACACGGCTGCCCGCAGGCGCTCACGCGGCCTAGCATGGTCTGCGGAACCTTTTGTCTTCAGACCGTTGATCACCTACGCCCGCGAGGGGAGGTTCGAGGGCTGGCGAGCCTTTGAACCGCGATAATGAGCACGTTCACGTCAGAACCGGGCGTCAGGCTCGGCGGCAGGTACCGGCTCGAAGACCGGCTCGCTGCGGCTGCGGGCTGGTCTGCGTGGCGAGCCATCGACGAGATCCTCGCCCGGCCGGTCAGCGTCATCACGTTCGAAGCCGGGTTTCCGCGGCTCGAACAGGTCGTGACCGCCGCACGGGCTGCCAGCCGGCTGACCGACACCCGGCTGACGCAGGTATTCGACGTCGAAGACACCTGGGACCACGCCTACATCGTGCTGGAGTGGCCGGTCGGTGACACGCTCGCCGAACTGATAGCTGCCGGACCGGTCGAGCCAGGTGCCGGAGCCCGGATCGTCGCCGAGGCAGCGGCCGCACTGTCCGGTGCGCACGCGGCAGGCCTGGCGCACCTGTGCCTCCGGCCCGACAGCGTCAGGTGGACGGCCGGGGGCGGCGTCAAGGTCACTGGCCTCGGCATCGACGCCGCACTGTCCGGCATCACGTCCGAAGACCCAGAGCTCGCCGATACCCGAGGCCTCGGACAACTGCTTTACTCCGTGCTGACCGGGTTCTGGCCGGGCGAGGAGTATCCGGAACTGCCGTCCGCACCGGAGTCAGACGGTCAGCCCCGGCGGCCGCGCCAGGTACGGGCTGGAGTGCCGGCCGTACTCGACGACGTGACCGAGCGGGCGCTGGCGCTCGATGGGCAGGACGGCTATGAGCCGTTTACCGCGCCCGCGGAGCTCGCGGCCGCGCTGAGCGCCGCCATCCCGCCAGTCCCGGTTCCGCCGGCAGCAGCGCAGCACGATCCGCGCCAGGACGCGGATCGCCGGGCGGCTCGGCGCGGCAGCCTGCAGCGCACCCTGGGGCAGCGAGCCGAGCTACCGCAAACCCAGCCGAGCTACCAGGCCTACCAGCAGCCCCCGTCGGGCGGCCGTCGCACTGCCGTGCGCGCGATCGCGATCAGCGCCGCTGCCCTGATTGCCATCGCTGGCGCGAGCACCGCTATCGTCCATTTTCTGCACAAGTCGCCGTCGACCGCGTCTAACCACAACTCTGGCAGCCCTTCGGCCAGCGCGCCGGCCAGCAGCAGCCCGCCTACCATCACTCCTGCCGCAGCAAGCGGATTCGACGCGCTGAACCCGGCCGACGCCGGAGACGAGAACAGCAACATGGCTGCCAACGTTCTTGACGGCAATCCGCAAGGCTGGCACACCCAGTACTACGTCGGACAGGACGGTGCGCACTTCGGCAACCTGAAATCCGGCACTGGCTTCATCCTGACCCTGTCCCCATCAGCTCGAGTCAGTGCGGTCACGGTGACTTTCGGCACTCCTGCCGGTGCGATCGCTCAGCTCAAGGTGGGTGACTCGGACGTCAGGAGCAAAGCCAACCTCGAATCCATGACCACGGTGGCCGGACCCCGCACCGTCTCAGGCACTTACACCTTCACCATCAAGCACCCGGTTTCGGGCCGGTACCTGGTGATCTGGTTCACCAGGCTTCCCCCGCTCGCTGGCCAGGCGGGGAAGTACGAGGCGCAGATCTTCAAAGTCGTTGTTACCGGCACGACCTGAGTCCGGGACCGTTGCTGTCTATGGCGCTGTCCTGCGATTCAGTATCATGGTCTGGAGGGTCTGCCCCGGCGCGGGTCGGCCCGTTCCCTTCCCGGTGATTCATGCCGCGCTATGGTGAGCGCCGTGAGCGCATTGCACCGCTACCCGTGTTGCAAGGCGCTGGCTGCCGGCCATCACAGCGCGCGGGCCGATGGCGGGGGGAGGAGCCACGGAATCCGATCAGGCATCCGGCCGCTACCCCTTGCCAGAGCCGCGGCGTCCCGGTGACGTGCAGCCTTCGCCGCGGCATGACGAGGACGCCGCGTCCGATGCCGAGTTGCTGCAACGCCATGTCGATGGCGACTCAAACTCTTTCGGCCAGCTCTTCGAGCGCCACCGGGACCGGCTATGGGCGGTGGCGATCCGGACTCTGGGTGACCCGGAAGAAGCGGCCGACGCTCTTCAGGACGCGATGATCGCGGCTTTCAGGCGAGCCGCAAGCTTCCGCGGGGACTCCGCCGTCACGACCTGGCTGCACCGGATAGTGGTGAATGCGGCACTTGACCGGATGCGCCGTCGTGCTGCACGGCCGACTACCGCAGGTCAGGACGACGAGGCCCTCGACACGCTTGCCGTGGTAGCGGGCGGGCAACCGCTGTCCGATCCGTCTGGCACCACGGATACCGCACTCGACGTCATGGCGGCGCTCCGCCAGCTCGTCCCTGACCAGCGGGCCGCGCTGGTCCTGGTCGACATGCTCGGTTACTCGATCGCGGATGCGGCGGAGGTACTGGGCGTGTCCGAAGGAACTGTCAAGAGCCGCGCCGCCCGCGGGCGGGCCCGGCTGCTGCCCAGACTCGCGCACCTGCGGCCGGGTGCAGTGCCAAGTCAGGATCACGGGAACCGTGCGGCTGGCCCGCGCGTCCAATCTGCGCAGGAGGGTGGTGATGAGGCCCTATGAATCGTCATGCCACTCTGGACGAGCTCGCCAGGCTTGGTGCCGACGATCTCCGGTCGCGCAAGGCCGCGAGAGTTAGCACCCACCTGGCCGCATGCACGCAATGCGCTGAGCTCAACGACCAGATCTCGTCAGTTCCGGCCCTGCTCTCGAGCGTTCAGTTCCCTGAGATGCCAGCGACTCTGGCCGTCATGATCGACAGCACGCTGGCCGCCGAGGCGGCACGGCGGGTAGCCGCAGAGCCCGCCACCGAATCCGCCCGCAGAGACCTGCCGGTCCGGTCCGGCCGCAGCCGGGTGCGACGAGGGCCCGACCGGCCGCGCATTGACCGCGCTGCCTGGCGGCCGGTCCCTGCCACTCGCGTGCTGGCCACAGCCGCTGCGATCATCGTGGTCGGGATTGGCGCTTACGCGATAGCCTCGCACACCGCTGTTTCATCATCAGGCCCGTCGGGCAGCCCTGCCGCCGTGGCGTCACCGCCGCTTGCCTCGCAGGTCTCGCTCGGACCGTCGGTCACGTACCGGCAGGATGACGCGTCCAAGTCCATCCAGACCGTGACCGCCAACGCCGACGTCAAGCCGGCCACCCTGGCCGGTCAGGTCGAGACTGCGCTCACCGAGGCGAAGATGGAAGGCATGCGTGCCAGCCCGGCGAAAACCGGTATCCACGGCAGCAGTCTGGCGGCGCCGACCAGCACCAGCGCCGTCAATGGTTCCAGCACGCTCGGTAGCCCGGGCGCCGCCTCGGCCAGCTCGCTGCTCAGCGGGTGTATCGCCAGAGTAATCCCGCGGGGCCAGGCACTGCTGATGGTGGAGCGCGCCAAGTTCGAGGGAAAGCCCGCCACGATCATCGTGACGGCTCCGGCATCGCTTAGCGGGACTAGCCCGCCAAAACAGGCTGAGATCTGGGCAGTCGGGAGCGCTTGCTCGGCTACCAGCACCGACCTGCTCGATCATGTTAAAGTCGCTCGCCTTTAGGCCCATCCTGCCGGGGAATCTCCAGAACCGGTTGGTGGTTATGCCGGTGCACTCGAGAGGGGCAGGACAGCAGTGACCGAGGTTCGCGACGTCATCGTTATCGGTTCCGGGCCGGCTGGATATACCGCTGCGCTCTACACGGCCAGAGCACGGCTCAGCCCGCTCGTTCTCGAGGGCTCGGTTACCTCCGGCGGTGCTCTGATGAACACAACGGATGTCGAGAACTTCCCCGGCTTCCCTGACGGCGTGCTCGGGCCGGACCTGATGGACCAGCTGCGTAAGCAAGCCGAGCGCTTCGGCGCGGAGTTGCTTGCCGAAGACGTGACCGAGGTGGACCTGACGGCCACACCGAAGGTCGTCAAGGCCGGCGAGGACACCTACCTGGCAAGGGCTGTCATCATCGCGACTGGCTCGGGCTACCGCGAGCTGGGCGTGCCTGGCGAGAAGCGGCTGTCCGGTCACGGCGTGTCCTGGTGTGCTACCTGTGACGGCTTCTTCTTCCGCGAGCGAGACATCGCCGTGATCGGCGGCGGCGACACCGCTATGGAGGAGGCGACGTTCCTCACCCGGTTCGCCCGCAGCGTCACGGTCATTCACCGGCGGGACACGCTGCGCGCGTCCAAGATCATGCAGGACCGCGCGATGGGCAACCCGAAGATCAGGTTTGCCTGGGATAGCGAAGTTACTGAAGTCCTCGGCGAGGACCGCGTGACGGGCCTGCAGCTCCGGAACGTCAAGACCGGCGCCATGAGCACGCTCGAAGTCACCGGAATGTTCGTGGCCATTGGCCACGACCCGCGAAGCGGGCTGTTCGCCGGTCAGCTTGCTACTGACGTTGACGGTTACTTGCTGGTCGAGCAGCCGTCCACGCGGACCGCAATCGACGGCGTGTTCGCGGCTGGCGATGTTGTCGACCGAACCTACCGGCAGGCAGTCACGGCCGCCGGCACCGGTTGCGCCGCCGCCATCGACGCGGAGCGCTGGCTGGCCGGGCATCACGCATGAAATGACCACGCCGGCTGACTGATGGCGTCACCGACCCGCAGCCGGCCAGCAGAAACGCCTGCCATCTTGACAGGCAGCACCGAACACATGAAGGGAAGTCCTGGAAGTGGGCGCAACCAAGGCAGTGACGGACGAGACCTTTGAGGCCGAGGTCCTGAACGCTACCAAGCCCGTCATCGTTGACTACTGGGCCGAATGGTGCGGCCCGTGCCGCCAGGTCGCCCCTGTGCTGGAGGAGATCGCGACCGAGCACGGCGAGAAGATTGACGTTGTGAAGCTCA
>Ga0335075_10011424_pt1 | contig 13430 bp, 9 predicted proteins | sample Lox_Sample_24_FD_206723 | JGI IMG/M metagenome (GOLD analysis project Ga0335075, IMG submission 206723) | Soil microbial communities from Loxahatchee National Wildlife Refuge, Florida, United States - Lox_Sample_2.4 | ecosystem: Environmental > Terrestrial > Soil > Wetlands | place: USA: Florida...
CGACGACGGCCACCGTGCCGACGCCAGCGGAGCGCCAGGGCGACTTCTCCGGCCTCGGCACGCCGCTGCTCAACCTCGCAGCCGGCGGCACGCCGTTCCCGGACAACCGCATCCCGGCTGGTGCGGTCAATCCGCTGGCCCGCACCGTGCTCGACCTCTATCCGCTCGGCAACGTGTCGCCGTCGATCTACCGCGAGACGCTGGTGGGCGAAAACGACCTCAATCAGGCTGGCACGCGCCTCGATTACACGCGCGGCAGCAAGGACCAGTTCTTCGCACGCTACTCGTACTCGGGCGGCCATAACATCAACCCGATCTCGGTCCGCGGCACCGACGTGCCGGGCTATCCGACCCGCGACGACATCGGCACCCACTCGGCATCTGCCTCGGCCACGCGCATCGTCACGCCGTCGCTCACGCACACTCTGCGCGCCTCGTTCCTCCGCTACAAGTTCCACTTCGACCAGCGCATCGGACAGCGCACGCCAGGTGATCTCGGTTTCGGCTATGTGTCGTCCAACGAGCCAGGCCAGGGCACGCCGTTCTTCAACATCACCGGCTACACACCGATCGGCGGCGCCATCACGGGGCCGCGCCTGTCGACGCAGACGTCGTTCGAGATTCAGGACAGCCTCGCGTGGAGCCGCGGCGCCCACTTCTTCAAGGTCGGCGGGGAATATCGCCACACCAATCTGGACATGTTCCAGGCGATCGCGCCGAATGCGTTCTACGTCTTCGCCGGCAACTTCCCGACCAACAATGCCATCGCCAACCTGCTGCTCGGATCGCCCGTCGTCTTCTACCAGGGGCTCGGCAACTTCGGACGCGACCTGACGATGACGGGCTATTCGCTCTTTGCGCAGGACGAGTGGCGGATCAACTCGCGGCTCACGATGAACTATGGCCTGCGCTACGAGCGCATCACGCCGTTCACCGAAGCCGAGGACCGGCTCAATGGTTTCATTCCCGGCGTGCAGTCGCAGGTCCGGCCGGACGCGCCGCGCGGCCTGCTCTTCCCCGGCGACCCCGGCATCACCCGCGGCATCGTGCAGCCGTTCAACGCCTGGATGCCACGCGTCGGTTTCGCGTGGGATCCGACCGGTTCCGGAGAATGGTCGGTGCGCACCAGCTACGGCATCTACTTCGACCAGTTCCAGACCGGTGCCGGCAGTGCGTCGCAGATCGCGATCAGCGCCCTGCCACAGACGCAGTTCGTGCAGTTCAGCGGCGCCGGCCTGAACTTCCAGAACCCGTATGCCGGCCGACCGCCGATTCCGCCGGGCACGTTCGTCCGCCCGTCGACGGTGTTCGCCATCGACCCCGGCGCCAAGCCGCCGTATTCGCAGCAGTGGAACCTGAGCATCCAGCGCGCGCTCTGGGCGAAGCATCTGCTCGAGGTGCGTTACGTTGGCGCCAAGGGCACGCACCTGCCGCGCAACGTCGAAGCCAATCCGGCGGTGTTCGGCCCCGGCGCGACGGCGCAGAACGCCGACCGTCGCCGCGTGTATGCCAACTGCCCGGCCGACGGAGGCACCTGTGACCTGTCGACGGTGGCGATGCTCACCAACCAGACCAACTCGTCGTACAACGCCGGGCAGATCAGTCTGTCGCGCCGCTACAGCGACGGCTTCGCGACCAATGTGTCGTACTGGTATTCGAAGTCGATCGATTACCTGTCAGCGATGAACCTGTCGGGATCGGCCGCCAAGCCGCTGGCCGGCGAGAACGATCTCCCGCAGAACCCGTTCGACCTGCGCGCCGAGAAGGGACCGTCGCTGTTCGACGCGCGGCACCGGTTCGTCGCCAGCGTGACCTGGGAGCCGCGACTGCCGGCCTCGCTGCCGACGGTCGCGCAGGCGGCGCTGCGCGACTGGCAGCTGAACGTCGTGGCCACGCACACCTCGGGCACGCCGTTCACCGTGTCGGACTCGACCAACGTCTCGCTGCAGGCCAACAGCCCGCCGATCTCCGGCTTCGCGGCGAGCCGTCCCGACCTGGTGGGCGACCCGAATGGCGGTCCGCGGACCGTCGACCAGTGGCTGAGCCGCGATGCGTTCCGTCGCCTCAATCCGCAGACCGAGGCCGGCGAGTTCGGCGACGCCGGACGCAACATCGCGCGCGGACCGGCCTACACCAACGTCGACGTCTCGCTCGTGCGCACGTTCGCGCTGCCCAACGACCTGCGCCTGCAGTTCCGCGCCGAGGCGTTCAACGTGGCCAACCACGCCAACTTCGGCCTGCCCGTCGCCGACCTGAACTCGCCGAACTTCGGCCGCATCCTGAGCGCCGGTCCGCCGCGTCTGTTGCAGTTCGCGCTGAAATTGACGTTCTAGGCCGCCGGCCTGATCGGCCGGCGCCGTCTTCCGGCCAGGTGTAGCGGCCGGGCTTTGTCCGGCCGAAGCGCATCGCTGACCGTCGGACAGAGTCCGACGGCTACGTGTCCGTGTGGTTGCGTTCCCCGATGGTAAGGGCGCCTCGCTGAGTCTCCCGCGTGGAACCGACCGACAAGTCGGTCGGCTACGATGGCTATTGCGTGCGGCCGACGCCGAGCGCATCCGCGACGCGATTGATGTAGTTGAACCACGACGCGATCAGCGTGATCTGCAGAATCCCGCGATCGTCGAAGCCGACGGCACGCAGCCGGTCGTGGAACGCCGGCGAGATGCGCGTCGCATCGCGCGTGATCTGCTCGACGTACTCGAGCATCACGCGGTCCTGCTCGGGCAGCGCCACCGCCCGCCAATCGGCCTTCAGCGCCTCGACAAAAGCCTCGTCCAACGTCACCCTACGCAGAAACTCTGCGTGCGACTCCAGTCAATACTGGCACCGGTTGGTCGCCGAGACGACCGTCGTGATCATCTCGTGCTGTCGGCGCGTCAGCGGGAGGTCGGGCGACATCATCGCGCCGAACGCCGCGAAGGCGTGATGCAGCGCCGCCGGAATCAGCGAATGCGACGCGACGATGCCCTCCGTCTGCGCCTGGTTCATGTGCGTGGGCGTCGCGTACTCGATCGGATACAGCGCGCGCTGTGCATCGCGCGCCCGCTGCAGTTCGTCGTCATCGTCGAACGGAATCACCTTGATCCAGGTCATGACGTCATGCTCCTGATGATGCGGCCCGGTCACGCCGTCGCTCAGGCGAGCGCGGCCGTGACGATGTCCTTCGCCTCGCTGACGATCTGCGCGAGATGGGCGTCGCTGCGGAAACTCTCCGCGTAGATCTTGTAGATGTCCTCGGTGCCCGACGGCCGGGCCGCGAACCAGCCGTGGTCGGTCGTCACCTTGAGGCCGCCGATGCTCGCGCCGTTGCCTGGAGCGGTGGTGAGGCGGGCGGTGATGGCATCACCTGCCAACGTGGTGGCCGCCACCCGGTCGCCGGTGAGCCGGGCAAACGCCTTCTTCTGTTCCGGCGTCGCGGCGGCGTCCAGGCGCACGTAGTACGGCGTGCCGTATTGCGCCGTGAGTTCCTGGAAATGGAGCCCCGGGTCCTTACCGGTCCTTGCGGTGATCTCCGCGGCGAGCAGGCCGAGGATGATCCCGTCCTTGTCGGTCGTCCAGACAGAACCGTCCTGTCGCAGGAAACTGGCGCCGGCACTCTCCTCACCACCGAAGCAGAGGCTGCCATCCGCCAGGCCCGGCGAGAACCACTTGAAGCCGACCGGTACCTCGAGCAACGTGCGCCCGAGTCCGCCAACCACGCGGTCGATCATGCTGCTCGACACCAGCGTCTTGCCCACGGCCGCTGTCGTCCACGACGGACGATGGCCGAGCAGGTAGCGGATGGCGACTGCCAGGTAGTGATTGGGGTTCATCAGTCCGACCGACGGGGTGACGATGCCGTGACGATCGGCATCGGCATCGTTGCCCCAGGCGATGTCGAATCGATCCTTGAGACCGACCAGGCTGGCCATCGCATACGGACTCGAGCAGTCCATGCGGACCTTGCCGTCGTGATCGAGTGTCATGAAGCCGAAGGCCAGATCGACCGCCGGATTGACGACGGTGATGTCGATGCCGTAGCGCTCGGCGATGCGCGCCCAGTAGGCGACTGCGGCCCCACCCATCGGATCCACACCGATACGCAGGCCCGAGCCGCGGATCACGTCCATGTCGATGACTGCCCCGAGGTCGTCGATGTAGGCGGTGGCGAAATCGCGCTGCGAGATGCCGTCGGCGACGAGCGCCTGGGCGTAGGGCAGGCGTCGGACACCTGCATTGCCGTCAGCCATCAGGGCATTGGCTCGATCCTCGATCCAGCGCGTGACGTCGGTGTCGGCGGGGCCGCCGTGCGGGGGGTTGTACTTGAAGCCGCCATCCGGCGGCGGGTTGTGCGATGGAGTGATGACGAGCCCGTCGGCCTGGGCCGCCGGCCGGCCGGCGTTGTGCGTGAGGATGGCGTGCGAGATCACCGGCGTCGGGGCGAAACCATCGTCCACCTGCAGCACGGTGGGAACGCGGTTGGCCGCCAGCACTTCGACGGCGCTGCGCTGGGCCGGACCGGACAGGGCATGCGTGTCCTTGCCGATGAACAACGGCCCGGTGATCCCGTGCTGCGCGCGGTACTCGCACACGGCCTGCGTGATGGCGAGGATGTGAGCCTCGTTGAAGCTCCGATTGAACGAACTGCCGCGGTGACCGCTGGTGCCGAACGCGACGCGCTGCGTGGCCATCGTCGGGTCGGGGGTCTCGGTGTACGCCGCCAGGAGGGCCGGCACGTCCGTGAGCATGTCGGCCGGTACGCGCGTGCCTGCGAGTGGGTGCGTCATGCCCTTCACCTTATGGCACGTCGCAAGCACAGTTCAAACGCCGGTGCGTTGGGCGGACGGCAGGGGCGCCTCTCTGAGGCGCCCGCACGACGGGCCGCTCAGAGAGCGGCCCCTACCCGCGTGAAGGGGTCTGGCCTCGCTTCAGGGGGCTGCGGCCGCCGGTGCGTCGATCTTCGCCGCTTCGATGTCGCTCGGGATGAATCGTCGATCGACCAGATCCTTCACGTCGAGGCGACGCTCGAGGATGCCGGCAGCCAGGCCCATGTCGGCGATCTGCTGCATCTCCTCGTCGAGGGGCGTCAGCATCCGGTAGCTGACGCGATCCGGTGGCTGTGTCAACACGTAGCGCACCAGCTTCTCGTCCTGACGGAAGTACGGCGCGACGACCGCCGCGGCTTCGACCCGGTGCGTCTCGGCCCATTCACCGCTTTCGGCGATGCCGCGCACCAGGTCGCGCACGACTTCGGGCCTGGTCTCGATCAATTCCTCGGTCACCACGAGCACGCAGGAGATGAACCGCGGCCACAGGTCCTTGGCGTGATACAGCACGCGCCCGGAGCCATCGAGTTCGGCGCGCGCCGCGTGCGGCTCGCCGATGAAGTACGCGTCGATCGCCTTGCTCGCCAGCGCGCCCGGCATGTCGGGCGGCGGCATCTCGACGAAGCGGATGGTCTCGGGATCGACGCCCTCGTCCTGCATCACCTTGCGGATCACCAGGTTCTGGTTGCTGTACTTGCTCGGAATCGCGAAGGTCCTGCCGGCCAAATCTTTCAGCGTCTTCGCCGGCAGGTCCTTGCGGACCATCACCGTCGAGCCGTCGCGATGACCGAGGTACGCAATCTTCACCTTCACGCCCTGCTCGCGCAGCTTCATCGCCAGCGGCGCAATCATGAACGTCGCCTGGATGCGGCCGCTCTTGAGCGTCTCGACGACCGTCGGGAAGTCGGTGAAGCGCTGCGACTCGAAGCGCGTCGCGGTGCTGGTGCGCGTCGCGTAGTCGGTGACCGGGCACGTCAGGTGGCACGTGACCGGCAGGAAGCCGACGGCAAGCGTGTCGCGCGCCGCTTCCGGCACCGCCGCACGCTGCGCCGGTTGCGTCCACGGTTGCAGTCGCAGCACCCCCAGCACGGCGACGAGCAGTACGGCTCCGAGTCCCCAACGTACGAACGGCGATCGCAACATCGTCAACTCCGTGGCGGATGGCCGCTCGAGGCGGCGGCTGATTCGGCGGGCTCGTCCTGCTCGAGGCCGAGCGCGGTCAGGATGTGGTGCACGGCGGTGACCACGGCCGGCTGGGTGAGGTCGCGGGGACGCGGCGCGTCGATGCGCACGACCTCGCGCACGCGGGCCGGACGCTCGCTGAGGACGACGACACGATCGGCGAGCTGCGCGGCTTCCTCGATGTCGTGCGTCACCAGGACGACCGTCCGGGGCTGCTCGCGCAGGAGGCGCGCGAGTTCGCCACGCAGCCGCAGTCGCGTGAGGTAGTCCAGCGACGAGAACGGCTCGTCCATCAACAGCAGGTCGGTCTCGCCGGCCAGCGCGCGCACGAGTTCGCAGCGTTGCCGCATGCCGCCCGAGAGCTGATGCGGGTAGTGCGACTCGAACGCCGCGAGATCGACGAGACCGAGCCAGGTCTTCGCCCGCTCGGTGCGTGCCGCGGGTTCGGCCACGTGCTGCAGGCCGAGCCTGACGTTCTCGCCGACGGTCAGCCACGGGAACAGCCCATCGTGCTGGAAGACCGTCCGCGAACGGCCGCGCCGATGCACGGCGCCGTCGGTCGGCGTCAGCCATCCGGAACAGAGGTTCAGGATCGTCGTCTTGCCGCAGCCGGAGGGACCCACGATCGCGACGAACTCGCCGGGCTGGACGGCAAGCTCGAGATCGGCGATGACCGGCACGGCGCCAAACGCGTGCGAGACCTGCGCGAAGTGCAGCAGCGGCGCGTCGGCGGACATCATCGTTCGTAGCCCCACCGCACGCTCGGGATGCGCGTCAGTTGCACCAGCAGGCGATCGAGGCCAACACCGATCAACCCGATGACGACCATCACGGCCGCGAGCAGATCGATGCGAAGGCCATTGCGCGCGTCCCACACCGCGAATCCGAGCCCGTCGCGGCCCGCGATCATCTCAGCCGCCACCACCACGAGCCAGGCCAGGCCGGCGGTGACGCGCAAGGTGGTAATCACCTGGGGCGCGATCGCCGGCAGCGTGACCTCGGTGAGCAGACGGACACCGCCGATGCCCAGGTCGCGCGCGACGCGGAAGTAGACGCTCGGGATGCCGGCGACGGCGGCCGCGGTGGAGAGCATCACCGGAAAGACCGCGGCCATGACGATCAGGAAGATGGCCGGCGGATCCCCGATGCCCAGCCACAGGATGGCGAACGGGATCCATGCCAGCGGCGACAGGTTGCGGAAGAAGTTGACGAGCGGCAGCAGCGCCGCGCTCGCCAGCCGCGATTGCCCGAGCAGCAGCCCGACCGGTACCCCAATGGCCACGGCCAGCAGGAATCCTGCCCCGACCCGGAAGATCGACGCCAGCACATCCTTCAGCAGCCGGCCACTCGCGGCCTCGATGGCGAGGCCTCGCGCCACCGAGGAGGGATTCGGGAAGAGCGAGTCGGGGAACAGCCCCAGCGCCGACACCCCCGCCCAGATGGCAACGATGACGGCGGGCCCGATGAGGCCGACCAGCGGGTGCGAGGAACGAGAGCGCGGCACGGACCGAGCCGACGAGTATGGCACGCGCATCGGAGCGTCGCGATACTCGGCGCGCACCCGCCGACTAGTGCATTTCAATGAGGGGTCTCACGCCGAGATCCGACGATAGAATCGAGGTCATGCACCGCTACATCGAGCGGGTCGTGGACCTGCTCGACCCGTCGCTCAACGTCCTCTTCGGCCTGACCACGGACGAGGCCCGTGCGCGCGTGCTGTCGGCCGATCCCGCCGCGGTTCGTGCCATCGACGGTTCCTTCGCGCTCGTCGCCCGCGACGGCATCACGGTCCGGATGGCGCGGTCGATGGATCGCCCGATGCGCTACTTCCTCGCGAAGCGAGCCGAAGGTCCTGCGCTGTTCATCGCCGACCGGATGGACACGCTCCAGAACGCGTTGGCGGCGGAAGGACTCGCGGGGCAGTTCCACCCGAGTTACACCCGGATGGTGCCGGCGCACCATGTCGTCGAGATCCGCCTGGTCGGCTGCCCCGACCCCGATCCGACCTACACCCGTTTCTTCACCCCCGAACGTGGCAGCCTGCCGGCCGATCTCGACACGCTCGGCGCCCGCTACATCGGCGTGATGGCCGGCGAGGTCGCCAAGTGGTTGCAGCACGTCGACCGCACGTCGGGGGGCACGGCGCCGATCGGCGTCTGTTTCTCGGGCGGCATCGACAGCGGCTCCGTGTTTCTCGTCGTGCACCACACGATGCAGCGGCTCGGCATGTCGCCGACGCGCCTCAAGGCCTTCGTCCTCGATGCCGGCGGGCCGGACGTGGCACAGGCCCATGCGTTTCTCGACGCGCTCGGGCTGAGCCTCTACTTCGAGGCCATCGAGGCCGGCCCCGAACCGATCGATCTGCAGGAGACGCTGCGGGTCCTCGAGGACTACAAGCCGCTCGACGTCGAGTGCGGCGCTCTCGGCCTGCGTCTTTGCCGAGGCATTCGCGAACGGTACGCCGACTGGAAGTTCCTGGTGGATGGCGACGGCGGCGACGAGAACCTCAAGGACTACCCGATCGAGGAGAACCCCGAGCTGACGATCCGCAGCGTCGTCGACAACCTGATGCTCTACCAGGAAGGCTGGGGCGTCGGGAAGATCAAGCATTCGCTGACCTATAGCGGCGGCCTCAGCCGCAGCTATGTGCGCACGTACGCGCCGGCGCGGCGCTATGGCTTCGATGGCTTCAGTCCCTACACGCGTCCGTCGGTGATCGAGGTGGCCGAAGGAATTCCCTTCGCGTCACTCACCGCCTACGACGTACCGACGCTGTACGGGCTGAAGGGCGAGGTCGTCGCCCGTGGCGTGCGCGCCGTGACCGGCCTGGACATGCCGGTCTTTCCGAAGCGGCGCTTCCAGCACGGGGCGATGCCCGTCGAGGCGCTGCGGACGACGCTGGACGTCAGCGAGGCGTCGTGCCGACGCGCCGTGCACGCGCAGTACGCATGATCGAGGGCGGGACGGCCGGCAACACCCGGCCAGTCGAGGGCGGCGTGGTCACCACCTCGCCAGACGCACCGATGCCACTCGACGTCGCGTCGTACCCGGACACGCGCACCGAGCGCGACCGATTCGTGGTGCGCCGACGATCCGCGCGTCGAGTTCACGATGCGTGGCGCCATCAGGGTGTGCTCGTCGAACCTGAGCGCTCGGCCGACGGGCACATCGAGTCCACGGCGACGGTCTTCCTGACCGGTCGCGAGTGCCCCTGGCGCTGCGTGATGTGCGACCTGTGGCAGTACACGACCGCCGACGACACGCCGCGCGGCGCCATCCCTGCCCAGATCGGCGATGCCGTGACGTCGCTGCGCCACCCGCTGCCGACTGTGATCAAGCTGTACAACGCCGGCAGCTTCTTTGATCGACGTGCCGTCCCACCATCGGACATCGCCGCCATCGCCGATCACCTCGCGCCCTTCGATCGCATCATCGTCGAAGCGCATCCGTCATTGATCGGTGACGCGACGTGGCGCTTCCGCGACGCGGTCGACGCTCGTCATCCTGGCGCCAGGCTCGAAGTCGCGATCGGACTGGAGACGGCCAATCCCGACGCCTTCCATCGCCTGAACAAGGGCATCGCCCTCGACGCCGTGACACGCGCGGCTCGTGCGCTGGCCGCGCACGAGGTGGACGTGCGGATGTTCGTCCTCATCGCACCGCCGTTCGTGCCCCTCGACCAGCAGGATTCGTGGCTCGCCGAGTCGGTCCGGTTCGCATCTGCGTGTGGCGCAACCGCCACGACGCTGATTCCGACGCGGCCGGGCGAAGGGGCGCTGCAGGCACTTGCCGCGGCGGGTCAATTCCGGGCGCCGACGCTGGACGATGTCGAACGCGCCGCGGCGATTGGCCTCGCCAACGCCAGCGGTCGCGTGTTCGTCGACACATGGAACCTCGAGGCGCTGCCCTCGTGCCCGCAATGCGGCCCAACACGCCGCGCGCGGCTGCAGCGGTTCAATCTCGAGCAACGTCTGCCGGCGGCGGTCGAGTGCAGGTCGTGCGGTCGGAGATGTCCGTCGTGACGAACGTCCCGGTGCACCGCGTCGACGTCGACGTAGCGATCGTCGGCTCCGGCTTCGCGGGTGCGATGCTGGCCTTGATCCTCCGCCAGCATGGCCGCCGGGTGGCCCTGATCGACCGCGCCACGCATCCACGCTTCGCCATCGGCGAGTCGTCGACGCCACTGGCCAACCTCCTCATCGAGGAGATCGCCGATCGCCACGACCTTCCACGACTGGGTCCGCTGTCGAAGTGGGGGACGTGGCAGGCGACGTACCCGGACGTGATGCGGGGTCGCAAACGTGGCTTCAGCTTCTTCCAACACTCCGCAGGCGAGCCGTTCGTCGACGACGACACGCACGCCCGACAGTTGCTGGTGGCCGCCAGCCCGAACGCTGCCATCGCAGATACGCATTGGTATCGGCCGCACCTGGATGCATGGCTGACCCGCGAAGCCGAGGACGCGGGAGTCGTTGTCCTCGAAGGGACCGTGCTCGGAACGCCAGAGATGACGCCTGCCGGCGCCGTCCTCGAAGGCACCCGGCGCGCCGCCAGTGTTCGCATCGATGCCGGATTCATCGTCGACGCGAGTGGCCCACGTGGTTACCTGTGGCGCACGCTCGGTCTCGGCGACGCGCCACTCGCATGGCTGCCACCGACACAAGCGCTCTACTGCCACTTCGACGACGTGGCGTTGTGGCGGGACGTGTCGCCATCAGAAGCGACGCCTCCGTATCCGGTCGACGAGGCGGCCCTGCACCACGTGTTGCCTGGCGCCTGGATGTGGGTGCTGCGGTTCGACGACGGGTGCGTCAGCGCCGGTCTTGCGGCGACGGACGCGTTCGCAGCGGATTACGGCTTCTCAAACGGACCCGATGCGTGGCGCCGTGTACTCCGCGACTTCCCGAGCCTCGAGACGCAGTTCGCCACCGCTCGGACGCGGATGCCATTCATCCACGCGCCGCGCATCGCGCACCGGACGGCCGTGGTCACCGGACCGACGTTCGCGCTGCTTCCATCCGCGGCGGGCGTCATCGACCCGCTCTTGTCGACTGGATTCCCGCTGACCCTGCTCGGAATCAGCCGCCTTGCCGATGTGTTGCTGGGGCACGAGGGCGACAGTCGCGGACGGGCGCTGGATCAGTACGCACGCGACACCGTCGCGGAACTGAGCGCCACCGAGCGGCTCGTCGGAGCGATGTACGCGTCGATGCACGATTTCACGTTGTTCAAGCGCCTCGGCCTGCTGTACTTCGCAGCGGCCAGCTTCGCCGAGACCGTCCGCCGACTCGGCGCCCCCGAGGGCGCGAGAGGCTTCCTCCTGCAGGCCGATCCGGTGTTCGGACCGGCGTTGCGCTCGCTGACATCCCGAGCCGCATGCCGTCCGACAGGCGCCGCGCGGACCGCGCTGCTGCAGGACGTCGCCACGGCGATCGCGCCGTTCGACGTGGCCGGCCTCGGCGACGACAGCCGCCGCGACTGGTATCCCGTGCGCGCCGCCGACCTGCATGCCGCCCGCGAACGCCTCGGTGTCAGCGCGGCTGCCATCGACGCGTTGCTCGAACGCTGCGGCTTCTCGGAGCCTCCGATCGCTGCGGCCGGAGCCCACGCATGATGCGCCGCTTGTGGTACGGCACGGCCCTCGTCGTCGTATGTCTCGCGTCGGCGGCAGCCTGCCGGCGAACGCAGGACGTCGCGCCCGAGGTCTACCGCGAAGCCGTCGTCGCCTTCCACACCGCGCTGGCGGCGATCGACACGAGCCAGGAACTCCTGGCCCGCGAGAAGCTCGATCGTGTCGTCGCACTCGTGCCGCAGGAACCGGCCGGGTGGGCCAACCTCGGGTTGCTGCTGCTGCGGCAACAAGAGACGACGGCGGCAAAGGAACGGCTCGACAAGGCCGCGGCACTCGCGCCACAGAGCGCCGCCATCGCCCGTCTCCAGGCCCTCGCGGCCAGCCGGGAAGGTGACCTCGCGGCGTCGACGCGCCTCTGGCAGCGAGCGGCAGAACTCGATCCCGCCGACCCCAAGGCGGCGTACGCGCTCGCACAGGAAACGGAGCGGCAGGGCGGACCTGATCACGAAGCGGAGGCGCAGCGGATTCTCGAAGGGATGCTGGCCAGGGCCGACAACCTGCCCGTGCGCCTGGACTACGCGCGCCTGGCGGCCAAGCGTGGCGACGCGACGGCGCTCGCCAGGGCGCTCGCGCCGTTGACGACGGCGTCGAGTGCATGGCCAGAGGCGGCTCGCGAGCGTCTGGCCGCGGTACAGGCGGCGGCCTCGACTCCGCGAACTGCAGCGACGCAGGTGGCATTCCTGCGCAACGTGCTCGCGCGCGACGTCACCTATCGACGTGCACTCGCGCAGGTGACCACGCCGCTCGATGCGGTTGGCGAGCCGCTCACGGCGTTCCTCGTGCTGCCGGCGCCGACGGCAACACCGGCGGCGCCCGACACGGGTCTCCGGTTCACGCTGACGACGACGTCAGGCTGGCCCGCCGGACTGACGTGGGCCGGTGCGACGGCCCTGGGCACGGACACGCCCGACACGCTGATGGCCGCCGACCACACACAGGTGCTCGTCGGTGCGGCGGATCGGTCCGTCGGCTCGCGAGGCGCCGGTGTCGCCGTCACTGGCGGTCGCGCGGTCATCGTCGCCGCAGATCTGAATTACGACTTCCGGACGGACTTGATCCGGCTCGGCCCGAACGGTCTGACCTTCTTGTCGCAGGCAGAGGGCGGCACCTTCACCGACACGACTACCGCCACCGGTCTGCCGGGAGCGGTCACCGGGGCGGCGCTGCGCAATGGCTGGCCCGCCGACGTCGATCTCGACGGTGATCTCGACCTGGTGATCGCGCCGGTCGCTGGCGAGGCCTTCGTGCTGCGCAACAACGGCGACGGCACCTTCGTGCAGCAGCAGCCATTCGGTCCCTGCGCATCGATGCACGGGTTCGCGTGGGCCGACGTCGATGGCGAAGGCGTGCCTGATGCGGCCTGCCTCGACGCGACGGGCGCCGTTCGCATCTTCGTCAATCTCCGCGGCGGATCGTTCGAGGCGGCCACCGTTCCAATACCGCCGGCGGCGCTCCAGGCGATCGCCGCTGCAGACGTCACGGCGGACGGACGCGCCGATGTCGTCGGCGTCACGGCCTCGGGCCTCGTCGTGGCCCTGTCGGCAACCGCCGACGCCGATGGCGCTGCGCGGCTGACCACGCCGTCGTGGCAGTGGCGCGAGATGGGACGCGTCGGCAGCCCGATAGACCCCGACCCCACCACCGCGACGCGCCTGCTGCTCGCCGATCTCGACAACAACGGTGCGTTGGATGTCGTCGTCAGCAGCCGGCAGACGCACCTGCTGCTCGCCGGCGACGCGGGCACCTTCACTCCACTCGCCGCGCCGATCACCATGGACGTCGAGACCGTTGCCGATCTCGATGACGATGGT